>Ga0182743_1001226_pt1 | contig 25690 bp, 22 predicted proteins | sample eDN3rd30CKraftOP_FD_128522 | JGI IMG/M metagenome (GOLD analysis project Ga0182743, IMG submission 128522) | Enriched Organic Plus compost microbial communities from Emeryville, California, USA - eDNA 3rd pass 30_C Kraft OP (version 2) (version 2) ... | reverse complement strand
CCGTCGGGCAAGTCGCGCGGCAACAGAAAAAGCGAGACACCTTTCAGGCCGTCGGCAGGCTCGCTGCGGGCCAGCACCATGGCGAATCCCGCATCCGCATTGGAACAGAACCACTTGTCGCCATACAGCCGCCAGGTGCCGTCATCGTGCAACTCTGCACGCGTGGTGGTGGCGCTGACGTCGGAGCCCGCGCCTTGCTCTGTCATGAACATCGCACCTTGGCGCAACTCATCGAAATCCTGCGAGATGACTTGAGGCAGCACCCGTTCGATCAATGCGGGATCGCCGAACTTGCGTAGCGTACGCGCCAGCGAATCCGTCATGCTGACCGGGCAGCACAGGCCGAATTCTGCTTGAACGAATAGATGGCTCAATGCATATTTGGCCGCGGGCGGCATGGGGTTAGGCCATCCCAGTACGCCGCCGCGATGCGACATGGCCGCCAAACCGAATTCACTGTACGCCAAGCGTTCCATGTCGATATAGGCGGGATGCTTGTGTATGCGCGATTCGTCCTGGCCGGCACGGTTGCGTACCGAGAGGGTGGGGGGATTCTGATCCGCAATGGAGGCCAGTTCGTCGGTACGTGAGCCCGCGAGCGCGCCGAGACGATCCAGGTGCGGCAGCAGGTGCGCGTGTAAATCGGGCGGCAGATATCGTGCGCTCATCGCGGCCGCATAAGGATCCGCGCGAAACAGATTCAGGCCCCGGGAATCGGGCACATCGGAGGAGGTTGGCGACAAGGTCATGGCGGGCTCGTGAAAGGGCGTAGTGCAGGCGCTGGAGCGCACATCGTTACTCAAACCATCCATCTATACAAATACTGTTTTAATGTTGAACTATACAAATTAAATATAGATTCAAGACAGAGAGATTCCCATGGACCTAGAGCCACGCCTGTTGCGTTATTTCATTGCGGTTGCCGAAGAACGCCATTTCAGCCGTGCCGCACAGCGGCTGCATATTTCTCAACCGCCTCTCAGTTATGCCATCCGGCAATTGGAGAGTACGTTGGGGGCGCAATTGCTGGAGCGCACCAGCCGTCACGTAGCCCTGACTGAAGCAGGGCGCGTGCTGTATCGCGAAGCGCAGGCCTTATTACGTCAGTCCGAGGCTATCGGCACATTGGTGCAGCGGGTTGACGCCGGCTTGCGAGGACGCTTGCGCATCGGGTTTGTCGGCTCGATGCTGTACCGGGGCTTGCCTGATTTGCTGGCGTCGATGCGTGCGGCCTTGCCCGATGTCGAACATGTCCTCGTTGAATTGAACTCGCATGATCAATTGGAGGCCGTGCGCCGCGGCGAGCAGGATCTGGGGTTTATTCACGCGAATCCCGCACCGAGTGAGGTCCGGACGCTGGACCTGATGACCGAGCCCTTTGTGTTGTGCGTGCCTGATACGCATCCGTTGGCGCTCCGCCGCAGAGTGTCGTTGCGGGTAGTGGCCAAGGACGATTTCATTTTCTTTGCGCGAGAGGCCTCGCCCAGCTATTACGAGACGGTGTTGTCGATGTGCGTGACCGCGGGCTTTCACCCGGTGGTACGCCACGAGGTCCGGCACTGGTTGAGCGTCGCAGCGCTGGTGTCGCAGGGATTGGGGGTGTCTATTGTGCCAGCGTGCCTGGCGCGCAGCGGCCTGGCGGGCACGCGCTTTATTGCGTTTGAACACCAGGCGCGGTCCGTCAGTCAGGCCATCTGGCCGAGACAGGTGGACTCGCCACTACTGCGCACCGCCGTCCGGCTGGTGCGCGATCACTATGGCGCGGCCAGCGCAAAGGCCTAGCGGAACACGACCGTCTTGTTGCGGTTGAGCAGAATGCGATGCTCGACATGGCTGCGCACGGCACGGGCCAGCACCAGCGATTCCACATCGCTGCCGACTTGCGTCAGGTCCTGTGCCGTCATGGTGTGATCCACGCGTTCGATGTCCTGCTCGATGATCGGGCCTTCGTCCAGGTCGGACGTCACGTAGTGTGCGGTCGCGCCGATGATCTTGACACCGCGGGCATGCGCCTGGTGATAGGGGCGCGCACCCTTGAAGCTCGGCAGAAAGCTATGGTGGATGTTGATGGCGCGGCCATTCAGCGCCTGGCACATGTCCTGCGACAGGATCTGCATGTAGCGCGCCAGGACGACCAGATCGATCTGTTCCGACTCGACCAGGCCCAAGACCTGTTTTTCCTGCTCGGCCTTGGTGTCGGGCGTGACGGGCAGATGGTGAAACGGAATACCGTACGACGCGGCCAGGCTGGCGTAGTCATTGTGATTGGACACAATGGCAGCGATTTCGGCGTGCAGCTGGCCGCTTTGTACGCGGAACAGCAGATCGTTCAGGCAGTGCCCTTGTTTGCTGACCATGATCAACAGGCGCGGCTTGCGGCGCGCGTCATGGATTTGCCAGTCCATGGCAAACGTATCAGCCATGGGCGCAAATCGTTCGCGCAGGCTGTCCGCGGTCACGGCGGCAGGCAAGTCAAAATGCACTCGCAAAAAGAAACGGCCGCTTTCGTCATCGCCGAATTGCTGTGAATCGAGGATGTTGCAGCCCAACTCGAACAGCAGGCCGCTGACGCGATACACGATGCCTGTGCGGTCGGGGCAGGAAAGGGTCAGGATATGATCGTTATGCGGCATGATCTGAGAAAAATAATAAGGTCATTACGCTGCGGCTCAGCGGCGTGAAAACTACGACGACAACCGAGCGACGGTCTCGTCGGCGATGGCCAGGCTCGCGGTCAGGCCCGGTGATTCGATGCCGAACAGATTGACCAATCCCGCGACGCCATGCACGGCGGGACCAGCGATGACAAAATCCGCGGCGGGTTCGTGGGGGCCGGAAATCTTGGGGCGGATGCCAGTATAGCCAGGAGCAAGCGCGCCATCAGGCAAGGCGGGCCAATAGGTGCGGACCGCGTCATAGAACACATCGGCTCGGCTCGGATCCAGCGTGTAGTCTTCGGTCGGAATCCATTCGGTATCCGGGCCGAATTTCGCTTGCCCACCCATATCCAGCGTCAAGTGTACGCCCAGGCCTGCGTGCTGAGGCACCGGGTAGATCAGATGCGAAAACGGCGCCCGGCCCGTCAGCGTGAAATAGCTGCCTTTGCACAGGTATTCGTTTGGAATGCTGGCCGGCGGCAGGCCATCGATGTGCCGCGCCAATGTAGGCGCATGAATGCCGGAGGCGTTGATCAATACGTTGCACGACAGGCTCATCGCCTCGTCACCGCCGAAATGCACCTCGAATCCGCCTTCGGGCCGAACGCGCGCCGACTGCATCGGCGTATGAAAGACGCATTGCGTCCCTGCATTTTCCGCATCGCCCTGGTAGGCCAGCATCAGCGCGTGGCTGTCGACGATGCCGGTAGAGGGCGACAACAGAGCGGCCGTACAGTGCAGGGCAGGCTCCAGCGCCATTGCCTCGGCGGCGCTGAGTTTTCGCATATCGTCAACACCATTGGCATGGGCGCGCTGTGCGATCCCGTCCAGCAAGAGCGCTTCATCGTCTGTCGTGGCGACGATCAGTTTGCCCAGACGCTGGTGCGGCACGCCGCGCACGGCGCAGTAGTCGTACAGCAGGTGCTTGCCGCGTACGCACAATTGCGCCTTGAGGCTGCCGGCGGGATAGTAGATCCCCGCATGGATGACTTCGGAATTGCGGGAGCTGGTGCCAGTGCCTATCCCTTCGGTGGCCTCGGCCAACAAGACCTCGCGGCCTTGCAGGGCGAGTGCCCGTGCTACGGCCAGGCCGACGACGCCAGCGCCGATTACGATGCAATCGATGTCAGTACTCATGAGGGAACCGGGTTTTATTTCGAGTCGGGGTGAGCCGGGGTCAGATCGAATCCTCCGGCGTGAAAAACGAGGGGCGCTTCGGCGGTGTGGCCGCAGCGTTCGACTTCGCCCACCATGATGATGTGATCCCCCTCGACGTACTGGCTGCGATTGCGGCATTCGAACCAGGCCGCGCAGTACTCGTCCAGCATGGGCGTGCCGCCTGGGGTCTGGCTGCGCGGCAGTCCGTCAAAGCGCTCGCGCGTATTGCCTGTAGCAAAGCGCCGTGCTAGCGCGATCTGGCCGGCAGACAGCACGTTGACCACGTAACGCTCGCATTGTTTGAATACCTCGAGCGAACTCGATCGTCGGGACAGGCTCCAGAGAATCAGGGGCGGATCCAGGGAAACCGAATTGAACGAGCTGACCGTCAGGCCGATCGGCACGCCATCGGGTGCAACTGTCGTGACGACCGTGACCCCGGTGGCAAAACGGCCAAGGGCGGTACGGAAAAAGCTCGCATCGAAGGAAGGAGGTGTCTGGGGCATGCAACTGAGGGCGGCGGGGCGGGAGTCGCGCAGGATGGCTTAGGTTTCAGGGCGACAAGCGGTCGATGGCCCAGCCGCCTTGGCCGTCGGGCAAATAACGCAGGCGGTCATGCAGCCGCGATGCGCGGCCCTGCCAGAATTCGAACAAGGTCGGCACGAGGCGGTAACCGCCCCAGTGGGGTGGCCTGGGCGGCTGATCGCCATAACGCTCGCGGAATGCCAGCTCGCGGGCTTCGAGCTCGGCGCGCGTAATGGGCTGGCTTTGTTCCGAAGCCCAAGCGCCCAGGCGCGAGCCCAGCGGACGGCTATGAAAATAGGCGTCGGATTCCTCGGCCGAGACTTTTTCGATGACGCCCTCGATGCGTACCTGGCGTTCTAGCGGCTGCCAGAAAAACAGCAACGCGGCGCGCGGGTTGGCTAGCAGGTCGCGTCCTTTACGAGACTCGTAATTGGTAAAGAACACAAAACCCCGCTCATCAAAACCCTTGATCAGCACGGTGCGGGCGGAGGGTTGGCCAGTGTTGTCGACAGTGGCCAGCGTCATGGCGTTGGGCTCAGGGACCTGGGCCTGCAGGGCCTGGTCGAACCACAGGCTGAACTGTTCGAGCGGCGACGCGGCGGCGGTCTCCTCGAGCAGGACACTTTTCTCGTAGCTTTGGCGCAAATCAGATACAGACATGAGGCGGGACATCCAGGCGCATCAGAAATCGGGTATCCCCCAGTTTACCGCCTTCGTGAGATAGGGTTCAGTTATCGGGCAAAGGGTCGGTCTGTTCTTCGAGTTGCCGGGCGATCCGGTCCAGGCGCGCATCATGTATACCTGCCTCGCGCAGGGCCGAGGCGGTCTGGACCACATATTCCGTGCAGGGGCCGCAGCTGCCGGATGCGCGCCGCACAATGGCCAGCAATTCGGGTTCCGGCAGCGTTCGGATGTACGCCGGGTTGTCGCGGTTCATGATGAATACCAGCGCGCGTACTGAGCCTTGGTCCGTGGTGCAGTTGATCCAGCGGGGCAGATAGGCGCCGGTGGACATTTCGCGATTCCACAGTGCGGGGAAAAATTCAGGGACGGAATTGCCCGCCAAGCGATAGACCACACCCCGGCAGGAACCGCCGCGGTCCAGGCCGAATACCAGGCCGGGACATTCCGGCGTACCGCGATTGACGCGTGACCACAGGCACAGCGCGCGATGGTGTCCACGCAAGGTCGCCAGCCGCCGTTCCTGGAAATCGAAGTCGGGCCGCCAGATCAGCGAGCCGTAGGCATAGACCCAGACGTCTTCGCCTTCACGCCAATGTTTAAGAGCTTCGTCGAGCGAGGCTTGTCGTTCTTCGGGCGTCCAGAGACGAAAAGGGGGAACGGGGGCGGTGAGAGCGGAGGGGGGAGTCGGCGAATTCACGGCGCGGGATTTTCTGCGTCTTGCGGGGGGTGACGATTGGCCCAGCCGCCTGCGCTCAGCGCGGCAGCGTAGGCCCAAAACAAGGGAGCGATGCCAATTACCGCACCCAATGCGCCGAAGGTCAATGGCAGAGAGACTTGCGAGGCATTGATGAATGCCATCCGCAAGCCCACCGCCTCTGCGGCGCGACCGTGCGGCGTATGTTGGTGCAATAGTGACAGCATACTCGGTTGGCAGCATCCCAGGGCCAAACCCAGTACAAAAGACAGCCCGATCAGGACCGCAACGTCGGCGAAAAGCGGGTAAATGAGAAAGTCTACCGCTGTGATGACCATGGCGGTGCGCACCAGCGTCCAGGAACGTACGCGCGTCTGGATAAACGGTAATGCCAGCCGGATGAGGAAAGTTCCCAGCGCGAAGGACGCGAGTATCGTGCCGATGGTGGTGGCGGATAGCCCGATCGCGACGCCGAACAGCGGGACGACGAATAGGTGGGTATCCCAGGCGCCCGACAAAATGGTGTTGACCATCAGGATGCGCCGCAAGGGCGGTAGATGCAGCAATTCGGTGGCGCGCCGGCGTGCGAGTTGCCGCGAAGCGGGTTCCATGCTGTCGTCTACTGCCCGCAGGGCCGGCTGTAGTCGGCGCAGCCCAGCCAGCGCCAAGAGCGGTCCCAGCGTCAGAATGCCGAATGCCAACCGCGAGCCCAGATGGTCGATGGCCAGTCCGGCGATGAGTGGACCGCTAAAGCCGGATCCCGCCATGGACAGCGACAGCCAGGAAAAATTGCGCAGGCGGCGGGCAGGCTCAGCATGCCCCAGAACGTCCTGCGTCGCAACTTGGTGCAACATAAAGCCAATACCGATGCTACAGGCTGCAATTAGCAGCATGATCTGGTGTTGGTGGATAAAGGGCAATACCGTGCCGACGACTACCAACGCGTTGCCCAAGGTGATCGGACGCCGTATCCCGACACGGTCGATCCACTGGCCGGCCCGCACGGACATCAACATGGGAATCACCGCGAATACGGCGACCAGACTGCCTACGATAAACGTAGATAGCCCCAATTGCAGGGCGGTTAGCGATACGGTGATGCGTCCGCCCGTGAGAGCGATGTGGTTGAGCATGGCAACCACGCACAGCAGACCCGCTCCGGAAAACTCCGTCGCATGAGAGGAAGACGAGGGGGAATGGGCTGAAGTTGACACTGATGCGGCATTAACTTCTGCGATTTTGATCTTAAGTTGCCGGGGTGTCGATACACAGGGAGACGGCAATTCGAGGCGGATCAGAAAACCGAACCGGACAGTTGCCGACATGTAGCAGCCCGGTTGGGATGAACTGATGTTAATTAATTGATAGATCACAGAAGTTGTGCTTTCCCTGCATGCCCGGCGTGGCGAACCGAACATCGTCAGGGTGTGTCCTTATTGCAACGCTTGGCCGCAGCAGGTTCGATTTGTCGGCTTCGCGCCCCGCGTGACGCCGTCGTGGGAAAATAGCGGTCATGGATATTTCACCTACCTTGGATGACGTCGATGCCGAACGCCGTTTCGGCGGATTGGCGCGGTTATATGGCCCGGATGCGCCGGCTCTTTTGCGTCAGGCTCACATTGCCGTGGCGGGCCTGGGCGGGGTGGGTTCCTGGGTCGCAGAAGCCCTGGCCCGTTGCGGCGTGGGGGCGTTGACCCTGATCGATCTGGACAACATCGCGGAATCCAATGTCAATCGGCAGATTCATGCCCTGACCTCTACCATCGGGCAGTCCAAGGTCGACGCCATGGCGGATCGAATTCAGGCGATCAACCCCGCGTGCGTGTTGACTCGTGTCGAGGATTTTGTCGAGCCCGGCAATATCGGGCAGGTGCTGCCCGGCCCCTATACCGTGCTGGCCGATTGCACGGATCAGGCGGCGGCCAAAATCGCGATGGTGTTGTACGCCCGCGAGCGTCGCGTGCCGCTGCTACTGTGCGGCGGTGCGGGGGGCAAGACGGACCCGCTGGCCCTGCGCGCGGGGGATTTGTCGCAAGCCGTGAACGACGCGCTATTGGCCAAGCTGCGTAATCAATTGCGCCGCCAGCATGGATTTCCCAAGGCCAGCGATGCGCGGGGCAAGGCGCTCAAACGGGTCCCGCGCATGGGCGTGAGAGCGCTCTGGTTTGATCAGCCGGCGATCATGCCCGCCGCGTGGGCCCGTGCTGCCGAGGTGACGGATGATATGGGGGCTGCCGGGCAGACGGTGGCGCCGCAAGGGTTGTCGTGCGCGGGATATGGTTCTGTCGTGACCGTGACGGCGGCGATGGGTATGGCAGTCGCTAATGAGGCGCTGCAACTGGCGTTGAAAGCAAAGGCGTAGCCAGCGCCTGACTATCCCGGTTCAACATGGACGCCGCGGCAGCCTGCTGCGCACGGATCAGGCTGATCTCAGGGCGACGTCGAACCAGCCGCGTAGCGCATTGGACAGGCGTATGCCTTCAGCCTCATGCAGGTCCTGCGCGGTCAGGGTGCGTTCGTGCACCGACTCTCGATCGAGCAACTCGGCGCGTTGCACGCCTGGCAGGCAGCCGCTGCTGGTCGGGGGGGTGTACCAAACGCCCCGGATCAACAGATAGACGTTACTGCGGCTGCCTTCGCAGAGTTCTCCATGTTGATTCAGGTACAGCAGATCAAATACATCGGGATGCGCGGCCAGCCAGCTTGTGGCCTCGGTGTACCAGGGCCGATAGGTGGTTTTGTAGCGCAGCAGGGGCTCATCGGCGTCGAGCACCTCATCGGACAGCATAATGTGCTGAACGCCGGACAACGCGGGCAATAGTGCGGTTTGAACGGTGCGGTGTCCCGTGCGACTGACCAGTAATCGCAGCCGGTGTGCGCCGGGTGTGGTCACCATCGATAGCGCGGAATAAAGCGCTCGTTCGATTTCCAGCTCGCCTGCCCACGGATAGTCCAGTGCGGCGCAACTGGCCTCCAGACGGGCCAGGTGACGCGGCAGCAGAGGAATGTTGCCCTCAGCGTCGACTAGCATGGTTTCGATCAACTCAGCAGACATGATCTGAATCTCGAGTGCGGGAGAACGGCCCGGCGATGGAATGCCGGGGCGAGTTGGAATGTTATCCGATGATGGGCGATGAAGCCGGCATGGCATCTCGCAAGAGCCTGGCCTTCCATTGGCACTCCTGCCATTCCAGTTCCGGATCCGAGTCGTGCACAATGCCCCCGCCGACGCTATAAACTCCGTGGCCAGTTTGATCCAGCACCAGCGTTCGAATCGCGACATTCAGCGAAAAATCCCCATCGGGCGCGAGCCAGCCAATCGCCCCGCAGTACAGGCCGCGGGGAGCCATTTCCATTTGGCGAATGCGACGCATGGCGGCGACCTTGGGCGCGCCGGTAATCGAGCCGCAAGGAAACAGGGCGTGCAAGATCTGGCTGAAAGTCGCGTCCGGGACTTCAGCGGTGACCGTGGAGGTCATCGTCCACACGGTGGGGTAGCGTTCCAGGGTGAAGAGGGCAGGCACCTGAACCGAGCCGGGCCGAGCCAGGCGGCCGAGATCATTGCGCAGCAGGTCCACGATCATCAGGTTTTCCGCGCGGTTCTTGACGCTGGCGTGCAGTTCGCGGCCGAGCCGTTCGTCTTCGGCAGGGTCGGGGTGGCGTGGCGAGGTGCCTTTCATCGGGCGTACTGTCAGGCGGGTGCCTTCTCGCCGCACAAAGAGCTCGGGGGAAAACGACAGCACGGTGCGTCGGACGTCTTCGATATAGGCGCCGTGGGCCACTGGATGGAGCGCTGCGAGGTGCCGGTAAAGCGCACCCGGGTCGCCTTGTACCTGTATGTCCAACGGCTGGGTGTAGTTCACCTGGTAGAGTTCGCCCGCGGCGATCAACTGGCGGATGGCCTCGATCTGGCGTAGATAGTCGGCTCGTGCCATGCGAGGCCGGATGGACGTGATATGTGCGGCAAGCGCTTGCGGAATCGTGATATCTGCGGTGTTGGCAGCGTCAAGGGAAGTCGGGGCAGCGACTTCGCTTGCGTGGGCGGGCGTGTTTTCCGACGGCTGTGTCAGTACGGGTTTCTCCGCCGGCCACGGCGTTTCAACGGTCATGCGCTCGAATACCAATCCTGTCAGGCGAGGAGAGTCATCAGCGGCCAGACAGGTCGCTGCGCCACCCGTGGGCGGCGGCAAGGTGGTTTCGGGGGCCAGCCATTCCCCCAGTTCGTAGTCGAGCAGCAGCGCGACCCAATACCCCGCGCGCCGAGCACCCTCAATGGCGTCCAGGGCGGCAGGCAGTTCCTCGGGGCGACGGGCTTCGATGCGCTGGCGCGGGCGCTGCAGATTCAGCGCACGCCCGGCCAGACGATCTTCAAAACGACATTGCATGATGCTTACTGCTGTTGTGCGAGAAATTCCGTCAAGACGCGGCCGGTATGCGAGCGTTCGCGCAAGGTCATCACATGTTCGGGCGATCCCTCGGCCACCAGTTGGCCGCCGCCGGTGCCGCCTTCAGGGCCGAGGTCGAGCAGCCAATCGGCTTCGGCGATCACGTCGAGATTGTGCTCGATCACGACAACAGTGTTGCCGGCCTCGACCAGGCGATGCAGCACATGGATCAATTTTTCCACATCGGCCATCGACAGGCCGACCGTCGGCTCGTCCAGCACATACAGCGTGTGCGGAATGCGCGAAGCGCGGCCAGTCGTGATGACACCCTCCGTGAGGCGGGCTTTCGACAGCTCGGTGACCAGCTTGATGCGCTGCGCTTCGCCTCCCGACAGGGTGGGCGAAGGCTGGCCCAGTGTCAGGTATCCGAGACCCACGTCCTGCATCAGTTGCAGAGGGCGATGAATCTTGGGATGCGCGGTGAAGTAGCCCAGCGCATCGTCCACCTCCATGTTGAGCAGCTCGCCCGCGTTCTTGCCGCGCATTTGTACCGACAGCGTGTCGCTATTGAAACGCGCGCCGTTGCAGGCATCGCAAGGCACTTTGACGTCGGGCAGGAAGTTCATTTCGATGGTGCGCATGCCCTGGCCTTCGCAAATGGGGCAACGGCCATCGCCGGTGTTGAACGAGAACCGCGCTGCGCTCCATCCGCGCATGCGGGCCTCGCGCGTATCGGCGAATTGGCGTCGCACGTCATCCCAGAACCCGATATAGGTGGCCGGGCAGGAACGTGGGGTTTTGCCGATGGGCGTCTGGTCGACTTCCAGTACTCGGTCGATTGCCTCCCAGCCGCTGATGCGTTCGCAGCCGTTCCAGCGTGGGGCTTTGGATTGCGAGACGGCTTGCAGCAGATTGTCCAGCAGTACTTCGCGTGCGAGCGTGGATTTGCCGGACCCTGACACCCCTGTGACGACGCTCAGGCGGCCAATGGGAATGCGGGCATCGACATGGCGTAGATTGTGCAGATGTGCGCCATGGATCTGGATCATGGGCGTGTCATCGTCGATCGCGCGGCGGCCATTGAGCGGATGCTTCAAGGGCTTGGCCAGATAACGGCCAGTGACCGATTCGGGAGCGTCGATCAGGTCCTGCGCGCTGCCTTGCGCCACGACACGGCCGCCGCGCACCCCTGCGCCGGGGCCAATGTCGATGATGTGTGAGGCACGGCGAATGGTGTCGTCATCGTGCTCCACCACGACCAGCGTATTGCCGTTGCCCTCGAGGCGAGCGAGGGCGTCCAACAGGATGCGGTTATCGCGAGGGTGCAGGCCGATGGTGGGTTCGTCCAATACGTAGCACACGCCTTGCAGGTTCGAACCCAGTTGTGCCGCGAGCCGGATGCGTTGGGCTTCGCCGCCGGACAAGGTGGGCGCGGCGCGGTCCAGCGCCAGATAATCCAGGCCGACTTCTTTCATGAAATTCAGGCGGCCGCGAATCTCCGTCAGGATATCGCGCGCGATTTCGCCCTCGCGGCCGCGCGCGACCAGGCCGGTGAAAAAGGTGTGTGCCTCCGAAACCGGCATGGCGGCGAGCTCGGCGATGGATCGGTCTCGCCAGCGCACGGCGCGCGCTACGCGATTCAGTCGCTGGCCATCGCAGACTGTGCAAGTGTGAGCCTCGCCATCGTAGCCCGCGTTCCAGGCGGATTCCTCGCCAGTTTGCTCGGCGTCGAAATCCTGCAGTTGTACGCCCGTGCCAAAGCATCCCGTGCACCAGCCATGTTTGGAGTTGTACGAAAACAGGCGCGGGTCGGGTTCAGGGAAACTGGTGCCGCACGACGGGCAGGCGCGCTTGACCGAGAAATGCTGCTGCTGCAGTTCGCTGTCGAGCGCCTCGTGCAGTTTGTTGACCGGCCAGACCATGCTGAGGACGCCCTGGCCGTGTTCCAGCGCCTGTTTGACGGCATCGCGCAACGCGGCCTCGTTGTCGGGATCGACGATCAGATCGGCAATCGGCAACTCGATGGTGTGTTCCTTGTAGCGATCCAGGCGCGGCCAGGGACTGACGGGAATAAATGTGCCGTCGACACGCAAATGGGTGTAGCCCTTGGAGCCCGCCCACTTGGCCAAATCGGTGTAGTAGCCCTTGCGCGCAGTGACCAGCGGCGCGAGCAGGCCGATGTGCTGGCCCTTGTGCTCGCGCAACAGGCGCGCCACGATCTGGTCCGTGTTTTGCGGTTCGACCGCGACCTGGCAGTCGGGGCAATATTGCGTGCCCAGCTTGACGTACAGCAGGCGCAGAAAATGGTGAATCTCTGTCATCGTGGCGACGGTGGATTTACGCCCGCCGCGGCTGGTGCGCTGTTCGATCGCGACCGTGGGCGGAATACCGAAAATCGCGTCGACGTCCGGTTTGCCGGCAGGTTGCACGATGGCGCGTGCGTACGCGTTCAGCGATTCCAGATAACGGCGTTGGCCCTCGTTGAACAGGATGTCAAAGGCCAGCGTGGATTTGCCCGAGCCCGAGACGCCGGTGATGACGGTGAACTTGTCGTGCGGGATCTCGACGTTGACGTTTTTCAGGTTGTGTTCGCGTGCATTACGTATCTCGATGGCTTGCGCCTGGCGCCGGCGGCGCATGAGAGATTGCAGCGGCGTACCAGCGCTTTCCGCATACGCGGCGGCGGGTTCGGCCAAGGTGAGCGCGGATGAATCCTGTGTGGCTGACGCGGCATCAATATCGGCATCGCCAGCCGCTCGGTCTGCGACGCGTGCCGCGTCAGTTTTGGCTGCATCGACGATCTGGCTCGGCAGCACACTGACTTCATAGTCGCGTAACGCCGCACCGGTATGCGAGCGCGGGTTGTCCATCAAGTCTTGAGGGGTACCGACACCGACGACGAGACCGCCGGCGTCGCCGCCTTCGGGGCCTAGATCGATCAGCCAATCTGCAGCACGGATGACGTCGAGATTGTGTTCGATCACCAGCAGGGTATGCCCGGCGGCAAGCAGCTTGCGGAATGCGCGCATCAAGCGCGAGACGTCGTCAAAGTGCAGGCCGGTCGTCGGCTCGTCGAACAGGAATAGACTGCCTTTTTTGGCGACCTTGGCGGTCGAGATGCCGCTGCGCGCGGCTTCGGCCAAATGGCCGGCGAGCTTCAGGCGCTGGGCTTCGCCGCCGGATAGCGTGGGGACGGGTTGTCCTAATCGCACGTATTCGAGACCCACATCGGCCAATGGTGCCAATCCGGTCTGCACATCACGCAAGCCTTTGAAAAATTCCAAGGCCTCGCTGACAGTCATCTCCAGGACCTCGTCTATCGAGGCGTTTTTGCCGAGGTGTTCGATGCGCACCTCGAGCACCTCGGGACGGAATCGCCGTCCGTCGCAATCGGGGCAACGCAGATAGACGTCGGACAGGAACTGCATCTCCACATGCTCGAAACCTGTGCCGCCGCAGGTGGGGCAACGTCCGTCGCCGCTGTTGAAACTGAACGTGCCTGCGGTGTAGGCGCGTTCTTTGGCGAGCGGCGCTTGGGCAAAGAGCTTGCGGATCGCATCGAAGGCCCCGACATAGCTCGCCGGGTTGGAGCGTGCGGTCTTGCCGATGGGGGTTTGATCGACCATCACCACGTCGGCAATCTGCTCGGCGCCCAACAAGCGCTCGAACGAACCCGGGGCTTCGGAGGGTTTGCCTTGGTATTTCAGCAGGGCTGGGTACAGCACGTCCTGGACCAAGGTCGATTTGCCCGAGCCCGATACGCCGGTGACACACACGAGCCGGCCGAGCGGCAGCTCGATAGAGACGTTGCGCAGATTGTGCGCGGTAGCGCCTTCTAGTAGCAGGCGCGGCGTATTGGCGGCGACGGGCATGGGGCGCGGCGCTTCGACACGTTGGCGTCCTCCCAGGTAGTCGCCGGTGAGCGTGTGAGAACTGCGCAACTGTGCGGGCGTGCCGTCGAACACAATGCGTCCACCGCGTTCGCCGGGGCCTGGCCCGATGTCGATGATCCGGTCCGCAGCCACCATGACCTGAGGGTCATGTTCGACGACGACCAGAGTATTGCCGGCCTGGCGCAATCGATGCATGACTTCGACGACGCGGTGCATGTCGCGCGGGTGCAGCCCGATAGACGGCTCGTCCAGAACGAACAGCGTGTTGACCAGCGAGGTGCCTAACGCCGTGGTCAGGTTGATGCGTTGTACTTCGCCTCCGGACAAAGTGCGGCTTTGGCGGTCCAGCGTCAGATAGCCCAAGCCCACGTCGCAGAGAAATTTCAATCGCGCGCGGACCTCGGTCAGCAGCAGATCGGCGGCGGCATCTAGCACGCCGGTGAACGAAAGCGTGTCAAAGAAGCTGCGCACGCGTTCGATAGGCAGCAGCATGACGTCGTGAATCGAAAGACCGTCCAGGGCCTCGAGTTGTTCATGGCTCCATGCGGCCCCTACTGGCATGAAACGCGTATAGCGTTCGTCGCCCGGCGGCAGCACCGCGTCGGCCTCGGCCTTGGTCCCCAAGCGCCACAGCAAGGCATCGGGCTTCAGACGTGCGCCACGACATGTCGGGCAGGGGGTATAGCTGCGATATTTGGAAAGCAGCACGCGCACATGCATCTTGTAGGCGCGGCTTTCCAGCCAGGCAAAGAATCGATGTACACCGTACCACTGGGTTTTCCAGGCGTTGTTGCCGCCTTTCCAGTCGGGATCGCCGTGCAGCACCCAGTGGCGCTGCGCGTCGGTCATGGACTTCCACGGGACAGAGAGAGGGATGCCCGCGCGCGGCGCGTATTTGGCCAGATCGTCCTGGCATTCCTTGTACGAGGGCGTTTGCCAGGGTTTGATCGCGCCTTCGTTCAAGGTTTTGTTTTCGTCGGGGATGACCAGGCCGTAATCGATGCCGATGACCCGCCCGAAACCGCGGCAGCTTTCGCAAGCGCCGAGCGGTGAATTAAACGAAAAACTGCTGGGCAGCGGATCGGTATATTCGATATCACAGTCAGCACAATGCAGGCGATCGCTGTATTTCCAGACCTGTGCATCGACGCCTTCGTCATCGAGCACGTGAACGGCCATGTGTCCCGCGCCCATGCGCAGCGCCGTGTCCAGGGCCTCCATCAGGCGTTCGCGTTCTGCGCTGGAGTGGCGGAATCGGTCTTGCACCACGTGCAGAATGCGGCGTTCGTCGTTGGGCGTTGCGGCTTTGCCTTTGCTGGCGGCTTTTGCGCGTTTGCCGGCTGCCTTGGTCGCCGACGGCGCGCGGGTTTCTTCGTGGTGCACGCGGGTGTAGCCCTGCTGTTCGAGAAAACCGCGCACCTCGTCTTCTGTGAAGTTGGCGGGCACGGCAATCGGGAACGTAATGACCAGGCGTGGATCGCCCGCCGCCGGCGCGCGTTGCGCCAGCGAGGCGGCAATCGAGTCGGGCGTGTCGCGCCGCACGAGTTTGCCGCAGCCGCGGCAGTAGAGCTTGGCACCGCGCGCGAACAGGAGCTTGAGGTGATCGTTCAGCTCGGTCATCGTGCCCACGGTGCTGCGCGAGCTGCGCACCGGGTTGGTCTGGTCGATGGCGATGGCGGGCAAAATGCCCTCGATGCGATCGACCTGGGGCTTGTCCATTCGGTCCAGGAACTGGCGCGCATAGGGCGAAAAAGTTTCGACGTAGCGGCGCTGGCCCTCGGCATAAAGCGTATCGAACGCCAGCGAGCTCTTGCCCGAGCCCGACACGCCGGTAATGACGACGAGCTCGCCGGTGGCGAGCGTCAGATCCAGGTTTTTCAGGTTGTTTTGGCGGGCGCCGACGATGCGAATTTGAGAGCTCATGACGAGTGAACGATGCGTGAACGACGCGGAATCAGACCAGAATCCGCGGGCGATGGGATATCGCTGAAATATCTGTATATTTAAACAGTATCTTAGATTACCGCTAATCTGCGTAATTGTCGCGTGAATATGCTTCGCTCTGGCTGCTGATCGCCCGATTTGGCTGGTGACGGCGTTTGAGGCTACAATGCCGAGTTATCCAATTTCTGCCGCCAGCCTGTGGCCCGTCAGTATTGCGGCGTAGCTGTCTACGCTTTGATGCTGGGAACGTCGGGCGGGTTTGGGCACTATCGAACCTTACCGGAGATCATCATGGCTGAGCGCAAACGTGTGCGTCGTAACACCCTGGAACGCCGTTGCCTGGGCAAGTCTTTCAAGCGCTTGTTCGTCAACGCCCCCAAGGGTGTTTTCAAGATGCTGGAAAAAATCAAGCGCGTGTAATTCTTGCGCCTTGATGTAAAAAAACCACCGATCATGTCGGTGGTTTTTTTTTTGCCGCCGGGCCGCCCCAAGGCAAAAAACGCCCCCTCGGGGGGCAGCAAGCCGAAGGCGCGGCGTGGGGGTTTTTTTCGCCGCCGGGCCGCCCCAAGGCAAAAAACGCCCCCTCGGGGGGGCAGCAAGCCGAAGGCGCGGCGTGGGGGTTTTTTTCGCCGCCGGGCCGCCCCAAGGCAAAAAACGCCCCCTCGGGGGGCAGCAAGCCGAAGGCGCGGCGTGGGGGCTTTTTTTCTCCCGCCACAGCGCTGTCCGTTTAAACGACAGGCTCCAGCCAGGGACGCAGAAACTCCATGAATACCCGCGTTTTAGCCGGCATGACGGCGGTCGGCAATTCGGCATAGACCGCGAGGGGCTCCAGGCGCCATTCCGGCAGGATGCGCCGCAGGCCATTGCTGTCGATGATGGGGGCCAGGGCCCGGCAGTCGGGCAATCGGGTAATACCCATTCCCAGTCCGGCCAATGAGCCGATCACGCTGATACTGTTGCCTGCGATAGCGCCTTTGACGGCTACGCGTTCACTGCGTTGGCCGTTATACAGGACCCAGAAGGAATGTTCCGGATCGATCGTGGTACGAAAGCATTCGTGGTTTGACAGGTCGGAAGGCTGTTGGGGTTCGCCATGTTCGCGCAAATAGTCGGCCGACGCGTACAGATGCGTATCCAGTGAGGCGATTTCCCTGGAGATCGATTCTTCGACGGCGCCCGGTTCGGACACGGGGGTGCTGCGGCCGAAACGCAATACCAGATCAAAGGGGCCACCTTGCGAGTTCTCGGCGGCTTTCATGCTCGTGTCGAACTCGCATTCCAAGTCCGGGTAGCGTTCGGTAAACGCCTTCAATGCATCCGGCAGTAGCCAGATGGCGATGCTGTACGGAATGGCGATGGTGAGCCGTCCCTGTGGGCTGGCAGACAAAGTCTGCAGTTGTTCGTGTGCCAAGCGGGCTTCGTCAACAAGCCCTTGGCATCGTCGCAAATAGGCGGCGCCAGCGTTGGTGAGCTCCAGGCGCCGGGTATTGCGGTTGATCAGCCGTAATCCGATCGCCTGTTCCAGTTGGCCGATGCGGCGCGATAGGGTCGAGGTCGGCATGGCGAGCGCTCGTGCGGCCAGACTGAAGCTCTTGCGGCGAGCAACTTCGACGAACAGCGCGATATCGTTTAACTGGATAGGATGAGAGTCCATAGGTCGTCCGTGGCAGCCGCCAGAGTTTACTCGCTGGATGGCGTTTTGTTAGCGGCTGGCGCCAGACAACGACGATATACCTGTTTCACTACGGCAGAATTTGCAAAATTTGTTTTCAAAATGGCTGTTGCGGAACACCTCTGCCGTCTGCATATCCTCCTACACTTACCCCAGTTTTTACTTGTGAGCAGTGCGGCTGCCGTGGTCGCGCTCCCGCGGACCTGTTTGATTGCATGAGTGAGCCTCAATACACGTTCACGATACTGACGCCCACTTATAACCGGGCCGGCACTTTGCATCGTGTGCATGAATCCCTGAAACGACAGGTGTGTCGTGATTTCGAATGGCTGATCGTAGATGACGGTTCGACGGACCGCACGCACGAAGCCGTCCGGGCATGGCAAGCCGAGGCTGAGTTTCCGATTCGATATATCTGGCAGAAAAACCAGCATAAAAAAACGGCTTTCAATCGCGGTGTGCGTGAGGCGCATGGCGAGTTCATCATCACGTTGGACAGCGATGATGAAGTGACGCCTGATGCTCTGCAGATATTGAAGGACGCCTGGGAAAGTATCGCGCCGGATCAACGCGAGCGATATGTGGCGGTGACCGGCCTGTGCGCCCGGCCCGATGGTGAGATTGTGGGGGATCGTTTCCCCCAGGATGTTTTCGATGTGTCGGCCGTTGATCTGTATTTCCGCTACCGGATCAAGGGCGAAAAATTCGGCAGCCTGCGTACGGCCGTGCTGCGCCGTTTTCCTTTTCCCGAGGATGTGGCGGGCTTCGTGCCGGAGAGCCTGATCTGGTGGGCGATGGCGCGGGCGGGATACCTGAATCATTGTATTAACCGCGTGGTCCGTGTTTATCACCCGAGTCCGGATGGATTGAGCCGGGGGGCGGTATCGATACGCAATAACGCGCAGGGGCTGTATCTGCTGGCTTGGGATGTGCTCGAGCACCACATGGAGTGGTTCCGGTTTCGGCCCAAGGATTTCCTGATGGCTGCGGCGCGGTTTACGCGGTTCCGCTTGGATCTGGAGCATTCAGGCGTGCCCACGGCGGTGCAGGCGTATCCGCTGACTCGGCCGAGCGCCAAGGTGCTGGTGGCGTTGATGTGGCCGTTGGGATATATGTTGTACCGGCGGGATCAGCGGCGCGGCGTCGCTTAGCGCTGCGCCAGGGCGATTTCGCTGAGCCTGCTCTCGAGTGGTTTCAGTGAATGCGATGCCCGGGAGGAATAGCGGCGTCGTAGTCGTCGTCCTCATCATCGTTTTCATCTTCATCCTCCTCCTCGTCTACGTCGGGCAAGGGCTCATCGGATAATGCAAAGGGCAGGACGTCCAGCAGGTCGTCGGACCAGGCGGTTTCTTCGCCGGATTGGTCTAGTTTGACGAAGCGTTCGCCTTCGGCCAGGGTGATCTGGATGGCCCAGAGATAGAGGCAATCGTAGGTGTCGTTGTCGGTAGGACTGAGGCCGCCGCGGTTGCCCAGGAGCCTGGCCTGGGGGCCGCCCAATTGGACGTGAGGCTGGTCGTCGTCTTTGGCGCTTTGCTCGACGGGAATGCCGAAGCTGACCCATTCGGTGCCTTCGTCACCCAGGACGACTTCGGCCAAGACGGGTTTGCCCAGATAGGCGCTGAGGGCGTCAGCGGTTTTGGAGAGCATGTCCAGCTCTTGGGAGCTGAAATGCGTCAACGGGGCCGGGGGCGTGGTGGAGGCGGTCATGATGGGTCCTGATAGGGCACTGCGAGTGATCGAGACGATACGTGCTGTGCAGCCGTCTTTACGAAACCGATATTGTCGCTCGTTTCGCAAGCGCGGCGGCGATGTTCACGATACAGCGCTAATATCGCGGCTTTGCTTACGCAAAATCTGTGTTGTCATGTCGAATGCTGTAACGGCGCCGTCGGCGCGCCATATGTTGTTTCCGCTGCTAGCCGCGTTGATCTGGTCACTGAATATGGTGGTGACCAAGATGGCAGCTGATGTCATCGCGCCAGCCGTGATTGGATTTTATCGCTGGGTGCTGGCAGGCGTGATCCTGACGCCTTTTGTGCTGCCGGGGGTATTGCGCGGCTGGCGCGCGATCGTGCCGCATCTGGGCAAACTCGCCGTGTTGGGCGCACTGGGTATGGCGGTGTATCAAGGGTTGATTTATGTGGCGGCGGCAACGACCACGGCGACCAATATGGGCATCATTACGGCTATGGTGCCATTGCTGACAATTGTGTTGGTGTGCATCGTATTGCGAGAGCTGCCGGCCTGGACGGCAGTCGCGGGCGGGGCATTGTCCCTGCTCGGACTGGGCGTGTTGCTCGGCGAGGGGAATCCACTGCGTTTGCTTGAGGTCGGCGGCAGTACAGGCGACGCCTTGATGGGCGTGGCGGCGCTGGCTTATGCGATGTATGGCGTGTTGCTGCGCCGCTGGCCGTTGCCGATCGGCGTGTGGCAGTCGCTTTATGTGCAGGTGTTGTTCGGGATTCTGTTTCAGGTGCCTTCGTTCTTGTTGGCGCCTGCGTCGCCGTTGAATGCCAGCAATATTCCCTTGGTCCTCTATGCCGGGATTTTTCCGTCGCTGTTTGCGCCCTATCTGTGGATGCAGGGCGTGCGTTATTTAGGACCGAATCGGGCCAGCATTTTTTTGAACCTGATGCCGGTCGGCACCGTAGCGATTGCCGCCGTCATGTTGAATGAGGTGCCGCATAGCTACCACATCGTGGGCGGTGCGATGGCGCTGGCGGGAGTCAGTCTGGCACAGTGGCGGCCGCGGGCGGCTGGCTGAAGCTATTCCGGCCTACAATCATGGCTTCCCTCTGATTTGTCTTTTGCATAAGAGTCCATGGCCCAATACGTCTACACCATGAATCGCGTTGGCAAGATCGTGCCGCCAAAGCGGCAGATTTTGCGTGATATTTCTCTTTCGTTTTTCCCCGGCGCCAAAATCGGCGTGCTGGGCCTGAACGGTTCGGGCAAATCCACTTTGCTCAAGATCATGGCCGGCGTGGACAAGGAAATCGAAGGCGAAGCCGTCCCCATGCCGGGACTGAATATCGGCTACCTTCCCCAGGAACCGCAGTTGAATCCCGAGCACACGGTGCGCCAGGCCGTCGAAGAAGGCCTGGGAGCCGTGGTGCACGCCAAGAAACGCCTGGACGAGGTCTATGCAGCCTATGCCGAACCCGATGCGGATTTTGACGCCTTGGCGGCCGAGCAGGCCGAGCTCGAGGCGGTGATCGCCGCCGCAGCATCCAGTGGCGCGGACGATATCGAGCATCAAATGGAGATCGCGGCCGATGCGTTGCGTTTGCCGCCGTGGGATGCCACGGTGGGTAATTTGTCGGGTGGTGAAAAGCGCCGCGTGGCTCTGTGCCGCCTGCTGCTGTCCAAGCCCGACATGTTGCTGCTGGACGAGCCGACCAACCACCTGGATGCAGAAAGCGTGGAATGGCTGGAGCAGTTCCTGCACAAATTCCCGGGCACGGTGGTGGGTGTGACCCACGATCGCTACTTCCTGGATAACGCGGCCGAGTGGATTCTGGAACTCGACCGGGGTCATGGTATCCCCTGGAAAGGCAACTACAGTTCCTGGCTCGAGCAAAAAGACGCTCGCCTGAAACAAGAAGAAGCCTCGGAATCGGCTCGCCAAAAGACCATCAAGAAAGAACTCGAATGGGTGCGTCAGAATCCCAAGGGCCGTCAGGCCAAGGCGAAAGCCCGTCTGGCGCGATTCGAGGAACTGTCTTCGTACGAATACCAAAAACGCAATGAAACCCAGGAAATCTTCATTCCCGTGGGCGAGCGGTTGGGCAACGAAGTCATCGAATTCAATAACGTCAGCAAAGCCTATGGCGACCGGCTGCTGATCGACAACCTCAGCTTCAAGGTGCCTCCCGGCGCGATTGTGGGCATCATCGGCGCCAACGGCGCAGGTAAATCGACCTTGTTCCGCATGATCGCGGGCCGCGAGCAGCCGGACTCGGGCAGCGTGGTGCTGGGTAAGACTGTGCAATTGGCCTTTGTCGATCAGTCGCGCGACTCGTTGCAAGACAACAAGTCCGTCTTCGATGCGGTGGCGGACGGCGCAGATCTGTTGACCGTGGGCAAATTTGAAATGTCCTCGCGGGCCTACCTGGGCCGCTTTAACTTCAAAGGCGCCGATCAAAACAAGGTCGTCGGGCAGTTGTCGGGCGGTGAACGCGGCCGTTTGCACTTGGCCAAGACGCTGGTCGCGGGTGGCAACGTGTTGCTGCTGGACGAACCGTCGAACGATCTGGACGTCGAAACCTTGCGTGCGCTCGAAGACGCCTTGCTCGAATTCCCGGGCAGCGTGATGGTCATCAGCCACGATCGCTGGTTCCTGGATCGTATTGCCACGCATATCCTGGCGTTCGAGGGCGATTCGCAGGTGGTGTTCTTTGATGGCAACTACCAGGAATACGAGGCTGACAAAAAACGCCGCCTGGGCGAAGAGGGCGCCAAGCCGCGTCGTCTGCGCTACAAGGCTTTGAAGTAAACCTTCGACATAGGTCCTGCCTGCCATGTTGCTCAACGCCGCCGATTCGACATTGTTGATCGTGGACATGCAGGAACGCCTGCAGCCCGCGATTTCCCAAGGGATGGAGTCGGCAGCGGTGGCTCGCAAGCTGGCCCAAGGGGCTCGCTTGCTGGACGTGCCTGTGGTTGCTACCGAGCACAGCAGCGCGGCACTGGGCAGGACCATCGCGCCGTTATGCGAGTCGGTGCAGTCAGTGTTTCAAAAACGGCATTTTTCGGCTGTTCGCGAACCTGGTTTCGAGGCTTGGCTGCCTCCGGCCCGGCGCACGATTCTGGTGGCTGGCTGGGAAGCCCACGTCTGCGTGCTGCAAACGATTGTGGGCCTGCTGGAGCTCAACTATCACGCAGTTTTTGTCACGGATGCGGCGGGCTCTCGCCGTCCCGCAGATCACTATGCTGGTCTGCGGCGCATCCGGGCAGCGGGCGCCACGGTCATTACCGCCGAGATGGCTTTATTCGAATGGATGGAAACCTGCGACCATCCCCGCTTTCGCGACGTGTTACAGCTCGTGAAATAATCCCGACAACTGGCTACGGTGCATAGGGGAACAAGGGTTATTACCTACCCATGGATACAATTTATGGGTATCCCTCACAGCCAATCGAGGCACTTTTTGAGATCCTGACAGTTCATAAAAGTGCGGGGTGTTTTCGCCGTGGGGCGGCTCGCCAGCAAGAACAGGAGTCTCAAATCATGATGAAAATCGGAACTATCTCAAAAATGGGTGTGGCCATTTTGCTGGCGGTTTCTATGGCGGGCTGTTCGTCATGGGACAGCATGAGCCGTCGTCAAAAGAGCACGGTGGGCGGTGCAGCCGTGGGCGGCGTGGCCGGTGCCGTAATCACTAACGGCGGTATCCTCGGCACCATCGGTGGCGCTGCGCTGGGCGGTATCATCGGTGACCAAGTCGGTAAATAAAGCCTGACCGCAGCGAAGCCGCATGCGTGGCTTCGCGCTACACACGCGAATGATGCCAGGGCCAGCGGCTGATTAGCGCTGCACTGGTATCACATCACAGCGTTGAATATGACAAAGGGCTTCGACTATTCGTCGAGGCCCTTTGTCATGTGACAGCCGATACGCCGCAATCAGGCTTCTTTTTGCGGCATCTCGATTTTGACTTCCAGTACTTCCAGGGTGTCCTGGCGTTCCAGGTGTACCTTGATGTCATCGGGATTGATGTTCACGTACTTGGAGATGACGGCGACCAGCTCTTGCTGCAATTGCGGCAAGTAGTCAGGCGATGCGCCACGGCCCGTGCGTTCGTGTGCCAGGATGATCTGCAGGCGTTCCTTGGCGACTACCGCCGAAGTTTTTTTCTGCCCAAGCAGAAACGACAGGAAAGACATTGCTTACTTCCCTCCGAACAGGCGCTTGAGCAAGCTGGGTTTGTTGTAGTCGGTGAAACGCAGCGGTTTTTCTTCACCCAGATAACGTGCGACGACGTCCTTGTAGGCCTCGGAGACGTCTGTGTCGCGCAGGTGAATCGCCGGCAGGCCTTGGTTGGAGGCTTGCAGTACGGCTTCGGATTCGGGGATCACGCCGATCAGCTTGATGCGCAGGATGTCTTCGATATCGCTTAAGGACAGCATTTCGCCATCGTTCACGCGCTTGGGGTTGTAGCGCGTCAACAGGAGGTATTCCTTGACGGGCTCGTCGCCTTCGATGGCGCGGCGCGATTTGGCGGCCAGGATGCCCAGAATGCGGTCTGAGTCGCGCACCGAGGAGACCTCGGGGTTGGTCACGACCAAGGCGTCGTCGGCAAAATAGGCTGCCATCAGCGCGCCAGCCTCGATCCCTGCGGGCGAGTCACACACGATGTAGTCAAAGCCCATTTCCTTGAGCTCTTCGATGACTTTGCCGACACCTTCTTGGGTCAATGCGTCCTTGTCACGCGTTTGTGAGGCGGGCAAGACAAACAGATTTTCCAGCTGCTTGTCCTTGATCAAGGCTTGCTTGAGCGTAGCCTCGCCTTGAATGACGTTGACGAAGTCATACACGACGCGGCGTTCGCAGCCCATGATGAGATCCAGGTTGCGCAGGCCGACGTCAAAGTCGATCACGGCGGTTTTGTGGCCGCGCATGGCCAGACCGGAGGAAAAGCTGGCGCTCGTGGTGGTCTTGCCGACTCCACCCTTTCCGGAAGTCACCACAACAATTCGTGTCATGACTGTTTAACCCTTATGTTCGAATAAATCGCGTTATCGTAAAGCAAAAAGCCTATGTAAGGCTTCTTACAAGATGTAGACCTCGTTATCGGATGGTGTATCCGAGCACAAGGTCCTCGGTTTGGTTCATTTTTTCAGTGCATCGACGCGCAGTGTTTCGCCGTCCAGATGCACGAGTGCGGGCTGGTTGTGTAAAGAACTGTCCAGCTTGGCTTCGACGACACGATACACGCCGGCCACTGCCAGCAACTCTGCATCGAGTTGCGTGGTGAAAATCCGTGCAGAAGTATCGCCGCGTGCACCTGCCATGGCTTTGCCACGCAAGGGGCCGTAGACGTGCACATTGCCATCGGCAATGACTTCGGCGCCCTGGCTGACCATGCCGATCACGACCAGGTCGGTATGCCGTGCGTAGACGCGCTGACCTGAACGTAGTGGCTTGGTGATGACCAGTGCCGTCGTGGGCGCTGCGGGGACGGAATCGGCCGGCGGGGGGCTATTGGCTGGCGCAGCAGCAGTTGCTTTGCCACTGTCGGCCGATGCGGCTTTATCGGTCTTTGCTGTATCGGCGGCTTTGCCCGCTTTGGTCAAAGCCGAGGCCTGGTTCGCCGAGCCGTTTGAATCGGCTTTGGAGGGGGATGCCGTCGTATTGTCAGGGGCGTCGGCCTCGCCTGCCGCGGCAGAGCCGGTGGCCAGTGCGGCCGCTGGCACACCAGGCACCGGTGTCGAGACGTGGTTGGGCGGCGCCATTTCCACAGTGGGGGCGGGGCGGGTGACGGGAGTAGACAGCTCCACGGGCGTCAGGCCGGCGGCTTGGGCGGCCTTGAGGTTGTCGCCTTCGGCAACCACGCCGATAGGGGGCAGATTGTGGCCGCGCAGTGCGGCGAGCAAGGCCGGCCAATCGATGGAATCTGTGACGCGGCTGGCGTCGATGACGACGGGTTCGTTTTCAAAAAAACTGCCGGCGTCGGCCATGCGCTGATCCAGCGCGGCGGACAGGCGCGTCAGATCCGCGCTGTGCAACACCACGCGGATCGCATACAGCGTGGCGCTTTTGAAGTCGAGGGCGAGAGAGTCGGTGGTCATGGTCAAAATCAAGCCGTGGCCCAGGAGTCGCGCAACGTCACGATGCGATTGAGTACGGGGGCCTCGGGGGTGGAGTCCTTGATGTCCGCGGTGAAATAGCCCAGCCGTTCGAATTGCCAGGTGGCGCCCGGCGTGGCGACGGTGCCAGGTTCAAGCCAGGCGGTCACGGTCTCGCGTGATTTGGGGTTCAGGCAGGCCAGGAAATCTTTGTCGCCGCCATCGGGATGCGGATCGGCAAACAAACGGTCATACAAATGCACTTGTGCCGCAACGGCATGCGCCGCGCT
>Ga0182743_1001219_pt1 | contig 25794 bp, 24 predicted proteins | sample eDN3rd30CKraftOP_FD_128522 | JGI IMG/M metagenome (GOLD analysis project Ga0182743, IMG submission 128522) | Enriched Organic Plus compost microbial communities from Emeryville, California, USA - eDNA 3rd pass 30_C Kraft OP (version 2) (version 2) ... | reverse complement strand
TTAGCAGGGGCGTGCCTTCGACCACTCGGCCACCTCTCCGGCACGGGTCGGTATAAGGGATATCGCTTGGAGTGCAAGGGGGTTTGTAGCGCGCCGACTGAAATTGCCGTGGACGGCAGCGACGTGAGCCTCGTTTTGCTCATGCCGCACAAAGGGTATCGCATCACATGTTTTTCGTCTACGATGGTGGAATATTAGACCGCCATTGAGATTCTCCATGTCCGCCACCATCGTGCCCCTGCCTTCCGCCGCCTCCAGCGTCGAGGAGGGGAAATTCGCGGACCTTGCGCTTCGGGGCGGGCGCGTGCATTGCCTCGACCTAGACGCCACTGTTTTCGAGGCGATTGCGGTAAGGGCTGGTCGCATCGTGGCCACGGGGAGTGATGCAGATATCGCCACCTTCTTGGGGCCTGCCACCGAAGTCGTTGAGCTTGCGGGCAGGGCGGTCTTGCCCGGCATAAACGATGCGCATCTTCATGCCGTCTGGATGGGCGCGCGCTGGCCGAAGACGCTGTTCGAGGCAGGCGGTGGGGAAGGGGCACACGGCAGGCTTCTCTCGAACGCCGAGGAGCGGAAACAAGCGATTCTGAAGGCCTGGAGCGTGATGGCATCGTTGGGAATCACCAGTTACACCGAGCCCGGCATCGGGCCCGGTGAGGACCACGGCGAAACTGGTTGTTTCGGTACCCCGGTCCTCGAAACTTATCTCGAACTTGCCGGCACGGCCGCGCAGACGGCGCGGGTCACCCTGCTGCGGCTTTTCGGGATACTCGACGGCCGGAGCGACTTTGCCAGCATGCGGCGCGGCATCGACGTTGAGGTACGTGCAGCCGATCCGAACTGGCTGGCGATCCCCGGCGTCAAGATCTTCGCCGATGGCATCCCGCCGATGCGCAACGCCTGGCTTCGCGATCCTTATCCGGGAGGCGGGCATGGAGGGCTGATGACGGGAACTGGGAACGACGCGGAGCGTCTTGCCGATTTCACTGCCATGGTCGAGTTGGCCCACGCGCGCCGGCTCCAGGTGGCGGTTCATGCCACCGGCGACCGCACGATCGAGGAGTTCATCGCCATTGTCGAGCGCCTGGGAGGCGCGGATGGGCTGCGCCACTACGTCATCCACGGCGACCTGGTGACGCCGGAGCAACTCGCGCGCATGAAACAAGCCGGCATGGGCCTGGCGTTGCAACCCCTTATCGCAGATCTCACGAGGGACTGGATGGCGCAGGCCGTCGGGCCCGCGACTGCAGCTCGAGCCTGGCCGCTGCATCTCATGCTGGCCAAGGGCATGAGGGTAGTGCTCAGTTCGGATGCGCCGGTGACGAGCCCTGATTGGCGCCGGTCCATTGCTTCGGCTGCGAGCCAACTCGAGGCTCAGGGGGTCGCGGTGGGGGGTGAAATCCTGACCGAGCTGCTGCGCATGTACACTGCAATCCCCGCGGATCAGGATGGAGCGCTCGCCTGGAAGGGGACGATCGAGGTGGGAAAGGTGGCCGACCTGTGCGTTCTCGACCGGGATCCCTACATGACGGGCGCCCGCAACTTTTCCGACATCGAGGTCGACCTGACCATCATGGATGGTCGAACTGTCTTCGATCGTCTCGCCTGAGCGGCGAGCCAACCACAAACAGCCGGTGAGACCCGCCCTTGGGCGGGTCTTTTTGTTTTGCGGCTAGATCGCTTCTGCCAGCAGCACGCGCGGGCTGCCGGGCAACGCAACGGTTTCTAGTGGTTTCCAGCCGGCTTCGACGAGCCATGAACGAACCTCGGCCTCCGGGAAGACCACCGTGCCGTCGATCACGAGATATTCGCCGGCATGAAGGGCATCAATCGGGCGCTGCTGGGCGTCATCGTCCAGATAGAAGTCCAGCACGGCAAGGCGCGCGCCCGGTGAGGCAGCCGCGCGGGCGTGCTTGAAGATGGCGCGGTTCTCCTCGACCGAGAAACGGTGGATGACGTGGTTGACGAACACCAGGTCGAAAGGCCCGTTCGGCTCGGCGGTCGCGGTCTCTGCCGCCTCGACGACCGACCTGTCGGCAAGTCCCGCCTCGGCCAGCTGCTGACTGACCGCCTCGGTGAAGTCCGGCGCGTAGACGAAGGTGGTCTTGAGGTCGGGATTGGCCTGCATGGCGCGAATGGCGAAGTAGGGGGCCAAGCCGCCCAGGTCGAGTGCGTTGGTGTGGCCGCTGAAGTCGAGAGCGCCAGCGAACATGTCGGCATGGAGCTGGTTGTAGGTCATCACGCCGGCTAGAAACGTCTTCCAGCGTTCATCGGTCATTCCGAGGTCCCCCGGCTGGTCGGTGTCGACGGTCCGGGGGAACTGGAGCCAGTGGGGGTAGCTGATTTCAGCAAGGAAAGTCAGGAACGGCGACAGGTCGAGTTGTGCGCGGCCTCCGGTGAGATAGGCCTGTGAAGTCTCGGTCAGCGTGTAGCGGCCGTCCTCGCGGGTCAGCAGGCCCAGGCCCGCCATGGCGTCGGCAAGGATGCGGCTCATGCGCTCGCTTACGCCCGTGGTCCTTGCGATCTGCGCGACCGTGCGACCGCCTTCGGCGAGTGCCGTGAAGAGGCCGATGCGGCTTGCCGCAAACAGTTGCTGGGCGCCCATATAGCCCGTCGCGATGTCGAGGATACGGCTTGGATCGGCCGTGACCGGGTTGGAAGAAGTCATGACTACCCCTCTCTTGAACTGGATTTTCTGGATGGTTGGGAGGCCGCTCAGGCCGTGAGGCCAAGAAAGCCGAAGGCTTCCCGTCGGAACTCGGGCGAGGCGAGGGCCCCCATATGGTCGCCCGGAACGCGTACTGTTCTCGATCCCGGCACGTGGGCCTCGAGCACGGCAATTCCGCCGGCCATCGGGTCGTCCGTTCCGGCCGCGAAAAGTGTCGACGCCCGCGGGGATTCCGCAGCAGGGGCAAACGGCTCAGCAGCCAAGCCCTCGGCCAGGTTGAACATCGAATGCGGATCGGGCGTCGCCTGAGCCACCATTTGAACGATGAACGCGGTCATCGGATCGGCCGGGACGGTGCCAGCATCGATGAAGCGACGGGCCGCCGCGAAATCGAGTGCTGCAAACGGGTCCATCGGGCTTAACCCGCCCAGCACCAGCTTCGAGACGAGGGGTGGATGCTGGGACGCCAGTGCCCAGGCCAGGCGCGCGCCCAGAGAATAGCCGATCACGTCGAAGGGTGCGCCGGTTTCCTCCAGCGCCCTGGCAAGATGCGTTACGAGCTTTGCCGTGCGGACATCCTCGGCCCTCTCGACACGCGCTGCCTCCCCATGCCCGGGCAGGTCGACCGTTACCACGGTACGCCCCTGATCGAGCATCGGCTCGATCCAGCGCTCGCGTGGCCAGTCGATATCGGCGCGCGACATGAACCCGTGCACCAGCAGCACCGGATTACCACGCGGACTGCGCGGGCGCTCTTGTCGGACAGCCATGAAAGGGTGGGCTTGAGGCAAAGGACAGTCCTCCGTCTTTGGGGCGTCGCGCCGTGGGGTACGCCTATGGCGCCCGCCTGGTGACGCGCTCTATGAAGCTTTCGAGATAGGTGCGGTACACGTTGAGGAACCGGCCGTCGGGGTGCATGAGGTTGACGACGTTCGCGCCGATGGTGACTGACAGGAGCTCGAGCGCGAGGGTGTCGTACTCGTCCTCGCTCACCACGTCCTTGCCACCGCCGGCGTCGCGTAGGAGGCCAATCGTCACCTCGCGCCAGCGCGAGAAGAACTGGCGGTAAGTCTCTGCCAACTCAGGGTTTGAGGCTGCGTGCTCCCAGAGCACGAGCAGCACGCGCCCGGCATTGATTTCCCGTTCCGTGAACGGCACCGACATCGTGATGCGTTCGCGTAGCCGCTCGACGGGATCCTGACCGGATGGCGCGCCATCCTCGTTGAGAAAGCCTTGCGGGTCCATTTCCGAGAGCACGCTCTGAAACGTCGCGGCGATGATGCTCTCCTTGCCCGGGAAATAGTGCTTGAGGGCGCCATTGGCGAAGCCTGCTTCCGCAGCGATGCTGCGCATGGTCGCTGCCTCGAAGCCGCCTTGCAGGATAAGCCGCTTGGCGACCTCGATGATATCCCTGCGGCGCTGGTCGTGGTCGATGATCTTGGGCATCAGGTACTTTCGAAGCTACGGCGGAGGGCAGGGACGCGGCTTTTGCGGCCGCTATCCTGCCCCGCGCGATTGGCGGGGTTACCGGGCCGGGGCCGCAACGTCCGACTCCCGCAACTGCAGCCAGGCGGCGCGCCGCTCGGCCTGCGCTATTGGGTCGGCAACCGGAGAGGCAAGAAGCAGACGCGCGCTATAGGGATGAACGGGCGAGCGCGTAACCTGCTCGCCGTCACCAAACTCGACGACCTCGCCCCGCTTCATCACGGCAACCCGGTGGCAGATGCGCCGCACCACCCCGAGGTCATGCGACACGAAGAGATATGACACGCCCCTATCGCGCTGCAACTCGATGAAGAGGTCGATGACCGCCGCCTGGGTCGTTAGGTCAAGCGCGCTGACCGGCTCGTCGCACACGACCAGCCGCGGCTTGCGAACCAGTGCCCGCGCGATGGCGATGCGCTGGCGCTGTCCGCCCGAGAACTCGCTCGGATAGCGATCGATGGCTGCCTGTGGCAAGCGGACGCGCTCGATCATCTCCCCGACGGCGGAGCGTGCCGCCCGGCGCCCCTTGCCCGCAGCCTCGAGCGGCTCGGCCAGTATGTCGCCCACGGTCATGGTCGGATCGAGAGAGCCGTAGGGGTCCTGGAAGACCACCTGAACGCTGCTGGACAGCCGACGTCGGGCGGCTCCCTTGAGGTGGGTGATGTCCTCTCCGTCAAAGACAATGCGCCCGCTCGTCACCGGCGCGAGACCGAGGATGGCCTTGCCGAGGGTGGATTTACCCGAGCCGCTTTCGCCCACGACACCAACGCACTCGCCCTTGCCGACGTCGATCGAAACCCCGCCAAGGGCTTTGAACCCGGCCCCGGGCGTGCCGTACTCGACCACAAGGTTTTCGACACTGAGCAGGGGATTGAAGCGGTCCATGCTCATGCCTCCCGGCTGGCCGCAGCGTGGATCGCGTCCAACTCGCGGCGGGTTTCGGAGTTGTCGAGGGAAGCGGCGATGAGTTCGCGGGTGTAGCCTTGCTGTGGCGCCGCGAAGACGGAGCGCACGTCGTTCACTTCCACGATCGCGCCGTTGCGCATCACGACGACCCGGTCGCAGATATCGGCGACCACGCCGAAATTGTGGGTTACGAGTACCAGCGCCATGCCGAACTCGCTTTGTAGTTCGCGCAAGAGCTCGAGCACTTCGGCCTGCACCGTCACGTCCAGAGCCGTTGTCGGTTCGTCCGCGATGAGCAGGGAGGGGCGCCCGGTAATGGCGCCGGCAATCAGAACGCGTTGCGCCATGCCGCCCGATATCTGGTGCGGGTAAGCCCGCATCACGCGGTCGACATCGGCAATGCCGACCCGCGCCAGCATCGCGCGCGCGATTGACCGCGCTTCGGTGCGAGACTTGCGATGCACCGAGCGCAGCGGCTCCACGAGCTGGTGGCCGATCGTATAGGAGGGGTCCAGGTTCGACATCGGCTCCTGCGGGATGTAGCCGATCTGCGTCCCGAGCAGGCGCGCGCGCTCGCGGCGCGTCATGCCGTGGATCGGCTTGCCGCCGATCCAGAGGCCGTCGAACGTGCACGCCCCACCGGCCGGCAGCAGGTCAAGGATGGAAAACACCGTCTGCGACTTGCCGGATCCGGATTCGCCGACGATTCCCAGCACCTCGCCGGGCGCCACCTCAAGCGACACGCCGTGCACCACTTCGATATCGCCCGTCTCAGCACCGTAGCTGACCTTGAGGTTGTCGATGCGTACGGCGGAGGAATACTCAAGCGCCGCAGCGCTCGCCGTGGCAGCATTAGCCTGGGCGACCGTCCGCCTTGGCGCGACTGTGCGAACCCGAACGAGGTCGGCGAGAGTGGAGCCCATCACCGCCAGCGCCGCAATGGTCACGCCCAGTACCAGCGAGGGCCAGAGCAGCAGGAGCGGGGAGGCGAGCATGTAGCGGAAGCCCTCCGCCATCATCGCGCCCCAGCTCGGCACGTTGGCGACGCCGATACCGAGGAACTGCAGACCGGCCTGGATACCCATGGCAATGCCGGCCGCCAGCGCCGTCTGGATGATGATCGGCGCATAGACGCCCGGCAGGACGTGCCGAACGATGATGCGCGGATGGGTAAGTCCGGATACCCAGGCCGCGTCAATAAAGGGTTCATTCCGGATCGTCAGGGCCGTCGAACGCGAGATGCGGAAGTAACCTGGCGCAAGCAGGACGCCGACCGTAGCCATGATCAGGCCGAAGTTGGAACGGGTTCCCGAGGCCACCACGAGCAGGATGATCATGCCCGGCACGGCTTGCAGCGCATCGCTGACCCAAGAGGAACCCCGATCGAGCCGCCCGCCGAAGTACCCGGATGCAACCCCCGCGGGGACACCGACGGCGAGTGCGGTAACGATCGTCACCAGCGCGCCCACCAGTGTCGTCCGCGCACCCCAGATCAGCCGGCTCAGGATGTCCCGACCACTGGTGTCGCCACCAAGCAGGTGGGCGGCACTCGGTGGTGCCTTGGTGTTGGCGAGGTCGACGAAATTGGGGTCATATGGGGCAAGCCATGGCGCCAGGACAGCGACGAGCACGATGGCTGCGACGATGGCCAGGGAAACCAGACCGCTCGGTGTCCGGACGAACCGGCGGAAGATCGAGGCCCGCCGCGTTTCCCGCGACTCCGTTTCGGCCGACAGCGCTGCCGCACTCATTTGACGCGCACCTTGGGGTTGATCCAGCCGAGGGCGATGTCGAGCAGGAAATTGACGATGACCACGAAGACGACCGACACCACCGTGATGCCGAGCAGCACCGGGATGTCGCCGATCTGGGAGGAGGAGTTGGTGAGCTGGCCGATGCCGGGGAGGCTGAAGATCGCCTCCACCACGATGGCGCCGCTCAGGAGGCTGACGAACATCACTGCAAGCACGGTCAGCGCGGCTGGTGAAGCATTGCGCAGGATGTGCACGTTGACCTGCCAGGACGAGAGGCCCCGGCTGCGCAGCGTCCGCACGAAATCCTGCTTGTTGACCGCGATGACTTCATTGCGCAACTGCTCGGCCACTACCACGATTGCGCCCAGCGCCAGCGAAACGGCGGGCAGGGTGATCGAGCGCAGCCAGCCACCAAGCGACTGGTTGGGCGTGACGTATCCCACGGCCGGAAACCACTTGAGCTGGATGGCAAACCAGACCACGAGCACGAGGCTCACCCAGAAACCGGGCAATGCGAACAGTACGACCGAGATTGCCTTGATGGCGCGATCGAAGGCGCTGTTCGGATGCAACCCGGCGACCATGCCGAAAATCGTCCCGACGAGCGCGGTGATGATCGTGGCGAAGGTCACGACCGAAAGCGTCACCGGCAGCTTGATGGCGATGAGCTTGCCAACCGGCTGGAAATTGCGCCACGAAACGCCGAAGTCGCCGACGATCGCATGTCGCGCCCAATTCCAGAATTGCTCTACCAGCGGTCGGTCTAGCCCGAGCTTGAGCGCCAAGGCTTCGCGCTGCGCGGGCGTGGCCGTGGTGCCCAGTAGGCTAACGGTCGGGTCACTGATGGCGGCGTGGGCCAGGAAGAAAGTCCCGACCGACACCGCCACGAGCAGTATCAGACCGGCCGCCAGTCGTTTGGCGATAAACGCAATCATGGCTCGAACGCCTTATGCCAGAGGTCGTGCGGGGGCAGGGATGCTGCCCCCGGGGATTTCGTCTAGTTCGGCTGGATGAACCGCAGGGTCGGGAACATCATGCCCGTTACCGGGGTCACGGCAATATCGGGCGTCGAGAAGTAGGTGTTGTTGGCCTGGTACCAGACCGACCACCAGGCCATCTCGGTCAGAGCCTTGTTGGCTGCCGCGATCTTGGCGATCTGGTCGTCTCCCACCGCAGACTGAGCTGCCTCGACGAGCGACTTGAGCTCGGGCACCGTGGCGTACTGGGGCGTGGGGTTGTACCACTGCACCGTCTCGACCTGCCGCGCGAGCGTGGCTGCCGGGTCGTTGTCCATTGCGATCAGCGTGATGAACATCGGGTACTTGGGCGCATTGATCTGGTAGTCCGGCATCTGCATGTCGTCCCAGGTCACCCGGATGCCGAGTTCCTTGAAGGTCTGGTCCGCGACGGGCTGCCATTGCGCGAAGATGGGCGACATCGGCATGGTGACGTCGAACCCGTCGGCATAGCCAGCCTCGGCCAGCAGGGCCTTGGCCTTGTCCATGTTGTAGGCGTAGAGCGCATTCAGCGACGGATCGTTCCCCTGCCTGCCTGCGGGAAACACCTGGTTGGTCACCACGCCGTCGCCCGCGCCGATCGAATTGAGGATGGCGGCGCCATCGAAGGCGTAATTGAGCGCCTGGCGCACGCGCACGTCGCCAAGGGGCTTGAGATGCTCGCCGGTATGGTCGACGAACTGCAGCCCGACCCAGGCTGAAACCGCCGAGTTGATGGTCCAGCCCATCTGCTTGGCCTGCTCGATATTGAGAGGGTCGGCGAAGTTGACGTTGATCTGGCCTGAGAGCATCGCATTGTGCCGCCCCGTCGCGTCCAGGATCGGATAGACGGCGATGTTCTGGAAGGGATAGGTCGCGCTGTCCCAGTGGTCGGCCACTTTGGTGAAGTGATATTCCGAGCCGGGGATCGACATGCCGTCATCGAGCACGTAGGGACCCGAACCCGCTGGTGTCGTCGTCAGCGTGCCTGCCTTGATCGCGGCCGGCGATGCCATGTAGCTGCGACCCAGGCCCATAAGGTAGAGCATGGAGTCGTCGCGCTTGGTGAGGTCGATCTCGATCGTGTCCTCGTCGACGGCCTTGAAGGCGGCAACGTTGACATAGGCCTCGCCCGAACGTGCGCCCGCCTTGAGGTGTTCGAGGTTCTCGACCGCCGCCTGGGCGTTGAACGCCTCTCCGTCGCTAAACTTGACGTCCGTCCGCAGATCCATCGTCAGCTTGAGCAGGTCGTCCGAATAGGTCCACGTCGTGGCGAGAGCCGGCAGGATCTTGCCATCGGCGTCCAGCGCCACCAGCGGATCGTAGACGGCCGACATGTAAGGGCCGTCGAACCCGATATCGGCCAGGCTCGGATCCCACGAGGTTACGTCGAGGAAGTTGCCGATATTGAGGTCGGTCGGACTTTGCGCTCCGGCGGGACCCGCCAGGCTGAGAGCGAAGGTCACCGCCGCTACGGCTGCGACCTTCGTGATCGTCATTTGCATGCTTGTCTCCCTTTGATTCGAGCGGCGGTCCCCACCGCCTTTCGGTTCCTTTGGTTGGCTCCGAGACGCTCGCGTTGCGTTTTATTCTACATACGTTGACAACAAAGGCAAGGCGCGCTCAGCCGGCTTTCGGGCCGGGCCAGACGCCTTCCGGCGATACGTGCCGGTCGAGCCAGAGATGGGGCAGAGCCTCGCGAATGCGGCCTTTGGTGCGCTCCGCCAATACCAGCGCGCCGAGGTTTTCCTCCAGTTGCTGGAGGCGAGATGCCCCGAACAGCACATTGGTGGTAGCCGGGTTCTCGAGGCAGAATGCCAGTGCCAATTGCACAGGCGTGGCGTCGAACTCCCTGGCGATGCGCGCGAGTTCGGGAGCAATTTCGTAAATCTGCTCGCGAATGGTGCCCACATCCGCGCCGATCTTGCGGTTGGGCACGCCGCGTCCGGAGAGAATTCCGCCTTCTAGGCAGTCGGAGGCCTGCAATCCCAGCGCCCCAGAGGCGAAGAGGCGGCCATAACCTTCTCCCTCGGCCATGGCTCTGCGCACGACGCTGTATTTGAGCTGGGCGAAACTCGGCGGTACTAGGCCTTCGGCAGAAGCGAAGGCCAGTGCCTCCTCGGTGTGCGCCAACTGCCAGTTGTTGATGCCCCATGACCCGATCAGGCCTTCGTCGATCAGCAGGTTCACCTCGCTGACGACCCGCTTCATGTCGGGCGTGGCGAAATAGTCACCCACCACGACCGTGTCGAAACGGTCCAGGCCCGACCGTTCGAGGCTGGTATGGATCTGCTCGCGGAACTGCAGTTCTGGATAGTTCCAGAGCCAGAGCTTGCCGCAGACCATGAAGTCGTCGCGCCTGTGACCGGATGCCCGAATCGCCTCGCCGAACAGAATGTCCGTTCGCGAATGCTCCTCATGGGGCCCCATGTTGTAGTAGGCGATATCGAAAAACGCCGCGCCGGTCTCGACGGCGCGATCGATGATGGCCACGGCTTCTTCGCCGGTCATCCGGTCCCAGGTGTTCCAAGAACCCAGCGCGAAAACCGGGACCGTTGGTCCGTTCGCGCCAAGCCTGCGCCGCGACACTTTGATCTCTTCCATGCGTCTCCCTCTCACCGCCATTCCGGTTTTCCTCCGGATGTAGACTTTATTTTCTACATACGTATAATATAAGCGCAAGAGGCCGATGAAGGTCCGTGCAACTTATTGATTAGGGGGAGGGAATATGGCTGCTGGCCGAATTGTGCTGGTCACTGGGGCTGCCCAAGGGTTGGGAAGGGGAATCGCACAGGCGTTTGCCAGCAAGGGCGATTTCGCCATCGTGGCGGATCGCGATGCAGCTGGCGCCGAGCGCACAGCTGCCGAACTGTCGGGCCAGGCGCTCCCCCTCGATATCTCCGACGCCGCGGCAGTTTCCGCTGCCATCGCCGCCGTCCTCGCCGAGCACGGTCGCATAGACGTTCTCGTCAATAATGCTGGGGTCGTCGGGGGAGGTGGGTTGCTCGCCGATCTCGACGTCGCGGTGCTCGACGCAGCACTTGCGGTCAACGTGCGAGGTACATTCCTCATGACCCAGGCGGTTGCGCGGCCCATGATGGCGGCGCGCTCGGGCGTCATCGTCAATGTCAGCTCGATCGGTGCGCGCCAGCCGACACCGGGCATGGGCCACTACGAGGCCACCAAGGCCGCCGTGGACGCCATGACGCGCACCACGGCCATCGAGCTGGCGCCCTATGGCATCCGTGCCAATGCCGTTGCCCCCGGTCCCGTCATTACCCCGCTCACGGCCGGCCTCGCCGAGAACCCCGAGGCGCGCGCCGCCTGGGAGCGTCGCATTCCGCTCGGCACCATTGCCGAGGTCGCGCAGATCGCGCCGGCGGCGGTGTTCCTCGCCAGCCCCGAGGCCTCCCACATCACCGGCGTGAGCCTGGCGCTCGATGGCGGCCAGCTGCTCGCATGACCAAAGGACATCCGATGCTTCCGACTTCTACCCGTGCCGCCGTGCTGACCGGCCATGGCCAGCCGCTGGAGCTGACCGATCTGCCGTTGCCCGAGACCCTGGAACCGGGTGCGGCCCTGGTGCGCATCGTCTGCGCCACGCTTTGCGGTACCGACATCGAGCTCTGGTCCGGCAAGATGACATTCCCCGGCATGCTGCCAATGGTTCTTGGACACGAAATGGTTGGTGAGATCGTGGCCCTGGGTGGCCATGTCCACGATGCCCTCGGCGCCGAAGTCCAGGTCGGCGACCGAATCGGCTGGTCCGAATCGACCTGCGGCGAATGCTATGGCTGCGTGATCCTGCGCGAGCCGGTCGCCTGTGAACGGCGGGGGTACGGCTTCCTTCAGCGGTCCGACGTTCCACCGTTCTCGACGGCGGGTCTGGCCGAGTTCAGCTATGTCTCGCCGCGATCCGCCAAGTTGCGCATCCCCGGAAACGTCAAGGATACCTGGGCCTCGATGGCCGGTTGCGCCGCCAAGACCGTATTGCGGGCGATCGACCGTGCCGGCGGCATCCGGGCGGGCGCGCGTGTCGTGGTTCAAGGCTCGGGCGCACTCGGCATCTTCGCCACCGCCGCTGCACGGATATCCGGCGCGGCCCAGGTGATAACTGTCGGTGCACCGGCTTCACGCCTCCAGATGGCCCGTAGCTTCGGCGCTGACGAGGTCATCGACATCGCACTCGGATCGGAAGGCGTCATCGCCAAAGTGCTCGAACTCACGAGCGGGCGTGGTGCCGACTATGTCTTCGATTTCGCAGGGGCGCCTTCGGTGGGACACGAAGCCGTCGGCATGGCTGCGCAGCGCGGCAAGGTCGTTGTCGTGGGGAGCACCTCCCGGGACGAGACCCCGATTTCTCTCGGTACCGTCATGGGCAAGGAACTAACCGTTGTCGGATCGCTCAACGGCGACATCTCCGACTACGCCCGGTCCATCGATTTCTTCAGCACCTTCGCCAATCGCATGCCTTGGGACGATCTCTTCAGCGCCCCCGTCGGGCTTTCCGAGGCGTCGGCCTGCGTCGATGCCATGTGCCACCACCACGCGATCAAGGCTGTCATCGACCCGCGACTGCCGTGACCATTCCGGAGACCACAATGAGCGCCACCACAATCGTTCCCCGCAATCCACTCGGTCAAACGGGTCTGTCACCGTCGATCCTGTCGCTTGGGTCCTGGCATACCTACGATCGCATGGACTTCCACGCGGCCGCGGCCCTGCTTCGCAAGGCAGTCGACGCGGGCATCAACCTCTTTGACGTAGGCGTCTACGGCACGGCCGACACTCAGCCTCCTCCGATAACCGATGTCCTGTTCTCCGCAATGGTGCGGGCCGCAGGCCTGCGCCGTGAGGATTACCTCCTCTCTTCCAAGCTTTGGCTCGACTTCTACGATGAGCGCGGCTTTCGTCCGCAACTCGAGCGCGCGCTCTACCGTGTGGGCGTTGATTACGCCGATCTCGTCATTCTCGGAGATCTGCGCCGCAACGATCTGAGCCTGCGCGACTTGGTGCTGGACCTCGCCGGGTTGCGCAAGGCGGGCCTCATCCGCGCATGGGGCGTCAACAACTGGTCGGCGGGCAGCATTCGTTCGCTTATCGACATCTCTGCCGCCGAAGGCGTCGAGGGCCCGCAACTCGCCCAGCTCAAATACAGTGTCGCCCGTCGGTCCATCCCCGATGGCGAACCGTTTGCCGCCCTTTTTGCCGATGGCTTCGCCATGCAGTCCTCGGACGTGATGGAGGGCGGCATCCTCGCGGGCAGGACGAGCCCCGCGCGCGAGGTGGGGCGCGACCCCGGCGGCATCCGCGAGCGCATTGTCGCCACCGCCGAGCCGCTGGCACGGCTGGCGACGTCCTACGGCGCCAGCGCCGCCCAGATCTGCATCGCTTTCGCACTCAGCCACCCCAACAATGTCAGCACGCTTTTTGGCGCCACCCGGCTCGAACAGCTCGATCAGGCCATCGCGGCGATCGGCCTGCTCGAGCGCATTGGGGCCGAAGAACTGCGCGCTGCCGTAGAACCCTTCTGGTGCGATCGGGGCATTGTCGACCCCGAAGGCCCATGATCGACCTCGAACAGGAAACCTCGATGACCGACACTTCTCTTCGTTCCGTCCCCGTCGATCCGGAGCTGGTGCCCATCCACCGTGCCGTTGCTGGGCCGGACGTACCGGTGCTCACCGCGCAGACCATCGCGTCTTCACGTGCCGCGATGATCGAAACCTGGCCCAGCGTCGCAGAGATGCTCGGCGATCTGCCGATCGAGGTCAGCGAGCACCTTGCCCCCGGACCCGCCGGGGCCCCTGACATTGCCATTACCGTCCTGCGCCCCCGAAACCAGGCGGCATCGCCGGTTCCAGGCTTCCTCAACATCCATGGAGGCGGCATGATGGTGGGGCATCGCACCATGGATGTCCCGCGCCTTGCCGACCTGGTGGTGGAACTCGGCGCCGTCGCGGCAACTGTGGAGTACCGCCTGGCGCCGGAGCATCCCCATCCTGCTCCAGTCGAGGATTGTCATGCGGCGCTCGTGTGGTTCGCTGCCAACGCCTCGGCGTTCGGCATCGATCCGGCGCGCATCGTGGTGATGGGAGGAAGCGCGGGAGGCGGGCTGAGCGCAGGCGTGGCTCTGATGGCCCGCGACCGAAAGAGCGTCGATCTCGCCGGCCAGCTGTTGCTCTGCCCGATGATCGACGATCGCAATGTCACAGTCTCGAGTCACCAGTTCGTGTCCGAAACCACCTGGACGCGCGGAACCAACGAGCTGGGCTGGTCGAGCCTGCTCGGTGCCGCCAAGGGCACCGACGCGGCCTCGCCCTACGCTGCTCCAACACGCGCTACGGACCTGAGCGGGCTTGCGCCGGCATACATCGAGGCCGGGAGTGCCGAATTGTTCCGCGACGAGAACGTCGATTATGCCACGCGCATCTGGGCAGTCGGCGGCGAGGCCGAACTGCACATCTGGTCCGGTGGCTTTCATGGCTTCGACATCTACGCGCCGCAGACCGAGCTTACCCGGGCCGCGCTGGCCGCACGCTTATCCTGGCTGCGACGCATCCTCGGCAAGCGCGCCTGACGGCTCGCTCAGCACCACCCGGACACCCCTCAAGATATCGGGGTTGCGCAGGCCGGGGGCCGGGTCCTTGTTGGTGACCAGTACGTCGACATCGGCGAGGCTGGTCACCACGTGCGGTGCCCGCTGACCAAACTTGCCGTCATGGGCCACCAGGACCACCTTACGCGATTGCGTGAGCACGTCTCTCACCAGCCCGACCTCGAGTGGATCGTATTCAAGCACCGTGCCTTCGTCATCGATCGCGCTGGCGCCGATCAGCGCCACGTCGAACTTGAAGCGCTTGCGCGCCTCGTCGTTCGCCATTGTAAGGATCGCTGAATCGTTGTTTCGGACGTACCCGCCATAAATGTAGACGGTTGCGTCCGTCTGCAGCGCGCAACTGCTCGCCACCGAGAGGTTGGGCGTAGCGATGAGCAGGCCCGGATGGCTCGCCACAACTTCGTAAAGCGTGTCGAACGTCGTGCCCAGCCCGACGAAAACCGTTGCCCCCGGCGTCAGGAATTCACCGAGCGTCTGCACCAGTTGCCGTTTGACGCCAGCAAGCGTGCCGCGGCGCAGGTCGTGTCCGAACTGAGCGACACCCGGAGCGGCAAAAGCCGCGCCGAAGCCCTTCTGTAGCAGCCCGGCTTCTTCGAGTTCACGCAGGTCGCGCCGGATCGTTTGGTGCGTCACCGAAAAGCGCGACGCGAGGTCAGCGACCGATGCCGCGCCCTGTTGCCGAACTGTTTCGATGATTGCGGCCCGGCGGCCCTTGGCGTTCGTTCCGGACGCCTCGTTCTTGCCGTTTGCCGGCCGCCGCTCCACGCTACCCGTCATCTCAGGGCGATCCCCACATAGGTTCTGTCGTCGGTGAGGGCGGTATCAGTCGTACCCTTGGTGCTCAGATAAGGCCCGATCTTGTGTGGGTCAATCGCTTCCACCTCGCGGAACGCCGCCTCCCAGGCAGCCACGCCAAACCCCTCGGCAATCTTGAAATATCCGTCCGAGAAGAGCTCGAGCGTTTCGATATCGGCCATGCGGTAGGTGCGGGCGTCGATGTACTTGTCCAGCACGGGAAACCCGTCGAGGCCTCCGTAGCCAAGCGCCCGTTCGCCTGCGTTCTGAAAATTTCCCTGGCCGTGCATGATGCCATGTTCGATCAGTTCGATGAACTCGGCCTCCGGCACATCGGGGAGGTGCGCATGGCATGCGGCCAACGCACGTTTTTCGATTTCGACCAGCAGCGCCGGATCTGCCGTCGGTGCTCCCGGCTCCTGGTTCTTGGTCCCGCGCCAGGTAATCGCTGCCGCCTGCATGTCGCAGAAGTCCGGCGCGTGTCCCGCCGCCTTGAAGAGATTCCAGGTCTCACGTCGCAGCAGGCCCGTCACGTCGTCGAGCGGCTTGAGCACCTGCAGCACGTCGTTGCCGTTGACTCGGATGCCGCTGTCGCCGACTGCCACCACCTCGAGCTTGTCGCCCACCTGGAACGCCGCCATCACCGTGCAGCCGCCGCGTACCTTCCAGTCGTCGCGGGCGGCCTCGTATGCGCCTTCATCCACATAGGCCTGCCGCAGCACATCGGTAAGATAGCCAACGAAGCTGGCCGGCCCGGCATAGCGCATTGCCTCGGGCGCCTTGGGGTCCGTCTGCGCAAGGATGTAGAGTTCGGTTGCCCGCTTGACGGTTCGCGAGGCGAATTGTCCCGAAAGCATGCCGCCATAGCGGGTGCCGTTGCGATCCGTGACCCCGTCGATCACCGCATAGCCGGCATCGGGAATGACCACGAAGCTGTCCTCGTTGAGCTCTGGATGGCCGAATTTCTTGCCCATCGAGAAGGCTTCGAGATGCTTCATTGCGCTCACCAATCGTATGCGGAGGTTACTCAAGAAGAAGGCGCGGCTGCTTGAGCCGCGCCCGATATTAAGCCCGGCAGATTACTCGCCGATGGCAGTGCGCCACTTAGCCAGAACTTCGTCCACGCCACCGAAATCGGCGAGCGGCTTGACCTTGATCAGGGGCAGGTCGGCAAGCGCCGGGGTGCCGGCCGGGCCGGCGACGTCGGTGCGAACCGAGCGGCGACCGATATCCATGGCCAGCTTTTCCTGGGTTGCCTTGGACATGGCCCAATCGATGAACTTCTTGCCGCCTTCCGGATTGGGGCCGCCCTTGACGAGGGCGACGCCATCGGGCGTGGCAGCAGTGCCGTCCGCCAGATGGATGATGGCCATCGGAGCCCCGCCCTGAACGTATTCGAGTGCATTGTCTTCGAGCGTCAGGCCCATGCTGGCCTCGCCATCCGCCACGAAGCGCGGCACGGCGCCCGAGGAATCGGAGAACACGAAGTTGGCGGCAAGCTGCTTGTACTTGTCCCAGCCTTCGTCACCGAAAACCGTCAGCACGGTCTGCAGCTGCTGCATGGCCGAACCCGAACCGTCGGCGCGCGCCGAGGCGATCTGGCCCTTCCACTTCGGATCGACGAGTTCTGCCCAGGTCTTGGGCGCCTGGTCGAGCGGCAGGGCGTCGGTGTTGACGGCCAGGACGTAGACGACGGCCGTATAGGGCGTCCAGGACGGATCGACCACGAACTGCTGGTCGACCTTGTCGAAGTCAGCCGGCTGGTAGGCCTCGAGCAGGTCCTTGTTCTCGGTGAGCTGGCTACCCGTCACGCTCCAGATGACGTCGGCGGCCGGTGCGCCGGCTTCTGCGCGTGCGCGCTTAAACACGTCCGACGAACCCAGCTTGACGACTTCGGCCTTGAGGCCGGTTTCCTGCTCGAACAGCGGCAGCAGCGTATCGACGATCGAAGCCTTGTGGGCCGTGTAGATCACGACCGAACCATCCTGGGCGAAGGCGCCATGCGAAAGCGCGGTCGTTGCCATCAGGCCGATGGCCATGCCCAAAAATGAGCGTTTGCGAATATTCATCCGAATCCTCCCGTTCGTTTTGGATCAATCTCTGTCCAAAACGATACTGAATGGGCTGATCGAATGTTGCAATACGAAAATTGATGGGTAGTGTGAAACCAGTCGCGTGGCGTTGTTGGGCCACGCGGGGGGAGGGATGCATATGGCCTATTTGACTGTCGCCAACGCGACGAAGCGCTTTGGTGAGACATTCACCGCACTCAAGGACGTTTCGATCTCGGTCGAACGCGGCGAGTTCTTCACGCTGCTTGGACCGAGCGGTTGCGGCAAGACCACGCTCCTGCGTTCCATCGCCGGGTTCAATCAGCTCACCTCAGGTAGTATCCTGATCGAGGGCAGGGACCTGGGCAGCGTTCCGCCCCACAAGCGCGACATCGGCATGGTTTTCCAGGACTACGCCGTGTTCCCGCACCTGACCGTTTTCGACAACGTCGCTTTCGGCCTCAAGGCCCGCAAGGTCGCCAAGGACGAGATCGCCCGCCGCGTCCCCCAAGCGCTCGATGCGGTTCGTCTCGGTGCGCTTGCCGACCGTCTGCCCGCTGCCATGTCAGGCGGCCAGCAGCAGCGCATTGGCCTGGCGCGCGCCATGGTCATCAATCCTCAGCTGCTGCTCATGGACGAGCCGCTCTCCAATCTCGATGCCAAGCTGCGCGTCGAGCTGCGCGAGGAAATCCGCGACATCCAGAAGCAGATCGGCATCGCCGCTATCTACGTCACCCACGACCAGGAGGAGGCGCTCGCCATCTCTGACCGCATCTGCGTGATGAGTAACGGTCACATCGAGCAGCTCGGTACCCCCCAGCAGATCTACGGCAACCCGCAGACACTTTTCGTCGCCAGCTTCGTGGGCACGATCAACGCCCTGCAGCCGGGGCCGGCTCTCGATGGCCTCCTTACAACGCTGGGCCTCGCGGAACTCGCGGCGGCCCATGCCAATTCCAAGTGGGTCGTCCGCCCCGAGAACCTCGTCATCGCCAAGGTCGCCGCCGCGTCCGGCGAGCCGCAGGCGACCATTTCGGGCAGGATTGCGAAATACACCTATCTCGGCCGCGAGGCCCATCTGCAGATACGCACGGACCTGGGCGACCTGGTGGTTCATGTCGCCAATCCGGATCGCACATCTGTTCAGCTCGAAGGTGACGTGACCGTTGCCGTCGCCAGGAGCGCTGTCCTCGGCTTCGATGCCGATGGCAAGCGTATCGGTGGCTGAAATGCCAAGGATCGGCTTTTGGACGATCGTCCTGATCTTCACCTGGCTGCTGCTGTTTGCGCTGCTTTTCATTCCCGTCGGCTCGGTGCTGGTCTCAAGCCTTTACGACAATGCCGGCAACTTCACTCTGGGCAACTACATCAAGGCGATTGGGGATGAACGCATCCAGCGCGCATTCTTCAATACGCTGCTCGTTGGCTTCGGCGGGCTGGCCGGCGCCCTGATCCTGGGGTCGATCATGGCCTTCTGCGTCTCGCGCTTCGAGATTACAGGTGGCCGGTTCGTGTCGCTCCTCGCCATCATGGCGCTGGTTTCGCCGCCCTTTATCGGCGCCTATTCGTGGATCGTGCTCTTCGGTTCGGCCGGCATCGCCCGCACGGCGCTCAAATCCATCGGCATCAATATCCCGACCATCTACGGCCTGAGCGGCATCCTCATCGTCTTCTCGCTCAAGTTCTATCCCTATGTGTACCTGATGGTTTCGGGCGCGCTGTCCAACGTCAACCGGTCTCTCGAGGAGGCGGCCGAGGGCCTGGGGCTCACCCCGTTCCAGCGGGCCATGAAGATCTCGTTCCCGCTTGTGCTGCCGGCCCTGTCGGCGGGCGGTCTCCTGGCACTGATCCATGCCATCGCCGATTTCGGTACGCCGCGTCTTATCGGCCGCGGCTTTAACGTCCTGGCCACCGAGGCCTTCACGCTCTATTCGGCCGAGATCGGCAGCAACATGTCGATGGCGACCACCATCAGCGTCATCCTCGTCTTGATGTCGATGGTCTTCGTGCTCATGCAGCGCTACATGTCGCGCCGCAACGTCTACCACGGCAACATGATCAACAAGCCGCACAAGATCCGCCTGCGTGGCTGGAAGAACGTGCTGGCTCATTTCGCCGTCTATGCCATCGGTCTTGCCGGCGCCATTCCGGTCATCGTTGCCGTCATCTACTCCTTCCGCAAGACCAGCGGCCCCGTGTTCCAGTCCGGCTTTGCCCTCCAGAGTTACGAGCGGATCGTCTTTGGCCTGGGTGACGTCATAACCAACTCACTGACCTTCTCCGTGGCTTCGGTGGTCCTGATCGTTCTCATCGGCACGTTGATCGGATGCCTCGTGGCGCGGCGCACCACCCTCAACACTAGTCTCCTCGATGGCGCCCTGATGGTTCCCTACGTCATGCCGGGTATCGTCATCGGCATTGCCTTCATCGCGGCCTTCAATACCGGCCCGGTGGTCCTCACCGGCACGGCGGCGATCATCATCCTTTCCATCTTCATTCGCCGGCTGCCCTACACCGTGCGCACCACCTCATCGGCGCTCCGCCAGATCGGCCCCAACATGGAAGAGGCGGCCATATCGCTCGGCTACAGTCCCTTCCGGGCCTTCCTCAAGGTTACCGTGCCGCTCATCGTGCCCGGCATCATCGCCGGTGCCATGCTCAGCTTCGTGACCGCCATCAACGAGCTGTCTTCGTCCCTGGTCCTCTATGTCGGCCGCACCATGACGATGCCAGTTCGCATCTACCTGCTGATCCTGGACGGAGACTTCGGCACGGCTGCCGCTCTGTCGACCATCCTCCTGCTCCTGAGCGGCACCGCCGTCTACATAGCCTTCCGCTTCCTGGGCCGAAACGAACAGGCCTTGCTTTGACAACTCCATCGGCCCGCAGAGTTTGTGGGCCGGCTCTCCCCCGACGAATTTACAGGCTAGTGGGATGCTGATATTCCTATCATAATATTATGATAGGTTGTGCAGTTGAAAACCGTTCTCTTCGCCGGGCTGTATCACGAGACCCATTCGTTCCTGTCTGATCCCACAGGGCTCGCAGCCTTCAAGGCGACAGCTTTCAACGTCGGCGAAGCGGCCATTGCGAAAAATCTGGGAAACGGATCGCCGTCCGACGGCTTTCTTTCGACTGCCCTTTCGAGGGGGTGGACGGTGTTGCCGACCATCCAGATGGCCGCCATGCCCAGCGGGCCGGTCGAAGACGAAGCGATCCGCGTTTTCGAGGAAGCGTTCTTTGAGGCCCTCGAGCGCGAAGCCGAACGGATCGACGGTATTTTCCTGATCTTGCATGGTGCCATGGTCAGCGAAACTTCCGACGACGTCGAAGGACAAGTTCTGGCACGGATTCGCGCAGTTCTTGAGCGGAAAGGGCTTGTGGTTCCTGTCGTCGGCGTCCTCGACCTTCATGCCAACGTCTCGCAGGCGATGGTCGACAACTCGACCTTGCTTTGCGCTTATCGCGAGAACCCACATACCGACGCTCGCGAGACGGCCGTGCGCGCTGCCATCCATCTCGATGAGCTAATGTCCGGCACTGATGTGGTCCAGGTCCATCGGCCCACTCGCTACGTTCTTCCGCCAACCGGCGTTGGCTCTATGAAAGAGCCCATGCGCAGCGTTCTGGCTGCGGCGCGGCGCATCGAAGCTGCAGACCCGGACATAGCCGGCATCAACGTCATGGCGGGCTACGCCTACTCGGATATTGCCGATTGCGGGTTCAGCCTCAACTGCTCGACGCGCGGCCCCGTGGCCATTGCCTCCGCATATCTTGATGAACTTGTCGAGGTTCTCGAGGCAAATCTGGCGGCGGGGTACCCGCAGGAGAACACCCTCGATGAAGCATTGCGACAGGCGGATGCCCTTCCAGATGGTGCGGGGCCAATACTTCTGATCGAGCCGGCAGACAATATCGGGGGCGGAACGCCCGGCGATGCAACGGACTTGCTGGGGCCGCTACTGGCCACCGGCCGCAGCGGCATTGTTGCGGCTCTCAACGATCCCGAGGCTGTGGAGGAATGCCGGGCAGCGGGCATTGGCTCGGAAATAACACTCCGTATCGGCGCCAAGGTCGACCGACATCACGGTGCGCCGATCACATTCTCCGGTCGGGTGAGGAACATCACGGACGGGCGTTTCGAACTCGAACTCAAAAACTCCCACCTCGCCTCGATGATCGGAACGTCTGCGGACATGGGGGCTTCGGCAGTGGTCGAGAACGAACAGGCCGTCATCCTTCTGACAAGCAAGAAGATGCCGCCGATGGATCTCGGACAATTGCACTCCCAGGGTGTGAGGCCGGAGGAAGCCCGCTACGTCGTGGTCAAGGCTGCCGTCTCGCACAAGGATGCCTACGACCCGATCGCGCGTGCCAGTTTTTACGTTGACACCGCGGGGCTGTGTACCAGCAATCTAGTCCGTCTTCCCTATAGCAAGCTTACGGGCAAACGGTTGTCTCTCTGATGCGTCTGGTCGATACGCTCACCATCTATGCCAATCCCAATCCGCTCCTCGTGAGCCGGCAGGCGGTCTTTCCGGGGCTCGTGCAAATGCCTGATGGCGACATCGTCGCCGTGTTTTCGATCGGGCAGGCCTTCGACTCCGCCGACCAGAGGGCCGTGGTCAGCCGAAGCTGCGACAACGGCCGGACATGGTCGGATCCGGAACGGCTCTGCTCGCATGAATGTCAACCTGAGGAATCTGAAAGCTACAAACCTCTGCTGCTCGCAGACGGGCGGCTTCTCGCTACCGGCTACACGTTCATCCGGCCTGGACTGCTGGTCCCGATTGTCGATCCCGAGACGTTCGAAGTGCTCCCGATGCGAAACAAGGTTGCCTTCTCGCATGACGGCGGCCGAACCTGGACGAACCCTGCTGCCTTCTCCGTGGATGGGGCTCAGCTCGAGCTATCGGGGCCATGCATCCAGCTATCCTCCGGACGATTGCTTGGGGCGGCTGCGCCGTTCCACCTGAGCAAAACCGGACACGCGGGCTGGATCATTGCAAGTGATGATCAGGGATCCAACTGGTTCAAGCTTAGCGAGTTCTTCCGAGCCGAAAATGGTGCCATCTCGCCATGGGAGTGCCGCCTTTGCGAAACTGTAGCCGGCGAGGTGGGCGTAATTTTCTGGGCCTATGACAATGCGAGCGGGACCAACCTTAACAACCACATCGCGTTGTCGTGCGATGGTGGTGAAACGTTTGGCCCTGCCGTCGACACTGGAATCCGCGGTCAGGCATCAAACTTGATCTCTCTGGGCCCGGATCGACTTTTGACTATTCACGCCCACCGCGAAGCGCCTGTCGGTCTTGTGGTTCGAAAGCTCGAAGTCCGCGAGGGCAGGGTGGTGATCGAACAGGAGTTCGATCTTTTCGCCGACGATCGAATGGGCAGCGACAGCGCGGACATCTCTCGGCAATTCGGTTCGCTCAAGTTCGGGCAACCCTCGCTGCTGAGGTTGCTCGATGGGCAAATCCTTGCCACGTGCTGGCGCCTGGAAAACAGCCAGCACGTCATCAAGGGTTACATCCTAGCCGACTAATCCCTGCGACCCGGCCATCCCATGAGGAGCTTCGCGTCCAGCTCGGCGGCCTTGGCGGCCGCGGCGTCTTTGAACACCTTCATCGTGCATTGCGGCCTGGTGCGGTCGATGACGTCGTAGACGAGGTGATAGCCTACCTTGTCCATGATCGGCCCGATCCAGCCGGCGCAATGGTCGCAATAGCGCGACATGGGCGTGGCGTCGTTGTCCATGACCTTGGAAAGGCTTGGGCACTTGTGCATGTGCAGTTCGAGCCGATCCTCGTGGAGCTCGATGTCGAGATCGCAGTTTTCCTCGATACGGATGTGCTCCCAGTATTCGTACATGCCCTCCAGGCCCTTGGTCTGGAACAGCTCGAGCGTATGACGCTCCTGGTTCTTGCTGATCTCCAGCCAGTATTGCTCGAGGACCTCCTGGCCCTGGGCTTCGAGGAACTTGAAGACCTCGTTGTAGAAGCGCGGGAAATGGTCGCTGGGGATCATGCAACCCTCCTGATGATCTGGCGGCATGAGCCGGGGCCGGTGATTTCGGTGGTGATGGCGAAGGGCGTGCCCTCTGCCATGGCCTCGTTGGTCTTGCTGGTCTGGTCGCAGAAATGCGTGGAGACGCTGGGCGCGATCTTCTTGACGTGGTGCCAGGCCGTGCAGCGGCGGACCGTCAGCACGATCTCCTCGCCTTCCACGTGGATGTCGTACTCGGCCTCCTCGCGATCGAAGAAGTGCCGCCAGTGGCGCACCAGCTCCTCGGTGTCGCCCGCCGCCAGGTGGTCACGGAGGTCCTTGTAGACGTCGCGGCCGACACGGGCGAGGATCTCATGGAGGGCGTCGACGCCGAACTTGCGCACGATGAAATCGATCGTGGTGTTGGTGGCGCCGTGAAAATCGAGGTGCACATTGGCGTCCTCGTTGTAGCGCAGGGGCTTTTCGGCACTCATGCCGCTTCTCCATAAAGGCGCTGCCCGCCGACAATGGTCTGGCGGACGGTGAGCGCGTCGGGATCGAGAACGACGAAGTCGGCGAGCTTGCCGGCCTCGATGCTGCCCAGTTCGCGCTCGCGCCCGATGACGCGCGCCGGCACGAGGCTGGCGGCCCGGGCGGCGCGGACCAGGTCCTTGCCGCTGAACGTGACGAAGTTGCGCATGGCCTCGTCCGAGGTCAGCGAGGAGCCGCAGAGCCCGCCATTGCGGTCGCGCACGGCGTTGCCGCGCTGGCTGCGCACCCAATAGCCCGGATAGAACTCGAACTCGTTGTCCTCCCCGCCCGCATACTTGTTGGCATCCGTCTCCAGGAAGACGCGGTCGGCGGGGAGTTGCGCCAGCAGCCGGATCAGTTGCGGATGCACGTGGATACCGTCGCAGATGACGCCCAGCGCCACGCCCGGCTCGGCCAGCAGCGCATCGGTCAGCGACATCACATGGACTCCTGAGGCATCCGCGGGAAGCGTAGGCATGACGTTATACATATGCGTAACGGCATCGATGCCCCAGGAGACGTAGCGGGGCACATCCTGCGGCAGGGCGCGGCTGTGTCCCAGATGAATCGAGACCCCGGCCAGCTTCATCGTTTTGATGAAGTCCTCGGCGCCGGGAAGCTCGGGAGCAATGGTGACGGCGGCGAGCGTGCCATCGGTCGCGGCCAGCATGCGCTCGGCGAGCGCGCGCGAGGGCTGCTGGATATTGGCGAGGTTATGGGCGCCGGGCAGTCCGAAGCAGGGGCCCTCGCTGTGAACGCCTATGGCCCGCGCGCCGCGCGCCGTGGCGCATTCGGCGGTGAGGCGCGCCAGGACGCCTTCTAGATCGCCGGGCGGCAGGCACGGAATCGAGGGGAGAAACCCGGTTACGCCCCGCGCCAGCAGCAGATCGGAGTTGGCAGCGATGGCGCCCGCGTTAGTGTCGCAATAGAGATGAACGTCAAAGCCGTGCTGAAGCAGGTCGAGCATGCCGGGGAAGAGGATCGCCCCCTTGCCATCGACTGCCTGCCAGTCGGCACCGGTCGCCTCGTCGCGCGAAACCAGGCCGGCAAAGCGGTCGCCCTCGATCAAAAGGTCTTTTTGTTCAATGGCCTCCGGCGTAACGACGGCAACGCTGGTCCACCTTTGCTTGACTTGCATCTCGTGACTCATGTTAACATGTTATCATATTAACGGAGTAAGTTGGCTGTGCAAGAGAGAAGTGCTCAGGGACGATGCGTCTGCGTGACCGGATCGACGCATGGCATCGGCTATGCGATGGCGGAGGCATTCGCCAGGGCCGGCGCCCGCCTCGTCATCAATTCGCACCTTCCCGATAATGGCGCCCTCGAAAAACTGAGCGCGCTCACCGAATGCCACTTCATCCAGGCTGACCTTTCCACCGTCGAGGGGGCCCGAGGCCTGGTCGCGGAGGCAACGGGCCGCCTGGGTCGCCTCGATACCCTGGTCAACAATGCCGGCACCTTCGGCGATGTCGACTTCGAGGACCTGGAGCCCGAGAACTTCGAGCGCACCTTCAACCTGAACGTTCGCGGCTATCTCTTTGCCTCCCAGGCTTTCGTCAAGGCGCTCGCGCCGGACCAGGACAATCCGAGCATCATCTGCATCGGCTCGACCAATTCGCTGGCGGCCGAGAAGAACAGCGTCATCTACGACACCTCGAAGGGCGCGGTGCTGATGATGATCCGCTCCATGGCAGTGACGCTGGCGCGGCGCGGCGTGCGCGTCAACGGCATCGGCCCGGGGATCGTCGAGACGCCGCTGACCCGGAAAGGTCTCGACAGCGGCGATACGCGACGCATCCTCAAGGCCCAGATTCCCATGGGCCGCATCGGCGAACCCGACGATATAGGGGAGGTCGCTGTTTTCCTTGCTTCTTCCGGCGCGCGGTATATCACGGGGCAGATGCTGTATATCGACGGCGGCATCCTGGCCAACCAGATGTCTTGGGAAGAACAACAGTGAACATGGACCTCTCTCCCCGCCACTTGCAGCTTCGCGAGATGC
>Ga0182743_1001217_pt1 | contig 25830 bp, 17 predicted proteins | sample eDN3rd30CKraftOP_FD_128522 | JGI IMG/M metagenome (GOLD analysis project Ga0182743, IMG submission 128522) | Enriched Organic Plus compost microbial communities from Emeryville, California, USA - eDNA 3rd pass 30_C Kraft OP (version 2) (version 2) ... | reverse complement strand
GTCTCGCGATAATCGCCGCTGTCGGTCTGGCTTCCCATGTCCAGCGGCATCACATGCGGCAGGGCCCAGGGATGGTCGTCGGCATTGAGCAGATTGCGCCGTCGCATCTCGACGGGATCGAGGCCGAGATCGCGCGCGGCGATGTCGATCATGCGCTCCCGGAAGAAGTCCGCCTCGAAGCGGCCGGGTCCGCGATAGGTGCCGACCGGCGTCTTGTTGGTGACGAGCAGCGTGACCTCGATATCCACATGAGGGATGCGATAAGGTCCGGGCAGCATCTGCGCGATGTTGCGTGAGGCGGTAGCACCGTTGGTGCGCAGATAAGCGCCGACATCGGTCGAGGCGCGTCCGCGCATGGCCAGGATGGTGCCATCCCGATCGCAGGCGATGTCCAGCTCGCAAATGGCGTCGCGCGCGTGGTTGGTCGCCATCAGGTGTTCACGGCGGTCCTCGATCCATTTCACGGGCCGATTCAGCGCTCGGGCCGCGAACGGGATCAGAAAGTCCTCAGGATAGAACTCTCCACGCGCGCCGAAGCCGCCGCCGGTGTCGGCCGCGCGGAGCGTGATCGCGCTCTCTTCCAGACCGAGCATAACGGCCAGCGAACGGCGGTTGGCAAACGTGACCTTGGCCGCGCCATTGATAGTGAGATGACCAGCCGCCTCGTCCCAACTGGCAACAAGTCCGCGCGGCTCCATCGGCACCGCCCCATGGCGCTGCACCTGGAAACGCTCGCGCCGGACGTAAGGCGCATCACGAAACGCTGTCTCGGCATCGCCGCGCGTTGCCGAAAACACGCCGGGCGTGTTGGTGCCCGTCTCTTCGAACAGCAGCGCCGCACCCTGACGCGCGGCCTCCCGATCCGACACCACCGGCAGCGGCTCGATGTCGAGGACGATCGCTTCCAGCGCATCCTCCGCCAGCGCGGCGCTTTCGGCGACCACGACAGCAATGGGCTCGCCGACGTAGCGCACGCGGCCGGTGGCGATCACAGGTTGCTCATAGGGCTTGAACTGCGGCAACGGCTCAAGCCGCATCGCGATGACCGGCACCTGGCCGCATTCCCGCGCGATATCCGATGCAGAGAGAACGGCAACAACACCTGGCCGCTTTTGGGCCGCCGAGACATCGAGCGTACGAATCCGCCCATGGGGCACCGAGCTGCGCAGCACGACGGCATGCAACACCCCCTCCGGGGAAACGTCGTCCGCAAAGCGTCCCCGGCCACGGAGCAGCCGCAGATCCTCCAATCGCTCCGCCGGGCTGCCGATCAGGCGATTTCCCGGCTTGGCCGTGGCCGTGACCAATCCAATCCTCCCAAAGTTCTCTAACCGAAGGGCGCGGGCGAACGTGACACGCGCCGCCGCATCGTTCAACATGGGTCAGCCGCCAAAAAGAACGCGGCTTGTGGGAGAGCGCCATGAAATTCGGAGTCGGGCAACCAGTGCCGCGGACCGAAGATCCGCGATTCCTTCAAGGTCGCGGCCGCTATGTCGGAGACCTCGTTCCTGCCGGCGTCGCCCATGGCGTCGTGGTGCGTTCGCCTCACGCGCATGCCCACGTTCGCGCCATCGACACGAGCGCGGCGGTTTCCGCTCCTGGCGTGCTCGCGGTTCTCACCGGCGAGGACGCCGATCGCGACAAGATCGGTATCCTACCGGCCACGCCCCCCATTGCGTTCGGCGGACCGGCCAACGCCTTCAACGCGTTCCACCGCGTGCTGGCGCGCGGGCGGGTTCGCCATGTGGGCGATCCGGTTGCGTTCGTGGTCGCGGAAACGCTGCATCAGGCCCGCGATGCCGCGGAGCTGATCGAGGTGAGCTACGAGACGCTTCCCGCCGTGACCATCACCGATGCCGCCGCGAAGCCCGGCGCGCCTTCGATCTGGGACGAGGCGCCGGACAACATCTGGTATTCGTTGGAGCGCGGCGACAGGGCCGCAACCGATGCGGCCTTCGCCAAAGCAGCGCATGTGGTGACGTTGCGCATCAACAACAACCGGATCGCCGCCAATTCGATGGAACCGCGGGCGGCACTCGGCGAGCACGATCCATCCACAGGACGTTCGACGCTTCACACCTCGTCGCAGATGCCTCACAAGGTCCGGGCCGGGCTTGCGGCCGCGGTGTTCCGCGAACCGGAGGTGAACTTCCGCGTCGTCTCGCCGGACGTTGGCGGCGGCTTCGGCATGAAGGGCGGCGTCTATCCCGAGGACGCGCTGGTCCTCTGGGCCGCGCGCAAGACGGGCCGGCCAGTCAAATGGGTGGCCGAACGAACCGAAGGATTGATGAGCGACAGCCAGGGCCGCGACTGCATCAGCCATGCCTCGCTCGCGCTCGATGCCGACGGCCGGTTCCTGGGTTTGCGCATCGAGACCGACTTTGCCCAAGGCGCTTATCTGACCAACAGCGCCGGCGTGCCGTCCGGGCTCGGGTCCATCGCCTATACCAATTGCTACGATATTCCTGCCGCCCATGTGCTCTATCGCCATGCCTACACCAACACCGTGCCGATGGGGCCGTACCGCGGCGCGGGCAAGCCGAAGGCGGTCTATCTGATCGAGAGACTGATCGACACGGCCGCGCGTGAGCTCAAGCTCGAACCCGTCGAGTTGCGTCGGCGAAACTATATCAAGCCCTCATCCGTACCCTATACGGCGCCCTTTGGAGCCGTCCACGACAGCGCCAATTACGAGGCGGTGATGGACAAGGCGCTGCACGTCGCCGACTGGACCGGGTTCGACGAGCGTCGCCGCGAGTCACAAGAGCGCGGCAAGCTGCGCGGGCGGGGCATGGCCTACTTCGTGGAGATCGCCGCCCCCTTCAATGACCGCATGGAAATCCGGTTCGACGAAGCCGGCACCGTCACGATCGTTGCCGGAACCCACAGTCACGGCCAAGGCCATCAGACGGTCTATGCCCAGATGCTGGTGGAATGGCTCGGCGTCGATTTCGAGTCGGTGCGCATGATTCAGGGCGACACCGATGCGGTGGCCTTCGGCCGCGGCACGGTCGGCTCCCGCAGCATGACCATCGGCGGCTCAGCCTTGCGGCATGCCGCCGATGTGTTGATCGAGAAGGCCAAGCGAATGGCCGGGCATATCCTGGAGGCCTCGCCCGACGACATCACCTTCGACGGCGGCCGATTGACCGTCGCGGGCACAGACCGTTCGGTCACGCTTGTCGATCTCGCCAAGCGTTCCTTCGCGCCCATGGGCTGGCCGGCCGAATTCGGCGTCGGCCTCGAAGCGGTGGGCACCTTCACGCCATCGCGCTCGAACTTCCCCAACGGCTGCCATGTCTGCGAGGTCGAGGTCGATCCGGACACCGGAGCGGTCGAGATCGTCCGCTTCTCGGCGGTGGACGATTCCGGCGTGATCATCAATCCTCTTCTGTTCGAAGGCCAGATTCACGGCGGCATCGCCCAAGGCGTCGGGCAAGCACTATTGGAGCACGTTATCTTCGATAACGACGGACAAGTGGTCTCGGGATCGTTCATGGATTATGCGATGCCGCGCGCGCATCACATGCCGTCCTTCCAGCTTGAAGAGTTGGGTGAATTCTGCAAGAGCAATCCAATCGGGGTGAAGGGGGCCGGAGAATCCGGAACGGTCGGAGCGCCACCCGCCATCATCGCCGCCATTGTCGATGCGTTGCGTGACTTCGACGTCACCGACATCGACATGCCGGCAACATCCTCGCGCGTATGGCAAGCCATGCATCCCACGGTGGCATCTTAAACAAAATTTCGACATTCGGAGCAAAGACGGCAATGGCGCTGGAGTTTGGAATTTTCGATCACGTGGACCGCAGCCCGTTGCCGCTGCCGGATTTTTACGAGCATCGGCTGCGGCTGATCGAAGCCTACGAAAAGGCCGGCATACGCACCTATCATTGCGCCGAGCATCATTATACGCCGCTCGGCATGGCGACCTCGCCATCCGTGTTCCTTTCAGCGGTCGCGCAGCGCACGACCAAGCTGCGCTTCGGTCCGCTGGTCTACACGCTGGCGCTCTACCATCCGCTTCGGCTGGCCGAAGAAATCTGCATGCTCGATCAGATCAGCCGCGGCCGTCTCGATCTCGGCGTCGGCAAGGGCATCTCGCCGATCGAGACCGGCTATTATGGCATCGACTACAAGGACGCCAACGCGGTGTTCGACGAGTCGATGGCCGTCATCCGGCAGTCGCTGACGCAGGACACGATCAATTTCGAGGGTCAATTCTACAATTTCAAAGACATTCCGGTTCAGCTTCGTCCCTATCAGAAGCCGATGCCGCCGTTGTGGTACGGCGTCATCTCGCCGGATTCGGCGGCGCGGGCCGCCAAGGCGCGCATGAATATCATTGGCAACGTGACTGCCGAGCGCTTCCGTCCGATGGCCGACTCTTATCGCGCCGCTTATACGCCGGAACAGCCGGGCGATCCGATGCCGCGCATCGGCATCAATCGCTACATCGTCCTGGCGGACACCGAGGCCGAGGCGCTGGAGGTCGGCCGCCGCGCCTACCGCGTCTGGCATTCGAACTTCATGTGGCTGTGGAACAAGCACAACCGCAATCCGGTGGGCGTCGTCTATCCTCCGGAAATCGACGAGCAGATGGCCGACAGCCGCGCCATCGTCGGCACACCGGACAAAGCGCTGGAGCTGCTCAAGAAGGACCTGGCCGATTCCGGGGCGAACTATCTCGTCTGCCGCTTCGCCTTCGGCGATCTGACGCTCGACGAGTCGCTACGGTCGCTCGAACTGTTCTCGAAGCATGTCATGCCCGGCCTGCGCGAGAGCGTGCGGGAGCCCGCGTTGGCCTGACGCCCGATCGGCAACGCCTCGAAAACGAAAAGGATGAGCGGCGCGCGGCCGCTCATCTTCCTCGTACACACCCTTCATCAACAGCCTTCATCACCAGAGCGCGGCGACTACCCGGCCTCGACGATCTCTTCCGGAAACTGATGGATGCGCTCCATCGGCCCGTTGCCGCTGATGATGTAATTGTCGCACAGCCAATTCAGGTGACCGCCATACACATATGTGGGATGGCAGGCGATGTTCATGTCCTTCTGGATGGTCCAGGGCTCGTCGAAGCGCACCAGGGGCCGCTCCACCAGATCGTAGCCCTGGCCGTGGCAATAGAGGCGCGCCTCTTCCGGCCGGCCGTGCTTGCGAAGGAACGCATTGAACGCCTCCCAGGCGTCCTTGCAGGGGCTGCCGGGCTTGAGGAGATCGAGCGTCACCTTGCGCGCCTCCTTCACCATTTCCAGTTCCTCCTTCATCTGCTGCGGCACCTTGCCGCCCACAATGCAGGAGCGGCCCAGCTCCGCGAACATGCCTCCAGGCCCGGAATCCTCGACCAGAAGGGCGAACTGGTCTCCCTTCTTGATGGTCCGGTTCTGTCCGTGGCGCTGGCGGAAGTGCACGGGCTCCCCCGGCGTCATGGAGGCACAGAGGTAAATGCCGTTCTCGCTGCCATGCCGGCCGCTGTACTCCTGCGCGATCGCCGCCACCTCCGTGTCCCTCATGCCGGGACGGATGGCATCGAAAGCCGCGCGCATGGCACCATCCTGCATAAGGGCGGCGCGGCGGACCAGTTCCAACTCCTCGGGACTCTTGACGGCCTTGACACGGTCCACCAATTCGCTCGCCTCGGTGAACTTTGCCCCTGGAAACGCCTTGGTCACATGGTCGCCGAGCGCGAATGACAACTGATAGGTCCCGACCAATCCGATCGTCCCCTTCGCGTAGGGCTTGAGAGCCTGAACGGCCAGCTCCGGATCGTAAGTCCGGGTGAAATGGGCGGAGGCGAAGCTCGGAGAGGTCAGAAGGCGCTTGACCCCGCGCCAGGTGTCAGCCGGCGGGCGGCTGTCGCCCTTGAACGGGCCCATCTGGATCACGGTCATTTCGTCATCCGCCGGAAACACAACCGTCTGCGGATAACCGTTGGTGGCGGGCGTATCGGTGAAGTACTTGACGTAACCGCCCATATGATCGTTGTTGTTCTGCATCAGGAGGACGTCGACCCCCTCCTGTTTCATCGCAGCACGGACCGCGGCCCAGCGCCGCTCTAGCTCTTTGGTCGAGATCGGAGTTTGCAGGCGCTCGCTCATGCCATCGCGGCCATTGCCACCCATTGGTCGTTCCTCCCGTTGTCGCGCGGCGTCTAAATGATTGGAAAAGAAAGGTAAATCGGCACCTCAAGGGATGCAAAATGTTTCTTCATCTCTGCCGAAACATACTCTCACCGCAATCGGCCTTCTTGTATACTTCTTGATTGAGAGGCCGCCCCGAAAGTGCGCGCGCGGATATGGAAGCCATCCTAGTCAAGGTCTTCGCCACGGCCCTGGCCCTGAGCCTCGTCACCGCTCGGCCGGACGCGATCAAGCCCGAGTTCGACCCGGTCCAAGACCAGCAGGTCGTCATGGACGTTCTGTCCGACGGCTGCACCCATATGCGCAAGGCTTTCGGCATCGAAAGCCTGGATCTCGACGATCTGATCGCGACGGCGTTGGACGATCCGCGTGCCGCCAACGACGAGATGCTGGGCTTTCGCGGCGTCAAGTTCTCCGACCTGCACTTGGCCTACCGCCAGATCTGCAACCGTGAGACGCTGCCGAACCCGGTGGTCGATACCACCGAGCTGATCGAGTTTTTCAACGCAACGCTCGCCGACATTCCGGACCCCGCCATCCTCAAGGATCTGAGCCTGCCGGGCCTCACCTCCATCGCCGATGCCAAGGGCTCGCGCTTCGCCGAATTGTTCGAGCCCGAACACAGGCGGGTGTCGGTGCCGATATCGGCCATCCCGGAGCATGTGCGCAACGCCTTCATCGCGGCGGAGGACCAGCGCTTCTACAAGCACGGCGGCGTGGACGAGCGCAGCGTCATTCGCGCGTTCCTCGTCATGTTCGCCGATCCGACCAGCCGCCAAGGTGGCTCCACCATCACCCAGCAGGTGGCCAAGAACCTTCTGGTCGGCGACGAGATCAGCTACGAGCGCAAGATTCGCGAGATCATGGCCGCCGCCCGCATCGAGAAGATGCTCAGCAAGGACGAGATTCTCGGGCTTTATCTGAACGCCATTTTCCTCGGCCGCGGCACCTGGGGCATCGAAATGGCCGCGCGGAGCTATTTCGACAAGCCCGCCAGCGAACTGACGATGGCCGAAGGCGCTTTTCTCGCAGGCCTGACGAAGGGGCCCAATTTCTACAATCCGGACCGGCACCCCACCCGCGCCCGCGAGCGGCTGGCTTACGTGCTCGACCGGATGCGGCAGGAGGGCATGATCTCGAAGGAGGCGATGGACGAGGCGCTCGCCTCGCCGCCGAAGCTCATCCCTTCCGAGAACAACCGCCGCACCAGCGGATTCTATTTCGTCGATCACCTGACGCGGGAGGCGCGCCAGCGCGCGAAGATTCCGAGCCTCACGCTGTCGTCCTATAAGGTCCGCTCGACGGTCGTTCCCGAAATCCAGCGCGCCGCCGAACTGGCTCTTCAGGAAGGCCTGGTGAGTTATGAACAATCCAGCGGGCGCGTCCGCTTCGAGCGGGCGGAACGCAACTTGTCCGGCGCGATCAAGCGACTCGAATCCGATCCCAAGCGGTCTGAAGCCGGCGATCCCGCCTGGCTTGAGGCGCTCAAGACCGCGAACATGCCGCTCTATGACGTCCAATGGGACACGGCGGTCGTCCTGGAAAAGACGCGGCTCAAGAACGGCCAGGATTCGATCCGTGTCGGCCTGAAGGACGGCCGGACGCTGCCGTTGACCACTCGCGGCAGCAGAACCCGCCAGGCCCTCGACATCCACGACCTGATCTACGTGCGTGTCACCGAGCAAAAGAAGAGCACGCGCGTCGAGTTGCGCAGCCGGCCGCAGGTCCAGGGCGCCGCCGTGGTGCTGGACAACCGCACCGGCGCGATCCTCGCCATGACCGGCGGCTTCTCCTATCCCCTGAGTCAGCTCAACCGCGCCACCCAGACGCGCCGCCAGCCCGGCTCCGCGCTCAAGCCCCTGACCTATCTCGCGGCCCTGTCCGCCGGACTTCAGCCCAACACGCTGATCCAGGATGCGCCGATCACCCTTCCCCCCATCGGCAGCACCCGCTTCGCCAGCGCGCAGGACTGGTGGTCGCCGAAGAATTATGACGGCGGCTATTCGGGCGTGACCACGTTGCGGCGCGCGCTCGAACACTCCCGCAACCTGCCGACCGCGCATCTTCTTGATGGCGGCATCGCCGCATCGCCGGAGAACAGCCTCGACAGGATTTGCGAACTCGCGGTCGCGGCCCACGTCTATCAACAGTGCGAACGCTATTATCCGTTCATTCTCGGCGCGCAGCCGGTGCGTCTGCTCGACCTGGCAGCGTTCTACGCCACCATCGCCAACGAAGGCCGCAGGCCGACGCCGCACAGCATCGAATCCATCGAGCAGGGCGGGAAGATCGTCTATCGCAGCAGCGATGCTTTGGTTCCGATCGCGTCGATCGATCGCGGCACCGCCTATCAACTCAAAAGCATCCTGCAGGGCGTGGTCGCCCGCGGCACCGCCGCCCGCCAAGCACGCCTTGCGCCCTATATCGCCGGCAAGACCGGAACCAGCGACAAGGAGAACGATGCCTGGTTCGTCGGTTTCAGCAACGACGTGACGATCGCGGTCTGGGTTGGCTACGACAACGAGAGCGGACGGCGCACGCTCGGCAGCGGCCGCACTGGCAGCTCGGTTGCATTGCCGATCTTCGTCAACATCATGGAGACGGTCTGGGCCTCGCACGCCCCGCGAACGGCGCTACGGGGGCCGTCGGAGGAGGCGTCCGGCCAGCTCATGGCCGTGCCGATCGATCTGCGGAGCGGACAGATCGTCGAAGGCTCCGGCCGCGGAAATTTCACGGAATATTTTCGCACCAGGCCGGATGGGGTGATGGTCGACACACGCCAGCGGCTCGTTTCATACGGCCAGGCGTCTTACGATCCGCACCAGAACCGACGGCAGGAACCGCAGTGGGATCAGCGGCAAGCGCCGCCGGATTGGCCGCCGCGCCGCTACGACAATCCATTCTTTGGCCCGCCCCGGGCTCAAGGCTGGCGGTTCGGAAGCCAGGGCAACACCCGCTATTATCAGGAGCGCTACCAATATCAGGGGCGCTATCAGCCACAACCGCAGCCCCAGCCACGTCAGCGCCGGCAGCGCACCGAAGAATATTTCTGGAATCAGCACCGCATCCGGTGAACCCAGCCCCTAAGCACTGCCTGCCCGTCCCATAGTCTTTCGTGCATTCGGATTCGCCCCTATACATCGGGATCGAACTCCGGATCACGATATCGATTGAGGGCAAGATGGGCGAGTTTGCGATCGGACAGGCCGTTCCGCGATTTGAAGACCCCAGACTGTTGCGCGGCGGCGGGCGATACATCGACGACATCGCCCTTTCAGGCATGGTTTTCGGCCACGTCCTGCGCTCACCCCATGCTCACGCCAGGATCGCCCGCATCGACACCACAGCCGCCCGCGCGGCACCGGGCGTGCTCTGCGTCTTCACCGGTGAGGACTGGACCGCCTCGGGTTTCAGCGACCTGCCGGTGCCGGGCGGCCATAAGCGGCGTGACGGCTCGCCCAACCATCGGCCGCCCTATCCCGCCTTGGTCACGGATCGCGCCCGCTTCATTGGCGATTGCGTCGCCTTTGTCGTCGCCGAGACACGCCACCAGGCGGCCGACGCCGCCGAACTGATCGAGGTTGATTACGAACCCCTGCCGGCCATTGTCGCCACCGCGGAAGCGGCTTCGCCCGGCGCGCCGCTCGTCTGGGACGATTGTCCCGACAACATCTGCTTCACGCAAATTCACGGAGACAAAGCGGCGACGGAGGCGGCCTTTGCGAAGGCCGCGCATGTCGTCAAGCATCGCTTCGTGATCAATCGGGTGACCACTGCTTCAATGGAGCCGCGCGGCTCGATCGGCGAGTACAACCGGACCACCGGGCAATATACGATCCATACGACCCTGCAACGGGTGCATCCCTATCGCACCGATCTTGCCGGCGTCCTCAACGTGCCGGAAAGCAAGGTGCGCGTGGTCACGGGCGACATCGGCGGCAGCTTCGGCATGAAATCGGCCATCTACAATGAGGTCGCGCTCGTGCTTCTGGCCGCGCGTCATCTGGGCCGGCCGGTGAAATGGACCAGCACCCGGTCGGAGGCGTTCCTGAGCGACGCCCAGGCCCGCGACAATGTCACCGACGCCGAGCTTGCGCTCGACGAGAACGGCACGTTCCTCGGCATGCGCGTCCGCTCATTCGTCAATGCCGGGGCCTACCTCCAAAGCGGCTTTCAGGCCTACACCGGCAACCTCGGCACGCTGGCCGGCGTTTACCGTACGCCGGCGATGGACGTCGAATCCACGGCTGTGTTCACCCACACCCAACCCTGTCGGCCCTATCGCGGCAACGGCCGCCCCGAGGCGGCCTATGTCATCGAGCGCATGGTCGATCTCGCCGCCGATCAGATCGGCATGGACCCGACTGAAATCCGGCGACGCAATTACATTCCGCCGGACGCCCTGCCCTACAAAACCGGCCTCACCTTCACCTACGATTCCGGGGCCTTCGAGCAGACGATGGACCTCGCGCTCGATCTCGCCGACCTTCAAGGCTTTGCCGAGCGCCGCGAGCAGTCAAAGGCGCGGGGCCGGCTGCGCGGCATCGGCATCTCCAACACGATCGAACGCGCGGCGGCGCCAAGCTTCGAAGGAGCGGAAATCCGTTTCGACCGCGGCGGATCGGCCACTCTTTTTTCCGGCAGCGTCACACAGGGCCAGGGACACGAAACGACCTTCAAGCAGGTCGTGTGCGACCGGCTGGGCATCGATCCTCGGAACGTGACCTATGTGCAGGGCGACACCGACACGGTGTTCTTCGGGGAAGGCACCGGCGGCTCGCGCTCGGCCACCATGTCGGGAGCCGCCTTCACCATGGCCTCCGACCGGATCATTGAGAAGGCCAAGGCGATCGCGGCCCACATGCTCGATGTCGATGCCGCGAAGGTGAACTTCGCCGACGGCATGTTTTCGAGCACCGAGACCAATCGCACGATCACGATCGAGGAGATCGCTCAGAGCGCCCACAATCCGAAGAACCTGCCGGCCGGAATGGAGCCGGGCCTGATCGCCACCGCAGTCTACCATGGCACCCAGGAGAACTTCCCGAACGGCTGCCACGTCTGCGAGGTCGAGATCGATCCGGAAACAGGCGTCATCGAAATCGAGCGCTACAGCGTGGTGGACGACGTCGGCACCGTGATCAACCCGCTTCTTCTCAAAGGCCAGATCGTGGGCGGCGTGGCACAGGGCGTCGGCCAGATATTGAAAGAGGACATCCGCTTCGACAGCGACGGACAGCTTATGACCGGTTCGTTCATGGACTACGCCATGCCGCGCGCCCGGGACATGTCATTCGTGGAGGTCAAGAGCAATCCGGTGCCGACGAAGACCAATCCTCTGGGCGTCAAGGGCGCGGGCGAGGCCGGATGTGTCGGCGCGATGCCGGCGGTGGCCAACGCCATCGTGGATGCGCTCTCGGAATTCGGCGTGCGCCATATCGAAATGCCGGCGACACCTGAACGGGTGTGGCGCGCCATCACAGGCGCAACAAGCGCTTAGGGTTGAATACAACCGTTAAAGAACGGTCCCCAACGATGTGCACGGACTCGACCCGAGGCTAGGATCCACTGTCAGGAGGAAGCGGGACGGCCCGGCGCCGCCCCGCCTCGAGCGCCAGCCTTCGCCAGCGCCGCATCGTCGGCTATTTCGATTTCTTGATGCCGGCGCGCTCCGCGACCTCACCCCAACGCTTGTGCTCCCGTGCGATCTGCTCGGTCACGGCCTCCGGCGGACCGGGCTGCGGCGTCAAGCCGAGCTTTTCCAACGCCTCGCGTCCCTCCTTGGACCGCAAGACGGTGTTCAACGCCTCGTTCAGGCGTTTCACCGCCACGTCCGGGGCACCCACCGGCATGGCGAAGGAGAACCAAAGCTCGGCATCGTATCCGGGCACGCCCGCCTCCGCGACGGTTGGCACGTCTGGAAGCAGAGCCAATCGCTCCTTGCCGGTGACCGCCAGGGCCCGGAGCTTGCCGGACTGAATGCTCGGCAAGGAGACGGCCACCGTCGCGAATTGCGATTCCAGCCGGCCGCTGACCATGTCGGGCACGGTCTGCGACGCAGACTTGTACGGGACATGGGTCATCTCGATGCCGGTTACGCTCTCGAAGTGGGACGTGGCGAGGAATGCCAGGCTCGCCACGCCCGCCGATCCGTAGGAAATTTTGCCCGGCTTGGCTTTCGCCAGTTCGACAAACTCCTTGAGCGACTTTACGCCAAGGCCCGGATAGACCACGACGATATAGGGCGCGCCGCCGATCATGCCGACCGGCTTGATATCCTTCAGCGGATCGTAAGACAGGTTCGCGTTCAGGTGCGGAGCGACCGTCGCCGTGCTGGCCGAGAACAGACCGAACGTGTAACCGTCCGGCTCGGATCGCACGAGCGCATCGGCTCCGATGTTGCCGCTCGCTCCGGGCCGGTTATCGACCACGACCTGTTGTCCGAGATGAGGGCCGAGACGATCGGCGATCACACGGGCCACGGCATCCGAGCTTGATCCCGCCGGGAACGGCACGATGACCCGCACCGGCTTGGACGGCCAATTGCCATCCGCTTGGGCGTAAGCCGGCTGGGTCATGACCTGCGTCATGAACGGCGCAGCCGCCAGCAGTGCCGCCAAGGCAGCGCCTATCCATCGGAGCATGAAAATCCCTCCCCTCAAGAGCGTTTCCCTAGAACCGCTTCGGTTCTGATGGAATCAGAACCGAAGCTCTCTACTTTTTGTTTTGTCGTGTTTTCTTCACGCGAACCGGTTCCCACTTCGCTCGAAAACACTCTAAGCCGTCGGAGCGATCGTTAAATGGGCGCGCTCCGATACGAACGACGGATTATCCGGTCGCGGGCGTCAAGCTCGATCCAAGATCGCGGCAGTGATAGGCCGCTACCATCAAAGACACGCCCATGAAGACCAGGTTGATGCCGACCATGAGGCCGATCACCCACAGGCTCGTTTCCGGGAAGCCCATGAGGATCAGTCCGGCCAGAACGAGATCGACAACCCCGCTGAACAGAACCCAGCCCCACGCTTTCGGGATGTCGCGCCGATAGCCGAACGCGAGGATCAGCTTGCCGATGCCGCCCGCCAAGAGATAGGCAGCCAGAAGGATGGTCAGCGTCAGCATTCCCGCCACCGGCCGGAACAGGATCGCGAGACCGGCCAGCACGTAAATGACCGCGATGAACAGATTCCACCAGAACCCTGCGGAGGATTGTCCCGCCGAAAAGGCCGCGATCAGTCCGAACACGCCGGCGAATAGCAGGAGCCATCCGACCATGAGGCTGGTGGCGAGCGTGGCGATATTCGGCAACGCGACAGCCAGCAGGCCAAGCACAACAAGAACAGCGCCGTAGATCATGAACCAGGTTCGATACTTGCGGATGTTCTCCGCATTCATGGGCATCGCCGGCATGATGGCCTCCTCATTGGCGGATCGATTTCGGTTTATAATCATAGCGCGTTTTCGCACGGCGTCCACGCCGGGAAATCGGCAGCAAAGTCTTCCGCTATTAAAGCCAATTCTTATCAGATGCCCGGCGCGCGACGGTCCCGCGCCGGGCCGAAGCCTGAAGCCATCCCGAGACCGTGCGCCGCCCGCCCTCGGCGGCCCGACAGTCCAGTCACGACGATCGGCAGGCTAGCCAGGCGACGCCCTAAAGGGTCGGATCGAAATCCAGCCCGTCGCCGATCTGCTCGAGGGTCAAGAGCGGTCGCTTGGGCAATCTCCGCCACGAGGTTTTCGAGCGGTCATGAGCAATGCTGCCCGTTGTCCGGCTCATGCGCCCGGTGGAATAATTGACGCTGATCGCCATCGTTCCCCCGGTGTTGCGCTGGACCTCGCTGCGGTCATAGCCGATCAGTTCGAAACGATCGTTCTGAAAGCGAAAAGTAAAGGTGGACAGCGCGGTGGTCCAACCGCCGGCACTGGCAAACAGATGGAGGCGTACCCGCAATGTGTCGCGCTGGATCGAAACGCCGCCATTCTCCGAAAGAACATCATCCAGAACTGGATTGTCCGGGCGGGGAATCAGGGTGTGGTTGGCGAGAGCCAATCGATAACCATCGCCTTCGCCGAAGGCCACGGCCAGAATGCGCGGATTGGTGTCGAACCTCGGAGGTCCCAATCCGTCGGTGTTGTCGATGATGTTGCGCGGATCGTGGTCGCGGAGCACGAGCGCGAGATCGTCCCGGCCGTCGCCGTTGAGATCGCCGCGGGCCTGGATTTCCAGGCTCCATCCTTTGGGGACGAAGCCTTCCGCGGTCGCGGAGTGGTCGATCAGAGATGGATAATCGACCGTCGGGCTATCGAGCGCGTGGACTTGCAACGCCGCGAGGCCGATTGTCCCGACAATGGCCAGCCCCATCGCCCGCCCCGGCTCAACCGCGCGCGACATTGAAGCAACGATCCGCGAACCATGGCCGACCATTGCTCCGAGCATCCGATCTACTCCCCGACTAGAAGCGTCCAATACGTCCGGCCGGACTTGGACACTGCGGAGCCGAGCCCGTAGCGCGAGACGTCGCGAAGCAGCATGTTTCTCCGGTGACCGGACGATTTGATCCATTGCCGGATGGTGCAAGGCTCATCGTTACAACCGTAAGCGACATTCTCGGCCCGGGCGCCGCGCGGGCCTCGCGTCTCGCGAAAGCCGTCGTGGTCCAGGCTGGCACGCCGCGCCATGTCCGCCGAATGAGCGCTGGCCATGGCGGTCAGGTTCGCGTCCCTGGAGAGAGTCGAGAGACCGTTGGCGGTCCGAAACTCATTGAGGGAGGCTGCGTCCTCGCCACCGCTGAAAATCGACGCGCAGCCGGCCATCGTCAGACATAAAACAAGGGTCGCCAGAACAGAACCGGCCTTCATCGATCCTCCATCCCGCTGAAATCGAGCGCACCATCGGGACCCGATCAATATGGCCGAACCGAGGCTTTGCGCTCGCGCGCGCCACACACCAAGATCAGACGACATCCTCCCGCGCGGGCCATCGAGACCGATGGTCTCCTCACTTCGCGAGCGTCTTCGTACCCAGCGATTTGGCGATCTTATCGAGCTTGCCCCGCAGGTCCTTGATGCCCTCCGCGAAGTCTTCGGGGCCCTGAACCTTGACGAATTGTCCGGTGGCCTGGAGCCGCTTCGCGATCGACGGGTTCTTCTCGACCACGTCCCGGATGTCAGCGGCAATCCGCTCGCGAATGGGCAGCGCCATGTCCTTTGGCCCGAAGAAGCCCGCGGGGCTCTCAAGCTCCAGCTCCGGAAATCCAGCTTCCTTCACCGTGGGGATGTCGGGCGCGCTCGCAGCCCGCTCCGGGCTCGTGACCGCGAGGATGTTGACGGTCCCGGCCTTGTGCGGCGCCTGCACGATCACCAGCGACGACACCAGAAGCTGGATGCGGTTTTCGGACAAATCGGCCGGCGCCTTGGTGATGTCGCGATAGGGCACCCGGCCCATGTCGAGCTTCCGATCCTTGAGAAAACCCGAGATCAGAAATTCAGAGGTGCCCGAGGCGGCGGCCACGTTATGTTTTCCAGGTTCGGATTTCACGCGATCAAAGAACTCGCGCAATGTCTTGGTTTTCATCGCCGCGGACGATGTCACAGACAGAACGAGCGATGTCACGTTCGCGATCGGCGCAAGATCCCGATCGGCATCATAGGGCAGCTTGTCGTGCGTATAGGGATGAACCGCGAAAAGCGCGATGGGAACATAAAGCAGCGTGTGCCCGTCATTCGCGGACAGAAACGCATTGATCGCGACGAACCCGTCCCCGCCCGGCCTGTTCTCGACGATCACGGGCTGTCCCCAGCGCTGGGTCAACCGCTCCGCCAGCAAACGGGTGGTGATGTCGGCGCCGCTTCCGGGCCCATATGGGACAATGAAACGGACCGTCTGGGTGGGGAAGGTTTGAGCGGATGCGGTGGCAGCGCCTTGCAGAACGACCAAGACGGATGCCAGCAGCACGGCGAAAAGACGCGGCATAATTCCTCCCACCAGTTGATTTTTGGACGGCATCCGCCGGCGACGAAAACCGCGAGCCGCGATTGCATACAAAACCCGCGGGCCGGTCAAGCTAGACGACACCGCCAAACAGAGCATGCAGGCATTGTGCTAACAATGCCGATAAAGGGAGAATATTCGCCGCGCCGCAGCTTATTCGGCGGCCTTGAGCATATCCGGGGCGCTGGCGCGGAAGCGCTCCAGCAGCGCCGCCTCATCGGCCTTGGCAACCGCCAAGTGGCTTGCCTTCACATGACCGAAACCGCGAATCTTCTCGGGGATCGCGGCAATCCCGACCGCCAGCGCATGGTTCTCGGGCGACAAGCGTGCCATCAGTTCGTTCAGCGTCGCCTCGTAATCGGCGATCAAACCCCTCTCCGTACGCCGCTCCCTGGAGTATCCGAACGGATCGAACGCCGTGCCACGAAGCCGTTTGAAGCGGGCGAGAATGCCGAACGCGGTCATCATCCACGGGCCGAACGCCATCTTTCGGGGCAGACCGGTGGACTTGTCGCGTCTCGCAAAGACCGGTGACGCAAGGTGGAATTCGAGTCGCAGCTTTTCGCCACCGATCTCGTTCCGAAGCTGTCGCAGAAAGCTGCCATCCGAATAGAGGCGCGCGACCTCGTATTCGTCCTTGTAGGCCATCAGCTTGAACAGGTAACGCGCCGCGGCCTCCGCCAAGCCGGTTTGGCCAGGTGTTTTCTCGGACTCGGCTCGACGGACGCGCTCCACTATTGCGCGATACCGTTTGGCATATGCGTCATCCTGATAGTCCGTGAGAAAGGCGGCCCGCCGGGCGACCGTCTCCTCGAACGTTTCGGACAGGCGGCGGTTGGGATCCTCGGCCGTGGGCTCCGGCTTTGCGAGCGCCTCAACGGCTGCCGGATCGATCGCGGCGCGGCGGCCCCACGCGAACGCGGCCTTGTTCATGGCGACCGCCTGGCCGTTCATCTCGATCGCCTGCTCGATGGAGGCTGCCGCAAGAGGAATGACGCCAAGTTGATAGGCATAGCCGACAAGGAAGATGTTCTGACCCAATGAAGAACCGAACAGTGCGGCGGCCAACCGGGACGCATCGACGAAATGCGCGCGCCCGCGACCGGCGGACGATTGGATCGCTCGCTTGAGCCGTTCGGTCGGCAGCTTGAAATCGGCGTTGCGCGTGAAATCGCCGGGAAGGAATTCGGTCGTGTTGACGATCATCGCGGTGCGGCCGGTCTCAACCGCCGCCAAAACCTTCTTGGTGCCCGCCACGACGATGTCGCCACCGAGCACCAGATCGGCGCCACGCGCCGCGATGCGGATGGCATGAATATCCTCGGGACGCTCCGCGATGCGCATGTGGCTGTAAACCGCGCCGCCCTTCTGGGCGAGGCCGGCCATATCAATCACGCCAGCGCCCTTGCCCTCCAGATGCGCCGCCATGCCGAGGATGCCGCCGATGGTCACGATTCCGGTGCCGCCGACGCCGGTGACGATGATGCCATAGGTGCGGTCGATCGCGGGAACGCGCGGCTCGGGAAGATCGGGCAGCGCCACACCGGACGCCGCGCCCGCGCCGCGCTTGAGCGTGGCGCCATGCACCGTCACGAAGGACGGGCAGAAGCCGTTGACGCAGGAGAAATCCTTGTTGCAGGACGACTGGTCAATGGTGCGCTTGCGGCCGAACTCGGTCTCCAGCGGCTGAACCGAGACACAATTGGACTGCACGCCGCAATCGCCGCATCCTTCGCAGACCAGCTCATTGATGACGACGCGCTTCTCCGGATCGGGATAGGTGCCGCGCTTGCGGCGGCGACGCTTCTCGGCGGCGCAGGTCTGATCGTAGATCAGCACCGTGCAGCCGGGAATCTCGGCCAGCTCCTTCTGCACCGATTGCAGATCGTCCCGGTGATAGAACGCGATGCCGTCCGGCCATTTCGTACCGGCCGGATATTTCTTCGGCTCGTCGCTGACCACGACGACGCGCTTCGCGCCTTCGGCAGCCACCTGCATGGCGATGGCGGGGACGGTCAGCCCGCCGTCGTTGGCCTGGCCGCCCGTCATGGCGACAGCGTCGTTGTAGAGAATTTTATAGGTGATGTTGACGCCGGCGGCGATCGCCGCGCGGATCGCCATGATGCCCGAGTGATTGTAAGTGCCGTCGCCGATGTTCTGGAACACATGCGGACGCTTGACGAAGGGCGCCTCACCGATCCAGTTCGCTCCCTCCGCGCCCATCTGCGTGTAGCCGAGCGTGGAGCGGTCCATCCACTGAACCATGTAATGGCAGCCGATGCCGGCATAGGCGCGGGCGCCCTCGGGCACCACGGTGGACGAATTGTGCGGGCAGCCGGAGCAGAAATAAGGCACCCGCGTCGCCACGTCCTGCGTTTCGGCAAGCGTGCGCTGCGCATCCTTGAGACGGGCGACGCGATGGCGCAGATCGTCGTGGCTGGCGTATTTCAGCAAGCGCTCGCCGATGGCGATCGCCACCTCGTTGGGATCGAGCGCGCCCTTGGCCGGAAACAGCCAATTGTTGTTCTCGTCCTTCTTGCCGATGCAGACCGGTTGGTTCGGCGTGCCGTAAAGCTCCTCGCGAACCTGAACCTCGATGAGCGAGCGCTTTTCCTCGACGACGATGATCAGATCCAGCCCTTCGGCAAAGGTCTTCAGCTCATCGCGCGAGATCGGCCAAGGGCATGCCAGCTTGAACAGCCGCAGCCCGAGATCATTGCAACGCACCTCGTCGATGCCCAACTCGTCGAGCGCCTGACGGACATCGAGATAGGCCTTGCCGGTGGTGATGATGCCGATCTTCGGATTGCGGCCGCCGGTGGTAATCAAGCGGTTGAGGCCGTTGGCGCGCACGAAGGCCAGCATCGCGTCGCGCTTGTAGTCGTAAAGCCGCGCCTCCTGCCCCAGCACGGTGTCGTGCAGCCGGATGTTCAGCCCGTCCGGTGGCATGTCGAACAGATCGCGGCCGGGAATGACGATCTTCACACGGTCGAGGCTGCCATCGACCACGGCGGTGGATTCCACCGTGTCGTGCATGCATTTCAACCCGACCCAGGCGCCGGTGAAACGCGACATCGCGAAACCGTAGAGGCCATAATCCATGATCTCCTGGACGCCGGCCGGGTTGAGGATCGGAATCATCGCATCGACGAACGCGAATTCCGATTGGTGGGCCGTGGTCGAGGATTCCGCCGTGTGGTCGTCGCCCATAAGGGCCAGGACGCCGCCATGTTTGGACGAGCCGGCGCAATTGGCGTGGCGCAGGGCATCGCCGGAGCGGTCCACGCCCGGTCCCTTGCCGTACCAGACGCCGAACACGCCGTCGTATCGCCCCTCGCCGCGCAGCTCCGTCTGCTGCGATCCCCAGAGGGCCGTGGCCGCCAGGTCCTCGTTCAGGCCGGGCTGGATCACGATGTTGCGAGGATCGAGGTGCGCCACCGCCCGCTGGAACTGGTGGTCGAGCCCGCCGAGCGGGGACCCCCGGTAGCCGGAGATGTAGCCGGCCGTGTTGAGACCGGCCCGCCGGTCGCGCTCGCTCTGCATCAGAGTCAGGCGCACCAGGGCCTGATAGCCGGTGACGAACACCCGACTCTTGGTCAGGTCGTATTTGTCATCGAGCGTGATGCGATTGAGCGCCATGGCAGGCCGCCTCCCGGCGGCAGTGTGCCCATCCCCGGTTGCACCGCCAAGCGCGGCACTCCTCGTTGTCAGACATATCCTCGGATGTCCGCTCCGGCAATGCCAACCGGTTGAAAAGGAAGCCGATTCGGCGTGCCGCCCACAGCGGGCGCATGGCCGACCCACATCTGCCGCAGGTCAGAAACCCATTCAGACATGCGATTTGATCGTGGCTGGAAATTGCGACATTCCCAGGACACCCAGTCTCTGCTCCGAAACGGCAAGAAAGGCCGTCCCCAGCAGGGACAGCCCGGCTGCCCGGCGACGGGTCATTTTTCCTTGAGATTGACCCCGGCGATACCGACCGCCTTCTTCCACAGGGGAAGCTCCGCCGCGATCAACTCGGCAAAGGCCCTCGGACTGTTGCCGAGCGGGTCAACTCCGAACTTCGTCACCCGGGCGGCAAAGTCCGGGTCCTTCACGGCTTGGGCCAACTCGCCGGCGATCTTATCGACGATCACCGCCGGAGTGCCCGCCGGCGCCATCAGCCCGTTCCAGGTCACGACACTGAAGTCGGGATAGCCTGATTCGGCGATGGTGGGGACATCCGGAAGCTGACCGGCTCGCGTCTGGCCTGTCACGGCGACGATCCGGAGATCGAGACTCTGAGCTTGCGACAAAGCATCAGCCAATGTGGCGAACATGGCCGGAATATGCCCTGCGAGGACATCGGACAGCGCCGGTGCGTTGCCCTTGTAATGCACCGCGATCGCATTGAGCTTCGCACGTTCGGCAAAGAGCGCCATGGAGAGATGAGCGATGCTGCCGACCCCGCTTGTTCCGTATGGCAGCGGCTTGTCCAAGCCCTGAACGTAGGAGACGAAATCCTTCAAGGATTTCACCGGGAGCTTGCTGTTGATGACGAGGACGAAGGGATTCGTGCCGAGGACGCTGATCGGAACGAGATCCTTCTGTGAATCGTAGCGGACATCCATCATGGCCGGAAGCACGACGATCTGCGGCTGAATCCCCCACAGCAACGTATATCCATCGGCCGGCGCGCGGACGACCGCCTCGACGGCGAGCGCCCCGCCCGCACCCACGCGGTTCTCCACTACGAATTGTTGTCCGAAGGTTTTCCCGAAACGCTGGGCCACAATTCGCGCCTGACCGTCGGCGCTGCCTCCGGCCGGGAACGGCACGATGATCCGGACCGGCTTCTGCGGCCAATCCGTTGCATGGCCGACGTCAGAACCCAACGCTGCCGCAAGGCATAGCAGACCCGCGAACACGACCTTCAAACCCGGCATCCCGACCTCCTTCGGATACAGTTTCACGCATGGTGTAGGTCAAAGCAGGTTCGACTTGCAGGACTCCGTCGCAGCCTAAAGCAAAAAGCAATAAACGCGTCGAAGCGCAGCACTCTGTTGGTTCATTTTACCCCCGTCCACCGCGGCGGAAGGATGGTCCTATCGTCCGGAGCCATGGTCAGCGCCAGCGGCACTCTCCCATTGCCAAAAATCCGAGCCCTGTTCCCGCAGGAAGCGCGCCAGCACCATCTTGTGAACCTCGTCCGCGCCATCGACGAGCCGCGCGGCGCGGGCCGCGCGATAGATCCATTCCAGCACCGTATCCTTGGAATAGCCGCGCGCGCCATTGAGCTGGATGCCGACATCGGCGGCCTGATGCAGCGTGTTTGCCACATGGACCTTGGCCATGGACACCTCCTTGCGCGCCTTGCCGCCGCGATCGAGCGTCCAGGCCGCATGCATCGTAAGCAACCGGCCGATCTGGATGTTGTGCGCCACCTCGCCGAGCTTGATCTGCACACTTTCGCGGTCGGCGAGCCTGATGCCGAAGCCCTCGCGATTGTTCACATAATCCTGCGCGATCTCCATGCAGCGCTTCGACCAGCCGAGCCAGCGCATGCAATGGGTCAGCCGCGCGGGTCCAAGCCGCGTTTGAAGGACGCGCAGACCATTGCCGACGCCGCCGAACACATCCTCGTCGGCAACCTCCAAACCGTCGAACTCCAGCTCGCAATGGCCGCCGTGCTCCTCCGGGCCCATGATCGGAATGCGGCGGACGATGCGCCAACCGGGCTGGTCCTTGTGATAGAGGAAGGTCGTGATGCCCTTGCGGGGATCATCCGACGTGCGCGCCGCGAGGATGAAATGCGAGGCCGCCGCGGCGCCTGTGATGAACCACTTGCGGCCGTGGACGACCCAGCGGTCGCCCCGCTTCTCGGCGCGGGTGCGGATCATCGCCGGATCGGAGCCGCCACCGGGCGCGGGCTCGGTCATCGCTACCGACGAGCGCGCCCGGCCTTCCACGATAGGCCGCAGCCATTTTTCCTTCTGCTCCGGCGTGCCGAGCCTCGCCAGCACGCTCATGTTGCCGTCGTCGGGCGCCATGCAATTGAACACCAGCGGCCCGAACACCGAACGCGCCGCCTCCTCGTACATCGCGGCCCAGGCGACGGTGGGCAGGGCCATGCCGCCGAACTCCTTCGGCGATTGCGGCGCCCACAGACCCGCCGCCCGCGCCTTCTCACGCACGGGCGTGAGCCGGACATCGGGAATGTTCTCATGCTCGGAGAAATTCTCGGGATCATCCTCCAGCGGCAGCACATGCTCGGCGACGAAGGCGCGCACGCGCCGGCGAAGGTCCTCGATCTCTGGCGAAAGCGTGAAATCCACGAGCCAAGCTCCTTGCTGTGACGCGGGCGATCAGCCCCGCAGCGCCACCATCTGTCCACCGTCCACGACCACCGTCGCGCCGGCCATATAGGCACCGGCCTGCGAGACCAGCAGCAGCATCGCACCGTCGAGATCGCCATCGCGGCCGAAGCGGCCCACGGGAATGTCCCGCGTAATTGTCGCGCCCGGGCCTTCCAGATAATCGCGGTTGATGTCGGTGACGAACCAGCCCGGCGCGATGGCGTTGACCCGCACGCCCTTGAATGCCAGCTCCAGGCCCAGCGCCTTGGTCATCTGGATCACGCCGGCCTTGGCCGTCGCGTAGGCAATCGTGCCCTTGGAGACGCCGAGACCGAGAACAGAGGCGATGTTCACGATCGCGCCCTGCTTGCCATGGGCGATCATGCGGCGCGCGCCCTCTTGCGCCCAGGTGAACACCGCATCGAGATTGGTGGACAGAACGCGCCGCCATTCCTCTTCCGAGAGGTCGAGCGCGCGTGTCGTATGCGCGACGCCCGCGTTGTTGACGAGAATGTCCACGGGACCGAAGGCCGCCTCGGCATGATCGAAAGCCCGCGCCATGCTGTCACGGTCGAGCACGTCGCCCTCAAAGGCCACCGCCCGGCCACCCGCGTCCTCGATCTGCGCCTGCGCGGCCCGCAGCTTGTCCAGCCGCCGCGCGACAAGCACCACCGCCGCGCCATTGGCCGCCAGCACCCGCGCGAATCGCAAGCCCAGACCCGCCGATGCACCAGTCACGAGCGCCACGCGGCCCGACAAATCGAACAATTCCGCCGCCTTCATACCTTCCCCTGCTTTCACCCTTGCGCATTCCGCATGCCGGCCGCCCTGGGGGCATGGCCCGGCCTGTGCTATATAGCGGTCCGGAGAGTGATCAGCGACGAGGATCTGTCATGGCGGGACACGACCGCGAACACGACCATTCGCACGGCCATTCTCACGATCACGATCATGGCTCGGAACTGTCCGAGATGCAGGTCCGGGTGCGGGCGCTGGAAACGATCCTGACCGAGAAGGGATACGTTGAGCCGGCGGCGCTCGACGCCATCGTCGAAGCCTACGAAACGAAAATCGGCCCGCATATCGGCGCCCAGGTCGTGGCCAAGGCCTGGAGCGACCCTCAGTTCAAGAATGCGCTGCTCGCCGACGCGACCAAGGCCATCGCGACGCTCGGGCTCGAAAGCCGCGTCGGCGATCATCTCATCGCCGTCGAGAACACGCCGACGAGACACAACATGGTCGTCTGCACCCTGTGCTCCTGCTACCCGTGGGAGGTGCTCGGCCTGCCGCCGGTCTGGTACAAGGCGTCGCCCTACCGCGCACGGGCGGTGAAGGACCCGCGCGGCGTGCTCTCCGACTTCGGCGTCACGCTCCCGAACGACACCGAAATCCGGGTTTGGGATTCGACCGCCGAGACGCGCTTTCTCGTGCTGCCGATGCGCCCGGAAGGCACCGAGGGCTGGAGCGAGGATGATCTCGCCGCCATCGTCACCCGCGATTCGATGATCGGCACCGGCATTCCCGAAGCCCGGAATTCCTGAACCGAGGGGCCTCGCATGAACGGCGTTCACGACATGGGCGGAATGGACGGCTTCGGCAAGGTCGAGGCCGAGCCCGACGAGCCGGTCTTCCACGCGCCTTGGGAGGGTCGGATCATGGCGATGAACCGCGCCATGGGCGCGACCGGCGCCTGGAACCTCGACATGTCGCGCTTCTCCCGCGAGGTCCTGCCGCCGCACGTCTATCTGGGCTCGTCCTATTACAAGAAATGGTACTTGGGCCTGGCGCAGATGCTGCTCGATCGCGGTCTGATCGACGCCGACGAGATCGAGGCCGGCCATGCGCTGACGCCGGGCAAGCCGCTCAAGCGCGGGCGGTTCGAATTGAAGGACATGCCCCGTATCCTGACCCGCGCGCCGTTCAGCCGGCCGACCAACACCGAGGCGCGCTTCAAGATCGGGGACAACGTGCGGACCCGGAACATCCATCCGCAAGGCCATACGCGGTTGCCGCGCTACGTCCGCGGCCATGTGGGCACGGTGGAGTTGATCCACGGCGCCCATGTCTTCCCGGACATTGTGGCGGTGGACGGCACCGAGGATCCGCAATGGCTTTACACGGTCGTGTTCGAGGGCCGCGAGCTTTGGGGACCCGACGCCGACCCCACCGTCAAGATCTCCATCGACGCATTCGAGCCCTATCTTGAGCCAGTCTGAATTCATCGACCCGCAAGCCGCCGCTCGCGCCACGCGCGAGGTGCCCAGCATTCCTTGCGATGCCGAAGGCCCGGTGTTCCGCGAGCCATGGGAGGCGCAAGCCTTCGCCATGGCGCTCTCGCTCCATGAACGCGGCCTGTTCACCTGGCCGGAATGGGCGCAGACGCTCGGCGCGGAGATCAAGCGGGCCCACGCCGCGGGCGATCCCGACACCGGCGAGACTTACTACCGCCACTGGCTCAATGCGTTGGAACGGCTGGTGCAGGACAAGGGCGTCACCGACGGCGGCACGCTCTCGCGCTATGCCCATGCCTGGGAGCACGCTGCCGCGCGCACGCCGCACGGCGAGCCGATCGTGCTCCAGCCCGGCGACTTCCACGATTAAACATTCACGGGTGCTGCTGGAGGCAGCAGCTTCTGCACACGCTCGGGCGTGCGAATGTGCTCGGGCTGAACGCCGATCCCGACGAAACGTGCCGGCACGCGCCGCAGCCGCGGACAGCGCGCCAACAGACGCACGAAAAGCGGCGGCGTGACCGTTTCGCGCGCCCGCAGCACCGTGCCGATGACGGTCTTCTGCACCATCAATTGCAAGCGCTGCGTCACCCGCGTCGGCCATTCGCGACGCTCCTGCACCTGGCGCAGCAGCGGGTCGACCGGATCACCGCCATAAAGAGCCTCGGCCAGGATATTGGCGGTCGCGACGGCGTCCTGCACCGCCAGATTGATCCCGACGCCGGCGACCGGCGACATCGCATGGGCCGCGTCGCCGATGCATAGAAGCCCCGGCCGGTGCCATTTTCGCAGCCGGTTCACCGTCACCGTCAACAGGTGAACCTCATCCCATGACGCGATGCTGGCCACGCGATCCGCGAACGCGGGTTCGACTTGGGCCAGGGTCTCGCGGAATGCCGCAATGCCCCGGGCTCTGGTTTCTTCCATCCCGCCCTTGGGGATGACGAATGCGCATTGCCAATAATCGCCCCGGTCGATCCGGACGAAGATGCGGCCGGCCTCGAACACGCCCGTGCTCTGCACGGAATCGCTGGCCGTGCGCGGCAGGCGGAACCAGAGCACGTCCATCGGCGCGCCGAAATCCTCGGCCTGAAGTCCGGCGCGCTCGCGCACCGTCGAGCTTCGTC
>Ga0182743_1001213_pt1 | contig 25869 bp, 23 predicted proteins | sample eDN3rd30CKraftOP_FD_128522 | JGI IMG/M metagenome (GOLD analysis project Ga0182743, IMG submission 128522) | Enriched Organic Plus compost microbial communities from Emeryville, California, USA - eDNA 3rd pass 30_C Kraft OP (version 2) (version 2) ... | reverse complement strand
GTAGACGTCGCAGCGGCCATCTTCGAAGGCTTTGACCACTTCGTCCTGGTCCACGAACACGATCGGCTTGTACTCGAGATTGTTGGTCGAGAAGAAGTCGGCCGCATTCAGTTCGGTCGTGGTGCCGGACTCGATGCAGATATTGGCGCCGGACAGGTCCAGGGCCGAGGCGATTCCATCGGCCTTGCGGACCATGAAGCCTTGGCCGTCGTAGAACATCGTGCCGATGAACTTGATGCCCAGTTGCGTGTCGCGGCTCATGGTCCAGGTCGTGGTGCGCGACAGGATATCGATTTCACCAGAGGACAGAGCCGTGAAACGCTCTTGGGAGGTCAGCGGTGTGTAACGAACCTTGGACGGATCGTTGAAGATGGCAGAGGCCACTGCGCGGCAGAAATCGACTTCCAGCCCGCTCCAGTTGTTGTTTGCGTCCGGCGCAGAAAAACCCGCAACGCCCCCGGTCACGCCGCATTGCACGTAACCCTTTGCCTTGACGTCGGAAAGAGTATCCGCATAGGCGGCAGTAGCCGTAACGCTTAGTACGGCCGCTACGGCGGCCGATACGATGTGTTTATGCATCTTTTTGCCTTTGTTTCCTGACCCTGTTCTTACCGTCAGAGCGGACGTTTTGCCCCATCCGCTCCTGTACGCACTGTCCACCTTTGAGGTTGGTTCAGATGCTGATAAGTATCGAAGAGGCATTTTCTGACCGCGTCAAGCGGAATGGCCGCTTTTGGACACACAAAGTGAGCAAACAACACTCACTTGGTGTGAGTGTCTTTTTTTTGTGCAGGAGTTCCCCGGTGATCCGGAAGACTGATAGCGCCTCCCCTAGCCCGGAAACCGTTGAAACCATTCTCACTCACACAGGCCGACACCCCAACGACCACTTCGGGTTCGTCAACACCCCGGTTTTCCGCGGCTCCACTGTTCTGTTCAAAAATCTGGCGGCTCTGGAGACCGAGCAGCAACCCTACGTCTACGGACGCGCTGGCAACCCCACGACTCGCCAGGTCGAAGAACTCATCACCGAGCTCGAAGGTGCCTACGACACCCAGCTCGTGCCCTCAGGATTGGCTGCGATCACCGTCGCGCTGCTGAGCTGCCTTTCGACCGGTGATGAAGTTTTGATCACCGACAGCGCCTACAACCCGACGCGAAACTTCGCCCTGCAGTTCCTCAGCCGCATGGGGATCACCCACCGATTCTACGATCCGCGCATCGGAGCGGGAATCGCCGATCTGATCGGCGAGAACACCAAGGCCATCTTCACCGAAAGCCCCGGCTCCATCACCTTCGAGATCCAGGATTTGCCGGCCATCGTTGCCGCGGCCAAGCCTCGGGGCGTCAAGGTGCTGATCGACAACACCTGGGCGACCCCCCTCTTCCATTCTCCTCTCAAGCTTGGCGCCGATATCGTCATCCACACCGCCACCAAGATGTTCGTGGGGCATTCCGATGCTTTTGGGGGCACCATCTCGACCACCGCCGAGGCATGGCCGGATGTGGCCAAGACCCGCGCCCTTCTTGGCTTCTTCACCGGCGGTGACGAAGCCTTCCTCATCGCCCGCGGCCTGCGCACACTGGCGGTGCGCATGAAGGAGCATGAGCAGCGCGCCGTCGAGATGGCGACCTGGCTCGAGGACCATCCCGCCGTCAGGCGCGTCATCCATCCGGCGCTGGAAAGCCACCCGGACCACGCTATCTTCAAGCGCGATTTCACCGGCTCCGGCAGCCTCTTCGCTGCCATCCTGCATCCCCAGCCGCACGAGAACCTGGCGGCATTCGTGGACAATATGGAGCTCTTCGGCATGGGCTATTCATGGGGCGGCTACGAAAGCCTGTGCATCCCGAGTAACCCCACCAAGATTCGGACGGCCACGACCTGGACCGAAGACGGCACGCTGATCCGCCTTCACATCGGCTTTGAGGGCATGAGCGACCTCAAGCGCGATCTCGAGGCGGGGCTCGACCGTTACCTCGGCAAGCGCTGAGGTGGTGGCAGCCCCGCGACCCGTCTGATGGCCATGAGCCGGCGCGGCGCGATCGCGCCGTTCTCGGCGATCGTGAACACCCACCGGCGCCGTGCAAAGAAGTAGCGCACTGCATAGGCGCCAAGCGTGCCCATGACCATGCCACCCAGCACGTCGGTCGGATAGTGCATCCCGACCACGACCCGCGAGACGCCGACAGCGAGGGCCAGCACAATCGCCGGCCAGAACAGGCGCGGCCAGAGAAAGCCGACCACGAACGCGAAGGCAAAGATCGTCGTCGAGTGCCCGGACGGAAAGCTCTGGAACTGCCAGTCCGCGGTGAAATTGTGGAACGCCAGCGGCCCGTTTTCGTCGAACACCACCGGTCTTGCCCGGCCGACGATGCGCTTGAGGATATTGGTGGCAAGCCCCGGCAGCGCCACGCCTGCAAAGACGAAGGCCCACAGCCCCGCCATTTGCCGCGCAGCCAGCTTCTGAGGACGTTCGCGCAAGGCAAGCGACATCGCCCCGAAGATGATGAAGAGGGCAAGCGAGGGCACCAGCACCCACTCGGAGAGCCCGAGATCGGTGAGACCGGCAAAGACGCCGGCATAGGGCTGCGGCCAGGCCTGCAGGCTTTCCGACACCAGATGGTCAAGCGGCGCCAGGAAGGCGATCAGCGCGACGAATGCAAGGGCGAAATACGGCCAGTTGCGACGATTGAGCCCCAACGGCAATGGCTTGGACAGGTCGGTCATGGCCAGGATCAAAGCTATTTTGGATCGCGCGTCAACCGCCCTTGCCCTTTGCCCCAAGACCCTGTAACCGGATGGCACGATGTGCGGGGTATAGCTCAGCCTGGTAGAGCACCGGTTTTGGGAACCGGGGGTCGAGTGTTCGAATCACTCTGCCCCGACCATCGCGTTTCATTTGTCGAGGAACAGATGACGGCACGTATTTACCGCCCTGCCCCAAACGCCATGCAATCGGGGCGCGGAAAGTCCAAGCAGTGGGTGCTGGTGTTTGAGCCGGCAAGCCCGCGCGAAATCGAACCGCTGATGGGCTACACGTCCTCCGGCGATACACGCACGCAGGTGCGTCTGGAGTTCGATACCCTCGAACTCGCCGAGGCCTACGCCCACCGCAATGGCATTGCCTACACCGTCCAGCCGGCGCACCAGGCAACGCCCAAGCGCAACAGTTACCCGGACAACTTCCGCTCCGACCGCAAGACGCCCTGGACGCATTGAGCGTCAGTCCCTTGCTTTAGATGACAAGCGCCGCGCATCCCGCGGCGCTTTTGTTTTGTCCCCTCGTTCATTGCGCCCTTGCCGCCCACGCGCGAGCCGATAAGGTGCAGCCAGTGGCTTTGCTTGGGGGAGAAAGCGCAAATGAACAAATGGCTTAGCGCAAGGGTTGCGCTCGTTGCAGCCTGTATGTGGGTGCTGTTCTCGGCAACGGCTTTCGCACTGCCTGCAATGTGGTTGGCCCACAAGGGCGATACCCGAATCTGGCTGTTCGGTTCAGTCCATCTGCTCCCGCCCGGCATCGAATGGCGCTCCGAGATCCTCGAGTCGGCGCTGCAAAACGCCGACACCGTATACTTCGAGGCCATAGTTGATCTGGAAGATCCAGGAGCGGACGCCAGGGAGGCCATGGGCAAATACCTGGTCCCGAGCGGATCGCGGTTGCTCGACCTCCTCACCCCCGAAGAACGGGAACTGGTAGCCTGGGCGGCCAAGGAAGTTGGTGCCCCCCTGTCCGGCCTAAATATCTTCACGCCCTGGGTCGCGGCGGAAGTTCTCACCACGTTCCTCGCCGCCCGACAGGGTTTTGATTTCGCTGCTGGCGTTGATGTCACCCTGCAGGGCGAAGTCTCGCGGAACAAGCTTCGGGCATTCGAGACGCTGGCAGACCAGTTCGCGTTTTTCGACGAGATACCCGACGACCAGCAGATCGCCTATCTTCTGAGTACCGCCAAGGGCATTCAGACGACCCCCGACGCGCTCAAGGCAATCGTCGCCAACTGGGCCGCGGGCAAACCTGAAGAAATCGCCCACAATGTCGCGGACGATTTGGGGACGGGCGGAAGCACGGATGACATACTGCTCCATCGCCGTAACGCTCGCTGGCTTGAGGAGCTGAAAACTCTCCTCGGCGAGCCCGGCGACACCTTGGTCGTGGTCGGCGCCGCCCATCTCGCAGGGGACGGCAGCCTGTTGGACCTCCTGGAGGCAGAAGGTCTCACCATCGAGCGCGTGCAATAGAATTATGCGAAACGGCCGCGCACGTGGCGCGACCGTTAGCGTCAGGAATGGTCCGGATCAAACGTCCGACAGTTTCGTCCACTTGCCGTCGTTCTTGCTCGATTGCACCGCGGCGGTGATGAACTCCATGCCTTCCACGCCATCGGCCAGGCTCGGCAGGATACCAGCATAGGCCTTGCCATTGCCGCGGATCACCTCGGCGAACTGACTGTAAAGCGTGGCAAACGCCTCGAGATAGCCCTCCGGGTGGCCGCCAGGGATACGGACGTTCATGGCTGGCGCCACGTTCCCCGCGATCGAGCCGCCGCGCGTCAGCAACTGCCGAGGCTTGCCGAACTCGGCGTACCACATCTCGTTAGGGTTGGCCTGCACCCACTCGATACTGCCCTTCTCCCCATAGACGCGCAACTTGAGACCGTTCTCGTGCCCCACGGCCACCTGGCTCGCCCACAGCATGCCGCGGGCGCCACCCTGGAAGCGCAGCAGGATCTGCACGTTGTCGTCGAGCTTGCGGCCTTTGACGAAGCTCGTGAGGTCGGCAGAAAGCGCATCGAGCTTAAGGCCGGTCACGAAGCGGGCGAGGTTGTAGGCATGGGTGCCGATGTCGCCGATTGCACCGCCGGCGCCCGAGCGCTTGGGGTCCGTACGCCAATCCGCCTGCTTAGAGGATATTGCCTCCGTCAGCCAGTCCTGCGGGTACTCGACCTGGACGATACGGATCTTGCCGAGGGCGCCCGACTTCACCAGTTCACGCGCCTGCCGCACCAGCGGATAGCCCGTGTAGTTGTGGGTCAGGAGGAACTTCGCACCCTTCTTGGGCTTGATTGTCGCCAGTGCCCGCGCGTCTTCCAGGGTCGAGGTCAGCGGCTTGTCGCAGATCACATGGATGCCCGCTTCGAGGAAGGTCTTGGCCGGGCCGAAATGCATGTGATTGGGCGTAACGATCGAGACGGCCTGGATGCCGTCCTTACGAGCAGCCTCCTTGGCGGCCATCTCTTCGTAGCTCGTATAGATGCGGTCTTCGGCCAGGCGCAGGTTCTTGCCCGATTCAATCGCCACATCGGGGCGCGATGACAAGGCACCCGCCACCAGTTCGTAGTCATCGTCCAGGCGGGCGGCAATACGGTGAACGTAGCCGATAAAGGCTCCCGTCCCGCCCCCAACCATACCCAGACGAATGCGCGGTTCGCCGTTCTCAGCCATGTTTCCCTCCTAGAGGCCCAACAGCTTGCGGTTGGCTGCCCTGTCGGTGCCGGCGCCCGCAAAGTCGTCGAAGGCCTTTTCTGTCACATTGATGATATGTGCGGCAATGAACGGTGCGCCCTCGGCGGCACCCTGCTCGGGGCTCTTGATGGCGCATTCCCATTCGAGCACCGCCCAGCCGGCAAAATCGTACTGGGAGAGCTTTGAGAACACCGCTCCGAAATCGACCTGGCCATCGCCCAGGGAGCGGAAGCGCCCTGCCCGATTGACCCAGCTCTGGAAGCCGCCATAGACGCCCTGCCGGCCGGTCGGATTGAACTCGGCATCCTTGACGTGGAACATCTTGATCCGCTCGTGGTAGATGTCGATGTAGTCCAGGTAGTTGAGCTGCTGCAGCACGAAGTGGCTGGGATCGTAAAGCAGATTGGCGCGCGGATGGTTGTTCACGCGCTCAAGGAACATCTCGTAAGTAACCCCGTCGTGCAGATCCTCGCTCGGATGGATTTCATAGCAGACATCCACTCCCACTTCATCGAACGCATTCAGAATTGGCGTCCAGCGGCGCGCCAGTTCATCGAACGCCTCTTCGACCAGCCCTGCCGGGCGCTGTGGAAACGGATAGAGATATGGCCAGGCCAGCGCGCCCGAGAAAGTGGCGTGCTCGGTCAGACCAAGGTTCTGCGAGGCTTTTGCGGCGTGCAGCAGCGTTTGCACCGCCCATTCCTGGCGCGCCTTGGGGTTATTGTGCACCGAGGCCGGAGCGAAGCCGTCGAACAGCGTATCGTAAGCAGGATGGACCGCTACGAGCTGGCCCTGCAGGTGCGTAGAGAGTTCGGTGATCTTGAGGCCATGCTTTTCGACGGTCCCGCGAATCTCGTCGGCATACGCCTTCGAATTGGCCGCCTTCTCGACATCGATGAAGCTCGATACCCAGGTCGGTATCTGCACGCCCTTGTAACCCAGTTCCGCTGCCCAGCCGCAAATCGCGTCGAGCGAATTGAACGGCGCAGCATCGCCGGCGAATTGCGCCAGGAATATCCCCGGCCCCTTGATCGTCCGCATCCTAATCCTCCCTCGTGGCACGTACATCAAGGCTTCGGCCAAGTGTACGCTTGCCTATCAATGAGAACAGCCGGCGGTGATTTCCGCCAGCCGATTGTTGTTGTTCCAGCAATTTTTCGCGTCCCCGAGGGACTTCGTCACGCCTTGAGCAGAAGCCTGGCTTCGTCCGGTCCGAGCGCCGCGGGACGCTCGCAATAGGTCGAAAGCGTCACCACTTTCCCCGTCTCGCCGGCCTCGAGGATCGAAAGCATCACGTCCACGGCATGGAGGGCCACGTCGAGCCCACAGCGTGCCTGCTTGCCGGTTTCGATGGTATCCATCATGTCGGCCAGCCCGGCGGCGCGATAGTTGGCGAAAGCCGGACCGTTCGGGCGCTCCCAATTGGGCTTTCCGAGCGGATGATCCCAGGGCGCCACCGTTTCCTTGACACCTTCCTTGTCCGCAATGATGAGATCGCCCGAGAAGAAGTTCGGGTCAGGCACGTAGAGCGAGCCTTCGGTGCCGTAGAGCTCAATATTGTGGTGGCCGTGGCTGAATACGTCCCAGCTCGCGCCCAACGTGATGATCGCGCCGTTGTGGAACTCCAGCACGGCATGAATGGTCGTGGGCGTACCAACCTTGATCTTGGTCCCACGCAAGGGCGAATCCGGGGTGGTGATCGTGCGCTCGGCATTTGCCGAACCGGTAAAGGCCGTAACGCGCTTGATCGGGCCGACGAGGCTGATGAGGTCGGTGATGTAGTACGGACCTAGGTCGAGGATCGGGCCGCCGCCGGGCTGGAAGAAGAAATCCGGGTTCGGATGCCAATGTTCCATGCCCCGGCTCAGCACGTGCATGGTGCCCGAAGCGATGCGCCCCACCTTGCCGCTGTCAATGATCTGGCGTGCCTGCTGATGGACGCCCCCCAGGAACGTATCGGGAGCAGAACCCACCTTGAGGCCCCGTTCGTCGGCCAGCTTCTTGAGCTGCTTGCCATCCTCGACGGAGAGGACGAAAGGTTTCTCCGAGTAAGCGTGCTTACCCGCCGAAACGATGTCCTTGGAAACCGAGTAGTGCGCCGCCGGAACCGTCAGGTTCACGATGACGTCGATTTCGCTGTTCTTGAGGAGTTCGTCGGGCGTCTGCGCCTGGACGTGGAAGGCATCCGCCTGGCGTTTCGCCGCCTCCGGCATGATGTCGGCGATGGCCCGGACGTCGAGGTTACGGAAGAGCGGCGCCAGCTTGAGATAGGCCGTCGAGATATTGCCGGCACCCATGATGCCGACGCCATATACCTTGCTCATCGGATCACGCCCACTTGCTGGCGGTTGCGATCGAGCGCGACGCGAAACGCTCGATATCGGAAGGATTATCGTGCTCGGCCACGAAATACTGCGCGGCCGTACGCGCCATCACTTCCTTGATGAGGTTGTCCCAGCCGAGCGTGCCGAAGCCGACGTCCGCCCAGCCATCTTCATTGGCGTTCTCGCCCGCGGGCGCGATATCCTTGACGTGAACGGAGGTGATGCGCTTGCCGTACTTGTCGAACCACGCGACAGGATCGGCCTTGCCGCGCACGATCCAGGCGACATCGGCCTCCCACTCCAGATTGGGGGCAGTCTCCAAAATCAGGTCGATGGGCAGGTGGCCGTCGGTGGTGGCGACGAACTCGAAGTCGTGGTTGTGCCAGCCGAATCCGTAACCTTCCGTGTTGAACACCTCGCCCAGCTTGCCGAGCGTCTCGGCCAACTCGATCCACTTGGAATCGTCTGCGCTACGATCTTGGGGCGCCAGGTAGGGGCAGAATATCTTCTTGACGCCGAGCTTCTCGGCAATCCTGAGCGCGTTGGACGTATCCTTGAGCTGGTCGAGTCCGAAATGGCCCGTCGGATGGGCCAGGCCATGGGCTTTCAGGCTCGCCGCCAGACCGTCGACATCGGCGTAGAGACCGCCAAAACCTTCAACCTGCGTGTAGCCAAGGCGCTTGACCATGGCGAGGTTGTTCTCCAGCGGCGGGAAGTTGCGCGCACTGTAAAGCTGGAACGAGAAGTCCTTCATAACTGCCTCTTTGCGAAAGAACCGCGTGACCGGAGGGGAATGCACGCGGAGGTAACCTCAGGGGACGAGCGTCGTCCTCTCGCACGGGCAGAAGAAACGCTCGTATGGTAAGAAGCGGCGGCCGCCGGCCGGCGCCTGTCGCATGGGGGGCAAGCACAGACGCCCGCGGCGGCGGAGCGCCTGTGCCCTTGCCCCCAAACTAGATGCGCTCGCCGCTCTCGGCGTCGAATAACGACCCGCGGGCGGGATCGAAGCCGATCGTCACCTTCTGTCCGGAGTGCAGCTCGACCTCCGCGGCGGCCCTGAACGTCACCGGCTGGCCGCCGAGCTTCGTCCAGGCGATCGTGTCCGCGCCCATCGGCTCAACCAACTCGATATCGACTTCTGTGCTGAACGGCAGAGCCCCGGCGGCCTCCCCGACGGTTACATGCTCAGGACGAATGCCCAGAACAGCCTTGCCCGTCCTCACAGCGCCATCTTCCCAGCCGTAGCCGTTGAGGGAAATCTTGGTGCCGCCGGTCTCGAAGGTGCCGTCGCTATCGACCTGACCGTTGAGGAAGTTCATCGACGGGCTGCCGATGAACCCGGCAACGAAAAGATTGACGGGCTTATTGTAGATCGCGTGCGGCGTATCGAACTGCTGGATGATGCCGTTGCGCATGATGGCGATGCGATCAGCCAGCGTCATGGCCTCGATCTGATCGTGCGTCACATAGATCATCGTGTTCTTCAGGCGCTGATGAAGGCGCTTGATCTCGACGCGCAGGTCCGAACGCAACTTCGCGTCCAGGTTCGAAAGTGGTTCGTCAAAGAGGAACACATCCACATCGCGTACCAGTGCACGCCCGATGGCGACGCGCTGACGCTGTCCGCCCGAAAGTTCGACGGGACGGCGCTTGAGGAGCGGCTGGATCTGCAGGATTTCCGAAGCGTGCTTCACGCGCGCCTCGATCTCCTCCTTCTTCACCCCGGCCACCCGCAGGCCGAAGGAGAGGTTCTTCTCCACGCTCATCTGCGGATAGAGCGCGTAGGACTGGAACACCATGCCGATGCCCCGGTCCTTGGGCTCGTCCCACGTGACGTTCTTGCCCGAGATGAAAATCTGGCCGTCCGAGATGTCGAGCAGACCGGCGATGCAGTTGAGCAGGGTCGACTTGCCGCAACCGGAGGGTCCGAGCAGCACGATGAACTCGCCTCGCCCGACTTCGAGGTTCAGCTTGTTCAGCACCGTGACGGCACCGTAGCTGAGCGACAGATCCTTGATATCTACACTGGTAGCCAATTGTCAGCCTTTCACGGCGCCGGCAGCGATACCGCGGACGAACCACTTGCCGGAAACGAAGTAAACGATCAGCGGAACAGCGCCTGTAAGCACGGTGGCCGCCATGTTGGTGCTGTATTCGACCGTGCCGGTCGAGGTGCGCACGATGTTGTTGAGCTGGACCGTCATCGGCATGTTCTCGCGCCCGGCAAAGACCAGCCCGAAGATGAAGTCGTTCCAGATGCCCGTGACCTGGAGGATCACCGCCACGATCGCGATCGGCACGGACATGGGCAGCATCACTGAAAAGAAGATGCGCCAGAACCCTGCCCCATCCACGCGCGCCGCCTTGAACAGTTCCACCGGCAGCGACGCGAAGAAGTTGCGGAACAGCAGCGTCAGGATCGGCATGCCGAAGATGGTGTGGACGATAACGATGCCGGGCAAGGTCCCGAAGAGACCCACGCGGCTCAGCCCGAAGATGATCGGATAGACCAGCACCTGGAACGGCACGAAGGCGCCAAAGACCAGGATGGCGAACATGAACTCGGCGCCGCGGAAGCGCCAGAAGCTCAGCGCGTAGCCGTTGATCATCGCGATGACGATCGAGATAGGCACCGAGAGCACCGTGATCTTGACCGAATTGAAGAACCCGGGCGCCAGACCGGTACAGGCCACGCCCGTACAGGCCGAACTCCAGGCCTTCACCCAGTAGTCGAAGGTCGGCTGGGTCGGCAGCGCGAAGATGTTGCCGCCCCGGATCTCGTTCATCGACTTCATAGACGTCATGATCATGACGATCAGAGGGACGAGGAAGAAGAGCGCGGCGATGAGAAGAAAGGCGTAGATGCCGACGCGCGCTGCGGTAACCTGCTTGGGCCTGGGCCCCGAGGGCTCGATGCCAGCCTGCATTGCCAAGGAACTCATACGGTCCTCCCACGGCGCGACACGCGCCAACGGTAGATCGCCTGGATAATGATCAGCGCGGCAATCGGGAGCAGCATGCAGGTCGCTGCCGCCATGCCGTGGCCGACATTGCGAGAATTGATGTTATCGATGACGTAGGTCGCCGGCATCTGGGTCGAGATGCCCGGGCCACCGCCGGTCATGGCGATGACGATATCGAAGGTGCGCACGACATTGACGACGAGCAGCACCAGGGCCGTGGCCACCGCCCCGCGCATCATAGGAACGACGATGCTCAGGTAGGTCCGCCAGGTGGGGATGCCGTCGATGCGCGCCGCCTTCCAGATTTCCTCATCCACGCCGCGCAGGCCGGAGAGCAGGATCGCCATGGTCACACCCACCCCGTTCCAAACGCTGGCGACGACCATGCCGAGCAGCGCGGTATTGGAACTTGCCAGGGGCGCGAAGGTGAAGTCGGTGTAGCCGAGGCTGCGAACGAAGGCCTGGAAGCCCCAGTTCGGATCGAGCATGAGCTGCCAGACCAGACCGGTGATCACCGCCGAGAGCGCGAACGGGTAGAGAAATACCGTTCGGAACGCGTCTTCCCCGCGGACACGCTGGTCGATAGCCACCGCCAGCGCAAATCCCAGGCTCAGGCAAAGGGCGATATGGCCGAAGCCATAGAACCAGATGTTGATGACCGATTGCTGCCAGCGGGGCGTCGCCCACAGGATTTCATACTGACGCCAGCCAACGAAGTTGAAGCTGGGAAAGAGCTTGGAGTTGGTGAAAGAGAGCACCACCGTAAAGATGATGCCGACGACGAAGACGCCAATCGCCACGATCATCATGGGCAATGTCCCGATGATGGCCGAAAGCTTGCCGGCTAGTCGCCGGCGACCGGCTCTCGCTTTGAGCTGACGCTGTGTGAGCGCCTGCTCGGTCGCAACAGTCGTGGTCACGCGCTGATCCCCGCATGCAAAGACACAAGAAGAACGGCGGTCCGGATTACTCCGAACCGCCGCAACAAATCACTCGGCGTTCTTGAGCAGTTCGACGAACTGCGCCTGAGCGGCTTCCGGAGTGGTGTTTGCGTTGTAGATCAGGTCCGAGAAGATGGCGTTCTGGGCCGTAGCGAAGGCCTCGTTGCGCCACACGTTCTGGTCGGGAACAACTGCACCCGGCTGCTTGAGCACGTCGATTGCCTTCTTCATGCAATCGTTGGCCAGCGACAGGTCGACGTCGTCACGGATCGGGGCGGAACCCTTGGCCGTGTTGAACTTCGCCTGCACCTGCGGGTTGACCATCATCGAGGCCAGCGAGAGCTGGGCGCGCTCGACATCGGGGTCGTTCTGCTTGAAGAACACGAAGATGTCGCCGCCGATGCGGACGTTCTTGGCCTCAGGCAGCAGCGGCCCGAGCAGGCAGGCATAGTCCACGCCCGGCTTCTGGCCGGCAACCTGGAATTCGCCCTGGGCCCAGTCGCCCATGACCTGGAGAGCGGCTTCGCCCGAGATCACCAGCGAAGTGGTATCGGACCAGCTGCGGTTCGGCGAACCCGGGTCGGCATAGGTACCCAGGGTCTTGAGGTCGGTGAAGGCCTTGAGCACTTCCGGGCCACCGGCGAGATCGAGATCCTTGTCCTTCCAGATCTTCTCGACCTTCTCGGCACCGAGCTGGGCGAGGATGAGCTGGTTGGCCGCAAGGCTGACCTGCCAGCCGCCGCCGTCGCCACCGATGGCGAACGGAATGACGCCGGCTTCCTTCAGCTTGGGGAGGTCGGCGGTGTATTCGTCCCAGGTCGAGGGAACTTCGAGGCCGGCTTTCTTGAAGGCGGCAACAGAGGCCCAGGCCCAGTTGTTCATGTGGATGTTGACCGGAACGCACCACCACTTGCCGTCGATCTTGCACGGAGCAACGGTCTCGGCAGGACGGATGAACTTGTCCCAACCTTCCTTCTCGGCAAGCGGCGTCAGATCGAGCAGCAGGCCGGCGGAAATGAGTTCTTCGTACTGACGGCCCGGGTTGAACTGGGCTGCGTCCGGCGGGTCTCCACCGAGGGCGCGCTGCATGATGGCGGCGCGAGCGGTTTCACCCAGGGCAATGGCGTTATCGACCCATTTGTCGCCGGTTTTGTCGAACTCGTTCGCAAAGACCGAAACGGCCGCCTGCTCGCCACCCGACGTCCACCAGTGGATGACTTCAACGTCCGCCGCCTGCGCGATCGAGACATTGCCCAGCACCGCGGCGGCCAGCAAGGCCACCGCCGAAATATTCTTCATAGTGTTTCCTCCCAACGGTCCTTGGAGCAAAACGCTCCACGACGACGGCCGCTGAAAACCTTCCTCAAGGCTCTCCAGCCGACCGAATGTAATCGATTGCAAGGCGCATCCTCTACCGCCTTGTGCAATCGATTGCACTACACTCAGACACTTCTTGCGCGGCTGTCAAGATCGTTTTAGACAAGTCCCATTCGCAATGGCGACGGGAGGAGCCGTTGGCCCCTCAGAAGCCACCCAAAAGCCCAACAATTCAAGATGTTGCACGCAAGGCCGGAGTCTCCGCGGCAACCGTGAGCCGCGCTCTCAGCGCGCCGGAAAAGGTCTCTGGCGACACGCGGGCCAAGGTTTCCGAGGCTGTCGAGGCGACGGGCTACACCATCAACCAGGCGGCCCGCTCGCTGCGCATGCGCGAGGCACGGACGATCCTGGTTGCGATCCCCAACATGGGCAACCCGTTCTACTCGACCATCATGGATGCGGTAGTGGGGGAGGCTGCAGAGCGCGGCTATGGCGTCCTCGTCGCCAATCGCCTGGGCAACGACCCGACCCAATGGCTGCGAGACTATTTTTCGTCCAACCGCGCCGATGGCCTTCTGCTTTTCGACGCCTCGCTCGAACTGGGCCACCTGCCCGAGCCGCCGCGGCAGCGTGGCGCCCTGCCCCTGGTGCTCTCGTGCGACGAGATCATCGACGGCGGCTTCAACCTGGTGACCACCGACAATCGCGCAGCCGCAGAACGCGCCACCCGTCACCTGATCGAACTGGGGCACACCCGAATCGGTCAGATCGGCGGCAGGCAGGTCCACCAGTTTCCCAACGAGCGCACGCTCGGCTTCCAGGATGCGATGCGCAAGGCAGGCCTGCCGACCCGGCCTGACTGGTATTTTCCGGGCGACCACACCATGGCCTGCGGTATCAGGGCGGCCGACAGCTACCTGGCGCTCGAGGACCGCCCCACGGCGCTGTTCTGCGCCAACGACGAATCCATGATCGGCTTTCTCTCGCGCAGCCGGGCCCACGGCATCGAGTGCCCGCGCGATATCTCCCTGATCGGGTTCGACGACATCAACATTGCCGAAAACTACTGGCCACCGCTGACCACCATGCGCCAACCGCGCCACGAGTTGGGGCGCGTCGCCACCGCGACGCTGCTCGACATCCTGGATGGAACGACCCGGCCCAGCCAGGGCCTGCATGTGATCCTGCCGTCCCAGCTGATCATCCGGGGGAGCACCGCCACCTGCTCTTCACACCGGAAAGCCGTCGGGCAGTAACTTTGTCTTTTGCCCAGGCAACGCTTGCGCTAAACGGGGTCGCGCCAGTGTGGTCCCGTAGCTCAGCTGGATAGAGCAGCAGCCTTCTAAGCTGTTGGTCGCAGGTTCGAGTCCTGCCGGGATCGCCAACCTTCCCTCTTCACCGCGACGACAGACCGCCGGGCAAAGGATCTGGCCCGCCGGCTTGGCTAACAGCTATGAGAAGTATAACAGCAGGGAAACGCCAAGTATAACAAACTGGCGCGGAGCACAGAGGTGGGCAAGCCGGTACGCGAGACTCAAAAATCCGGCTTGCAACCACCATCGATTGCTTCGCGATCTTCCGGCTTTTACAAACGCAGAACTACTGCCAGCCGCGAACGCCATACGGCAACTCCAGACACATGACCGTATGCATCGCTTTGTATCTGAGCAGGCTTAAAAAAGTGCTGCTGAGAAGCAAACAGAAGGTAAATGGGCGCGAAAGCGGCCAAGATCAGGCCGCCGCGCCGAAGTGAAGCGAATGTGATGGCTGCTGGAACGCGGTGCAGCTAGGAGGCGCGACGCAGGCGCTTGGCGCTCACGATCTCGCCGCGGCAGCGGTTGTAATCGATGAGGTACACCCACTTGCCCTTGGTGGCGCGAACCTGGATGCGCCGATCGATCGGTGCGTTGAGGAAGATGTTGGTGAACCCCTCGGCGGCAACCCGCTGGCGAACCTGGTAGTCGGTGAGGCACAGGACCGGTGCGATCGGCCTTCCGAAACCCATGAACATGCCAAAATTATTGGCCTGGACCGAAGTGGAACTGGCGGCGATCGCCAGCATGAAGAACGCTGCTGCAGTCAGGCTGTGAAGTTTCATGGCCTTCTTCCCCTCCTGGGCGCTTGATTGAAGACCCGCCACGGCGCCAAAGCAATAGGCGCCGGCCCGGATTTCTCCGGGCCGGGTTCCAGCAATAAAGATCGCGGCGGGATCTTAGTTGCCGAAATCGAACTGGAAGCCGAAGCCACCGCCAAAAGCCGGACGGATTGGTTGCACGCGGTCGACATAGCCCGTGCAGCGGTTGACGCGCATGGAATAGAGCCAGCGGCCATAGGCACCGTTCACCTCGACCCGGTCACGACCGACATCGCGGCGGATGCGGACATTGTCGAAACCGTAGGAAGCAATGCCGCGCCGGATCTGGCGGTCGTTGAGGCAGAATCGCCCCGGGCGATGGTCGGGAACGATCACCCGCCCCTGGCCCTGCCCCTGGGGAGCGAAAGTCTGGTTGCCGTTCCGGCCGCCGTCATTGCCCAGTTCTAGCTGGAAGGTCATGGCCGGACCGTTTCCGCCACCGGGGCCGTGACCGGCCGCCTGTACCGGCAGCGCCGTCAGCGCACTGGCCCCGAGCGCCAGCGCCACGACGGCAGCGCGGCTGGTGTTCTTGACTATGTTCAGGATCGGGGCCATTTGCTCTCTCCACTCACTTGGAAATTCACTGCGCCTCTTCGGCGTTGTGATCACCCTAGAGAGCTCGCGTTGAACGGAACCGGAATTGTCTGTTCATCTGCCGTTCAGCCAAGGCCTGCGCTGAACAAACTGTGGCCGGAAGCCACGGCGCGCCTGAGTTATGATAGGCGCTAAGATGTCCTGATTCGCGGGCGCCACGTGCGCCCACCCCCGAAAGGTACATATGTCGCAAACTGACGATCTTTTCGGCGATACTCCGCCACCGGCTCCCGCTCCCGCCACTCCTGCGCCCGCGGCTCAACAGCCCGCGCGCCCTGCCCCCGCGCCCGCGACGGGCAGCTACTCGGCGGCTGATATCGAGGTCCTGGAAGGACTTGAGCCCGTTCGGCGGCGCCCCGGCATGTATATCGGCGGCACCGATTCCAACGCCCTGCATCACCTCTTCGCCGAAGTGATCGACAACTGCATGGACGAGGCGATCGCCGGTCACGCCACCCGCATCGAAGTCGAGTTCGACGCCGAAGGCTTCGTGACCGTCATCGACAACGGCCGCGGCATCCCGGTCGAAGCGCACCCGAAATTCCCCAACCGCTCGACCCTCGAGATCATCATGACCACCCTCCACGCGGGTGGTAAGTTCGATTCCAAGGCCTACGAAACCTCCGGCGGCCTCCACGGCGTCGGCGTCTCGGTGGTCAACGCCCTCTCGGACGCGCTCATTATCGAAACGGTGCGCGACCAGCAGCTTTACCGCCAGTCCTTCTCTCGCGGGAAGCCGACGAGCGGCGTCGAGAATGTCGGCCGCATAAACAACCGCCGCGGCACCTCGGTGCGCTTCCACCCGGACCCGGAAATCTTCGGCGGCCGCGCGCAGCTTTCCGCCCAGCGCCTCTTCAAGATGACGCGCGCCAAGGCCTATCTCTTCGGCGGCGTCGAGCTGCGCTGGTCCTGCGACGAGGCCCACGCTGCCGAGGACGTGCCGACCAAGGCGACGTTCCACTATCCGGGCGGCCTGCGCGACTTCATGGCTTCGCGCATCGAGGGCGAAACCCGCATCGTCGATGACATCTTCTCTGGTCAGGCCGGCAAACCGGGCAGCCACGGCGCCTGCGAATGGGCAATCGCCTGGTCGCTGGGCGACGGCTTCGTCTCCTCCTACTGCAACACGGTTCCCACCCCCGATGGCGGCACCCACGAGACCGGCCTGCGCACCGCGCTGCTGCGCGGCCTCAAGAGCTATGCCGAACTCACCAACAACAAGCGCGCTGCGATCCTGACGTCCGAGGACGTGCTGGCCCATTGCAGCGCCATGCTGTCGGTCTTCGTCCGAGAGCCCGAATTCGTCGGGCAGACCAAGGACAAGCTGGCCTCCGGCGAAGCGACCCGCATCGTCGATAACGCCCTGCGCGACGCCTTCGACCATTGGCTGGCCGCCTCCCCGAACCAGGCGAGCAAGCTGCTCGACTGGGCGGTCGACCGCGCCGAGGAGCGGCTGCGCCGCCGCAAGGAAAAGGAAGTCGAGCGCGCCAGCGCCACCCGCAAGCTTCGCCTGCCGGGCAAGCTCGCCGACTGCACGCAGACCGCCGCCCAGGGCGCCGAACTCTTCATCGTGGAAGGCGACAGCGCCGGCGGCTCGGCCAAGCAGGCCCGCAGCCGCGCCAGCCAGGCCGTGCTGCCCCTGCGCGGCAAGATCCTCAATGTCGCTGGCGCCAGCCGCGACAAGCTCGCCGCCAACCAGCTGATCGCCGACATGATCCAGGCGCTCGGCTGCGGTACGCGCGATCGCTACCGAGAGGACGACCTGCGCTACGACAAGATCATCATCATGACCGATGCCGACGTCGACGGCGCCCACATCGCGTCGCTCCTGATCACTTTCTTCTTCCAGGAGATGCCGCAGCTCATCGACCACGGCCACCTTTACCTGGCCGTGCCTCCGCTCTACCGCATCACCCAGGGCGCCAAGACACTTTACGCAAGAGACGACCTGCATAAGGAAGAATTGATCGCCAGTGAATTCACCGGCAGAGGCAAGATCGAAATCACCCGGTTCAAGGGCCTGGGCGAAATGCCGTTCGCGCATCTACGCGAAACAACCATGAACCCGGTTACTCGGACTTTATTGCAGGTCAAGGTCTTGCAAGATCGCGATGACACCCGATCTTCAGTGGATCGGCTCATGGGCAACAAGCCCGAGAGCAGGTTCGATTTCATTCAGGCCAATGCCGCTTTCGTTACCGATCTCGATATCTAGCGAGTGCAATCGGAAGCATTAAGGTTCCGCCTTGGAATCCCGTTGACTCGCAAGGTCTTTGCGTTATGGTCCCCGCCGTCGAGGACCACTCCGTCGGCCTGCGGTTCTGCTCCCTGCCGACATCCTTCCAACTTCTGAGTGGACGATTAGAGATTTGACGCAAGACTTTTCCGGGCTTGGCCTTAGCAGCAAGGTGACGGACGCTGTTGCCGCTGCCGGATATACCAAGCCCACCGACATCCAGGCGCAGGCCATCCCTCATGTCCTTGAAAAGAAGGACCTGATTGGCATTGCCCAGACCGGAACCGGCAAGACGGCATCGTTCGTCCTGCCCATGCTCACGCTTCTCGAAAGCGGCAGGGCACGCGCGCGCATGCCGCGAACCCTGATCCTTGAACCGACGCGCGAACTCGCAGCGCAGGTGCACGAGAATTTCGAGAAGTACGGCAAGAACCACCGGCTCTCCGTCGCCCTCCTCATCGGCGGCGTTTCCTTCGAAGAGCAGAATAAGAAGCTCGACCGCGGCGCCGATGTGCTTATCGCCACGCCCGGCCGCCTGCTCGACCAGTTCGATCGCGGCCGCGTGCTGCTGACGGGCGTGGACATCCTCGTCATCGACGAAGCTGACCGCATGCTCGACATGGGTTTCATCCCCGATATCGAACGCATTATCTCGCTGCTGCCGCCGCGCCGCCAGACGCTGTTCTTCTCGGCCACGATGCCGCCGGAGATCCAGAAGCTGACCGCCCGCTTCCTGCGCGATCCGGTCAAGGTCGAGGTGGCTCGACAGAACTCGACCGCCGAGACCATCGACCAGCGCCTGGTCAAGACCGGCAACAAGCCTGAAGACAAGCGCGAGACGCTGCGCCAGCAACTGCGCGCGGCCGAGAATCTCACCAACGCGATTATCTTCTCGAACCGCAAGCGCGACGTGGCGACTCTCGCCCGCTCGCTCCAGCGGCACGGCTTCTCGGTTGGCGCGCTGCATGGCGACATGGACCAGAAGAGCCGCATGGAAACGCTCGACCAGTTCAAGTCAAACAAGCTGACGCTGCTGGTTGCTTCAGACGTCGCCGCGCGCGGCCTCGACATTCCGGCGGTGAGCCACGTCTTCAATTTCGATGCGCCCACGCATGCCGAGGACTATGTCCACCGCATCGGCCGCACTGGCCGTGCGGGCCGCTCGGGCGTGGCGATCACCCTGGTGGCGCCATCCGATGCCAAGCACATCGACGCCATCACCAAGCTGATTCAGCGTGAGATTCCCTATGTGAGCGGCAAGCCTGCCGCCGCTGAGGAGACTCATGCCGAAGAGACCGCCAAGCCGTCGCGCTCGCGTCGCGGCAAGGCGGAAGCCAAGTCCAAACCAGACCACGGCGAACGCGCCGAGCAACCGGCCCCCGCGGAGCAGGCAGCCAAGCCCGCCCGCAAGGCAAAGACCCCTCGCCCGGACAAGGTTACTGGCATCGACGCCAGCTCGCCTTTCGGTGCAGATGGCCCGGTTCCGGCATTCCTCCTGCGCCCCACCGGCCGGTAATTAGTATTACTTCGAATACGCTTGGCGCCTTCATTTTAAGCGCCAAGACAGACTACTTGTGTAGACTAGTTTTAGGGGGCGTCTTTACGCCCCATTAAATAGATAGCGGAACAATGGGCGCTCTTTCAGGGAAAGCGTCCAGAAGGGCGAGGGGCCGTGTCTGAACAGGAATTCAAGCGCGCGTTTGGCTATGCCAACACTGCACTCGACCTGCTCCACCGCGGGCAGATTCCGCCCTACCCCCAATTCTATGAATTGCTCTACACTTACGCCACCGGCGTCAACCCTCTCCTGAACGCGCGGATCAACGCCATCTACCAGGGCGGCGAAGCCCCTGACAGCGACCTGGCGGCCAAGCTCTACGACGAGTTCCTGAAGGCCCACGATGCCAACGAGCGCATCAACAGCGTTTCCGAGCGCATGTCGCATCGCATCGAGGCGGTGCACGATGCCATCGACGCGGCGATGGTGACGGCTAGTTCCTTTTCATCGACCCTCCAGACCGCCACCGGCGACCTGGAGGCCGAAATCTCGGCGGCCGAACTGCGCGCCATGGCCCAGCGCCTCCTCAAGGAGACGCGCCGCATGCAGGACACCAACCGCAAGCTCGAGCAGAAACTCGAGGCGGCGCGCGACGACCTCTCGGCGCTCCAGCGCGACCTCGACGAGGCGCGCAAGGAGTCCATGCTCGACCCCCTTACCAAGATCTTCAATCGCAAGTGCTTCGATGAGGGCCTGGTCAAGGCCATGAGCGAGGCTGCGACCTATGGCGAGCCGCTCTCGCTGGTGATGATCGACATCGACCAGTTCAAGCAGTTCAACGACACCTATGGCCACCAGACCGGCGACCAGGTGCTCCGGCTCGTCGCCATGACGCTCAAATCCAACATCAAGGGCAAGGACCTGGCCGCCCGCTACGGCGGGGAAGAGTTCGCGGCCATCCTGCCCTCGACCGACTACGCGGCGGCCCTCCACGTGGCCGAGAACGTCCGCAAGGCCCTGCAGGCCAAGGAACTGCTCAAGCGCTCGACCAACGAAAAGCTGGGACGCATCACCGCGTCGTTCGGCGTCGCCAGCTATCGCCCCGGGGATACGCCATCCTCGCTCCTCGAGCGCGCCGACCGCTGCCTCTATGCCGCCAAGCATTCGGGCCGCAATTGCGTGGTCGGCGAGATCGGCCTCGCCGCGCCCGAGCATTCCGGCAAGCGCGATCCGCAAGAGGCTGCCTAGTCCGAGGCGTGACGGATAAGCGCTACCGCGTTCGCGCGGATTCTCTGCGGCAAGATTTTCATCTAACGCATTGATATGCAATGTGATTTTGACGATACGGCAGCCCGCCAATCGTTAAAATTTGACTCAAATTTCGGGAGGCGAGGCGGACTTTTGGCGGCACGGCTTGCCCATTCGGCAACAAAAAAGGCGCGCCGGAGCGCACCTCTTTTCTCTTTGCGAGGGGGCCGAAACCAGCACTAGGCCGGGTCGACCTCGACATCGAGCGATCGCAGCGCATCCCAATAGCCCGGATAGGTCTTGCCGACGCAGTTCGGGTCCAGGATCGTGATGCCGTTGATCTTGAGCCCCGCCAGCGCAAAGCTCATGGCGATCCGATGGTCGGCATAGGTTTCGATGTCTGCCGGCAGCGTCTGGCCGGCGAGCGCGGGATCGGCAGCCACGATGAGATCGTCGCCATCCTCCGTACCCAGTCCCGGCCGGATGCGCGAGAGCTCGGTGGCGACCGCCGAAATGCGGTCGCATTCCTTGACCCGCAGGTTCGAGATGCCCACGAAACGGACCGGCTTGTTGTTGAAAGCCGCGAGCACGGCAAGCGTCGGCACGGCGTCCTGCATCTGGGAACCGTCGATGACGGGCGGCAGGTTGGGGAACATCGAGATGTAGCGGGCTGCCTCGGCGTCGGGCTGGGTGAAAGCGTCCATGGGCACGCCCAGGTCGATATCGCCGCCGGTGAGCGCGCTGGCCGCCCAGAGATAGGTCGCAGCCGACGCGTCGGGCTCGATGGCGAAGTCGGTGGCGTGGTAACCGGTGGGCAGGACGAACCAGGTGGCCCCATCCTTCTGGTCGACCTCGGCGCCAAAGGCCTTCATGGCGGCGACCGTGAGGTTCACGTAGCCCCGGGCGCCGATATCGGGGCCGGTGAGCGCGATCTCGATGGGGCCATCGCCGAGCGGGGCAGCCATCAGGAGCGCGGAAACATATTGGCTGGAAAGACCGGCATCGATCTCCACCCTGCCCGAGCCGAACGAACCGCGGCCCTGGATGGTGACGGGCGGGCAATCGGTGGGCGCGTTGGCGACAATGCCGAGCGAACGCAGGGCGGCCACCAGCGGGGCGATCGGGCGCTTGCGCATGTGCTCGTCGCCATCGACGATCACCGCGCCATCGACGGTCGCGGCGGCAGCGGTGAGGAACCGCACGGCCGTGCCGGCATTGCCGAGGAACAACGGCTGGCTCGGCGCCTCGAGGCGGCCGGAACCGATGACTTCAAAAGTGGTCGCGTCCGGCTCGTTGACCTCGACGCCCATCTGCCGCAGGGCGGCGGACATCAGGATCGTATCCTTGCTCTTGAGCGCACCGGTGAGGACCGAGCGGCCCTTGGCGAGGGCAGCGAGCAGCAGGGCGCGATTGGTGATGGACTTGGAGCCCGGCGGGGTGACGCGCCCGTAGAGCGGGCCCTGCGGCGGAACGATCCTCACCGCGCGCAAGCTGTTCGTCGTCACTTCGTTTCTCCCGATTTCCGTTTTGAAAAGCGCGCCGGACTATTGGCACATTTCGGGCAGGGCAGAAAGGGCCGAGGGTTGGGGGCCTCAACTCTTTGGACTTCCCCGGCGCAGGCCGGGGCCCAGCAACGAACCCGGAGTCAGGTGAGAAATCCATGGGCCCCGGCCTGCGCCGGGGAAGAAAGTCCAGAGGTCGGGAACAACCTGAGCCTGGGAGGCCTGGCCCCGCCCCAAATCAGACGTGAGCGCGAGCCTCGGCCAGGGCCTTGAGATCGGCGGGCTTGAGCTGGACGCTTTCGCCGCAACCGCATTCGCCGGTCTTGTTGGGATTGTCGAACGTGAACCCGGAGCTCATCTTGCTCTCCTTGTAGTCCATCACCGTTCCGAGGAGGAACAGCGTGGCCTTGGGCTCGACATAGACATCCACGCCCTTTTCGGCGACGTGGTCGTCGCCCGGCACGGGTTCCTTGAGGTAGTTCAGCGTATAGGCCATGCCGGCGCAGCCGGCGTTCTTGACGCCGACGCGCACGCCGATAACCGGCTCGTCGCTGTCTTCCATGATTTCACGGATGCGCTCGGCAGCGGCATCGCTCAGGCTCATGATCTTGAAGGGCATTCAGTCACCATCCATCGTTAGATGACGATATAGCACGTCCGACGCGAAATGCCTACCACCAGTTGAGGGCGACCTGGGCTTCCTCGCTCATGCGGTCGGGCGTCCACGGCGGATCGAAGACCATGTTGACGGTCACGTCCTGGATGCCTTCCACGGCCCGGGCCGCATTTTCGACCCAGCCGGGCATCTCGCCGGCAACCGGGCAGCCCGGAGCGGTCAACGTCATGTCGATCGTGAGGTTCCGGTTGTCATCCAGATCGACCTTGTAGACGAGGCCGAGTTCATAGATGTCGACCGGGATTTCCGGGTCGTAGACGGTCTTGAGCGCGCCGATCAGGTCGCCCGTGATCCGCGCGACCTCGTCCTCGGGCAAGCCGGCGCTGGTATGCACCGTCTCGATCCGCACCGGAGCCTCGCTGGCGTTCGCCTCGACCTTGGTTTCAGCTTCTTCAGTCATCGATTATCGCCTCAAGCGAAGAAAGTACGCGCTTTTTCGATGCCCTCGACGAGCGCATCGACATCGTCCTTGCCGTTATATAGGCCGAAGGAGGCCCGGCATGTAGAGGTGACGCCAAATCTGTTGAGCAGCGGCATGGCGCAATGGGTCCCTGCCCGCACGGCGATGCCGTAGCGGTCGAGGATCGTCGAAATGTCGTGGGCGTGAGCGCCGTCGATGGCGAACGAGAAGATGCCGCCCTTGCCCGGCGCGGTGCCGATGAGACGCAGCGAGTTGATTCTCTGCAAGCGCTCCTGGGCGTAAGCCGTTAGTTCTGCTTCATGTTCCGCCACGGCATCGCGACCGAGAGCATCGACGTAGTCGATGGCCGCGCCAAGGCCGATGGCCTGGACGATGGGCGGGGTGCCGGCCTCGAAACGGTGCGGCGGCTCGTTATAGGTGATGCCGTCGACAGTCACCGTATCGATCATCTCGCCACCGCCCTGATAGGGCTGCATGTCCTTGAGCAGGTCGAACTTGCCGTAGAGAATGCCGATGCCGGTGGGGCCGTAGAGCTTGTGGCCGGTGGCGACGTAGAAATCGACATCGAGGTCCTGCACGTCCACCTTGAGGTGAACGGCGCCCTGGCTCCCGTCGACCAGCACCGGAATGCCGCGGGCATGGGCGATCTCGATGACGTCCTTGATCGGCGTCACCGTGCCCAGCACGTTCGACATATGCGTCACCGCGACCATCCTGGTCTTGGGGGTCAACGCCTTTTCGAAGGCATCGATGTCGAAGCTGCCATCGTCGCGAACGTCGACGAACTTGAGCACCGCGCCCTTGCGCTCCCGATGGAAATGCCAGGGCACGATGTTGGAATGGTGCTCCATGATGGTGACGACGATCTCGTCACCCTCGGCAATGCGCGGGCCGGCGAAGGACGACGCGACGAGATTGATCGCTTCGGTCGCCGACTTGGTGAAGATGATCTCTTCGACCTTTTTCGCGTTCAGCAGACGTCGGGCAGCCTCGCGGCCGCCCTCATAGGCCTCGGTGGCCCGGTTCGCGAGCGTGTGCAGCCCGCGATGGACGTTGGCGTATTCGTGCCGATGGGCATAGTCCATCCGGTCCAGCACCTGCACCGGCTTCTGCGCCGATGCACCGCTATCGAGATAAACCAGCCTTTGCCCGTGGATCTTCTCCGAAAGGATCGGAAAATCCGCCCGGACCTTTTCGAGGTCGAAGCTCATTTGCCCAGCAGCCAGCTATCCACGATCGCCTTGAGCGCCTCGTTGAGAGCCTCGTCCTCGATCGGATCGAGCAGTTCCTCGAGGAAGCCGCGGACCAGCATGGTCTCGGCCTCTTCCTTGGGGATACCGCGGCTGACGAGGTAGAACAGCCAGTCCTCGTCGAGCTTGCCGCAGGTCGAGCCGTGCCCGCAGACCACGTCGTCGGCGTAGATTTCGAGCTCGGGCTTGGAGAGTATCTCGGCTTCGTCCGAGAGCATCAGGCCCTGCATCATCATCTTGGAATCGGTCTTCTGCGAATCCCGTTCCACCACGATCTTGCCCTGGAACACGGCACGCGAACGCCCGCGGGCGATCTGCTTGTAGAGTTCCTTGCTGCCCGTATTGGGCACTTCGTGGTTGACGTTGAGGGTGATGTCGCCGTGCTGCCCGTCATTGACGAGGTTGAGCCCGGTGAAGTCGGCATAAGCCCCCTCGCCCGCGAAGCGCGAGAAGATCTGCGTGCGCTCGAGCGCGGCGCCGGCATGAATCACCAGCGAACGCAGCTTGGCGTTTTCGCCGATCTGGTACTCGACAGTGGCGAAATGGGTCGAGGCCTTGGCCGAGAGGTCCACCGTGATGTGGGTCACGTTGGCGTTCGCGCCGACATCGACATAGGTCGCGTGGTTGGCGAGATGCGCTTCCTGGCTGCCCGAATAGGTCTCGATGATCGTCGCCGAGCCGTTGTCGGCCACGAAGATGCGAGCCGAGCTCGACGCATGCGCGGCGGGGCCCTCGGTGCGGCGATCGATCTGGATGACCGGATCGACCGAGCCGTCGAGGTTGAGCACCAGGCTTTCCTTGGCGAGCGCGGTGTTGAGCCGCACGATCACGTCGTCACGGGTGGTGAGCGCCGAGCCCTCGGCCTTGCCGACGATGACGCCGGCTGGAGCCGTGCCGTGCGCCTGCACCTGGCCGTTCGCGATCATGAGCTGGAAGGCGCCGGGAACTTCGAGCGCCGGAGCGCTGGCGGAAGTCGCGGCCCCGGCCAGCGGCGGAACGCTGCGCAGCAGGGTCTTGAGGTCGGTATAGTGATAGGTCTCGACGCGGCGCGTCGGCAGGCCTGCACCGGCCAGGCGCTCGGCCTGGTCAGCGGCGCCGGCAGCGTTGAGCTGCTCGATCAGCGTGTTTTCAGCCGGCCCGAGCCGGACGGGGAAAGCTACATTCATCTGGTTCACGCCGCCGCGTTTTCATCGAAATCGGCATAGCCCTTGGCTTCAAGCTCAAGCGCCAGGTCCTTGCCGCCGCTCTCGACGATCCTGCCGTCCGAGAAGACGTGCACGACATCGGGAACGATGTGGTTG
>Ga0182743_1001212_pt1 | contig 25928 bp, 30 predicted proteins | sample eDN3rd30CKraftOP_FD_128522 | JGI IMG/M metagenome (GOLD analysis project Ga0182743, IMG submission 128522) | Enriched Organic Plus compost microbial communities from Emeryville, California, USA - eDNA 3rd pass 30_C Kraft OP (version 2) (version 2) ... | reverse complement strand
CCCTCCTCGCCGCCGCCGTCGCCTACTCGCGGGTCCACACCGGGGTCCACTACCCGGGCGACGTGGTGATCGGCTCGCTCTCGGGGATCATCCTCGGCGAGGCGACCAACTCCGCCCTCGACAAGCTAGGGGTCGGACACTGATGGCGGCCGGCCACGGACGACACGCCGTGGTCGTGGGCGCAGGTCTGGCCGGGCTCACCGCGGCCCACGAGCTGGTCGGCCGGGGCTGGGAGGTCACCGTGCTGGAGGCCCGCGACCGGGTCGGAGGCAGGACCTGGACCCGCAGCCTGGAGAACGGCGTGTCGATCGAGATGGGGGCCGAGTTCATCCTGCCCGGGAACACCGAACTCGTCGCACTCGCCGCGGAGCTCGGGATCGGGACCCGGAGCAAGGGGGTGAAGTACGGGCGGCGCGAGCCACGGGGCGGGATCGGGGTCGACGAGCCGACGCTGATGGCCGCGGTCGCCGCCGTACGGGACGCGCTCGAGCGGGTACAGGACGGGCCCGAACCGAGCGCGGCCGAGCTCATCGCCTCGCTGGACATCGACGAGGGGGCACGGGAGGCGATCCTCGCTCGGGCCGAGATCTCCTCCGCCGCCGACGCCTCCCTCGTCCCGGCCGGGGAACTCGGCGGCCTCGCCGCGATCGACGACTCGCCCTCGCCCGGTCTCGCCGGCGGCAACCAGTCGCTCTCCCTCGCCCTGGCGGAACGGTTGGGCGATCGGGTCCATCTGAACGAGCGGGTCGAGTTCATCAACTGGATCGAGACCGGGATGGCGGTCTGTACCGAGTCCGGCGGGATATTCGAAGGGGAACGCTGCGTGCTCGCCGTGCCCGGGACCGTGATGGACCGGATCCTGTTCGCGCCCGCCCTGCCCGAGTTCAAGGTCGAGGCGTTCGCCGGACTGCGGTACGGCAACGCCGCCAAGCTGTTCGTGCCGCTCGCCGAAGCGCCCGCCGGCGCGGAGGCCGTGATGGACGTCCCGGGGCGGTACTGGTGCTGGACCCAGACCGGGCCCGACGGCCAGGTCGCCCCAGCTGTCCACTGCTTCGCCGGATCCGTCGCCGGACTGGCCGGGCTAGAGGTCGAGGCGGGGCCCGAACGCTGGCTGGAGGCCCTGGCCGAGCTCCGACCGGAGCTCCCGCTCGAACCGGACGGCGCGGTGCTCTCCACCTGGGACGACGACCCGTACGTCGGCGCCGCATACTCGATCGTCTCCCCGCCCCAACTCACGGTCGCCCTGATCGAGCCGGTCGGACCTTTCCGCTTCGTCGGCGAACACACCGCCGGACCGTTCTCGGCCCTGATGGAGGGGGCCGTAAGGAGCGGGAAGCGTTCAGACGTCTGGTCCTGATCCGGCCGTTCGCCGGCCTACTCCGAAACTACGGATTCCGCCTCCGTCGCCTTCTTCTCCTTCTTGTCGGCTTCGGCTCGAGCCTGGTTCGCCCGGGCGTCGAGGTCCGCGAGGGCGCTTCTGGCCTGTCGCAACTGGCGGCCCGCCTTGCTCCAGTGCTCCTGAAGCTCCGGGTCCACCGTGTCCATTTCGCAGTAGAGGTCGCCGATGCACTCGTTCCACGCGTTGTACGCCTTCGTGTAGCTGTTGAAGGCTGCCTCGGCCTTCACTCCGGCCCCCATCGTGCACTCGAGATCGAGCTGGCCGAACGGGATGCGGTCGTAGGCGATCGAGATCTGGCCGACCTGGTCCCCATAGTCGTCGAAGCTCATGCCGACGGCGAGCCGGCTGCTGGTGTTGCGAAGCGCGTTGAGGAACCCGCCGAGTTGGCGGCGGCAGTCCGCGGCGAGAGTGGCGGCGACGTCGGCCTGCTTGGCCGCCTTGTCGGCCTCGGTCCGAGCCTTCTCGGCGGCGTCTCGTTCTTCCTGGGTAGGGCCGGAATCGCAGGCCGCGAGGCCGAACGTCGCAACGATCGCAAGTAGGACGAGAGTCTTCTTCACGGTATTCCCTTCGTGAGCACGGAGCTGAACTTGACGAAGAGGGAGTCGGCCCGGAAACGGATTCCTGACGGCAACCACGACTGCGCCCGGGCTCGTCGCCGCTGCCGCGGGCGGAGTCGGCTGTCACAGATCCGGGTCACGTTTCGTCTTCCGGGTAAGACCGTGAAATCGCCGCCCTTCCCGGGTGGCCGACGAAAGGAATTCGAGATGAGGATCCTGGTGGCAGGAGCGACAGGAGCGATCGGCAGGCCGTTGGTGGTCAAGCTGGTCGAACGGGGTCATGAGGTCTACGGAATGACCCGGAGCGAATCGAAACGGGACCAGATCGAGTGGCTGGGTGCCAGGGCCGTGGTCGCCGACGCGCTCGACCCGGAGGCGGTCGCGCGGACGGTCGCGAGCGTGCAGCCCGAGGTGATCGTCCACGAGCTGACCGCGATCGGGCCGAACACGAACTTCAAGAAGATCGATGAGGGGTTCGTGACGACCAACCGGCTGCGGACCGAGGGCACCGACCACCTGCTGTCCGCGGCGCGGGCGGCCGGGGTGCGACGGTTCGTCGCGCAGAGCTTCGCCCCGCTCGTCTACGAGCGGAGCGGCTCGCTGGTCAAGACGGAGGAGGACCCGGTCGACACGAACCCGCCCGGGCCGGCCCGGCAGACCAACGCGGCGATCCGTTACCTCGAGCAGGCGGTGACGGGTGCCGAGGGCATCGACGGGATCGTGCTGCGGTACGGCGCCTTCTACGGCAACGGCACCGGCATGGACCCGCGGGACGGCGACCAGATCGAGCTGCTCTACAAGCGGCAGTTCCCGATCGTCGGGAGCGGCGGCGGCGTGTGGTCGTTCATCAACGTGGACGACGGCGCCGAGGCGACCGCGCTCGCGATCGAGAAGGGGCAGCCCGGCATCTACAACATCGTTGACGACAACCCGGCCCCGGTGAAAGAGTGGTTGCCGAAGGCCGCCGAGGCGGTCGGAGCGAAGCCGCCGCGGCACGTCCCGAAGTGGATCGGGCGCCTCTTCGGCGGAGAGATGGGCGTGACGATGATGACCGAACTACGAGGCTCCTCGAACGCGAAGGCAAAACGCGAACTCGGCTGGCAGCCCGCCAACCCCAGCTTCTGGGAAGGCCTGGCCGCCCAGATGGCCGAGGTGAGGAGCGAGTCGACCGCACGCGGCCCCGGCCACTCCCACGCCACGGCGAGGGCCTGAGGCGATGGCACGCGGAACCGACGACTCCCTCGACACCCTGCGCGGCTACGCGTTCGCCGTCGCATACCGGATGCTCGGCAGCGTCGCCGACGCCGAGGACGTCGTCCAGGAGGGCCTCTTCCGCATGCACCAGGCGGAGGAGGCCGGCGAGAAGATCGAGTCCCGGCGGGCCTACCTCTCCACGGTGGTGACCCGCCTCTCGATCGACGAGCTCCGCTCCGCCCGCGCGCGACGCGAGGAATACGTCGGCGAGTGGCTCCCGGAACCGGTGGTGGAGACGCCGCTCGAACCCGGGCCGGCCGAGCACGCCGAACTGGCCGACACGCTCTCCATGTCGTTCATGGTGCTGCTCGAATCGCTGAGTCCCGAGCAGCGCGCCGCTTTCCTGCTCCACGACGTCTTCGACTACCCCTACGAGCAGATCGCAGAGGTGGTCGACAAGAACGAGCAGGCGACCCGCCAGCTCGTCTCACGCGCCCGGAAGGCGGTGAACGCCCGGCGGCCCCGCTTCGAGGTCCCGCCCGAGAAACGGGAGGAACTCGCCGACCGGTTCTTCGCCGCCGTGTTCGAGGGTGAGGTCGAGCAGCTGAAGGCGATGCTCGCCGAGGACGTCGAGATGACCGGCGACGGGGGCGGCAAGGTGCCCGCGATCGCCCGGATCATGCAGGGCGCGGCGCAGATCGCGAAGGCGATCGGCAAGTGGGGCGACATCGGCCGGAAGTCCGGCAGCTCCTTCCGGCGGGTCGACGTGAACGGCCAGCCCGGCGCGCTCATCCTCGACCCGGACGGCAAGCCGTTCAGCGCGATCGACCTCGACATCGGAGACGACGGCAAGATCCACGCGATCCACTCCGTCGTCAACCCGGACAAGCTCGCCCACCTCGGTCAGGTCGGCGACGCGCGCCGGGTGATCCGGGAGGGCGTCAGGAAATGACCGCGGCCAGCCGGCGGCGGTGGGTGGCCGCGAGCTCGGACTCCGGGCCGAGCTCGGTGAAGTAGCCGACCATCACCTTGCGCAGGAGGTCGCGGCGTTCGGGGTCGTTCGCCGCGATCTCCACCTCCTTCTGGAGGAGGTCGAAGGCGAACTCGTGGTCGCCCTCGTCCCAGGCCTTGAAGGCCTCGGCCGGCGGATTGTCCCCGGCCTCCAGTTCGGCCCGGGCCTCGCGGCCGGCGACCACGAACTCGTTCGAGTTCAGTTCCTCCTCGATCTCCTCCGGGGTCTTCTCCGGCGGCGGGATGATCCGGTCGAGGAACGCCTCGATCCGGGCGGGCGGGAGGGCACCCGTGAACTCGTCGACCAGCCGGCCGTCGACGAACGCCTTCACCGCGGGGATGCCCTGCACCCGGAAGGCGGCGGCGAGCTGCTGATTCGAATCGACGTCCACCTTGGCGAGCTCGACCTTGCCGGCGCGGGCGTTCACCGCCTTCTCGATCGCCGGTCCGAGGGTGCGGCACGGGCCACACCACTCCGCCCAGAAATCGACGACGACGGGAACCTCTTTCGAGCGCTCGACGACCTCCTGCTGGAAATCGGCCTCGGTTACGTCTTTGACCATGGACCGAGGATAGACGGGGCATGGGTTCGGGTGGCGCGGGATCGTCGCCGTTTACCCGAACGCCTGACCGGGCGATAAGGTCGGCACATGGGGTTCTTGAGTCCGTCCGAGCCGCCCTTCGAAATCGCGGAGTGGCGGGGGAGGCCGTACCGGGAGAGGTTGAAGCCGCTGGCCCAGGACTGGGCCGTGAACGGGATCGGCGTGCCGCAGGCCGTGTACCTCCTCTACATCGTGAAGCTGATCCTGTACGCCGGGGGCGGGCTGCTCGTCATCTCCGCGACGAGCGACCTCGGCGGGCTCTCGAAGCTCGGCGACTGGTGGACCGAGCCGGTCGTCTTCCAGAAGGCCGTCGTGTGGACGATGCTCTGGGAGGCGCTCGGGCTCGGGGCCGGATCGCTCCCGCTGACGCTGCGTTTCTCGCCGATGGTCGGCGGCTTCCTCCACTGGCTGAGGCCGGGCACGATCCGCCAGCCCCCGTGGCCGGACAAGGTGCCGCTCACCGCGGGCAGCCAGCGGACCATCCTCGACGTGATCCTCTACGCGGGCCTGATCGTCAGTGCGCTCGACCTGCTGGTCAGGAGCGGGGCGGACGGGTTCCGGCCCGTGACCGTCGCGGTCCTGCTCGCCTTCCTCGTCCTGCTCGGCCTCCGCGACAAGGTCCCGTTCCTGGCCACCCGAGCCGAGGTGTACGGACCCTTCCTGATCATCTTCCTGTTCCCGGCCAGCCAGATGGTCGTCGCTTGCCAGTTCGTGTTCTTCTGTATCTGGTGGGGCGCCGCCGCCTCGAAGCTCAACCGGCACTTCCCCTTCGTGGTCACGGTGATGATCTCCAACACCCCGTGGAACCGGTCCCGCCGGGCGAAGCGGAAGCTCTACCGGGACCACCCCGATGACCTGCTGCCCTCCCGGGTCGGCGAGCTCTCCGCCCACCTGGGCACGGTGATCGAGTTCACCCTGCCGTTGCTCCTGATCTCCTCGTCAGGGGGCACGATCGGGACGATCGCCGTGGCCGGGATGGTGATCTTCCACCTCCACATCCTGTCCACGTTCCCGCTCGCGGTCCCGCTCGAGTGGAACATCTTCATGATCTTCGGGACGCTGTTCATGTTCGGCCACTACGGGGACGTGCCGCTCTCGACCCTGGACGACCCGCTCCTGATCGCGATCCTCGCCGTCCTCATCGTCGGCATCCCGGTCCTCGGGAACTTCCGGCCCGACCTGATCAGCTTCCTTCCGTCCATGCGCTACTACGCGGGCAACTGGGCCACCAGCCAGTGGTACTTCGCGAAGGAGACGAAGGCCGAGGCGAAGCTGGACGAACACATCGTCAAAGCGGCGAAGACGGTGCCGGTCCAGCTCGCCAGGTTCTACAAGCCGGAGCTGAACGAGGTGCTGCTCCACAAGGGGCTCGCGTTCCGGTCCATGCACTCGCACGGCCGGGCGCTGGTCGGACTGGCCGACCGGGCCGTCGATGACGTGGAACGCTACGACGTCCGCGAGGGCGAGCTGATCGCCGGCGTCGTCTGCGGCTACAACTTCGGCGACGGGCACTTCCACAACGAGCGGCTGCTGGCCGCGATCCAGGAACGGGTCGGCTACAAGCCGGGAGAGCTCCGGGTCGTGACCCTCGAGTCGCAGCCGGTCGGCAAGGGCACCCAGCGCTACCGGATCCTCGACGCGGCGACCGGCCTGCTCGAGGAGGGCACCGTGCAGGTCGCCGACATGGTCGTGCGCCAGCCGTGGCTCGAGGTGGACGAGGTCTTTCCGGTCCAACCCGATCCGGGCTACCGGGCAGAGGCGCCCGGTAGCGTCAAGACATGACCCGCGCCCACATCGTCGGATCCGGACCGAACGGCCTCGCCTGTGCGGCGGTACTCGCGCGGGCCGGGGTGCCCGTCACGGTCTACGAAGCCGCTTCGACGATCGGCGGCGGCACCCGTTCCATGGACCTCACCGGCCACGGGCTGATCCACGACGTCTGCTCGGCCGTCCACCCGATGGCGGTCGCCTCGCCGGTGTTCGTGGACCTCGACCTGGAGGCCCACGGTCTCGAGTGGTGCTACCCGGAGGTCGACCTCGCCCACCCCCTCGACGGCGGCCGGGCCGGGATCATGCGGCGCGACATCGACGCCACCGCGGCCGGCCTCGGCGAGACCGACGGCAAGGCCTGGAAGGCGCTCTTCGGGGCCCCGTCGCGGGCCTTCCCGAAGCTGAACGAGGACATCAACCGGCCGATCATCCACTTTCCCCGGCACCCGTTCAGCCTGGCCCGGTTCGGCCTGCCCTCGCTCGCCCCGGCCACGACCCTGGCCGGCCGCTTCGAGACCGAGGAGGCGAAGGCCCTGTTCGGCGGGGTCGCCGCGCACTCGTTCGCCCGGCTCGACCGGTTCATGAGCTCGGCGATCGGGATGGCGCTCGTCACGGCCGGGCACAGCCAGGGCTGGCCGGTCGCCAGGGGCGGCTCGCGCGCGATCACTGACGCCCTCGCCGCGGTGATCCGCGAGCACGGGGGAGCGATCGAGACGGGGCGACGGGTGACCTCGGTGGACGAGCTGCCTGCGGGCGAGATCGTCGTCTTCGACCTGAGCCCGGCCGGGGTGGTGGGGCTGGCCGGACACCGGCTCCCCGACCCGGTCAGGAAGGCGTACCAGCGGTACGAGTACGGGCCGGGCGCGTTCAAGGTGGACCTCGCCGTGGAGGACGGGATCCCCTGGGAGAACGAGGCCTGTCGCCGGGCCGGCACCGTCCACGTGGTCGGGTCGTTCGCGGAACTGGTCGCCGCCGAGTCCGAGACGAACCACGGGCGGATGCCCTCGCGGCCGTTCATCCTCGTCGGCCAGCAGTACCTCGCCGACCCGTCCCGTTCCAACGGGAACGTGCACCCGGTGTGGGCCTACGCGCACGTGCCGAACGGGTACGACGGCAACGCGACCGACGAGATCCTGAACCAGATCGAAAGGTTCGCGCCCGGGTTCCGGGACCGGATCGTGGGCCAGGCCGTGATGTCCCCGCCCGAGTTCTCCGCCTACAACGCGAACTACATCGGCGGTGACATCTCAGCCGGTGCGAACTCGCCCCGCCAGCTCATCGCCCGGCCCCGTCTCGCCCTCGACCCGTACAAGGTGGCCGACGGCATGTGGATCTGCTCCGCCGCGACCCCGCCTGGGGGAGGGGTCCACGGGATGGGCGGTGCCAACGCGGCCCGGTCGATCCTCAAATCGATCAGCCGCGGCTGACCAGAGGCCACACCCCGCCGAACCCGTGGCGTGCCCCGGCCTCCCCCGAACCGCGAGGCGCGTGACCGGCCCCGAGCTTCCCGCGCATCGTTGATCGCGCGGGGCGCGGGGGCGATACTTGGTTGGTGGCTCCCTTCGTGTTCGGAACACCCGCTCCCTCGCTCGGCCGCTGGATCGAGCGCTATGTGGGGTACAGCCTCGACGGTCCCCCCGGGATCCATCGGGGGCTGCCTTCGCGCCACCCGACCTTCATCGTGTCGATCGGCGATCCCATCGACGTGGTCCGCCACACGGACCCGTGGCAGACGCCGGACCGGTACGGGATCGCGATCAGCGGACTCCAGGCGACCCACGCCCTGATCGCCCACGAGGGACGGCAGGAGGGGATCGCCTTCGAGCTGACCGCGACCGGGTTCCACGCGCTGTTCGGGTTCCCGGTCGGCCGCCTCTGGGACCTCACCCTGGAGCTGGACGACGTGATCGGACCGGTGGGCGGGGAGCTCTGGGAACGGTTGCAGGGGACGGAAGGGTGGGAGGAGAGATTCGACGTCTGTGACCGGGTACTGGGGCGGATCCAGCGGGAGGCCGAGGTCAGGAAGGAACTCGACTCCGCCTGGCGCCTGCTGGTCGAGAGCCGGGGCAGGGTGTCGGTCGACTGGCTGGCGGGACAGGTCGGTTGGAGCAGGCAGGTCCTCACCCGACGGTTCCGGGACGAGTTCGGGCTCTCACCCAAGCTCGCGGCCCGGGTGATCAGGTTCGAGCACGCCCGGGACCTCCTCGGAGGTAGTGACGGGCCGCCGATCGCCGAGGTCGCCGCCACCTGCGGATATTTCGACCAGGCGCACATGACGCGGGATTTCGTCGAGCTGGCGGGCCTGCCGCCGGGGCAGCTCAGGGTCGAGGAAGAGGTTCCATTTTTCCAAGACGATGACCCCGTCCCGGCGGGATGATCGGGACATGGACCAGCAGACGAAGACAACCGCGCAGATCTACCCCGCACTCCAGTACGAGGACGCCGATGCGGCCATCGAATGGCTCGAGGCGACGCTCGGGTGCACGAGGCGCGACGTCCATCGCGACGAGGGCGGGATCGTCCACGCCGAGCTCGAGTTCGAGGGAGCGATCCTGATGCTGAGCAGCGCCGGCCTCGGCCGCGAGCCGTTCCGGTCACTGCCGACGGGCGGACGACTCCTGTACGTCGCGGTGGACGATCCCGACGGACTTCACGACCGGGCCGCGGCGGCCGGTGCGGACGTCGTCCTGCCGCTCACGGACACCGACTACGGCTCGCGCGACTTCGCGGTCAGGGACCCGGAGGGCAACCTGTGGTCCTTCGGGACCTATCGCCCCGGGGCCTGACCCGGCCCGACCCCGGAACCGCGAGATGCGGAGATCCGGCTCCATGAGCCGAAAAAGCGCATCTCGCAGTTCTCGCGGGGTTGCGGCGGGCGGTCAGGCGATTACTGGCCGCACTTCTCGAGGCCGAACTCCGCGGCCTTCGACCTCGAACCGGCGAACGGGTCCTCCGAACTCATCGCCGCCTCGGGATCCTCGGCGACCTCGTTCACCTCGGACTCGAGGGTGTCGAGCATGTCGTTGTACGCATCGGCATCCTCCTCGCTGGGAGTCAGCTCGCGAAGCTCGGACAGCTCGTCCTCGTACAGCGGCACGATGTCGTCACTGATGAACGCGACGACATCCTCCTTGCTCGACTGGTTGTCCAGGCCCGACTCCTCCTGGAGGGTCGTGAACTTCTCGCTGAAGTCGGTGCAGATCTGATCCGCCTGCTTGACCAGCTCGGCGTTCGTGAGGGCGTCCTCGTTCGAGTCGTCGGAACCGCAGGCCGCGACCCCGAAGGTGAGAGCCAGCACGGCGGCGCCGGCGATGAGTGTCTTGCGCATGGGTGCCTTTCAGGCAGTGGTGGAAGAGACGAGGTCATGGTAGAGCTCCGGCGGGCGGGATAGGGTCGCGGCATGGAGAGCATTCCCCTGGCTGTCACCAGCTACCAACTGTCGGTCTGGATCCACGTCACCGCGGTCGTGGCCGGTCTGGGCATCACCTTCGCGGAAGCGGTGCTCTTTCCAGTCGCGATGAAGATGGACCCGAGGCACCTGCCGTACGTCCACCGGCTCCAGCTCACGATCAACCGGTACATCGCCAACCCGGCCCTGCTCGTGATCATCGCCACCGGCATCTACCAGGTGTCCGACGCGGGCTGGAGCTTCGGCTCGTTCTGGATCAGCGCCACCTTCGCGATCGTGATCGTCCTCGGCGGCCTGGTCGGAGCGTATTTCATCCCCGCCGACAGGAAACTCGAAGCGATGGTCAGCGAGGAGATCGCCGCGGCGGGCGACGGGCCGTTCACCCCCTCCGAGGAGTATCAGCGGCAGGCCCGCATCGAGGGGATCATGGGCACGATCACCGGCATCCTGATCGTCGTCGCGATCTACCTGATGGTGGTCAAGCCGGGGGCCTGACTCAGGAGGACTCGAGAAGCTCCTTCAGGGCCTGGACCCGCTCCCGCCACCAGGGCTTCATGCGGTCGGCGACCTGGCTGTCGGGGAGCTTCTCGTGCTCCAGGGCCACCCGGCACTTTTCGGGTCCGAGGCTCTCGAAGCTGACGATGAGCCGGGTGGAGCCGTCACCCCAGTCGTAGCGGGCCGACTTCGGTGCGGTCGCCGTTCGCAGGTGGAGCTCCGCGTCGGGAAGCCACTTCTCCCGCACCTTGTCCACCTCGAACGCGTCGAAGGCCCGCTCCACCGGCACGTTGATCGTCTTCGAAGCCGTGACCGTCCAACCGTCGGCGCGCTGGCCCGGTTCGCGGAGGCCCCGGGCCCGCTCGTAACCGACCGTGATCGACTGGGCCCACCACCCGGCGACACCCATCTCATCCGTGAGCCAGCGGGCGATCTCGGTGTGGGTCCGCCTGGCGGCACCGGCCTGGTCCAGAAGCTCCAACCACTCCTCCCAGTTCCTCCCGGTCGCTTCCGCCAACTTCTTGCTGGAAAGCGTCGGTTCGAAAACTGTCATCGCCATGAGGATTTAACCACCGGGACCGTTTCTGAAACCGAACTTGCCCCCACTAACATGGGAACATGAGCGAAGCCGACCAGGACGGGGTCGAGATCCGCGACGCACCCGATTTCGACCGATACGAGATCGAGGTCGACGGGGAACTGGCCGGGTTCGTCACCTACAAGCTCGGCGAGGCGAGCATCGCCTTCACCCACACCGAGATCGATCCCGACCGGGGCGGCCAGGGACTCGGGACGCGGCTCATCGAGTTCGCCGTTCGCGATGCCCGGGCCCGCAATCTCCGCATCCACCCGATCTGCCCGTTCGTCCGGAGCTGGATCGAGGAAAACCCGGAGGAGTGATGAGGCCGACCCGCGAGGAGGCTGAAGCGGCCGCCGACCGGGTGCCCGGCAGCGGCTTCTCCGCCCGGCTCTACGAGCCGGTCCTCTGGTTCGGCGAGAAGACCGGCCTGGCGCGCTGGCGGCGAAGGGTGGTGGAGGAGGCGAGCGGTGAGGTGATGGAGCTCGGGGCCGGCACGGGACTGAACCTGAAGCACTACCGGCCCGGCCTCGAACGGCTCGTGCTGGTCGAACCCGACCGGCACAAGGCGAAGCTGCTGGCCGCCAAGCCGCTGCCCGGCGGGGTGATACCCGAGATCGTCCGGGCTCCCGGGGAGATGCTGCCCTTCGATGACGACAGCTTCGACACGGTCCTCGTGACCCTGGTCCTGTGCACGGTCGGAGACCCGGAGGCGACGGCCGCCGAGATCCGCCGCGTCCTCAGGCCGGACGGCAGGCTTCTCTTCCTCGAGCACGTGCGGTCCGACGGTCCGAGGCTCGGCCCGTTGCAGGACCGTCTCGAGCGGCCGTGGATGAAGCTGGCCGACGGCTGCCACTGCAACCGGCGCACCGTGCCGATGCTCGAGGCGAACGGCTTCGAGGTCGAGGTCAGGGCGAGGGCCGACCAGTTCCCGATGCCGCCGGTCGCCCGTCCGATCGTGAGTGGGGTGGCCCGCCCGGCAGGCCCGGCCGATGCCTGAACTTCCCGAGTCGGAGATCATCGCCCGTCTCCTCGGCCCGGCAGTGTCCGGGGTCGAGGTCGAGTCGGCGATGGCCCCGGGGATCAACGCGATGAAGACGTTCAAGCCGCCGCTCGACGGCCTCGCCGGCGAACGGTTCGAGGGGATACGCCGGCGGGGGAAGATGCTCGTGGTCGACTTCGAATCCGGGCTGTCGCTCCTCGTCCACCTGATGTCCGCGGGACGGCTCCAGCTCTTCGAGAAGCGGGCCGGGCCGAAGGACCGGACCTCCCGGGTGCTGATCCGGCTCGCGGACGGGCGCGAGCTCCGGCTCCGCGAGTTCGGTACGAAGCAGCGCGCGTGGGCGAAGCTCATGCCCCGGGAGGAGATCGAGTCGGACGAGGCGGTGGCGAAGCTGGGACCCGAGGCGTGGCCGGGCCGCGTTCCCATCGAGGTCGTGACCGGAACCGACCGGCCCCTCTACTCGCTGCTCCGCGACCAGCAGACCGTGGCCGGGATCGGCAGGACGTGGGCGGATGAGATCCTCTGGACGGCCCGGCTCTCACCCTTCAAGCGGGCGTCCGACCTGGACCAGGAGGAGGCGGACCGCCTCGTCGATTCGATCGGGGAACGGCTCGGAGGGGCCGTGCGGGCCTACGAGGAGACGCTCGAGCTGCCCCTGCCCGACAGGCTGCCGAAGCCCCTGGAGGTCCACGGCCGGGAGGGCGAGAGATGTTCGCGTTGCGGCGGCGAGATCCTCGCCGTGCACTACAGCGACTACGTGCTCTGCTACTGCCCGGCCGAACAGACCGGCGGCCAGGCCCTCAAGGACCGGCGGCTCTCCCGGCTTCTCAAGTAGGTCCGCTTGAGCGCGGACGGTCAATCGTAGTCGGAGTCCGGTTCCTCCGACGAGTGGACCTCGTCGGCCTCACCGTAGGTGGCGGGATCGAGCTCCTCCTCGACCTCGCCCGCGTCGTACTTCGGGTTCCGGCCGGCCCCGGTGTCCTCGGCCTGGCGGATCAGCTCCGCCTCCGATTCCTCGAACCCCTCCGCCTCACCCTCGCCCGATTCGCGGAGCGGACGCTCGGCCTCGTTCTCGAACTCGAGCCGTTCTTCCAGATCACGCCATGGCTTGGTCATGACGAAAAGGTACCCGCTCCGACCCGCGGCCTACCGAGTCGGGGAGGCGGCGGGCTCAACCGAGGGCGGCGGGCACCAGATTCATGCGGTACTGCTCCAGGCGACGGCGCTGAGATTCAGCGCGCTCGATCAGCCAACCGAAGTTGATGTCGTCGAAGCGGGGATCCCCGAGCCGCTCCAGGGCCTTCCACATGGAGAGCTTGCCGGTGACCCCTACGAGCAGCATCTCGAGCTCGAGCATCTGCCCGAGCTCGGACCTGCCGACCAGGTGGCCGTTCGTCTTGAGGCGGCCGAGCTTCTCGCCCACCCACGCGATCGCGTACTTGGGGAGGTTGGGCTTCGCATCGATCTTCTTGCGGATGTCGATGAGCGTCTCCCGCTCCTCCGCGATCTCCGTCGCCAGGCCTTCCCACATCGCCGCGCGTTCCTCGTCGTCGGCGTTGGCGCCGGCCCGGCGGGCCAGCTCCAGGCCTCCGGTGCTGCCGGTCAGGTGGTCGTTCACGTAAATGCCGAGTTCTCGATCTGACATGGCCATTCGGTACCGCTTCCCGCGGGTTCCAAACCCGTTTCGCTTCCTCGCGAGTGGGCACCCGGGATGCCATGACCGCTCTGTTTCGACCCGTGGGAATCATCGCCGGCCTGGTGGCGGGACTGCTCGCCAGGAAGATCTTCGAGCGCGGCTGGTCGGCGTTCAGCGAGGACGAGCCTCCCTCGCCCGAGCAGCGGGACCCCGGGCTGCCCCGGCTGATCGTCGCCCTGATCGCCGAGGGCGCGATCTTCACCGTCGTCCGGGGCCTCGTGGACCACGGCTCGCGGGTCGCCTTCCAGCGCTACACCGGCGCCTGGCCCGGCGATGACGGGGCCGGGGAGTCCTAGGTCGGTCCTAGGCCCGGTCGAAGTCCTAGGCCCGGTCGAAGGTGTCCGGGTGGGGGCCGGTGCGTCCGGCCTCGCCCCGGTCCAGCCCGTCGATCGACGCGAGGTCCTCGACCGACAGGTCGAAGTCGAAGATCTCGAAGTTCTCACGCATGCGCTGCGGGTTCGAGGACTTCGGGAAGACGACGTTCCCCTTCTGGATGTGCCAGCGCAGCACCACCTGGGCGGCCGTCCTCCCGTGCCGGTCCGCGATCTCCGCGATCGCCGGGTCGTCCACGACGGCACCCTGGGCGATCGGTGACCATGCCTCGGTCACGATCCCGTGGTTCTCGCCCCACGCCTTGACGGAACGGTTCTGAAGGTACGGGTGGAGCTCGATCTGGTTCACCGCCGGCAGGACGCCGGCCTCGTCGGCGATCCGCTGCAGGTGGTCGATCTGGAAGTTGGAGACGCCGATCGAGCGGGCCCGCCCGTCGGCCCTGAACTCCTCCAGGACCTTCCAGGTCGAGACGAAGTCGCCTCCGTACCTGGTCGGGAGCGGCCAATGGATCAGGAACAGGTCGACGTGGTCGGTGTCGAGCTCCCGCAGCGTGCCCTCGAAGGCCCGCCTGGCGTCGTCGGGCTCGTGGTGGCCGTTGTTGAGCTTGCTCGTGATGAAGACTTCGTCCCGGTCCAGGCCCGCTTCGCGGATGCCGCGGCCCACCCCCGCCTCGTTGCCGTACATCTGGGCGGTGTCGATGTGCCGGTATCCGATCTCCAACGCCTCGCGGACGGCCCGCGCCGTGTCCTCGGGCGGGATCTGGAACACCCCGAACCCGAGCTGGGGGATCGAGTGACCGTCGTTGAGGGCGATATCGGGAACGGTGCTCATGGCCCTGCGGCTACCCGGAGACGGATCTACAAAACCTCGAGCGCCCGGTCCACGGGGCGGGCCATCACAGCCCGGTCGCCGTTCACCACGAAGGGGCGCTGCAGCAGCGCCGGCCGCTCGACCATCGCGGCGATGATCGTGTCCTCGTCCTCGCCCGCCAGCTCGCGCGCGCCCTCCTCCCGCATCCGGAGGGCCTCCGCCGCGGACATGCCCGCCTTCGCGAGGAGGCCTCGCAGCTCGTCCTCCTCGAGGCCGGTCACGTGGTACTCGATCGACTCGTAGTCGACCCCCTGCTCGCGCAGCAGGACCGCGAGCTTCTTGCAGGTGGTGCAGGTTGGCTTCTCGTATACCTGGATCAAACTTCGACCTCCGTCAGCGCGTGGTTGTCCACGTTGTATACGAAGCCCCGAACGTTGTCCCGGTGGGGAACGAACTCGGACCGCCGGACGCGCAGGATCGACTGGGCGACGTCCGCCTCGACGTCGGTGAAGGACTCGATCGCGAAGGCCGGGGCGGTGCCGGTCGCCTCCTGGAGTTCCCTCCGGAAGCCGTCGTCTGTGATCTTCTGCATGCCGCAGTCCGTGTGATGGATCAGCATCACGGAGCGGGTTCCCAGCTTGCGCTGGGAGATGGCGAGGGAACGGATCACGTCGTCGGTGATCACGCCCCCGGCGTTGCGGAGGATGTGCGCCTCGCCGTCGTTGAGACCGAGCGCCTGGAACACGTCCAGGCGCGAGTCCATGCAGGTGACGATCGTGAGCTGCCGACTGGGCTTTACATCGAGGTGCTGGTCGGGAACCCGGGCTGAGAAGGAGCGGTTGTTCTCGACCAGCTCATCGATGATGTCCATGTCGGGCCTACTTGACCTCTTCCAGGTCGACCACGAAGACGAGGGTCGCGTTGCCCGGGATGGTCGGCGGGCTGCCCTGCTCGCCGTAGCCGAGGTCGGGCGGGATCACGAGCACCCGTCGGCCGCCGACCTTCATGCCGGCGACGCCCTCGTCCCAGCCCTGGATGACCTGGCCGCCACCGAGGGTGAACTCGAAGCCGTCGCCCGGCTCGTTGCCGGTCCAGGAGGCATCGAACTCGGTGCCGTTGTCGTAGAGCGCTCCGACGTACTGGACCTTGACCGTGTCGCCTTCCTTGGCCTCGGGACCGTCACCGACCACGATGTCCTTGGTGACCAGTTCCTCCGGCGGCGCGTCGCCGGTACCGGCGAGCTTCGGCTTCGCCTCGAGATCCTCGGTCACGCCGGCGATGACGGCCTTCGGCACGTCACCCGAAGCGGTCGATTCATCTCCCGAATCGCCGCTCCCGCGGCCGATCAGGATGGCGGCGACGAGCGCGCCGATGAGTACGAGCAGACCAATTAGAGCCCCAAGCTTGCGATCCATGGCGGGGATACTAGTAACCGGCCCGGGCGCCGGACCCGTTGGCAGGGCGGGGCCGCGCGGCTAGGCTGCGTGGAGCACTCCGTCAACCGTCAGAAAAGGACCGTCCAGTCTTGAAGTCCTTCCTCACGTTCCCGACCGGAAAGCGCGCCCGGTGGCTGGTCGTCGCCGCCTGGTTCATCGGCATGTTCGTCGTGTTCGCGTTCAACGTGCCGGGCAAGTTCGCCGACGCCGAGAACAACGAGTCGATCTCATACCTGCCCGGTGACGCGGAGGCCACCCGGGCGCTCGAGGCGCAGAAGGAGCTCACCGGGAGCGAGGAGGCCCCGATCGTGCTCGTCTACCGGCGCGACGGCGGCCTCACCCCGGCCGACCAGCGGCGGATCGCCGCGGACGTCGCGAAACTGAACGCCGAGGTCGAAGGGGTGAGCCGGCCCTTCCGGGTGGCTCAGCGGTCGAAAGACGGTTCGGCGGTGATCGTCACCTCCTCGATCACCTCGACCGGGGAGGGCGAGGACATCCGCGAACCGGTCGAGGACGCCAGGGACCTGGTCAGCGGCAGCTTCGACGGTCTGGACGTGGCGATCACGGGACCGGCGGGCTACGCGTCCGACTCGATCAAGGTGTTCGAGTCGATCAACGGGACCCTGTTCGCCGCCGCCTTCGGGCTCGTCTTCATCCTCCTGATCCTGATCTACCGCTCGCCCTTCCTGCTCTGGCTGCCGCTCATAGCGGTCGGGTTCGCGGAGATCGGTGCGCGCGCGGTCGGCCTGGGACTGACCGAGCTCGGGGTCACGGTGAACGGGCAGTCCTCCTCGATCCTCTCGGTGCTCGTGCTGGGCGCCGGCACCGATTACGCGCTGCTACTGATCAGCCGCTACCGGGAGGAGTTGCGACACCGCGAGAGCCGGTCCGAATCGATGCGGACAGCCCTGGGCAGCACCGGCCCGGCCATCGTCGCCTCCGGCATGACGGTGATCATCGCGCTGCTCTGCCTGGCGCTCGCGGAGCTCAACTCGACCGCGTCGATGGGGCCGATCGGCGCGATCGGGATCTTCATGGCGATGCTCTCGATGCTGACCCTGCTGCCGGCGATGCTGATCATCGCCCCGCGCTGGGTCTTCTGGCCCAGGGTCCCGAAGGTGGGCGCCGAGGGCGCGGACGCGGTCCACGGACCGTGGCGGCGGCTGGGTGACCGCATCGCGATCCGTCCCCGGCCGGTCTGGATCACCGCGGCGCTCGTCCTCGTCGCCATGTGCTTCGGCCTGTTCGCCTACGACGACGGGCTCACCTCGTCCAACGGGTACGTCGACGAAGTGGAGGCGGTTCAGGGCGAGGACCTGATCTCGCAGTCGTTCCCGGAGGGCTCCAACGTCCCGACCGAGATCATCGTCGGGGATCCCGCCAGGTCACGGGCCGTGATCGATGCGGTCGGCCAGGCCGAGGGGGTCGCCTCGGTCCGGCAGGTGGACGGCGGGAAGGACGGGGTGCTGCTGAATGCAGTGCTCACCGAGGAGCCGTACTCGCCCGCCGCGTTCGCGCTCATACCGGGGATCCGGGAAGTCGCGCACGAGGCCGGGGGAGAGACGACCCTGGTCGGGGGCGGGACCGCCGTCGAACACGACATCCGCGAGGCCAACCAGCGGGACGTGAAGGTGATCGTCCCGATCGTGCTGGTCGTCGTGTTCCTGATCCTGATCGCGCTGCTCCGCGCGGTGGCCGCCCCCGTTCTGCTGATCGGAACCGTGGTGCTCTCGTTCTTCGCGGCGCTCGGCGTCGGGGTGCTGGTCAGCGACGCGCTCTTCGGGTTCCCGGGGGTGGATCCGTCGCTGCCGCTCTACGTGTTCGTGTTCCTCGTCGCGCTCGGCATCGACTACAACATCTTCCTCATGGCCCGGGTCAGGGAGGAGACCCGGAAGCACGGGACCAGGGAGGGGATGCTGCGCGGCCTGGCCGTGACCGGTGGCGTGATCACCTCGGCGGGGATCGTCCTGGCCGGCACGTTCTCGGTCCTCGCGGTCCTGCCGCTCGTCTTCCTCGCCGAGATGGGATTCACCGTCGCCTTCGGCGTCCTACTCGACACCTTCCTGGTCAGGTCGGTCCTCGTTCCCGCCCTGACGCTGGACATCGGTTCTAGAATTTGGTGGCCGTCCGCCCTGGCCGAGATTCAGGACGAGGCCCCGAGGGATGAGCTCGTCAAGAGATGAGATAGGCACCGCGATCCTCGTACAAACCGAGCGGATCACCGGCCGGGGGAGCTGGATATGGGACATCCGCGCCGACGAGGTCACCTGGACGGACCAGCTGTACCGGGTCTTCGGATTCGAACCGGGCGAGATCGAACCGAGCTTCGAGGGATACATCGAGCGGATCCATCCCGACGACCGGGAGGCCGTCCAGGAGCGGATCCGCAAGGCGCTGGACACCGCCGAACCGTGGGACGACACGAAGCGCGCGGTCAAGGCGGACGGCTCCGGGTTCTACCTCGCCACCCAGGGGGCGGTGATCACCGACGACGAAGGCCGGCCGACCCAGATGTTCGGCGTCTGTGGCGACGTCACGGCCGAGATCGAGGCCGAAAAGGCGAGCGCCCAGCTCCAGGCCCTCGTCCAGTCCTCGCACGACGCGATCGTCGTCCAGGACCTCGAGGGCCGGATCGTCGCCTGGAGCCCGGGCGCCGAACGGGTCTTCGGATTCAAGCCGGAGGAAGTGCTCGGGAAGCCGCCGCTGGAATTCCTCGACGAGGTCGACTACGAGGACACCCAGGCGGTCATCGACCGCATCCTCGCCGGGGAGAGCGACGGGGCCCAGCACGAGGGATTCCGCTCCCGCGCCGACGGGACCAGGTTCCCCGCGTCCACCATCACCTCGCCGGTGAAGGGACCGAGCGGCCTCCTGGTCGGCACCGCGTGCATCATCCGCGACATGTCGGACCGGCAGCAGCCGGCCGAAGCGGGGAACGGATCGAAGGACCCCGTGACCGGACTCGCCAACCGGGCGACCTTCGTCGAGGAGCTGAAACGGTCGATCGGGGACGAGGGCGGCACCCTGGTCCGGTTCGACCTCGACAACTTCCGCCTGGTGAACGACCGCTACGGGCACGAGGGCGGCGACAGGCTCCTCCGCGGCCTCGCCCAGTCCCTCAAGCGTTCGGTCCCCAGGGAGAACCTCCTGTCCCGGCTCGGCGGGGACGAGTTCGCCCTCTTCGTGCCGGCGCCCGACGGTGACGACCCGGCCGCCCAGGGCCGCGAGATCCTGGAACGGATCCGGAACTTCGTCGAACCGATCGACGGGGTGCCGGTCGCCACCACCGCCAGCCTCGGCGTGGCGAGGCTGGGCCGACCCGGGTCGAAGTCGGTGGACGAGTTCCTGGCCGAAGCGGACCGCGCTCTGGTGGAGGCCAAGACCCACGGCAAGGACCGGTACGTCGTGGCGGGGGACGTCGGGGAGATGCTGAGGCCGGACTGGTTCGAGTGGGGGGCGAAGCTGCGATCGGCGCTCGCCGAGGACCGGCTCGAACTGTTCCTACAGCCGATCGTGCGGGTGAGCGACCGGAGCGTCGCGATGCACGAGGTCCTGGTCCGGATGCGGGACGGGGACGATCTCGTCCGCCCGGACATCTTCCTGGGCACCGCCGAACACCTCGGACTCATCCACGAGGTGGACCGGAGCGTCGTCCGCAAGTCGCTCGAGCTGCTGGTGCGACATCCCGACCTGCGGCTCAGCGTCAACCTCTCCGGCAAGTCGCTGGACGACGAACAGCTCCTGGAGATGTTGCGGGTCCAGCTGGCGGCCCGACCGATAGAGCCGAACCGGCTGGTGTTCGAGGTGACCGAGACCTCGGCGATCGTCGACACCGAGGCGGCCCGCCGCTTTTCGCTCGAGCTCCAGGAGCTCGGCTGCGACTTCGCCCTTGACGACTTCGGGACCGGCTTCGGTTCGTTCGCCAACCTGAAGGGGGTCCCCTCGCGCCTGCTCAAGATCGACGGCGAGTTCGTGGCGCCGCCCCGCTCGCAGACCGACGAGGTCGTGATCGACTCCGTGGTCAACCTGGCCGCGGCGCTTGGCAAGGAAACCGTGGCCGAACACGTCGAGGACGAGGAGACGTTCATGCGGATCGCGGAGGCCGGTGTCGACTACGCCCAGGGCTACCACTTCGGCAGGCCGCTTCCCGCCGGGCAGGTTTTGGCAGGACGCTAGGTTGATACCTGTTCGGAAAGGCAGCAGTCGACAAGGAGGAACAGATGGCAGCGAGAGCGACGGCGGAATGGAAGGGCGACATCCCGACCGGCAGTGGCACGTTCACCGCGGGTGACTCACTCAGCGGCGAGTACTCGTTCAAGTCCCGATTCGAGGACGGTCCGGGCGCGAACCCGGAGCAGTTGATCGCCGGGGCGCACGCGTCCTGCTACTCGATGGCGCTCACGAACGTGCTCGGCGAGAAGGGCGCTACGGTCGAGTCGGTGAAGACGGACGCGAAGGTGACGCTCCGCCTCCTCGAGGAGGGTCCGACGATCACCAGGATCGAGCTGAACGCGGTCGGTCGTGTGACCGGGATCGACGAGGCCGGCTTCCAGGAGGCGGCCGAGGCCGCCAAGGTGGGGTGCCCGATCAGCAAGGCCCTGGCCGGAGTCCCCGAGATCGAGCTGACCGCGACCCTGGAGTCCTAGGGGCCGCCGGGGCGGGCTCAGAGGCCCAGCGGGGCCACGAAGAGGCCTTCCGGGTCGTACTCGTGGCGGATCGCGCCCAGGGCCTCGACCGAGTCCTGCGAGTAGCAGTCGGCGCAGCTCGCCCCGGCGATCGCGAAGTTGTAGAACTGCCGGCCCGACTGCCACGGGTCGACGGCCTCGAGCAGGCGGTTCAGGTCCTCCTCGGTCTTCGCCCGCATGTCGGGGGTCGCCCCGACGCCGACGCCGAAGGCGACGAACTCCCCGTCGATCCGGTCGGCCACGCCGCCGTCCACGTCCTTGCGGCGCAGCGCCCCGCCGAGCTGGCGGAGTTCCGTGGCGATCAGGGTCGAACCCGATTCGCCGCCCGACGCCTCCACCAGCGCCTCGACCAGCTCGTCGCCCACGTCATCCAGGAGCGTCGAGTTCCCGAGCGCCGGGACGGGGTCTTCGGGATCGCCGTGGAGGGATGAGACCGCCGCCGAGGGCATGGTCCCCCACTGCGACATGACCGGGTCGCCGACCCCGTCGAAGAGGGACACGAACGCCTCGCCGTCCGCGTCGTCGAGGGCGACGCCGTCGATCACCACCAGGTTCCTGCCCCGGATCGGTTCGGGGACGGCCTCGAACGGGGGCAGGTTCATGATCCGGAAACAGGTCGTCACGGATTCCGGCGCGGTCCGGGTCCAGTCGAGCCAGATCGAAAGGACAGTCTCCGCGAGCTCGACCGGCCAGAAGCCGGCACCGCCGAACACCTCGGTCACCGGCAGCAGGTCGAACTCGATCGCGGTCACGGTGGCGAACAGGCCGCCACCTCCGCGGAGGGCCCAGAACAGGTCGGGCTCGGTCTCGCGGTCGATCCGTCCGCTCTCGCCGTCGGCCGTGACGACCTCGAGGGCGCGGATCCTGTTGCACGCCAGGCCCTCCTGCCGGCCGTAGAAGCTGAGTCCGCCGCCGAGGTGGTAGCCGACCACCCCGACCGTGGGGGAGGAGCCGTGCATCGCGGTCAGGCCGTTCGCGGCGACGGCCTCGACGACCGGTCGCCACGTCGTGCCGGCCCCGACCCGGGCGAAACGGTTCTCGGCGTCGACCACCGGGTCCGGGTCGATCTGCGGCTTGAGCAGCAAGGTCTCTTCGAGCGACGGGAGGGCGACAGCCACGTGTCCCGTCGCCTGGTTCGCGACCTTGAGGCCCGCGGCCCTGGCGTACCGGATCGCGTCCTGGACCTCGGCGACCGATCCCGCCAGGCTGATCGCCGCGGGTCGCTGGTCGCTCAGGTCGAAGGCCGCCCTGGCCTCGTCGTAGCCCCGGTCCGTCGGCCTGATGATGCTCGCTGGCGTGCTCATGGCGCCAACCTAGAGCACCCGGGCTCCGTTGCCAAGCGCTTTTCCGGGGCCCATATCACGCCCGGATCAGACGACGTTCCGACCGCGAGTGTGCTTAGTGTGCCCTGCCTTGAGCGACCCGCAGTTCCAGTCCATCCCCGCTTCCGGCACCGGCCGCAGTCTCCCCGCCTGGCCCGCGGACCGACCGCTCCGCGCGTGGCAGCGGCAGGCCCTCGACGAACTCGCGGCCCACCCGGGCAACAGCTTCCTCGCCTCGGCCACCCCGGCGGCGGGCAAGACCACGTTCGGCCTCCGGGTTGCGTGGGAGATGCTCTCGAGCGGCCGGGTGAGCCGCGTGGTGGTGGTCGCGCCGACCACCCACATCTGCCGGCAATGGGCGGCGGACGCCGCCAGGTACGGGATCGACCTCGAACCCAACCGGCCCAACGCCGACGGGCCCGAGCCCCCGGACTTCCACGGCGTCACCGTCACATACCAGACCGTCGCGGCCGGGCCCGGGGTCCACGCGGACGCCGCCGCCCGGCGCCCGACCCTGGTGATCGCGGACGAGCCGCACCACATGGGGGACCAGGCGAGCTGGGGCGTCAGCGCCCGCCGGGCCTTCGACCATGCGACCTTCCGCCTGCTCCTCTCCGGCACGCCGTTCCGCTCCGACAACGACGCGATCCCGTGGGTGAAGTACGACGACGAGGGCGTCAGCAGTGCCGACTACACCTACGGCTATCCGCAGGCCCTGGTCGACCGGGTGTGCCGTCCGATCACGTTCCTGCCCTACGACGGAGAGATGGAGTGGGAGAGCGAGGGCAAGGTCTGGACCGCGGACTTCGACCTCGTGCTGCCCGCCGCCGAGGCCGCACGCCGGCTGCGCACCGCGCTGGCGGCGGACGGCGAGTGGATGGGCGAGGTGCTCCGGGACGCCGACGCCCGGCTGACCGAGGTCCGGGCGGCGGGCCACCCCGACGCCGGCGGGCTCGTAATCGCCTCCGACCAGGACCACGCGCGCGCGATCGCGCGGCGTCTCGGGTCCATAACGGGCGAGCAGCCCGAGGTCGTGATGAGCGACGAGCCCGGCGCCAGCGCCCGGATCGCCGCCTTCTCGGCCGGTGACCAGCGTTGGCTCGTCTCGGTACTGATGGTTTCGGAAGGGGTCGACATCCCCCGGCTTCGGGTGGGTGTGTACGCCACCGCCGCCCGGACCGAACTGTTCTTCCGGCAGGTCGTCGGCCGGTTCATCCGGACCACCCCTTCGCCCCGGCGTCAGATGAGCTACCTGCTCCTGCCCGCCGACGGCAGACTCAAGCAATTGGCCTTCGAGATCGAACGGGAGCGGCGCCACGCGATCGAACTCGGGCCCGAGATGGCGGAGGACCTCGAGGAGTGGGACCACGAACCGCCGGAGCGGAGCGAGCGCGGCCAGGCCTTCACCGCTCTCAGTTCGTCGGGGGCGGAACTCGACGACGCGATCCTGGCCCAGACCACCATGCAGCTCTTCGCGACGGACGAGTTCGACGCCGGACCCAAACCCGAGAAGACCCTGGCGCCGAAGCCGGTGGAGAAGAAGCCCCTGAAGACGCTGGCGCCGCGCGAAGATTCCGCCTACGCCATCCGGGAGCGGCTGCGGGAGGAGCGCAAGGAACTGGTCGCGGACGTCTCCCGCAAGACCGGGGAGAGCTACCGGCAGATCAACGCCCGGATCAACCGGGAACTGGGCATCGCATCGGTCAGCAAGGCGACCCGGGAACAGCTCGAGCGGGGAAACGCGCTATTGATGCGGGATCTCCGCGCCTGACCCGCCGGATTCGGCTTTCCAAAGCCATTCGCGTACTCCGTGGACGTTCGTGGACCCTGATTGCCGGGGGATCGGATTGGGTAGTCTCGGTGCTGCAAGAAACCATGACGGTCCTGCGAACCACCACGATGGTCCACTAGGGAGGAAGCATCCAACTCATGTACGCGCCCGGCAATGCATCGGCCCCCTTGACGGTTTCGGCCGCGGCGCCGCTCCCCGAGGGCTCACGCACCGCCCTCGTCGTGCTGGACATGCAGAACGACTTTGTCGAGCCCGACGGCCCGAAGGCCGTGCCGGGGGCGAAGGAGATCGTCCCCGCGATAGCCGCGGCCTCGGACCGGATGCGCGCGATGGGCGACCTGATCGTCTGGGCGACCAGGGCCTACCTGCCCGACGGTTCGAACGTCGAGGCGGTCCGCCGTCCGGGTTTCAAGCGCCGCCCGTTCGTCGTCGCCGGGACCCGCGGCGCCGAGATGGTCGACGGCCTCAATCCGCAGCCGGAGGACCTGTACATGGTCAAGCCCTCGTACTCGGCCTTCTTCCGCACCGACCTGGACCTGAAGCTGCGTGAGGCCGGCGTCTCCAAGATCGTCGCCTGCGGCCTCGACCTGTCCCGCAGCGTGCGCGCCACCCTGGTCGAGGCGGTCGGCCTCGGTTACGAGTGCTCCGTCCTCGCCCCCGCGGTGGCTTCCCGCAGCGACGAGGCGATGAACTCGAACCTGGCCGACCTCACCGACCTGGACATCACGGTCGAGGAGTAGTCGTCGCGCCTCACCAGCGCGAGGCGACCTTCTTCCCGTCCCGTTCGACCTCGCGGTCGTAGTTCAGCCTGATCAGGGCGATCACTTCCTCGATGTCCTCGTCGCTCTCGATGCTGCGGGCGGCGAGCCCCCGGTACTTGGGCCCGAGTGGGTGGTCGGCGACCTTTCCTTCCGTCTTCAGTCGATCGCTGAGGTCCCTGGGGAAGGAGAAGTGGGCCGTCCGGTCACCGTGGAGGTGCGCGAGTTCGCGCTTGCCCTCGAAGCGGAGGGAAAGCGATCCACGCGGGCCGGGTTCGGTCGAGACCCCGGGCCAGCTGGTCACGGTTTCCACGATCAGGTCGCTCGCTGTCTTGTTGGTGTTCACAGGGATTCCTTTCGTCGTTTGCCGGGTGCGGACGAAAGTACAAGTTCAAGTGAACTTGAAGTCAAGGGCGTTTCGTGATTTCCTTTCCGGCGTGGCGGAACTGCTGACCATCACCGAGGTCTCGCGCCGGAGCGGGGTGGCCTCCTCGGCCCTCCGGTACTACGAGGAACAGGGGCTGATCGAGTCCGAGCGCGCCGGCTCCGGCCACCGGCGCTACAAGCGTCCGGTGCTGCGTCGGATCGCGTTCATCGTGTTCGCCCAGAAGATCGGGCTCACCCTCGAACAGATCCGGGCGGAGCTGGACCGGCTGCCCGACAACCGGACGCCGTCCAAGCGGGACTGGGAGAAGCTCTCGACCAGGTGGCGGCAGCGGGTGGACGAGCGGATAGTCGAACTCGAACGGCTGCGCGAGGGACTGACCGACTGCATCGGCTGCGGCTGCCTCTCCCTCGGGCGGTGCAAGCTGGCCAACCCCGGCGACCGGCTCGGGGCGAACGGCCCCGGCCCCCGCCGGTGGGTCGACGGCAAGGCCGGGGAACCGCCGGCTTAGGCGTCAGGCGGCGGACCGGCGCCGCCAGGGCAGCCGGGAGGCCCGCTTGTCCTTGAGGATGCGCTGCGCGGCGTTGTGCCCGGAAGCGGCGGTGACCCCGCCCCCGGGGTGGGTGCCGGCCCCGCACAGGTAGAGGCCGCCCACCGGGGTCCGGTACTGCGCCATGTCGGGGACGGGACGCAT
>Ga0182743_1001208_pt1 | contig 25988 bp, 16 predicted proteins | sample eDN3rd30CKraftOP_FD_128522 | JGI IMG/M metagenome (GOLD analysis project Ga0182743, IMG submission 128522) | Enriched Organic Plus compost microbial communities from Emeryville, California, USA - eDNA 3rd pass 30_C Kraft OP (version 2) (version 2) ... | reverse complement strand
TTCGTTCTCCTGCTCGGCCTGCTCAACATGATGCGCGGAGGAAGCGCCAGCCGGTCGCAGAACCTCATGCGCTGGCGCGTGCTCCTGCAGTTCGTGGCCATTGTCATCATCGTGATCGTGGCCTGGGCCCTGCGCGGCTGAGCCGCCGATGGTCCGGCTGACGCGCATCTACACGCGCACCGGCGACGACGGCACCACCGCGCTGGTCGGCGGCACGCGCCGCCGCAAGGACGATCCGCGCGTCGAGGCCATCGGCGCGGTGGACGAGGCCAATGCCGCAATCGGCATCGCGCGCAGCAGCCTCGACGATCAGTCCCGCGGCCTCGATCCTCTGCTGGCGAAGATCCAGAACGACCTCTTCGACCTCGGCGCCGACATCGCCGCGCCGGAGGATTCCGCCAGCGGCCCGACGCTGCGCATCGCGCCCGCGCGGGTGGCCTGGCTCGAGGGCGAGATCGACCATCTCAACGAAGAGCTGTCCCCGCTGACCTCGTTCGTCCTGCCCGCCGGGACTCCGGCCGCCGCGGCGCTGCATCTGGCGCGCACTTATGTCCGCCGCGCCGAGCGCCGCGCGGTCGAGCTTGCGGCGCGCGAGAATGTGAGCCCGGCGGCTTTGCACTTTCTCAACCGCTTGTCTGATTTCCTGTTCGTCGCCGCGCGCGCCGCGAACGCTCGAGAGGGTGACGTTCTGTGGGTGCCCGGCGGCACGGGAGAGGGGTGAAGCGCAGCGCCGCCATTGCGCCGCGAACGCCTTCCCGTCCAGTCATTTAAGGCAAGGGGGCAGCCCGTTGACTCGGGTTCGGCTGCTCTTTACCGTCACGCCCTTCGGATCGGATCGATGCCGCAGAACTTCCAGAAAGTGGGCATAATCGGGGCTGGCCAGATGGGCAGCGGAATCGCGCATGTCTGCGCGCTCGCCGGTATGGACGTGCTGCTCAACGATGTCTCCGCCGACCTTATCGAGGCCGGCCGCGCGCATGTCGAGACGACGCTCCGCAAGCAGGTGTCCAAGGACCAGCTCGACGCCGGCGCCGCCGACGAGGCGCTGGCGCGCATACGTCCGGCGCCCGCCATCTCCGACCTCGCCGATTGCGACCTCGTCATCGAGACCGCGACCGAGAACGAGGACACCAAGCGCGCCATCTTCGAGGAGCTCTGCAAGACGCTGAAGCCGGAAGCGGTGATCGCCTCCGATTCGTCGTCGATCTCGATCACCCGGCTGGCGGCCATCACCGACCGGCCCGAGCAGTTCATCGGCACGCATTTCATGAACCCGGTGCCGCAGATGCACCTGGTCGAGGTGGTGCGCGGCATCGCCACCAACGCGCCGACCTTCGAGGCCACGCAGGCCTTCATCACCCGCATCGGCAAGACCTCGACGGTGGCCGAGGATTTTCCGGCCTTCATCGTGAACCGCATCCTGATGCCGATGATCAACGAGGCCATCTACACGCTCTATGAGGGCGTCGGCTCGGTCGAGGCCATCGACAACGCCATGCGGCTCGGCGCCAACCACCCGATGGGGCCGCTGCAACTGGCCGATTTCATCGGGCTCGACACATGCCTGTCCATCATCCAGATGCTGCACGACGGCCTGGCGGATTCGAAATACCGCCCCTGTCCGCTGCTGGTGAAATATGTCGAGGCCGGCTGGCTGGGCCGCAAGACGCAGCGCGGCTTCTACGACTACCGCGGCGAAAAGCCGGTGCCGACGCGCTGACGAGGTCAGTCGAGGCCGGTCCTTTCTCAAGTCCCTCCGCCGGACTGCTTCCAGTCGACGGCAACTTCATCAGCCGCTCATGTATGGGCGCGGCGGCATGCCGAAGTATTGGCGGGAGCCGGTTTAGGGTATTGCTGACAGTGATTTCCTGTATTCGTGCGGCCGGTGCTCTCGTCCAAGTCGTAGATTTTACAGCTTCCGGCAGCGATACAGTTTTGAACAATTCCATAGTTCGGCACAGCTCTTGACTTATTGTCCATTGCGGACTTTTTCGGCCGCAAGGGGAGTGAGTTAGTCTGGAGCTGTTCTAATGTATTATGTCGATCGCCGCGGCCTGCTGAAGGCCGGTGCCGCGCTTGTCGGAACGGCCGCGCTGGGGCGCGCCGGAGCTGCCATTGCCGCGGAAGGCACCACGCTGACGGTCTATAACGGCCAGCACGCCCAGCTCACCGACCCGCTCTTCGCCGCCTTCACCGACGCCACCGGCATCAAGCTGAACGTGCGCCGCGGCAGCAGCACCCAGCTTGCCAACCAGATCATGGAAGAGGGCGACAATTCGCCGGCCGACATCTTCTACGCGGAAGAGAGCGCGCCGATCATCGCGCTTGCCGAGAAGGATTTCCTGGCTCCCATCGAGGCCGCGTCGGTCGAGATGATCGACCCGCGCTGGATCGGCAAGAAGCGCGACTGGACAGGCATCACCGCGCGCTGCCGCGTCGTCACCTTCAATCCCGACATGATCGCGGAGAAGGACCTGCCGCCGTCGGTGATGGACTTCGCCACCGAGGCCTGGAAGGACAAGGTGGCCTATGTGCCCACCAGCGGCGCCTTCCAGGAGCAGATCGTCGTCATCATGAAGATGAAGGGCCGCGAGGCCGCGCTCAACTGGCTGAAGGGCCTCAAGGAATTCGGCCGCCCCTATAACGGCAACATGGCCGTGGCCCGCGCCGTCGAGAAGGGCGAGATCGCGACCGGCCTGATCAACAATTACTACTGGTACGCCGTGGCGCACGAGGTCGGCGCCGAGAACATGAAGTCGAAGCTGCACTACATGCGCCACAAGGATCCGGGCGCGATGGTCAGCGTGTCGGCCGCCGGCATCATCGCCACCACCCGCCGCGCCGAGGCCGCGCAGAAGCTGATCGCCTACATGGTCAGCGAGGCCGGCCAGTCGGTGATCGCCAAGGCGGTCGCGGAATATCCCCTGAACCCCAAGGTGAAGTCGACCTTCGCGCTCGAGCCCTTCGACGAGCTCGACCCGCCGGACGTGCCCCCGGCGGAGGTCGGCGACGCGCTCGAGGCGATCAAGCTGCGCAAGGAAGCCGGGCTGGGCTGACATCGCGATGGCATCCGTTTCCGGCATCGGGCGGCGCAGCAAGGCGCCGCCCTTTTGGCTTGTCATGGCGGCGCTGGTGCCGACCATGCTCATCGGCCTGCCGATCTTCTATGTCATCGCGCGCGCGGTGGAGGCGGGGCCGCAAGCGGTTATCGACGAGCTGTTCCGCGCCTACACCTTCGATCTTCTCGTCAACACGCTGATCCTCTCGGTCAGCGTCACCACCCTGTCCTGCGTGATCGGCGTCGGCATCGCTTGGCTGGTCGAGCGTTGCGACCTGCCGGGGCGGCGCTTCTGGTCGGTGCTGGCCAGCCTGCCGCTGGCGATCCCCGCTTTCGTGGCGAGCTATGCCTGGTCCTCGCTGGATGGCGCGTTCGAGAGCATGGGCGGGGCCATCCTCATCCTCACTCTGTCGCAATATCCGCTGGTTTTCCTGCCGGTCGCCGCCGCCTTCCGCAGCATGGATCCGAGCCTGGAGCACGTCTCGCGCTCGCTCGGCTACGGACCCTGGGGCAGCTTCTGGCGCGCGGCGCTGCCGCAGGCGAAGGCGGCCATCGGCGGCGGCGCGCTGCTGGTGCTCTCGCACATGTTCGCCGAGTTCGGCGCGCTGGCGCTGCTGCGCGTGCAGACCTTCACCACCGCGATCTACCAGTCCTACCAGCTGCAGTTCGACAACACCTCGGCGGCCATGCAGTCGGCGGTGCTGATGGCGCTGTGCCTGCCGGCAGCCTTCGGCGAGATGCGGCTGCGCGGCGGCGTGCGCACCGCGCGCACGGGGCAGGGCGCGGCGCGGCGCTCGGGCCTGCTGCGGCTCGGGCGCTGGAAATATCTGGCGCTCGGCCTGCTCGCGCTGCTGGCGCTGGCCGCGCTGGCGGTGCCGCTCGTCACCATCCTCTACTGGCTGACGGTCGGCCGCTCCATCGGAGCCGGCCTCGAGGACATGGCCGGCGCGCTGCAGGGCTCGCTGATGCTCTCGGTGCCGGGCGCGGTGCTGACCACGCTGCTGGCGCTGCCGCTGGTGATGCTGGCGGTGCGCTATCGCGGCCCCTTCGGCCTCGTCGCCGACCGCCTGCCCTATGTCGTCCACGGCCTGCCGGGGCTGGTCGTGGCGCTGGCGCTGGTCTTCACCTCGATCCGCTATGTGCCGGCGGTCTACCAGAGCACGCTGGTGCTGCTGATCGCCTACGCCATGCTCTTCCTGCCGCTGGCGCAGTCTTCGCTCCGGGCCTCACTCGAACTGGTGCCGCCGGAACTGGAGAACGTCGCGCGCAGCCTCGGGCGGAAGAACTACGAGGCCTTCCTCTCCGTCACCCTGCCCAACATCGCGCCGGGCGTCGGCGCGGCCCTGGCGCTGATGGTGCTGGAGCTAATGCGCGAATTGACCGCCACCCTGATGCTGGTGCCGACCGGCGTGCTGACGCTCGCGACCGAGGTGTGGTCCTACACCAACGACGCCCAATACGCCGCCGCAGCGCCCTTCGCCGTGATGCTGGTGCTGGCTTCGGTGGTGCCGGTCTATGTGTTCACGCAGCGCTCGCTGAAGATTTACGATCTCTGAACCGCCTGCTCGCCGGGCGTGTCGTCGCCTTCCTGTGACTCCGCGGCTTCCGCCGGGGTCAGCATGGTGCGCACCTTGGCCGCCAGCGTCTCGATGGCGAAGGGCTTGGTGATCATGTCCATGCTCGTGCCGAGAAAGCCGCCGCGCAGCACCGCGCCCTCGGCATAGCCGGTGACGAAGAGCACCGGCAGGCTGGGGCGGTGCTGGCGCGCGATCTCGGCCAGCTCGCGCCCGTTCATGCCCGGCAGGCCGACATCGGAAATCAAGAGGTCGATCTTGCCGCTGCCCTGCAGGACGGGCAGCGCGGCGGCGGCGTCGCGCGCCTCGATGACGCGGTAGCCGAGCTCCCCGAGCACGTCGAGCACGACCAGGCGCACCGCGGTGTCGTCCTCGACCAGGAGAATGGTCTCGCCCTCGCCCTGCGGCTCGGCGGCGGGCGTGTTTTCCTCCTCCTCGGCCAGGCCCGTCGCCGCCGCGCTCGGCAGGCACAGCACGACGCTGGTGCCCTGGCCGAGCGTGCTCTCGATGCGCGCCCGCCCGCCGGATTGCCGCGCAAAGCCGTAGATCATGGGCAGGCCGAGCCCGGTGCCCTGGCCGATCGGCTTGGTGGTGAAGAACGGCTCGAAAGCGCGGTTGACCACTTCGGGGGGCATGCCCGGGCCGGTGTCGGTGACGCGTATGCGCACATAATCCCCCGGGGTCAGGCCCTCGGCGCCGGCGGCGTCCTCGTCGCCATGTGTGGCGTTCTCGGCACGGATGGTGATGCGGCCGCCGTCCGGCATGGCGTCGCGGGCGTTGATGACGAGGTTGAGCAGCGCCGTCTCGAGCTGGTTGCCGTCGGTCAGCGCCGGCGACAGGCCGGGGGCGATGTCGATGACGATCTCGATGTTCTCGCCGGTGGTGCGGCGCAGCAGGTCTTCCATCGAGCGGATCAGGCGCGGCACGTCGGTCGGCTTGACGTCGAGCGACTGGCGGCGGGCGAAGGCGAGCAAGCGGTGGGTCAGCGCCGCGGCGCGGTTGGCGGAGGCCGTGGCGGCCTCGATATAGCGCCCGACCGTCTCCGGCCGCCCCTGCTTGATGCGCTTCTCCAGCAGGTTGAGCGAGCCGAGAATGCCGGTGAGCAGATTGTTGAAGTCGTGCGCGATGCCGCCGGTGAGCTGGCCGATGGCTTCCATCTTCTGCGCCTGGAAGAGCTGCTCGCGCGCCTGCTCCAGCGCGATCTGGGCGTTGCGGCGCTCGGTGATGTCGCGCACCACCTTGGCGTAGCCGATCAGCTTGCCGTGCTCGTAGATGGCGTCGAGGACGATGTGCGCCCAGAAGCGCTGGCCGCCCTTGCGCACGCGCCAGCCTTCTTTCTCGAAGCGGCCGTTCTTGGCCGCCAGCGCGAGAGCGTGCCAGGGCTCGGCGGCGGCACGGTCCTCCTCGGTGTAGAAGCGGGCGAAGGACTGGCCGATGATCTCCTCGGCCTCGTAGCCCTTGATGCGCCGCGCCCCGGCGTTCCAGTTGGTGACATTGCCCTCGGGACTGAGCATGTAGATGGCGTAGTCGGTGACGCCCTCGACGAGGAGACGGAAGCGGCTCTCGGCCTCGCGCGCGACGGTTTCGGCGCGGCGGCGCCGGTTCAGCTCGCCCTCGAGATCGGCGGTGCGGCGGCGTGCCACCACAGCCATCAGGATGACGAGCAGCGTGGCGGGAACGCCAAAGAGGAGCTGGGGCGCCAGAATGGCCCACAATTCGCTCCAGAACTGCGAGGTGCTGTAGCCGACCACAACATAGATCGGATAGCCCGGCAGGCGGCGGTAGAGGGCCTGGCGCTCCACCTTGTCGACGCCGGAGCGCGCCGTGTAGCGGCCGTGCTCCGGGTGCCGGGCGATTTCCACGATCAGCGCCTCGGCGCTGGCGCCGGGCGCGGGCACGGGATAGCGCGCTAGCACCGAGCCGTCGGGCAGATAGAGCCCGGTCGTGAACCCGGTGCCGCGCGCCATCTTCTCGTAGAAGGAGGCGATCGCCTCGGGCAGGACGGAGGCGGCCACGATGCCGTTGAAACTGCCGTCGGCAAGGGTGCGGCGGCGGCTCATGACGAAGAAGTCGCGGTCGAGCGTCTTGGAGTGCAGCACACCGCTGATGAAGACGCCGTCGCTGCCGGCGATCTGCTGCTCGCGGAAATAACGACGGTCCGAATTGTTGAGGTCGAGCGGGACGGGATAGACGCTGCTGGAGACCAGCGCCTGGCCGGTGGGATCGAACGCCCAGATGCCCGCGACCTCGGGCACCGCGGCCTGGGTCTGGCTCAGGCGCAGATGCAGTGCCTTCTGGTTCTGGCGGATGCTCTGGCTGGGCCGGCGCAGGATCTCGCGCGTCTCGGAGAGCACGCGGTCCACCGTCTGCACCACCTTGAGCGCGTGCTCCTGGGCCAGGTCGGCCGACCGCTCCAGCCGCTCGTCCACATTGTGCTGCAGCGCGCGGTAATTGGCCCAGAACGAATAGCCGAATAGCGCGATCGGCAGGGCGATGGCTGCCAGGAGCACGGTGTCCAGGGGTCTGATGAGAGACCGTCCGGTTTCTGCTGCCATTCCGATACGCCCGGCACCTCAGTGAGGGCCCATGCTAATGGCGCGTATCGGGACAAGACAACTCTCATCACCGCCGGGCGGCGCGGACCGCGGGAAGGGGGATGAAAAGGCCGCCGGCGGAACGGGCACGCCGGCGGCCAGGAGACCCCCCGAGTGGGCAGTCGGACCGATCGGTTCAGGCTCTCGGTCCGTCGGGAGGTGGGGTTGTGAGGGCCCCTGCGGGGTTTTTCAAGAAATCCGGGTGGCGCGGTTTTCTGTCGCTTCCTGCGAATTTTGAATTTTGAATTCAGTGATAGTCTGTACCGCGCTTGCGGCGGCGTCAATGCGGCAATTGCCGGGGCTCGGGGAAGGCTTGGGAGGGACGGAACGGCTGGTGCGGCGTCAGCTCAGGCAGCCGCGCGCCTCGATGGGCCAGACTTCCTCGACGCGGTCGCCACGGATGCCCACCATCCAGTCGAACAGATTGACGGTCGGATCGCAGTGCGAGGGGATCAGCAGAAGCTGTTCGCCGAGCTGCGGCGGCAGCGTGCCGGGCGCGATCTCGATGCGGCCCTGCTCGTCGCTGGCCTTGGTGTAGGCCAGCCCCGCCGAGCCCCAGACGTCCGGCGGCCCGCAATCGAGGTTGAGCGCCTTGGCGCCGGCATCGACATAGACCGCGCCGCGCGGCGCGCGGTTGATCACGGTGGAGAGCACGAACAGGCTCTGGCGGAAGGGCTGGTAGGGCTCGTCCTCGCCGGTGCGGTTGCGGCCGTAGTCGAGGTCCATGAAGACATAGGAGCCGGGCTGGATCTCGGTGAAGGCGCCGGTCGCGAGGTCGGTCGCGAAACTGCCCGTGCCGCCGCCGGTGATCAGCGGGCAGGCGATGCCGCGCCGCTCCAGGCGGTCGCGCAGGGTGGCGGCGCGGTGCGCGGCCTCGCGCGCTGCGTGGCTGCGTTCCTCCTGCTCGCGCAGGTGCTGCAGCGGGCCGTTATAGGCCTGCAGGCCACGGAAGTGCAGGCCATGCCGGCGCTCGACCTCCTCGGCCAGCCCGAGGATCGCCTCGCTGTCGGCCACCCCCATGCGGCGGTCGCCGGCGTCGATCTCGACCAGGACCTCGATGGTGGCGCCGGCATAGTCTGCGGCGGCGGCGAGAAGGTCGATCTGCGCGCTTTCGGCGATCAGGGTGGTGATGCGCAGCCGCCGTGCCAGAGCCGCCATGCGCCGCAGCGGCTGCGCGGCGACGATGTGGTTGGAGATCAGCATGTCCTCGACGCCGCTTTCCAGCAGCGCCTCGGCCTCCGAGACCTTCTGGCAGCACAGCCCCGCCGCGCCCTCCAGAAGCTGGCGGCGGGCAATGGCCACGCTCTTGTGCGTCTTGGCGTGCGGGCGCAGCGCCAGGCCGGCGGCGGTGGCCTGGTGCGCCATCGAGGCGATGTTGTCGTCGAGCGTGTCGAGATCGACCAGCAGGGCCGGGGTCTGCACGTCGCTGGGGTGATCCCCGACCCGTGCGGGCGGCGTGCGCTGCATGAGCCTATTCCGCCGCCGAGGGGCGCGCGGTTTCTTCGAGGGATTCGTGCACCGTGTCGGCCTTGTGGCGCAGGTGGTTGCGCAGGATCTCGGACAGGCGCTGCCCCTCGCGCTTCTCCAGCGCGTCGAGCATCTCGACGTGATCCGCGACCGCCTCGCTCCAGCGGGCGGGCGATTTCTTGGCGGTGAAGCGCACGGAATGGGTGCGCACCAGAAGCGTGTTGTAGAACTGCACGAGGGCCGCGTTGCGCGCGGCGGCGAAGATGGCCTCGTGGATGGCGCGGTTGAGACGGAAATAGGGGCCGGCCTGCCCCTTCTCGTAATGCTCCACCATGGAATTGTGCATGGTGCGGATCTTCTCGACTTCCGCGTCGGTGATGTGGGCGCAGGCCAGTTCCCCGGCCAGCGCCTCGAGCGCTCCCATGATCGGGAACAGCTCGTCGATTTCCTGCGGCGTGATCCGCGCGACGCTGGCGCCGCGGTTGGGAGCAAGCAGGATCAGGCCTTCCGAGGCGAGCACCTTGAGCGCCTCGCGCAGCGGCGTGCGCGACACGCCGAAGCGTGCGCACAGCGCCTGTTCGTTGATCTTGTCGCCGCCCCGAAGCTCGCCTTCGAGGATCATGTCGTGCAACAGGGGAACGAGTTCGTTGTGCAAACTGCGACGGGAAATGACGCCAGCTTCGGACACGTTCGGCTCCCTCCCAGCGGCCGTCTGGCCGCCGTCTGTTTCACTCAGCGGCGGCGCGTGCGGTCTTGCCCTGCGCGCCAAGATAATCCATTGCCGCGAGCACGCCACCTTTGTTGTGGGGAACGCCGGCAACGCCAAGGCCCATTTCCACACCCGCGAGCGCACCAAGAATGGTGAGATCGTTGGTATCGCCGAGATGGCCGATGCGGAAGACGCGGCCCTGAAGCTTGGTCAGGCCGGTTCCGAGCGACATGTCGAAATGCTCCAGCACGGCCGCGCGGAACTCGTCGGCGTTGTGGCCCTCGGGCATGAGCACCGCGGTCAGCACCGGTGAATAATACTTCGGATCGCGGCAGAGCACTTCGAGCCCCCAGGCCTGGACCGCGCGGCGCGTGGCCTCGGCAAGGCGCTTGTGGCGGGCGAAGACATTGTCCAGCCCCTCTTCGTGCAGCATGTCGATGGCTTCCGCCAGGCCATACAGCAGGGTGGTGGCCGGGGTGTAGGGGAAGAAGCCGTTGCGGTTGTGCGGCAGCATCTCTTCCCACGACCAGAACAGCTTGGGCATGCGCGAGGTCTTGGCCGCGGCCAGCGCCTTGTCGCTCACCGCCACCGCGGAGAGGCCCGGCGGGAGCATCAGGCCCTTCTGCGAGCAGGTCACAGTGACGTCCACGCCCCATTCGTCGTGGCGGTAGTCGACCGAGCCGAGCGAGGAAATGGTGTCGACCATCAGCAGCGCCGGATGGCCAGCGGCGTCGATAGCGCGGCGGACCTCGTCGATGCGCGAGGTGGCGCCGGTCGAGGTTTCGTTGTGGACAACGCAGACGGCCTTGATGGTGTGGCCCTTGTCCTCGCGCAGCCGCGCCTCGATGGCGGCGGCATCGGCGCCGGTGCGCCAGTCGGACTCGATGAACTCAGGTTCAAGGCCGAGCTTGCGGGCCATGTTGCGCCACAGGGTGGCGAAGTGGCCGGTCTCGAACATCAGCACCTTGTCGCCGGGGGAGAGCGTGTTCACCAGCGAGGCTTCCCAGGCGCCGGTGCCCGAGGCGGGGTAGATGATGACCGGGTTGGCGGTCTTGAAAATGGTCTTGATGCCGTCCAGCACGCGGCGGCCGAGCTTCTGGAATTCCGGACCGCGATGGTCGATCACCGGCATGTCCATGGCCCGCATGATGCGGTCGGGGACCGGGCTCGGGCCGGGAATCTGAAGGAAATGGCGTCCGGCAACGCGCTGGGAATTGGTGGACATCTGCGGCTCCCGCTTGGTGATGGCGAACCACGATCGCTCGTGGCCCTTGCTGTTATGAATTATGAATGCAAAATACAGTCAAGTTCTTTCGCGTGGCACCGAGCCGGGAAAAAATCATGGCGCTGGAGATGAGGCCGGGACTGGAACGCCGTCTGAAGGCGGAGATTTCGCAGGGGGAGGTGCTGTTCGACGCGTTCAGCCGGGGGCGTTACGCCACCGATGCCTCGGTCTACCAGATGATGCCGCTCGGCGTGGTGATTCCCCGGACCGTGGAGGAAGCCGAGCGCGCGCTGTCCATCGCGCGGGCGGAAAAGGTGCCGGTGACCGCGCGCGGCGGCGGAACGTCGCAATGCGGCCAGACCATCAATTCCGGGCTGATTGTCGATTGCTCGCGGCACCTTAACCGCATCATCGACCTCGACGTCGCCGGCCGGCGTTGCGTGGTCGAGCCGGGAATCGTGCTGGACGAACTCAACCGCCAGCTGCGTCCCCACGGCCTCTGGTACCCCGTCGATGTCTCCACCGCCTCGCGCTGCACCATTGGCGGCATGGCGGCCAACAATTCCTGCGGCGGGCGCTCGCTGCGCTACGGCACGATGCGCGACAACACGCTCTCCATCCGGGCCGTGCTGGCGGACGGCACGGTGTCGGATTTCGGCCCCGTCGCGCCGAGCAATCACGATTTTGTGCCCGGCGGGCCGCCGCCCGCGCTGGTGCACGACCTGCTGGCGCTCGGCGAGCGGGAGGCCGCCGAGATCGAGACGCGCTTTCCCAAGGTGCAGCGCCGCGTCGGCGGCTACAATCTCGACGCGCTGGTGCCGCGCCCGGGCGGCAACAACCTCTCCCATATCCTGGTCGGCTCGGAAGGCACGCTCGGCTTCTCGACGCAGATCGAGCTGAAGCTGTGGCCGCTGCTCGGCGTGCGCGGCGTCGGCGCCTGCCATTTCGGCAGCTTCTACGAGGCCATGGATGCCGCCCAGCATCTGGTCGACCTCGCCCCCATCGCCATCGAACTGGTCGACAGCACGCTGCTGGCGCTGGCGCGCGAGATCCCGATGTTCCGTCCCACCCTGGAGCGCTTCGTGCGCGGCGCGCCGGAGGCCATCCTGCTGGTGGAGTTCGCCGAGGACGCCGAGGAGAATGCGCGGCGCCTGGCGCGGCTCAAGGAGCGCATGGGCGATCTCGGCTTCGGCTGGGACCGCGAGGGCGCCAAATGGGGCGGCGTCGTCGAGGTGCTCGACCCGGCGCTGCAGGCCGCCATCTCGGAAGTGCGCACGTCCGGCCTCAACATCATGATGTCGATGAAGGACCAGGGAAAACCGATCTCCTTCGTCGAGGATTGCGCGGTGCCGCTGGAGCACCTCGCCGACTACACCGCCGGCCTGACCGAGATCTTCTCCCGCCACGGCACGCGCGGCACCTGGTACGCGCACGCCTCCGTCGGCTGCCTGCATGTGCGCCCGGTGCTCAACCTGCGCCAGGACAAGGACGTCAAGGCGATGCGCGCCATCGCCGAGGAGGCGTTCGCGCTGGTGCGCGCCTACAAGGGGTCGCATTCGGGCGAGCACGGCGACGGAATCGTCCGCTCGGAATTCCACGAGAGCATGTTCGGGCCGCTGATCGCGGGGGCTTTCCGCGAGGTCAAGCATCGCTTCGACCCGACCAATCTCTACAATCCCGGCAAGATCGTCGACGCGCCGCGCTTCGACGACAAGACGCTCTTCCGCTACGGCCCGCACTATCACCCCATCGAGATCAAGACCGAGCTCGACTGGTCGGCCTTCACCGGCGCCGGCGGCGGTTTCCAGGGCGCGGTCGAGATGTGCAACAACAACGGCGCCTGCCGGAAGCTGGCGGGCGGCGCCATGTGCCCTTCCTACCGCGCCACGCGCGACGAGCAGCACCTGACGCGCGGCCGCGCCAACACGCTGCGGCTGGCGATTTCCGGCCAGCTCGGCCCCGACGCCTTCACCTCCGACGAGATGGCCGACACGCTGAAGCTCTGCGTCTCCTGCAAGGCCTGCCGCCGCGAATGCCCGACCGGCGTCGACATGGCGCGCATGAAGATCGAGGTGCTGTCCGCGCGCGCCGCGAAATACGGCCACTCCCTGCGCGACCGGCTGGTCGGCTGGATGCCGCGCTACGCGCCCTATGCGGCCAAGGTGCCCTGGCTCCTGAACCTGCGCGACCGCATTCCCGGCGTGGCCCGCTTGACGCAGGGGCTGACCGGCTTCTCCGCAGAGCGGCCCCTGCCGCGCTGGCGCAGCGACATCTTCGCGCCGCCGCTCCCGGCCTACGGCCCCGAGGACGGCCACGAGGTCGTGCTCTTCGCCGACAGCTTCAACCGCTATTTCGAGCGCGAGAACCTCGACGCCGCGCTGGAGGTGCTGGTCGCCGGCGGTTACCGCGTGCATCTGCTGAAGCCCGCCGACGGTTCCTCGCGGCCACTGTGCTGCGGCCGCACCTTCCTTTCGGTCGGCAGGGTCGATCTGGCCCGCGCGGAGGCGCAGCGCAGCCTCGACGCGCTGAAGCCCTTCGTCGAGCGCGGCGTGCCGGTTGTCGGTCTGGAGCCGAGCTGCATGTTCTCCTTCCGCGACGAGGTGCCCTCGATGATGAAGGGCAACGAGCTTGCCCAGCGCGCGGCGGCGCACGTCCTGCTGTTCGAGGAGTTCCTGGCCCGTGAGCAGGAGGCGGGGCGCCTTGTCCTGCCGCTGGCGCCGCTGCCGCAGGCGCGGGCGCTGCTGCACGGCCATTGCCACCAGAAGAGCTTCAACGTCATGGGCGCGGTGCAGAAGGTGCTCGGCCTGGTGCCGGGCCTTTCCGTCGAGCCCATCGAGTCGAGCTGCTGTGGCATGGCCGGCGCCTTCGGCTATGGCGCCGACACCATCGAGGTGTCGAAGGCCATGGGTGAGCTGTCGCTGCTGCCGGCGGTGCGGAAGGCGGACGGGGAGACACTGGTCGTCGCCGACGGCACCTCCTGCCGCCATCAGATCCACGATGGCGCCGACCGGGAGGCGCTGCACGTTGCCCGTGTCCTGGCGATGAGCGTCGAAGCCGCCCGGCAGGGCGCCGGCGGCGTGGTGCGCGAGGCGGCGGAATAGGGCCAGCCTCTCTTCTCTGACGAAGGCGCGGAGCCGGATTTTTCGGCTCCGCGACCATTTTCCCCGCAAGACCACGGAACGGGAGATTTTTCGTCCGCGCTTTGCCACAATCATCTGTGAGAGGGCGAGGATTCTTCGGGGATCTTCTGGATGGCCGCGATTCGTCGCTCCCTTGCAGGTCTGTGGGTGGGCCTGGTTCTGGCCGTGCTGGCGTTCGGCACCGTCCTGCACGCGCAGGAAGATCCCAACGCCCATCTCGACAAGCTGAAGGCATCGCTCGACGCGATCGAGACGCAGCTTCGCCCGGACAATCTTGGCGAGGACACGCTGACCGATCTCGCGGCCAAGCTGCCGCCGCTGCGCGACGAGGCTTCCGGCGTCGCCGACGACCTCACCCCGCGCCTGCAGCAGATCGACGACGCGCTCGGCCAGCTCGGGCCCAAGCCCGAGAACGGCGCCGAGAGCCCCGATGTCGCCGCCGACCGCGCCGCCCAGACCAAGCAGCGCCAGGGGGTGGACGACACCATCCGCCGCGCCCGCCTGCTCGTGGTGCGCGCCGACCAGATCGCCGACATCATTCGCGGCCGCCAGCGCGATCTCTTCGCCGACCGCATCCTGGTGCGCAGCCGCTCGCTGCTCGAACCCTCGCTGTGGCTGGAGGCGCTGGCCGAGACGCCGCGCCATATCTCGGCCATCGAGACGCTGACGGGCAACTGGTCGGCCATGGCCCTGGCCAATGCCGATCCGGTGCGGATTTCCTTCTTCGCGCTCTCTCTTCTGCTGGCCGTGGTGCTGGCCTGGCCGGTGCGCCGCCTGATCCAGGCCTGGGGCCAGCGTTTCGCGGTGGAGCAGGCGCCCGCCACGCGGTTGCGGCGCTCGGCCTATGCCTTCTGGGTGGTGGTCGTCACCACGGCCGCGCCGGGGCTCGCCGCGCTCAGCGTCTATCTCGGCCTCACCCTGACCCATTTCGTGCCGGAGGCCACGCTGCCGCTGCTGCGCGCCGTGGTGTGGATGACCTGCTTCGTCGCCTTCGCCACCGGGCTCGGCCGCGCGCTGCTGGCACCGGGGCGCGCGAGCTGGCGGCTGCCGGCGATCTCCGACGAACTCGTGCAGCGCGTGAAGCCCTATCCGCTGTGGATCTCCGCGGTGGCGGCGCTGGGCGTCGTGCTCACCGTCTTCAACAGCACCATCGGCACGGCTCTGGCCTCGGCCATCGTCGCCAACGGCATCGCCGCGATGGTGCTGGCCGCGGTGTTCGTCCTTTTTCTGCGCGCCCTGCGCAAGGGCCGGCTGCAGGCGCAGGCGGCGTCGCGGCCGGGCGGCGACGACTGGATCGCGGCGGTGGTGCGGCTTCTCGCCTGGGCCACCATCGCCATCGCCGTGGTTGCGGTGGTGACCGGCTACACCGCGCTGGCGCTCTTTCTCGTGCGCCAGCTCGTCTGGGTGTCGCTGGTGCTCGCGGCGCTCTATTTGCTGCTGGCGCTGGTGGACGACATCGCCTCCACCTTCGCCGGCAATGGCAGCCTCGACCAGTCCGCGACTGCCGAGGGCGCAGAGCCCCTGTGCAGCGATGCGCTGGAGCAATTGGCCATCCTGCTGTCGGGCCTGCTGCGGCTGGCGCTGATCGTGGTCGCGGCGCTGCTGGTGGTTGCACCATGGGGCGTGCGCAGCACAGACGCGCTGACCTGGTCGCGGCGCCTTTCCGAGGGGCTCGCCGGCATCGGCATTTCCATCGACTTCGGCACCGTGGTCGGCGCGTTTCTCATCCTCGTGCTCGGCGTGGCGCTGACGCGCGGCATCCAGCGCTGGCTGGAACGCTCCTACCTGCCCCACACCCGCCTGGACGACGGCCTCAAGGTCTCGATCCGCACCGGGGTCGGCTATGCCGGCATCATCATCGCGGTCGGCCTCACGCTTTCGGCGCTGGGCCTGAGCCTCGACAAGATCGCCATCGTCGCCGGTGCGCTGTCGGTCGGCATCGGCTTTGGCCTGCAGTCCATCGTCAGCAATTTCGTCTCAGGGCTCATCCTGCTCGCCGAGCGGCCGATCCGCGCCGGCGACTGGGTGCAGGTCGGCACCGACCAGGGCAATGTGATGCGCATCAGCGTGCGTTCGACCGTGATCGAGATGTTCGACCGCTCGACGCTCATCGTGCCGAACTCCGACCTCATCACCAAGCCGGTGCGCAACTGGACCCACCGCAACCCGATCGGCCGGGTCCAGCTCAATATCGGGGTCGCCTTCGGCACCGATGTGATGAAGGTGCGCGCCATCCTCACCGACGCCGCCACCAGCCATCCCGCGGTGCTGTGCCAGCCGGCCGTCGACGTGCAGATCAACGGCACCACCGACCTCGGCATCTCGTTTTCGCTCTACGCCTATGTGTCCTCGCCCCGGCAGACGGGCAGCGTGCGCAGCGACCTGTTCTTTACCGTGCTGCAACGCCTCCAGGAGGAGAGTATCCGCACCACCGCCGCGCCGTCCTGAGTGCCGCACGGGCGGCCCTCGTATCCTCGTCCCTCGTTCGTTTCGGAAAGTTTCCCCGTGCCCCGTCTCCTGCCCTCTCTCTCCGCGTCGTTCGTCCGTGGCGCCGCCGCTCTCGCGCTTGCCGGGCTTCTCGCCGGCTGCGCCACCTACCAGCCGCCGGCCGAGCCGCCGTTCTACCGCAGCCTGGTGGCGCCGGGCTCGGAGGTCGATGCCGCCGCGGCCGCCTCGATGGTGTCGGGCTTCCGCGCCAATAACGGGCTCGGGCCAGTGACGATGGATCCGGAGCTGAACCGCCTCGCCAAGCAGCATTCGCAGGTGCAGGCGGCGAAGATGAAGACCGGCCACGACATTGGCGACGGCACGCTCGAGCAGCGCGCCAAGGCGGCTGGCTACAAATACACCCGCATCGCCGAGAACGTGGCCGGCGGCTACCACACTTTGGCCGAGGCGTTCTCGGGCTGGCGCGACTCCTCTGGCCACCGCAAGAACATGCTGATGCCGCAGGCCACCCGCATCGGCGTGGCCGTCGCCCAGGCGCCGGGCAGCAAGTACAAGGTGTTCTGGACCATGATCCTCGCCGAGCCCGGCGAGCCCAAGGTCGTGGTGCTGACCACCGGCGCGCCGCTGCCCTCGAGCGTTCCCGACACGGTCATCAACGTCCACTGAGCCTCTCGGAACCAGCCGGCCTCTGGCAAAGTTTGCCCCGGCGGGCTATGCCAGAGGCTGAAATCTCAGCGGACCGCGCGAAACTGTTGAGCGTCATGCGCCACCGTCTCATCGCCGCCCTGGCGGCCCTCGCCTGCCTTGCCGTGACCACGGCGGCACTAGCGCGACCCGCCATCGTGCTCGATGTCGACAGCGGCAGGGTGCTCTACGCACGCGAGGCGACTCGGGAATGGTATCCCGCCTCGCTGACCAAGCTGATGACCATGTATGTGACGCTCAGGGCGGTGCGCGCCGGGCGCGTCAGCCTCGACACGCCCCTGGTCTACACCGCCGAGGCGGCGGCGCAGAAGCCGAGCAAGCTCGGCCTGCCCGTGGGCACCGTCATCACCATCGACAACGCCATCAAGATCATGATCGTGCGCTCGGCGAACGATCTGGCGGTCACCCTGGCGCAGGGGGTGGGCGGCAGCATCGAGGCATTCGTCACCGAGATGAACGCCACCGCCGCCCGGCTCGGCATGCAGCAGACCCACTTCGTCAATCCCAACGGCTGGTGGGAGCCGGGGCAGGTCACCAGCGCCCGCGACATGGCCATCCTCGCCCGCGCGCTGCTGCGCGAGTTCCCGGAAGAGGCCTATATCTTCAAGATCCGCTCGCTGAAGCTCGGCAAGCGCGTCATCCGCGGGCACAACCCGCTGCTCGGCCGCTTCCTCGGCGCCGACGGCATGAAGACCGGCTTCACCTGTCCGTCAGGCCTCAATCTCGTCGCCAGCGCCAGCCGCGGCGACCGCCACCTGATCGCGGTGGTGATGGGCCACACCTCCGGCAAGGACCGCACGGAGGAAGCCGCCGAGCTTCTGGAGCAGGGGTTCGGCACGCTGACCTTCTGGCGCAGCGGCCAAACCGCCGAGAGCCTGCCGCCGCAGCCGGGCGAGCCGCCGAACATGCGCCAGATGGCCTGTGGCGGGAAGAAGCAGCCGGTCGATGAGGATGCCGAGGAGGCGCTTCCCGATCCGCAGACCATGGGCGGCCTGATCTCGGCCTTCGCCGAGGAAAAGCGCCCGGTCCTGCTCGACAAGGCCCCACCCTCGGCGCCGGTCAATGTCTTCCTCGGCCCCAACCCGGCCGCGCCCGCGGCGCTGCCCGCGGTTCCCGGCCCGGCCTATGCCGGCAACCTGACCTCGCCGCCCGCCGCGCTGACCGCTTCCGACGAAGGGCTGGTGCCCGCGCCGGTGATGCCGATGCCGGCGCCGCGCCCGGCGGGCCTGAAATCCGCCAAGGCCAGCAAATGAGCGAAGCGTCTCCGCGGCCGCCGCGCGGCCCGGTGCCGCCGATCCCCTTCACGCTGCTGACGGGTTTTCTCGGCGCCGGCAAGACCACGCTGCTGAACGCCCTGCTGCGTGACCCCGCGCTCTCGGACACGCTCGTCATCGTCAACGAATTCGGCGATATCGGCCTCGACAACCTTCTCGTCGAGAGCGTCGAGGAAGGCATGGTCACGCTTGCCGGCGGCTGCCTGTGCTGCAGCGTGCGCAGCGATCTCGTCGATACGCTGGAAGACCTGCTGCGCCGCCGCGACAATGGCCGCATCGCGCCCTTCCGCCGCATCGTGGTCGAGACCTCCGGGCTGGCCGACCCGGTGCCGATCCTGCAGACGCTGATCGCGCATCCCTATCTGGCGCTGCGCTATGCGCTGGACGGCGTCGTCGCCGTGGTCGACGCCATCACCGGCGCGGCCGCCCTGCGCGACCATGAGGAGGCGCGGCGGCAGGTCGCCGTGGCCGATCGCCTGGTGCTGACCAAGACCGATCTTCTCGGTGACGCCGAAAGCCGCTCCGCCGCGGCCGAGCTCTCGCAGCGCCTCGTCGAACTGGCCCCCGCAACGCCCCTTCTCGACGCGGCCAAGGGCGAGGCCATTCCAGCCGCTCTGTTCGGGCTCGGGCCGTGGGCGCCGGAGAACAAGATCGCCGCCGTCTCGGCCTGGCTGAGCGCGACGGAGGAGGACGGCGCGGGCGCGCACCGCGACGACATCCGCACCACCACGATCTGGAGCGAGGCGGCGCTGCCGCCCACCGCCTTCTCGCTGTTCATCGACCTGCTGCGGGCCAATCAGGGCCCCCGCATCCTGCGGCTGAAGGGGCTGGTGCGCGCCACCGACGATCCCGGCCGGCCGGTGGTGATTCACGGCGTGCAGCATTTCTTTCACCCGCCGGTGCGGCTCGACGCCTGGCCGGACGAGGATCATCGCACCCGCATCGTGCTGATCGGGCAGGGGCTCGACGCCGCCTATGTGGCGCAGATCTACGCCGCCTTTTCCGACGCGCTCGCCGCCGACCAGCCCGACCGCTCGGCGCTTCTCGACAACCCGCTCGCGCCGCCCGGCCTCACGTCCCGCTGAGTGCGGCCTTGCCGGCCTTGCGCCGGCGCGCCGCGGCGGCTTCACTTGAGGCCAAGGGGCAGGGTTGAATCGGGGGGAGCGATCGTGGGTCTAGTCGAGCGGGCGCGGGAGGAATACCGCACGATCACCGGCGTCCTGCGCGCGCTGCGCCTGACCGTGCCGATCGGCCGCAACCCCACCCATCTCTTCCCCGACGTGCTGGCGGAGCGGGCGAAAAGCTTCGGCGACAAACCGGCCCTGACCTCGGCACGCGAGACTTTGACCTACCGCGAGCTCGACGCCCGCGCCAACCGCTATGCCCGCTGGGCGCTGGCGCACGGCATCGCCAGGGGTGAGGCGGTGGCTCTGCTGATGCCCAACCGCCCGGATTATGTGGCGGTGTGGGCCGGCATCTGCCGCGCCGGCGGCGCGGTGGCGCTGCTCAACACCAACCTTTCCGGCGAGGCGCTGGCGCATTGCGTCACCATTGCCGAGCCGCGCCATGTCATCGTCGCCGCCGAGCTTGCCGAGGCCTATGCCGCCGCCGCGCCGCTGGTGAAGGGTGGGGTCCGGGTCTGGCGGCACGGGGGTGAAGAGGGCGAGAACCGCATCGACCTGGCGCTGGAGGGCTTTTCCGACGCTCCGCTGACGGATGCCGAGAACGTGCCGCTGACCATCGAGGACCGCGCGCTCTACATCTACACCAGCGGCACCACAGGCATGCCCAAGGCGGCCAACATCAACCATTACCGCCTGATGGCCATCTCGCACGGCTTCTGCGGCGTCATGGGCATTGAGCCCGACGACCGCATGTATGCCTGCCTGCCGATGTACCACACCAGCGGCGGCGTCATCGCCTGCGGCGCGCCGCTCGTGGCCGGGGCCACGGTTTTCATCCGCGAGAAGTTCTCGGCGCGCGATTTCTGGCGCGAGATCGTCGAGAACCGCTCGACTTTGGTGATGTATATCGGCGAGCTCTGCCGCTATCTCCTCAACACGCCCGAAGACCCGAACGAGGCGCGCCACAGCGTGCGCCTGTTCTGTGGCAACGGCCTGCGGCCGGACATCTGGCGGCCGTTCAAGACCCGCTTCCACATTCCGCGCATCCTCGAATGGTACGCCGCCACCGAAGGCAATGTGGCGCTGTTCAACTGGAGCGGCCGCGAGGGCGCCATCGGGCGCATTCCCTGGTACCTGAAGAGCCGCTTCCCGGTGAAGGTGCTGCGCTTCGACCACGACAGGGAGGAGCCGGTGCGCGGCACCGACGGGCTGTGCGTCGAGGCGCCGCCCGGCGAAATCGGCGAACTGGTCGGCGAGATCGTCAACGACCCCTCCAAGCCCGCCAGCCGCTTCGAGGGCTATGCCGACAAGGCCGCCACCCAGAAGAAGGTCCTGCAGGACGTGGAGAAGACGGGCGACCGCTGGTTCCGCACCGGCGACCTCGTCTGGACCGACGCACAGGGCTATTTCTATTTCGCCGACCGCATCGGCGACACCTTCCGCTGGAAGGGCGAGAACGTCTCGACCTCGCAGGTCGCCGAGGCGCTGACCTCCGCGCATGGCGTACAGCACGCCAACGTTTATGGCGTGGAAGTGCCCGGCGCCGACGGCCGCGCCGGCATGGCGGCGCTCGTGGTGGACAAGAGCTTCGACCTGGCCGAATTCGCCCGTGTGGTCGATCAGCGCCTGCCCGATTATGCCCGCCCGCTCTTCCTGCGCCTGACCCAAGATCTGGATGCCACCGGCACCTTCAAGCCGAAGAAGATCGAGCTTAAGGCGGCCGGCTTCGATCCGGCCAAGGTCGAGGACCCGCTCTATTTCCGCAGCGCCCGCGATGGCTACAAGCCGCTGGATGCCGAGGCCTATCGGGAGATCTGTGCGGGGAAGCTGCTGCGGTAGTCCCCCTCCGTCATTGCCGGGCTTGACCCGGCAATCCAGAGCGGCGGGAACGGAGCGTGTGGCCCTGGATGCCCGGGTCGGGCCCGGGCATGACGAGAAGAGGGGCTGAACCAAAAAGAGAAGCGGGCCGTCTGGCCCGCTTCTCACATCACCTGAAAGGCCCTGCCCTCAGAACTTGCCGTGGCAGTGCTTGAACTTCTGGCCCGAGCCGCAGGGGCAGAGCGCGTTGCGCGGGATCTTGCCCCAGGTCGAGGGGTCGCGCGGGTCGACCTCGCTCGGCCAGCGCGCATCGGCCATGCCGTCGCCGTCGCCGGCGCGCGCGGCCGCCAAAGTGTCCTCGCCCGAGACCGGATCGAACAGATGCGGCTCCATCGGCGGCAGGTTCTCGTCCATCAGCGGCGGCGCCTGCACGATCTCGACGCGCGCGAGCTGGGCGGTGACGCCCTCGTGGAGGTGGCCGAGCATGGCCTGGAACAGCTCGAAGGCCTCGGTCTTGTACTCGTTCAGCGGGTCGCGCTGGCCATAGCCGCGCAGGCCGATGACCTGGCGCAGATGATCGAGAGTGGAGAGATGCTCGCGCCAGAGCTGGTCGAGCGTCTGCAGCACCAGCGCCTTCTCTATCTGGCGCATGACGTCCGGCCCGAAACGCGCGGCCTTGGCGGCCGCGAATTCGTCGGCCGCCTTCTTGACGCGCTCGCGGATCTCCTCGTCGGCGATGCCCTCTTCGCCGGCCCAGTCGACGATCGGCAACTCCAGCGCCAGATGCGCTTCGATGTCCTGCGCCAGCCCCTCCGAATCCCACTGCTCGGGGTAGGCGTGCTCGGGGATGTGGCGGGAGACGAGTTCGTCGATGACGCCGTGGCGCATGTCGGCGACGATGTCGGCCAGGTCGGTCTCCTCCAGCAGCTCGCGGCGCTGCTCGAAGACGACCTTGCGCTGGTCGTTCATGACGTCGTCGTATTTCAGCACGTTCTTGCGGATGTCGAAGTTGCGCGCCTCGACCTTGCGCTGCGCCCGCTCGATGGCCTTGTTGATCCACGGATGGACGATGGCCTCGCCTTCCTGCAGGCCGAGCTTGGTCAGCATGCCCTCCATGCGGTCCGAACCGAAGATGCGCATCAGGTCATCCTGCAGCGACAGGAAGAACTTGGAGCGGCCCGGATCGCCCTGGCGGCCGGAGCGGCCGCGCAGCTGGTTGTCGATGCGGCGGCTCTCGTGGCGCTCGGTGCCGATGATGTAGAGGCCGCCCGGGCGCTTGGCGGTCCTGGCCGGCTTGTCGCCCTTGGCGGGCTCGATCTCGATGACCTCGCCGGCGTTGAGCACCACGTCGCGGAAGCGGTTGATCTCCTCGCCGATCGTCGCCGCCTTGGCGGCGCGCTCGTCTTCGGAAAGATCCTGCGTCTCCTGTTCGAGGCGCATCTCGACATTGCCGCCGAGTTTGATGTCGGTGCCGCGGCCGGCCATGTTGGTGGCGATGGTGATGGCGCCCGGAACGCCGGCCTCGGCGACGATGAAGGCTTCCTGCTCGTGGAAGCGGGCATTGAGCACCGCGAACTGCCGGCTCGGCTTGCCCGAGCGCGCGGCGGCGTAGAGCTTGTCGATATTGCCGGCGTTCGAGAAGTCGATCTGCCTGAAGCCCTTCTGCTTCATCATCTCGGCCAGGTGCTCGGACTGCTCGATCGAAGCGGTGCCGACCAGCACCGGCTGCAGGCGCGCATGCGCCCGCTCGATCTCGGCGATCACGGCGGCATATTTCTCGTCGGCGGTGCGGTAGACCTCGTCGTCCTCGTCGGCGCGGGCCACGGGCAGATTGGTCGGGATCTCGACGACCTGCAGGCCGTAGATGTCGAGAAACTCGTCGGCCTCGGTCAGCGCGGTGCCGGTCATGCCGGCGAGCTTCTTGTAGAGGCGGAAATAGTTCTGGAAGGTGATCGAGGCGAGCGTCTGGTTCTCGGGCTGGATCTGCACCCGCTCCTTGGCCTCGAGCGCCTGGTGCAGGCCTTCCGAATAGCGCCGGCCGGGCATCATGCGGCCGGTGAACTCGTCGATGATCACCACTTCGCCGTTGCGGACGATGTAGTCCTTGTCGCGCGTGAACAGCTTGTGGGCGCGCAGGGCCTGGTTGACGTGGTGGACGACGGTGACGTTCTCGATGTCGTAGAGGCTCTCGCCCTTGAGCAGGCCGGCTTCCTGCAGCAGCTGCTCCAGCTTCTCGTTGCCCTGCTCGGTCAGGGTCACGGTGCGCTGCTTCTCGTCGCGCTCATAATCCTCCTCGACCAGCTTGGGCAGGAAGTCGTCGATGGCGAGGTAAAGCTCGGACTTGTCCTCCAGCGGCCCCGAAATGATCAGCGGCGTGCGCGCCTCGTCGATCAGGATGGAGTCCACCTCGTCGACGATCGCGAAATGATGCGGCCGCTGCACCATGTGCGCAGGGTCGTATTTCATATTGTCGCGGAGATAGTCGAAGCCGAGCTCGTTGTTGGTGCCGTAGGTGATGTCGCTGGCATAGGCCTGGCGGCGCTCCTCGTCGTCCATGCCGTGGACGATGATGCCCACGCTCAGGCCGAGCCAGCGGTAGAGCCGGCCCATCCATTCGGCGTCGCGCGAGGCGAGGTAGTCGTTGACCGTGACGACGTGGACGCCCTTGCCTTCCAGCGCGTTGAGATAGACCGGCGCGGTGGCGACCAGCGTCTTGCCTTCGCCCGTCTTCATCTCCGCGATCGAGCCCTCGTGCAGCACCATGCCGCCGAGAAGCTGGACGTCGAAATGCCGCATGCCGAGCACGCGCCGCGAGGCCTCGCGCACGGTGGCGAAGGCGGGGATGAGGAGGTCGTCCAGGCTCTTGCCGTTGGCGATTTCCTCGCGAAACTGCGCCGTGCGGGCGCGCAATTCGTCGTCGGAGAGCGCCTGCATCTCCGGCTCCAGCGCCGAGATGGCGTCGATCCGGGATCGGTAGCCGCGGACGCGGCGGTCATTGGACGTGCCAAACAGGCGGGTGAGGGCGCCGAACATCAAGGCCTCAATTTCTTCATGCGCGCAGACGCGCGGGAATGCTGTGTTTCTCGCCGATCACCGCCTGGATGAACCGGAAGTCCAGAGATAGCGAAGGCTGAGAGGGGCCATGTCAGGCACCCCGCTCCAACGAACGGCTGCCGGAGAATTATGAACCGCCCCCAGGGTTGTCAATGCGCGCCCTTTGGAGCACTCTCCGCGCGCCGCGGCCGCAGGGCCGCTCGATGAGGTTGTTCGTACATGACGTCAAAGGCTCTGGCCCGCTCCCGCAATCTGGTTCTTCTCGTCTCCGCTGCGGCCCTTGCGGCTGCTCCGGTGAGCGCCGCCTGGGCGCAGACCGATGCGGCTCCCGCTGCCGAAGCCACGGCGCCCGCCAAGCCGGAAAAGCCGGTCGATCCGAACACCGTCGTGGTCAAGATCAACAATCAGCCGATCCTGGAGCGTGACGTGCAGGTGGCGATGAAGGAGCTGTCCTCCTCCTTCGCCGGCATGACCGACGCGCAGAAGCGAGAGGCGGTGATCAACCTCCTGATCGACGTCAAGCTGGTGGCGCAGGCCGCCGAGCAGAAGAAGCTCGACCAGACCGACGACTTCAAGCGCGAGATGGCCTTCCTGCGCGACAAGGCGCTGATGCAGGCCTATCTCGACGGTGTGGGCAAGGACGCCCTCACCGACGCCGCAGTGCAGAAGGTCTATGACGAGACCATCAAGGACATGAAGCCCGAGCAGGAAGTGCGCGCCCGCCACATCCTGGTCGAGACCGAGGACGAGGCCAAGAAGGTCAAGGCCCGGCTCGACAAGGGCGAGGACTTCGCCAAGGTCGCCAAGGAGGTCTCCAAGGACCCCGGCTCGGCGCAGAGCGGCGGCGATCTCGGCTTCTTCACCAAGGACCAGATGGTGCCGGAATTCGCCGATGTCGCCTTCTCGCTGAAGAAGGGCCAGGTCTCCGACCCGGTGAAGACCAAATTCGGCTGGCACATCATCGAGGTCGAGGACACCCGCGAGAACCCGGTGCCGACGCTCGACCAGGTGCGTGACCAGATCGAGGTCTACCTCACCCGCCGCGCCCAGCAGGACGAGATCCAGAAGCTGCGCAAGGCGGCCGAGATCGACCGTCCGGACGCTCCCGCCGATGCCAAGGCGCCGGCCAAGCCCGAATAATAAGTTCGCTACAGTCGTTTCAGCCGCTCTTCGAGCCCGAGGGTTCGCCCATGTCTGCCAAGGTGTCGCCGCTTGCGCCGGCGCGCTTCCCCGCGCTTCCCGCAATCCAGGGGGTGGCGCTGGCCACCGCCGAGGCCGGCATCCGCTATAGCGGCCGAACCGACGTCCTGCTGATGACCTTCACCCCCGGCACCGCGGTGGCGGGGGTGTTCACGCGCTCGCGCTGCCCCTCGGCCGCCGTGGACTGGTGCCGCGAGGCGCTCTCCTCGGGCGTGGCGCGGGGGCTGGTGGTCAATTCCGGCAACGCCAACGCCTTCACCGGGGCAAAGGGCCGCGCCGCCACCGAACTGACCGCGAAGCTGGCCTGCGCGGCTCTTGGCTGTGCGGAAAACGAGGTCTTCCTGGCCTCGACCGGCGTCATCGGCGAGCCGCTGGAGGCACAGAAGTGCGGCGGGGGGATGGACCGCCTGGCCGCCGATGTGCGCCCCGAAGGCTGGGAAGCCGCCGCGCGCGCCATCATGACCACCGACACCTTCCCAAAGGGCGCCACCGCGACGGTCGATCTCGGTGGGGTGAACGTCACCATCAACGGCATCGCCAAGGGCGCGGGCATGATCGCGCCCGACATGGCGACGATGCTCTCCTTCGTGTTCACCGA
>Ga0182743_1001201_pt1 | contig 26146 bp, 26 predicted proteins | sample eDN3rd30CKraftOP_FD_128522 | JGI IMG/M metagenome (GOLD analysis project Ga0182743, IMG submission 128522) | Enriched Organic Plus compost microbial communities from Emeryville, California, USA - eDNA 3rd pass 30_C Kraft OP (version 2) (version 2) ... | reverse complement strand
TTTTTCGTCGGGCAGCTTCAGTTCCTGCAGGCACAGCGCGTCGACCGGGTTGGCCTGCAGCCAGTCCAGGACGTGGCCCAGGCGGACGTTCAGGGAATTGACGTTCCAGGTGGCGAGTTTCATTCGATTTTAAATTCCATTAATAATCAAATAGTTATCACGTCACCGCACATTGAATTTTCGGTCTAGCTACCCACCTAGCTACCCAGTTTAGGCCTGGTGGGCGTCTTTTCTTTGTGTTGCGTGAATACGACTATGGTATCAGCAGGGCATCTTGTTTCGCTCGATCATGGCGTGCAGGCTGGTGGCCGTGATGCCGCTGGATCGCTTGCCGATTTTGACCAGCTCCAGTTCGCCGTTATGGACCAGTCGGTAGATCGTAGAGCGAGAAACCCCCAGCTTGGCCTCTGCCACGTTGATGCGGTAGAGCAGCGCCCGTGTTGCGGCGCGGTGGGGAGGATGGGAAATGGGAGTGCTTGCTACTGTCATAAGTCGATCCTCTTCGGATGGCCGGTGAAAATAGTGGCTCTAAATGTGGAGTGTGAGCGTTTGGCAGGGCCAGCCGCCGATCCGCGTAGAGCGGTACGGCTGGGTGCCAGAGACTGCGGTCTTTCCCGCCGTCATCATGGGATTACGTCGCCATCCTGGATGTTGGGCGCCTGTTGTGGGCGCTCCGGGCGCTTCCGCTGGGGAAGTCCCCGCGACCAGCAGCCATAGCGCCCCACGCGAGGGGCTGGCGGTTGGTTGCGGATTTCATCGGTTTTGCTTCAACCCCGATGCGTTGCAGGTTGCTGCACAGGCGCATGCCGCGTTGGGCAGGGTGCAGTATTTATCGTTTGTTGCTTGTTAAAGAGCCGGTCTGCGTGGAGCAGATGAAGCTATTTTCATCAAATTGATTAGTAATGTCAATAGTCATCAAAGATGATTGTTTTTCTAAACAATTCAATGGTTTACTGGGAGAGTGTTGAGCGTAGCTGATCCCGAGCACCAGAGGGATACAACCATGACGCAAATTGTTTTTTCCTGTGTCCGTGCCGGGATCGCTAAAATTGCCTCACTCCCTAGAGGCGGGGAGGGCAAGTTTGTTTCAGTGAGGTTCAGGCCGTTTCATGCCTTGAAGCTGACGATCTGACATGGCGTTACACTCCGAGCGATTCAGGCTGAACTTCTGTGCAGAAAAACTGCACAAAGTCACAACCTTCCGTCACATCCAAATAGCTGATTTATCTAATAAAATCCATGTTCATGCCATGGTTATTATGAATATATATGCCTGACTTTCAGCCTGTACGTCACGCCTGTACCCTGATGGGCGGGATGACACCACTTGCCCAGAAACTTGGCCTGCCGGTGCAGGTAGTCAGCGGCTGGGCAGCCGGTACGCGACCCGTGCCGATCATCCGCTGTGTAGAGATCGAGGAACTGACGGGGGGAGGGGTCACCCGGAAGCAGTTGCGTCCGGATGACTGGTGGCAGATTTGGCCGGAATTGAGAGGGGAAGGCTAGGAGCTATTGCTTCTCATCTGCTGTATGGGGAGATCAAGCAGGTATTCCACGGAGGGCATGGCTCCTAGCGTCAGATGCTTATGTCAGAGCGCTGAAAAGCTTCGACAGATAGCTATTTGGGCCATCTTCCATGAACAGCACATTACGGCTTTCCAGGTCAGCTTTCTTGGCAGGGTCGCCCACGTTGAGTAGGTCGGAAAACTTCGTGGGCGACAGAATAAAGGCGTTCAAGGTCAGTGGAGACTCGCCCGCCTTGGCCTGTCCGGACAGCGTTGTTTCCAGGGTTTTGACTTCTTTGTACAGACCCAGTTTCGGGTGCGACAGGTCGAGATTGCGCAGTCCCTTCGGATCGACAAAGGTGAGCCACTGCTTGCCGCTGGCATCGTCCACCAGCCATAGCAAGAAATCCGGGTAGAAGTTGCCCGCCAATGCAAAGCCCAAACCTTTGTCCGCGCTAGCAGCATTGCGCAACAGATACAGACTGCGCTGGCCGATGGCCTCCCGCCCATCTGCAGACTGATAGAACGCCTCCAAATCGCGAACGAACGTCACTTCGCTGGGTGCACCCAATCCCAGTGGACGCAGCTTGATCGGCACCAAATCCTTGTCGCCATCTTGCTCGAAGCCGAACAGCGGATAGAACAAGTGTCGGTCGAAGCTAATGGCCACCATGTGCGGTGCGTTCCATTGGCTTGCCTCGCCAATCTTGCCGTCCGATACCAGCTTCTTGAGGACTTCCAGTTTCGCCTGGTATTCCAAGCCGTCATCATTATTCTCAATCTCGAACTGGTAGAGCTTGAGCATTGACCCGTGGTCTTCGCCGATGTGGATAATGTCGTAGAACTGGCCTTCGTAGCCGGTCTTCAGGGCTTTGTAGAAGCGGTCGGTGTAGTCCGTCAGCAGCCTCAGCAGGATATTTTCCTGCTTGTAGATCTCGGCGAAGGTTATTACGTTTAATTCGGACGCAGGAATGAACAGCGTGTACCAATCCTGATTTCCGGCGCAGAAGTCGATCAGCTTCTGCCTGTCTAGCCGCAGATTGCTCCAGCTGCGTTGCAGCTTGTAGTCCTGCAAGGCCAGATAGATACGGTCCCAGTTGAAGGCCGAGAATAGGGCGGGGTTCAGCTTGCCCTTATTTCGTGCTTCTGCCAAGGGATGTGCGGTTTGTGCCCCCGTATTTCTGCTGGATAGTGCTTCGACGCGCGGGTACAGATCGAGCACCACATGGGGAGGCTTGATCTTGCTCTGAAACTGCGTGGGAATTTCGTACAGCCACGGGAAGTGCGTGCGCTTGAACCCGAGCTTCTGGTTGTCCTTATAGCCATCCTTCAGCGCCAAGGTCTTGAGCTTACCCTTCGGTAGGTTGGCCCGTGTGGGGAAGTCCAGCTCCAGCACTTCGTCGCTGGGCGTGATACCTTCCTCGCGCAGGTAGTCTTTGAACGCAGCCATGTAGCTGGCGCGCACGCCGAAGATGTTCAGCGCCTCCAGCTTGTCCAGATGCACGCCCTTGGGCCTGTCCTGCGGCAAGGTGCGCTTGAGCGAGAAGCCCTTGCCCTTGAGGCGAACCCCGCGTCCGAACAACTGGATGATCTGCGAGCCTTCTCCCTGGCCCATGTTCAGCAGACCCATCGTGGACACGCGCCAGCTGCTCCAACCTTCCGTGAATTTGCGCGAGCCGATCAGCACGTTGAGACGGCTGTCCTTGTTGTTCAGCGTGCCAAACAGCGCGCCGCCGAAGTCGTCCCGTTCGCTGTCGAAGGCCTCCATATCCTCCGCCATCCCGAAGAAGCCAGAGTCGTCACCGATGTTAATGAGGCCAAACGGATCGGAATCGCCTACACACCTGCGACGCCTTGTTGAAAGTAGTGCAGGTACTGGTGGATATTGACGTGGAGCAGCAGGGTTTTGCCGCTGCCGGTGGCATTCCAGAAGGCGATCTTGTTCAGTTCATCCGCCTCGAAATCGCGGAAGGGTTCTGCGCCAGTCTCGGCGCGGTAGCGCGCCATTTCCTCGTTCAGGCCATCGAGCAAATCTTGGCGGTGATTGAAGTACCAGTCCAGATACAGCTCGGTAAACCGACACCAAGGCGCAGGCGCTACTGAAGGCGCTCGCCTTGGGCTTCGACAAGATGGCCGAACTGGGCGCACCGCGCAAAGCCATCATCTTCACGGAGTCCAAGCGCACGCAGGAGTACCTGCATCGTTTCCTGCAAGGTGTGCGCTTCGCCGGGTACTCACCCGGTCCCTTCGTTTCTCTTCGTTCTCCTGCGGGCTGCGGCTTGCGTGCCCGCCCCTTTCCGGTCGTCCCTGCGTGATCCAGCGCGGCAAGGCGACGAACTCACGGCAACGGTGGCACTCCGGGCCAGACAGTAGGACTGCGAACACCGCAAAACCTACGTCCAGGCTCGGAATCTTCGGCCCCGGTAGCCGGATAACCCCGAAAGGAGAACACCATGAAAGAAATCAGCACCGCCGCGCTGGGCTACGACAACATGAACGATGTGCATACGCTGTATGTCCGCAGCCCCAGCGGGCGCTATCGGCTGGCGTCCGATGATCAGGTGCTGGCAGCGGGCCGGGTGGCGGCTGAAAGCCTGATTTCTGTGTCCAACCCGATGGCGCAGCCTGCACGGGTGGCGCAGTTTTTTCAGGCGAAGCTGGCCGGGCTGGGCCATGAGTGTGCCGCGTTCCTGTATCTGGACGCGCAGCTAAAGCCGATCCGCTACATCGAACAGGCCTTCGGGACGCTGTGCCATGCCAGCATCTACCCCCGCGAAATTGTGAAAACGGCCTTGCGTGTGAATGCCGCCGCGTTGCTGATGGCGCATAACCATCCGTCCGGGCTGGCCGAACCCAGCGCCGCTGATGTGAGCATGACACGGCAGCTCAAGCAGGCGCTGGCCCTGGTGGATGTGCGCTTGCTGGATCATGTTGTGGTCGCAGCAACTCAGGCGGTTTCCCTCGCCGAACGCGGCCAGGTGTAAGGCGGTCGGCAGGGTGGGGCAGCGGCCCCGCCCTGTACCAGGGCGGGCAGGCCGCGCCACCCCGCATCCCTTATTCAACAGGAAATCACCCCATGAACACCTATGAAGCCGGTAACGACGACCGTTTGAGCAGTAGGGCGCAGGCTATCCGGGATGGCCGGTTGATAGATATTACGCGCCAGGCTGGCCGCGTTGGCTTTCGGGTGCCGGTGGCGATTACCCGCGCCGCTTGGCAGGATTGCGTGGAATGGGCAGACACCACGGCATCACATGAAACCGAAGACCGCCGCTTGCATGATTTGCTGCGCGAGTTGAACGAACGTGCCGTACTGGCGTCGGAACTGGACCCCGAAGGCGTGGCGCTGATGCGGTTTTATCGGGTTCCGGCTGGGGCCAAGCACACTGTGGCCGAAGTGACGACGGTTGCCCTGCACAGCGGGATGGATGAACACGATATGCCCATCATCACCATCAGCCTGGCTGGAGAAGCCGACGATTCTGCCGTCTGACTGGCTGTATCACTGCGCTCCACCCTGCATGATGTGTCCGTGTCCCCGCCGCCGTGGGCGTCGGGGCCGGGCTGTCGTGCTGCGCATCAAGCCCCGTGCCGGGTCTTGACCCTGCGGGCTTCCATCCCTCACGCCTTCGCGCCTGCGGCGCTGCGCGCTTCGCTTGCCAGGCGGCCGCTGGCCGCAGATGGAGCCGCGCCCGTGCGGGCGCGACTAGGGGCGCTCGCCGCGCAGCCGATGTGGGGCGACAGACCCGCGCCACTGCCGACATCCCCGTCTTCGTGAGTTCCGCCGCCTAAACCGCCGACGTGTACCACTCCGCGTCCAGCCTCCGAGGGCTTTCGCGGCATAAACGGCTGCCTCCCCGCTGCGCGGGTCCCCTCCATTTATTCCACGACCCTCTCCGGCAGGCCGCTGCATGGTCCAGATCGGCACGGCGACGGAACTCACGAAAGACGGCGGCAACACCGGGAGCCAGGATCAATCCCCACACATCGTTTCAACGATCCGGCTCAAGAATCTTCGAATCCGGTCAGCAGAAAAACCAGCCCCAAAAGGCTTTTTTGAAGGATGGAAACCATGAACAAGCTGTTTGAAGCATCAGACCTGATCCATGTCTACAGCCGCGCCGATGCGATTGCAGATGGTGTGCTGGTGGATGTCACCGCGACGGCCCGCGAAGCCGGGTTTACGGTGCCGGTCGCCATGACCCGCGCCGCCTGGGCCGATTGTGTGGAGTGGACCGAAGAAACCGACCGGCGCAAGGTGACGAGCCAGGACGAGGCGGGGCGCTTGTGGGATGTGGTGTGGATGGCGCACCGGGCCGCACTGCGGGCGGCAGGGGCTGGATGCTGCGCCTTTGAAGTGCTGCGGGTGCCACGCGAAGGCCGGGGCATCCGTCCGCGTAGCGCGGTGCTGACCATGCGCATCGGTGCCGGGGATGCCGGTGAGCCGGTCATCACGATCAGCCAGCCCAACGAGGACTGACAACCCCGGCCAATGCTTCGCGGCGCGGAGCATTGACAGCGGCTGTCGCTGAAATCCCAACCACGGAAAGCAAGGAGAAACACCATGGCATCAGTCAACAAAGTCATCCTCATCGGCAACCTGGGCCGCGATCCCGAAGTGCGCTACAGCCCGGACGGTGCCGCGATCTGCAATGCTTCGGTTGCCACGATGACCCAATGGAAGGACAAGGCCACGGGCGAGAAGCGCGAGGAAACAGAATGGCATCGGGTGGTGTTCTACAACCGCCTGGCCGAAATCGCGGGCGAGTATTTGAAGAAGGGCCGTTCGGTCTACATCGAGGGCCGTCTGAAAACGCGCAAATGGCAGGACAAGGAAACCGGCGCGGACCGCTACAGCACCGAAATCGTGGCCGACCAGATGCAGATGCTGGGTGGCCGTGACGGTGGCCCTGCTGCGGGCGACGGTGCAGGCGAGGACGGCCCCAAGACCGGCAAGCCCGCGCAGCCGCGCAAACGGGGTGGGCGCAGCGCCGCACCTGCTGCGCAGCCTGCGGCCAGCAATCTGGCCGATGATCCGGACATCCCGTTCTAAATCCAGCCAAATGCAAAAAGCCCCTGGGCGGCGGCAACCGATCCAGGGGCACACACCGCTACTACATTTTTGAGGGAGCACTAGCGATGAAACATGATCTTACCAAACTCGATATTTATGTGCGGGCCGTCCATGACGCGCATACGCCCATGCGTCTGCCGGCACTCAAGGGCCGCGACATCGCGGCGCTGGTCAAGCTGCTGCGCCAGCCTGCCGCGCACGAATCCAAGACGATCCATTGATGGGGGCCGACATCATGACTACGGACATGCCCACCGCAGGCCGCACGGAAATTTTGCCCAAATCCCTCATTTTGTCGGACCGCTACCAAGCCCGCAAAAAGCCGGGGCAGAAGCCCCTGGCCGAACTGGCCGCATCCATCGCCGCCCAGGGTTTACTGCAAAACCTTGTCGTCGTGAAAGGGAAAAAACGCGGTCAGTATGAAGCGGTTGCCGGGGGCCGACGCTGGGCCGCGATCCAGTTGCTGATGCAGGATGGCCGGTGGCCCGCTGATCGTCCGGTCCCGGTCCTGATCGTTCCCGGCACCCAGGGGCTGGATGCCTCCCTGGCTGAAAATATCATCCGCGAGGACATGCACCCGGTCGATGAATTCCGGGCGTTCGCCACACTGTTGGAGCAGGGCGCGACGGTGGATGATGTCGCCGCCCGCTACGGCAAAGATCCGGCCTTTGTCCGGGGGCGCATGCGGCTGGCCCATGTTGCACCCGAACTGATCCAGGCATACCAGAATGACGAAATGAGCCTAGCGGTTCTCATGGCCTTTGCGATTACCGACGACCACGACCGGCAGCGGGAGCAATGGGCGCGTATGGATGCCTGGGACCGGAAAAATGCCAACCCGTCCAGCATCCGCCATCGTTTGATGGATGAAGCCTGGACCGCTGATCATGCCCTGGCCAAGTATGTCGGTCTGGATGCCTACGAGGCAGCAGGGGGCCGGATGACGCGGGACCTGTTTGCAGCAGATGGCGATTTGCAAAGGATTTACCTGCATGACCCGGATATTTTGCAAGGCATCGCAGCCGACAAAATGCAGGCGGAGCTGGCGCGGCTGGGCGAGGGCTGGGCCTGGATTGAGGCGGTGCTGTCAGCCGGTGAAGCAGGCTGGACCGGCTATAGCAACAAATACGGCCAAGTCCACGCCGAACCCCGCGCACTGACGAAAGCCGAAGCCGCCCAGGTCAAGGCGCTGACGAAAAAAATAGACGCCATTGCGGGCCAAATGGAGGCGCTGGAAGATGCTAACGGTGCCGATGAAGAAACCTGGGATCGGCTGGCCCAGGAACTGGAACCGCTGCGAACGCAGCGCACGGCTATCACGAACGCCGCCAAGGTCTGGCCGGATGAAGCCAAGAAAATCGCCGGAGTCGGCGTCTACATCGACCGCAGCGGGGCGCTGGATGTCACTTATGGGCTGATCCGACCCGAAGATCGCCGCGCTGTGCAGGCGGCGGTCCAGGCCGCAGAGGGCGAGGGCTGCGATACCCCGGCGCTGCGCACTTCACTGCCAGCACCGACCACGCGGCCCGCGTATTCTGAACGGCTGATGCGCCAGTTGACGGCCAACAAGGTCGCCGCCGTCGCTGCCGATCTGGCCGGGAAACCTGCGATTGCGCTGGCCGTCCTGGTGGCGCAGCTTGCCCAGGATCAGTTGGGGAAAGGATACACGCGGGGGTTTGGCCTGGGCGTGTCGCTGCACACGGAACCCATCGACACCCACGCGCCGGACTACGCCGACAGCAAGGCGGCAAAAACGATGGGTGGTCTGCGGCGGCACTGGCTGGATGTGTTGCCTACAGACGAAAACGGGCATATCACCGATGTCCTGGCCTGGGCGCTGGCCCAAGACCAGCAAACACTGGTGGACCTGCTGGCGTTCATCGTGGCCGGGACGGTGCAGGGCATTGAGAGCCACGCACTCGATCATGCAACGCCGCTTGATGTCCTGGCCACGACCGCAGGTACTGACCTGGTTGAATGGTGGGAGCCTACCGGGCCAAGTTTTCTACAGCATGTCAGCAAGGGCATGATTGCCCAGGCTGTGACCGATGGTGCAGGCGCTGATGCTGCGCTGCCCCTGTCTGCGATGAAGAAGCCCGCAGCCGTTGAGGCTGCGACCCTGGCCCTGGCTGGGAAGCGTTGGATACCGGAACCTATGCGGGTCCGGTCCCCTGATCCCGCCCTGGTGGCATAAACCGCCGTTCATCGGGCCGCTTCTGCGGCTCATTGCTTTAGATTGCTGCCTGATTCACACGCTGGCTCAGTGCGTCTGCGCTTTCCTTGCGTTCGCTATAGCGATCCACCAGATACGCCGCGCTGTCGCGTGTCAGCAGCGTGAATTTCATCAGCTCTTCCATGACGTCCACGATGCGGTCATAGTAGGCGGACGGTTTCATGCGGCCTGCCTCATCGAACTCCAGCCACGCCTTGGCCACCGAGGACTGATTCGGGATCGTCAGCATCCGCATCCAGCGGCCCAGCACCCGCATCTGGTTGACGGCATTGAATGATTGTGAACCTCCCGAGACCTGCATGACGGCCAGTGTTTTGCCTTGCGTGGGGCGTACCGCACCGACGGATAGCGGAATCCAGTCGATCTGGGTTTTCATCAGCCCGGTCATGGCACCATGCCGCTCAGGCGAACACCACACCATGCCTTCTGCCCATTGCGTGAGTGCATGCAGCTCCTGCACTTTAGGATGATCCGCCGGGGCGTCATCCACCAGGGGCAATCCCGACGGATTGAACATCCGGGTTTCGCCACCGAGCGCACGCAGGATGCGCGCGGCTTCTTCGGCGGCCAGGCGGCTGTACGAGCGTTCGCGCAAGGAGCCGTACAGCAGCAGAAAGCGCGGGGCATGGGTCGCCCGTGCCGGATTGAATAACTGCTGGGCGTCGGGCTGCTGGAACAGCGCGGTGTCGAGGTGGGGCAAATCCATCTGCAGCGGTTCAGACACGGCGGCCCTCCGCATCAATCACAGGTTCGCCATCTTCCTTGTTGAACGCACCTCGCTGCGGCTGGGGCAGGATGTCCAGGACCTCTTCTGATGGCCGACAGAGGCGCGTACCCAGTGGCGTCACGACGATGGGCCGGTTCATCAGGACAGGGTGTTGTTCGATGAAGTCGAGCAACTGCGCATCCGTCCATTTCGGATTGCCCAGATCAAGTTCGGCGTAGGGGGTGCCTTTTTCACGCAGCACGTCGCGTACGCTCAGGCCCGCATCGGCCAGCAGCTGGACCAGCGTGGCGCGGTCGGGTGGCGTTTTCAGGTATTCGATGATGGTGGGTTCTTCGCCGCTGTTGCGGATCAAGGCCAGCGTATTGCGGGACGTGCCGCACGCCGGGTTGTGATAGAGGGTGATGGTGCTCATAGGTGGGGTTTTAGCGTCAATGTGTAGCGGGGCGGCATTCGTACCAGCCGCGTGATTGGTTGACCACGCGTACGACCAGCAGCATTACGGGCACCTCGATCAGCACACCGACGACGGTGGCCAATGCTGCGCCGGACTGGAATCCGAACAGGCTGATGGCGGCGGCGACCGCCAGTTCGAAAAAGTTGCTCGCGCCGATCAGGGCCGAAGGGCAGGCGATGTTGTGTTTTTCGCCCATCTTGCGATTGAGCCAGTAGGCCAGCCCCGAGTTGAAGAACACCTGGATCAGGATCGGCACGGCCAGCATCGCGATCACCAGCGGCTGTTGCAGGATGGCCTGGCCCTGAAAAGCGAACAGCAGCACCAGGGTGAGCAGCAAGGCCGCGATGGACAGCGGGCCGATCCGCGCCAGGGCGGCATCGAAGGCCGCCTGGCCACGCCGCAACAAGGTGCGCCGCCATACCTGTGCGATGAGGACGGGGATGACGATGTAGAGTGCTACGGACACCAGCAGCGTATCCCACGGCACCGTGATGGCCGATAAGCCAAGCAGCAGGCCGACGATGGGTGCAAAGGCAAACACCATGATGGTGTCGTTCAAGGCGACCTGGGACAGGGTGAATACGGGGTCACCACCCGTCAACCGGCTCCAGACGAACACCATGGCTGTGCAGGGGGCTGCAGCCAGCAGGATCAGTCCGGCGACGTAGCTGTCGAGCTGATCGGCCGGCAGCGCATCGGCGAAGACATGGCGGATGAAGATCCAGGCCAGCAGGGCCATCGAGAACGGTTTGACCGCCCAATTCACGAACAAGGTGACGCCGATCCCGCGCCAGTGTTGTTTGACCTGGCCTAGTGCGCCGAAGTCCACCTTGAGCAGCATGGGGATGATCATGATCCAGATCAGCAGCCCGACGGGCAGGTTGACCTGAGCTATTTCCAGGCGGCCGATGGCCTGGAAGACCGTGGGGGCGAATTGGCCGAGCGCAATCCCGGCGACGATGCACAGCAGCACCCACACCGTCAGGTAGCGTTCGAAGACACTCATGGTCGAGGCAGCCGGCATAGTGTGGGCTGATTCGGTTGCTGTAGTCATGGGCGTCTCACTGCTTGCCGATGTCACGCAGTTTGTGTTGCAAGGACATGGCATCCAGGCGTTCGAAAGGTAGCGACACGAACAGTTCAATGCGGCGGCGCAGGATCAATGCGGTGTCTTTGAAGGCTTTGACTTTTTGTTCTTCGGAGCCTTCAACCGCTGCTGGGTCGGGAACCCCCCAATGCGCTGAAACCGGCTTGCCGGGCCAAAGAGGGCAGACTTCGCCGGCTGCGTTATCGCAGACCGTGAAGATGAAATCGAACAGCGGTGCACCGGGTGCCACAAACTCATCCCAGCTTTTGCTACGGTAATCAGCCGCAGGAATATTCAGCCGTTTCAGCGTGTCGAGTGCCAACGGGTGCACCTCACCTTTAGGATGGCTGCCCGCCGAGTATGCGCGAAAGCGGCCTTGGCCCAATTCGTTGAGGATGCCTTCAGCCAGGATGGAGCGGGCGGAGTTACCTGTGCAGATGAACAGTGCGTTGTAGGGGGTGTTGGTGGTCATGGTTTCAGCAGTCACAGTGGGTGGATTCGGAGATTTCGCACACGCCGCCTTGGCAGCAGTGTTCAGTCAGATAGCCCAGCAGCCCGTTGATCTGGGCAAAGTCGGCGCGATAGATGAGGTTGCGGCCTTGTTGCTCGATGGTGACCAGGCCCGCATGGGCGAGTTCTTTCAGATGGAAAGACAAGGTGTTGCGGGCCACGGCCAGTTGGTCCGCCAGGGCGCTGGGGGTCCGTCCTTCGGAGCCGGCGATGACCAGGGCGCGAAACACACGCAGCCGCTGTGCATGGGCCAGCGCGCTCAGGGCGGAAACAGTTTGAGTCTCGTTCATGAATCAATAATACAACAATAATGGAATAATTGAATTATTTTCTGTTGATTGATTCCGCTCGATCTACGCTTGCTAGAAGCGTAGTGCATTGTGTTGCTGGTCAAGTTCTATTGATGGTCTATGCCATGCTGGTCTTGCGCCGTATCGTCCACTTCCCAGGCTGCGCCTGGGTCCCTGCCGTGTGACGCTGCCTGCCCGGTTTCCGGTCAGGCTGGGCCGTTTGTCCCCAAATTCGCTGGCGCTCATTTGTGGCCTTAAACGTCCCACACATGACGCACCCCTGGCGGGGAGCCGGAAAGCCTTGCCCACCAAGGATTTGCGGGGATTGGGCTGATTCTTTGGGGGTGGAACAAACAGAGCGACGGCATCGAGTAACCCATTGGCAATACAGTACAAAATTAGGCTACAGATGTGGCCTAATTCGTCGTAGACATGTTCATTGTGAGAGAAAGCGTCGTACTGGAGACAAGTGGAGGACATTCATGAGGCGGTATGGCTGCATCTGCGTGGCGAGTACAGGACAACGTGGAGACACATAAGGGACGTGCTCAAGACTCAATGTATACAGACAAAGGACAATCCCTGTATCCACGCAAGATCAACGAGTACAGTGGCTCAATCAATCTCAAGTTTTTGCGGGAATGAAATAGCCCGCGGCTGTGCAGTATGGTCCTATAGAAGCGTTGTGGCTCCAGCATGAACAGGGAAGGGTAGGGGAGAGAGGCGTCTTATAAAAAATGACAACAAAGTAATCGTTATGTAATCTGATTGTCATGGTGGTCAGATCTGCCTATGTCATGATGATCCATATCGGCGGCTTGCAAAGAGCCGGACTAGAACTCTCTCTTTGATAATATTTCCCATCGCAGAAGGTTTTTTTCACCATGATGAGCAATGAGCGGCATCTGCGCGATAAGCACGGACATAGGTCCGCAGAGATGGCTGCGAATCAGATAACAGATCCCGTATGTGGTATGTCGGTAGCGGATGACTCCCCTCATCATATACGGTATAAGCAGGCTGTCTTTTATTTCTGCAGTCCAAAATGCAAGCGTTCCTTTGAAGAAAATCCGGAAAAATTTTTAGCCCCAAAGTCAGCTCATGGCGTTGGTGACGAACCTGGGGTTCCAGGAACAATCTACACCTGTCCAATGCATCCAGAGATTCGACAGGATCATCCGGGAAGTTGTCCAAAATGTGGCATGGCGCTTGAGCCACTCATGCCCAGTCTGGAAGATGACAACCCCGAGTTGAAGGATTTTTCTAGGCGGTTCTGGTGGACGTTACCTTTCACAATTATCGTCACCGTGCTTGCTATGTTCGGCCATCAATTGGGGCTGTTCAGCATAGCCACCCAGACTTGGCTTGAGTTCGTGCTGTCGCTACCCGTAGTGTTATGGGCAGGTAAGCCGTTTTTCATTCGCGGGTGGCAGTCAATCACAAACCGTAGCCCCAATATGTGGACTCTCATTGGTTTGGGCACAGGTGCTGCTTTTGTCTATAGTGCTGTCGCAACGGTAGTACCTGATGTATTCCCCGAAACCTTCATGTCCATGGGACGAATTGCAGTTTATTTTGAAGCTGCTGTCGTCATCATCTCGTTGACGCTATTCGGCCAAATGCTTGAGTTCCGGGCACGCTCGGAAACGTCGGCGGCTATCAAATCGCTGCTCGGCCTGGCACCTAAGACGGCGCGTCGCATCAATGCAGATGGTACGGAAGGCGATGTGCCTTTGACGCATGTCCATGAAGGTGATCGTCTGCGTGTCCGGCCTGGCGAGAAAGTGCCAGTAGATGGTGTTGTTGAGGACGGTACCAGTTTACTGGACGAATCCATGCTCACCGGAGAACCGATTCCAGTGAGTAAAAAACCGGGAGATAGAGTCATAGGCGCTACCCTCAATACAACGGGTGCCTTGGTGATACGTGCGGAGAAGGTCGGTTCCGTCACTGTGCTCTCGCAAATTGTCCAGCTTGTTGCACAGGCACAGCGTACGCGTGCCCCTATGCAACGGATGGCGGACCACGTAGCGGGTTATTTTGTCGTGGTTGTTGTGTTGATTGCCGTTGCCACGTTGTTTGCTTGGGGGCTATTTGGACCAGAACCAAGCTGGGTTTATGGATTGATCAATGCTGTTGCGGTGCTCATCATTGCATGCCCCTGCGCACTGGGTTTGGCTACGCCCATGTCCATCATGGTCGCAACTGGTAGAGGGGCAACGCAGGGCGTTTTGTTCCGCGATGCAGCAGCGATCGAGAACTTCCGCAAAGTCGATACGCTGATCGTCGATAAAACTGGCACCTTGACGGAGGGCCGCCCAGCTTTTGAGCAAGCTGTTGCAGTGGGTGATGAGGATGCCGAAGAAGTATTGCGTCTCGCAGCTAGCCTCGACCAAGGTAGCGAACATCCATTGGCCGGTGCCATTGTCAGTGCAGCGCGTGAGCGCGGCCTGAGCCTTGGAGCCGTCACCGATTTCGAGTCCGGCAGCGGCATCGGCGTTCGTGGTTATGTTGATGGCAAGAGACTTGCCTTGGGTAACACTGCATTAATGCAACAAGAGGGCGTCGATGTCGAGAAGCTGATCAATACTGCTGAATCGTTCCGCGTGAAAGGTGCAAGCACCATGTACTTAGCCGTCGACGGTCAGCTTAGGGGATTATTGGCCGTTTCTGACCCCATCAAGCAGAGCACACCGGAAGCCATGCAAGAACTGAAAGCGGCAGGAATCCGTGTGATTATGGCAACGGGCGATGGGGTATCAACCGCCAAATCTGTCGCTGAACAATTAGGAATCGATGAAGTCCATGGTGAGGTCAAACCCGCAGACAAGCTTGATCTTGTCAGCAAACTTCAATCAGAGGGCCGGATTGTCGCCATGGCGGGTGATGGTATCAATGATGCCCCTGCTTTGGCCAAGGCGAATGTTGGTATTGCCATGGGAACTGGAACTGATGTGGCCATGAATAGTGCACAGGTCACACTGGTCAAGGGCGATCTGCGGGGTATTTCGATTGCGCGGCTCTTATCAGATAAGACCATTGTCAATATGAAGCAAAATCTTGGCTTTGCCTTCATTTACAACGCGCTGGGTGTGCCTGTGGCTGCGGGCGTGCTTTTTCCTCTTACAGGCTTGCTCCTGTCTCCGATGTTTGCTGCTCTGGCGATGAGTTTGAGTTCAGCATCGGTGGTGTTCAACGCCCTTCGGCTTCGTAGATCGGTGTAGGCGTATCCCTGACATCCTCTTTGCCATGCACGAGGAAAAAATAGCGAGCGCAAGCTCGCTATTTTCACCATGGTGTACGTTGACGAGGCAGCTAATCCTTGGAAAAGGGCTTGCCGGTAAAGTCAACTGTTACCAGATTCCCATCCATTGTGCCCATGCCTGGCGCATTCACAGGCATGCCCGGAGCAGCAACACCTTTTATTGTTGGATTGGTAAGCATCTTTCTGACCACATTGGCTGGAACGTGGCCTTCAACGATTTGTCCTGTTTCGTTGATCACCCCAGTGTGACAAGAGCTAAGCTGCGCTGGCACGCCGAGCTTCTGCTTAACAGAGGTCACATCCTGAGTCTTTATTGCCGTGACTTCAAAGCCTTCGCCCCTCATATGATCGACCCAGCCGGAGCAGCAGCCGCAATTGGGATCTTGGTAAACCGTGATGGCCTTGCTATCGGAATCGGCGTGAGCCAAAGAGGATGCGGTCATCAAAGCGACCGCAGCTAGCCATAATTTCATGAAAAACTGCTCCAGGGTAAATGAATAAAAGCTTGCTAACACGAAAGACCACTATTGATCCGGTTAGTCCTGTCGTTGCAACGTCACCTCTTTTTGCGCCTCCAGAACCTTGAGAGGCCAAGTGCTTTTGATATACGCAATGACAGCGGTTATGTCTTCATCAGATAACACCGCACCAAAGGCCGGCATATCACTGACGTACCCTGGAGGTGCTGTCTTTCCGGGCACTAGGCCGTTCTTGATCATATTTACCAGCATAGCGTCGGGATGGTGCCATGTATGGCCCGTCTTGTCATGCGGCGGTGCAGGCAGTCTGCCATTGGGCATACGGTCCCGCCAGTTTGGTTGCCCTTGCAAGGATGCACCATGGCATGCCGCGCAGTTGTTCGCATAAATGACCTTACCTTGCATCACCCGCGTCTGGTCGGCCGGATCGATGAATGCTTCATGCGTGCCAAGCATGGTGCTGTAAAGGACAGCAGCAGCGCCTATTACAAAGACGCCCGCCACCCCAAAGACCCATTTAGTCTTCGACATCATCATGCTGTATCAGCTGACTTTTACTTTACCTACCATGCCTGCTTCCATATGGCCAGGAAGCAGGCAGGCAAAATCCACCGTTCCCGTTTGATCGAACTGCCATACCAGGCCACCCATCTTGCCTGGGTCTAACGTGATCATGTTCGGTTCGGCATGCTTCATCCCAGGTGCTTTGCGCATTTCGGCCGCGTGGGCCTTCATATCGGCCATGGAGCCAATGACCATTTCGTGAGGGACTTTCCCCGCATTTTTGATAAAGAAGCGAATTGTCTCACCAGCGTTAACCTGGATTTCTCCTGGCGTAAAGCGCATGGTGTCATCCATCGTCAATTCGATCGTGCGTGAGACCTTGGCAGGATCACCAGGCTGACCAGCTGGTGAAGATGCATTGGACATCGTAGACATGTCGTGGCCAGGCATACCATGAGCCGGCGAGTCATGTCCTCCAGTATGATTGCCTGCAGCCAATGCCAAGGCCGGCAATACGGACAAGGCCAATATGGACAGGGATTTTTTCATCATTAATACTCTCTTGAGTTAAGATTTTTTGGGCGGGTGGCTGTTCAAACCACCTATGAAAAAAACATCAAAACCGGAAAGACAATCCGGCGACAAATCGAGTTTCCTGTTTGGAATCCCCCTCGGTGCGTGCGTAGTCTGCTGTCTTACCAAATTTGCTAGACCACTCCACCCCGACATAGGGCACAAATTGACGGGTCACCTCATATTTGAGGCGCAAACCGGCTGTACCGTCAGATAAGCCACTGCCGATCCCCCAATGCTTATCATCTTTTCCATAGAAATTGACTTCCACGCTCGGTTGCAGATAGAGTTTTTGGGTTAGCAAAATGTCGTATTCGGCTTTCAGTCCCAACGCCGTTCGTCCACTGGGGCCAACATAAGCCGTCGCATCTACCTCGAACCAGTACGGTGCAAGACCCTTCACACCGAATGCCAGCCATTCTCGGTTAGGCGCACCTTGAGCATGGTCAAAACGAACCCCTAGCTCGGTATCCCAGAAGGTAGATACCGCATGACGCCATAGCAGTTGCGTCTCGGATTCTTGCAGCTTGCCACGTGCAACTTCCCCTTCAGCCTTGATCACGGCGCGGTTATATGTACTGCCGTACCATGCTTCGCCTTCATACGCCGCCCATTCCTCGCCTCGGGCTCTGACATATTCCAGCCGATCAAAACTGACGGAGCCAAAGTTATGCATATCGGACATGACAAGCTTTTCTGATGGCGGCAGTGCATACTTTCCTTCGTTACGCACATACCCCTCTGAATAGGCATCGGGGTCACGGGCATCAGGTGGTGCTGAGCCGCCTTGCATTTGCATATCGCCGTGATCCATTTCTCCACTGCCATGATCCATAGCCCCCATGCTCTGGCCCGATGGCATGCTGCTTTGCTTGTCGTCTTGGCTATCCATCCCTGGCATAGCAGACTTACTTCCAGCTGGATCAGATGGCATCATGGGCATATTCATCGAACCATGCTCTTGGGTCTGTTCGCTTCCAGACTCGTGCTTCATGCCAGGCATGTTCATGGAGCCATGATCCATGCTAGACATATCCCCAGAACCATGATTCATACCGGACATGTTCATGGAACCGTGATCCATGCCGGGCATGTTCATCATGTCGTGATTCATTCCCGATGATTTCACGGATGTAGTGGCTGTTGAGATATCACTGCTGTGGCCAGTGTGCTCCGCATGGCTTTGTGCGGCAGCCCACATGGGAATCATGCCGACTGTGCCAATTGCTATAGCAAGGACTTTCTTTTTCACTAAATTATTCATGACCAGCGTGCCTATCGCATTGTTCATCGTTTTCATGCCACCACCACTTCACGGAACATGCCCGCATCCATGTGCAACATCAAATGGCAGTGCCACGCCCAGCGTCCCAGTGCGTCGGCGGTCACAAGAAAACTAATGCGTTGTGCTGGCTGTACGGGGATGGTGTGACGCCGAGCCTGGAATGCCCCATCGGGCGTTTCCAATTCGCTCCACATGCCGTGCAGGTGCATCGGGTGAGTCATCATGGTGTCGTTATGCAGGATGACCCTGACTCGTTCGCCATAACGGAAATGCACAGGCGTCGATTTTCCGTATTCCACGCCATCGAACGACCACGCATAGCGCTCCATATTGCCGGTTAGATGCAGCTCAATTTCACGCTCTGCGCCGCGTGAATCCATCGCGCCGCCTACAGTATGCAAATCGGCAAGTGTGAGTACGCGTCGGCCGTTATCACGCAAACCAATGCCAGGGTCGTCCAAATTGGTGCGAGGCATATCGACATGCATATCGGCACTCGGGCCGTACTCAGTCCTGGCGTGACGCACCTGGCTGCTGGCACCAGCCATAGGCATAGCACCGTGACTCATACCGGCCATGCCAGCATGGTTCATCCCTGCCATGGCTCCATGGCTCATGCCGCCCATGGACTGTCCGCCTGTTGCGCCGTGGTTCATACCTGCCATGCCTGCGCCCATGGAGCCCATCATGTCCGCCATGGTCAGCCACTGTGCAGGATCAAGGGCTGGCACAGGGGCTTCGAGTCCTGCTCGTATGGCCAATGTGCCGCGTGCGTAGCCTGTGCGATCCATAGACTGGGCATAAACGGTATACGCGTCATCTTTGGGCTGAATCAGCACATCGTAGGTTTCTCCTGGCCCAAAGCGGAACTCATCAACCGTAACGGGTTCAACATTGACACCATCAGCTTGAACGACGGTAAGCTTCAGACCGGGTATGCGCACATCGTAGAATGTGTTGGCTGCGCCGTTAATAAGCCGCAGCCTGATTCTTTCCCCTGGCTGAAACAATCCTGTCCAGTTCCCTGCAGGCGTTGTGCCGTTCATCAAGTAAGTCAGCACATCAGAGGACAAATCGGCCAGATCGGTTGGACTCATACGCATTTCATTCCACATCTTGCGCTTGTCGATTGCTGCTTTCAGGCCAATCTGAGAGGCATCCTGGAAGAAATCAATGGTGGTAGGCTGGTTGTAGTTGTAGTAGTCACCCTGCATTTTTAGCTTGGCCAGCACCCGCATCGGGTCTTCATCAGTCCAATCGGACAGTTGGATAACATATTCGCGATCAGCGCGGATGGGATCGGCTTGCGCCGGGTCGATAATGATTGCTCCGTAGACCCCAGTGGCCTCTTGCATGCCCGAGTGCGAGTGATACCAGTACGTGCCACTTTGCTGCACTTTGAATTGATAGGTGAACGTCTCGCCTGGGGGAATGCCAGCAAAGCTGATACCTGGTACACCATCCATTTGGAATGGCAGAATGATGCCGTGCCAATGGATCGAAGTCGCCTCTTTTAGGCGATTCTTGACGCGAATCGTCACGGTGTCGCCCTCACGCCAACGCAAGGTTGGTGCGGGTAGCGAACCGTTGACGGTTGTCGCCATGCGAGGATTGCCGGTGAAATTAACAGGAGACTCGCCAATTTCCAGGTTGAACTCTGTCCCTGTCAAAACCGCTGCGGAACCGGGCTTTGTGCCCGTTGATGGCAAGCCTGCCGCACGGATAAGGGGGGAAAGGCCTGCCAACACACCGCCCGCTGCCAGTCCTTGGACGAAACGGCGACGGGGCATGACCGGGAAGGGCTGAGCTAGTAGCGTAGATGGGCGTTTCACAAGTCGAGTCCTGTTATATACGTTATTCCTTTGCCTTGGTCTGATAACTGGATTATCGAAAGACACGAGCAATGTATGTACTTTACTGATGGGCAACTGTCGGTCGGATGACTTGGGAATTACAATTCTGTAATGTGATCACGAAAGCACTACGCTGCGAACTGTAGCTATCTGCAGCGTTTACCGCTCGACGCGGGAGTCTTGCGTGGATTCTTCCTGCTTGGACTTATGCTCGCCATGGCATGACTGCATGCCTTTCATCATAAAAAGCATCATCAGTGGGCAAATCAAGAAGAACAAGAATGGGCTTGCTGCCAGAATCCATTGGCGGGCTATTGGCAGCATGGCATAGGCCACGGCAATGAGAACAGCCAAGACTAGTCCTCCCTTGAGCATGGTTTTCAAGTCGCACTTCATTATTGGTACTCCTATTTCACGTTAGGACAAATGGCTATGTGCTCACTGTAGCTAGCGCATGCTGTCAAACGGATGGCGTGTGGATTACTTTCTTGTCAGACTTGGAAATTCTGCTACGGTGGTGCATTACAATTTTGTAATGGTTATGTCATGATAGGGTCAGTATCCCTACGCTAAGGTGCTTGAGTACAAAACCGCACGACAAGGGCTGATCGTGATGACCTATCAGCCTTCCTTTGGAACAACGACATGAAACTGCTCGTAGTAGAAGACGAAGTCAAAACGGGTGACTATATCCGGCAAGGACTTACTGAGTCAGGATTCATTGTGGATCTTGCTCGTACTGGTTTGGACGGTCACCATTTGGCGCTGACGGGTTCGTACGATCTGATTATCCTTGATGTCATGTTGCCGGATGTGGATGGTTGGCGCATCGTCAAAGCACTGCGCGATGCCCAATCTGCTACACCTGTACTTTTTTTGACCGCACGCGATAGTGTGGAGGATAGGGTCAAAGGTCTGGAGCTTGGTGCAGACGATTATCTGGTCAAACCATTCGCGTTTTCTGAGCTTTTGGCCCGAGTGCGCACATTGCTACGACGAGGAGTCACACCCGCCTTGCAAGTTCACTTGCAGGTGGCTGACCTGGTGCTTGATATTCCAAAACGAAGAGCCCTGCGTCACGGCGTGCGTATTAACCTGACAAACAAAGAGTTTGCCTTGTTGGAGCTATTGGTTCGTCGGCAAGGCGAGGTTCTGCCGCGCTCATTGATTGCGTCCCAAGTTTGGGATATGAACTTTGATAGCGACACGAATGTGATTGATGTAGCAATCCGCCGATTACGCGCAAAGATAGACGATGATTATGTACCGAAGCTTATTCATACGGTGCGCGGCATGGGTTACATGCTCGATGAAACGGAACCCAATCAACAATGACAAAGCGGCCCGCATCTCTTGCCGTACGGCTGACCGTCTCTATCGGGGCAGTCATTACAGTCGTCTTGCTCACATTTGGCTGGATTATTGAACAATCTATCAATAATCACTTCATCCAACAGGATGTGGACGAACTCAATGCTGTTGTTCAGGCACTGAAACATACATTGGCGACACTGCCCGGAAATGCTTCACCAGAGGAACTAAACAAGCGGTTTGCTGACGCAGTATCAGGCCACCACAATGCGCGATACCGTATTTCCTCGGCTGACAACGCCCAGATATATGCGACACCTGGATCAGACCTGGCTCGCTTTGCCAATGTCGCACAGCCTGTAGAGAAGCTCACAACCCACACTGTGGATATATGGCAAGATCATGGTGAGACATTCCGAGGGGCTGTGATGCAAATCACGGCAGGTAACTTACCAGAGTCGGAATTACTAACGATCACGGTAGCGACCAGCATTGATTTTCACCTGCACTACCTGGAGGGCTTTCGTAGTTACCTCCGAATTATCACAGCCATTGCTTGCCTGATTGCCATCCTGGCTACCTGGTTCGCCGTGCATCAAGGCCACGCGCCGATACGACGCATTAGCCGAGAGATAAGGAAGATCAGGTCCGACCAATTGCATATCCGACTTGATCCAGCCGACGTTCCTTCGGAATTGATGGAACTTGCCAGTTCTTTTAATAGCATGATTGAGCGGCTTGAGAGTGTTTTTCGCCGTCTATCGGACTTCTCGGGAGATATTGCACACGAGCTACGTACCCCAATTACCAATCTGAAAACTCAGACAGAAGTGGCATTATCTCAATCGCGTAGTGTGCAGCAATACCGAGAAGTTCTGTATTCCAGCTTGGAAGAGTACGAGCGAATGGCCAAAATGGTTGGCGATATGTTGTTCTTGGCGCAAGCGGACAATCATTTGCTTAAACCGGAACTCGTAAAAATTGATCTCCAGGCTGAGATAAATATTCTTTTTGATTTTTTTGGTGCTTGGGCTGACGAACGAGGCATCAGGTTGGAGGTTAATAGCCGGGAAGGTTTTATTATCGGGGATAGGTTGATGATTCGCAGAGCGCTAAGTAATGTGCTCTCTAATGCTATCCGTCATACGCCGCCGAATAGTACCATTAATGTCACTCTTGAGTCTGGGGGGAAGTTAACATCAGTCCGGATCGAGAACCCAGGTCCTATGATTTCTGCTGAGCATATCAATCGAATTTTTGAGCGGTTCTATCGAACAGATGCTTCACGCCAGCGGAGCGGCGAGGGTGCGGGCCTTGGTTTAGCAATCACAAAATCTATTGTTGAAGCACATAATGGTGCGATCAAGGCCCATTCCACAGAGCAGACCACTACATTTGAGTTCTCTTTCCCGTCTATTTAACTGCTACAGTTTCTCAATTCGGGTATCTATTTTAATGCCATCCCTCCGTGATTCTGGTGCTAGATACTGATTCACTCGATCTCAGGTGAAGAAATCGCCCCTAGAAAAGTTGCCGGTTGTCTGTCGTCTTGTTGCAAGGCGAGGGACCCAACATAGAATTGCATCAGATCATGCGCCAGCCCCTTGTATCCCTGCCGGTCCACCTGTTCAGGCAGTTTTTCCGCATTGTCGGTGAAGACCGTGACGGCATGCCGTTCCCGCGAAATGCTGACGTAATAGGTGTCCTGGGCCGTGGTGCGGCTGAAGCTTTCCGCGTTGTACAACACCCGGTCGCAGGTCAGCCCCTGGGCGCTGTGTGCGGTGCTGGTATAGGCATAGTCCAGGTGCAGCGGCTGGTCGGCGGGCAGGGTGATGTGCCGATTGCCTGTCGCGATGGTGATGCGGTCGGCCTGGACTTCGACCACCTTGGCCAGTTGGCCGTTGACCAGGTCATGGCGGGCATCATTGCGTGTGATGCGGACCTGATCCCCCACGGATAACTCCGATTCGCTCAGGTGATAGACCGACAGGCGGCTCATCGTCCTGGGGATGATGTCGATAGAGGGCTGGTCGGCTGCATCCGGGCGCAGGGGGACCACCGTGATGCGGTCATGCTGGGGCATGCCGGTGACGCGATAGCGTTCACCGCGTTTCAGGCCGCATTGGTAATCCCGTTCGGGCACCACGATATCGCCTACCGTGTAGTAGCGGGCCACGCTGCGTTGGGCGCGAGTGGTGTCGTGGCGGGCCAGCAGCCGGTAACGCTGACCCTTGCCCTCCAGGCCGCGCAGTGCATGGATGCGGGCATTGATGGCCTGGCGCGAGGCATTGGTGCCGGTGACCACCAGCGTACTGGCCTGTTCGCGCTCAGGCAGCGAGACATAGGCTTGGGCAATGGCCTCATAGCGGCCAGAGCTATTGCGGGTCTTGTGGCCGTGCTCATCCACGCCGAACTGATCGGGAATGGTCAGCACCCGATCCAGCAGCGGCAGGGACTGGCTGGCCTGGACGGTGGCGGCCAGTTGTACGGCCTGGCGCAGCCGTTCGGAGCGCTGGCGCTGGATGTCGCCCATGAGCACGGTTTTCATGCCATGTTCCTGCATCATGGCAAAGGCGCGGCCAGCCTCGATGGCCTTGGTCTGTGCGGTGTCGCCCAGCAGCACCACCTTGGCCCCGGTCGGCTGGATCAGTGCCAGCAGTTTGTCCATCTGGCGCACGGGCACCACGCCCGCTTCGTCGATCACCACCACGGTCTGGGGACCCAGTTGGCTGATGAAGGTGCGCTTATCACGGGCGGCCAGCACCGAGGCGACGGTATTGGCTTGGACGCCATCTTTGCGCAGGTTGCGCACCATGTTGCCGTAGGGGGCCAGTGCTACCAAGGTACGGTTGTGCTGTTGCAGCACTGTCTGGGCGTTTTGCAGGGCGAAGGATTTGCCCGTACCGGCCAGCCCCTGGATGCCGCTGATCTGGTCGGCGTCCGTCGTGATCAGCATGACGGCCTCACGCTGTCCTGCGGTCAGACGGGTATCCAGTCCGGTTTCGATGGCCTGGGCGAGCAGGGCGGCCAGCCAGGTGCCGCGCCCGGTCTGTTCCGCCGCCAGGATGCGGGATTCGGCTTCATGCGCCTGCCGGGTGGCGTAGCGCGGGCTTTCCATCAGCAGCCGTCCCTGGGCGATGGCCTGGTCTACGAGCTCCAAGGCAGCCTCATGGGATGATCCGCGCAGTCGCACGACTTCTGCGGCCCAGCCCTCACGGGTCAGCGGTGCCGCCTGGGTGTCCTGGGTGCTGCGGTAGTGGGGCGCTTCGCGGATCAGGGTGCCTGCCTGGACCTGTGCCTGGATGGCGGCCTGGATGCTGACCACATCGGTATGGCCCCCAGCGTGGCGCACGGCCTGTTGCAGCAGATCGGCCAGGGGCATGACCGATTCGCGTTCGGCCAGATGCGAAATGGCCCAGGCCAAAGATGCCTGGGCCACCAGCGCAGAAGACGGGGCTGCTTCTGGGGCTGTTTCGTGCTGCACCTGGGCCTGCGGCCTTTCCTGTCCAAATTGGATGCCGATGGCAGCAGCGGCCTCTTTCCAGGTCTGATGCAATTCAGTGCGGCTCATGTCCTGGGCCTTGGCTTGCCGGTGGGCCAGGTTGATGCCCTGGCGCAGCGCATGGGGGGCCTGGTCGCGGCTGGTGCCCCGTGCAGACAGTTCTGCCGTGATGCCGGTGCTGCGTTTGCTGAAGAACTCGATCTGCTGACGGCTGATGTGGGCCAGTTCGATATGGTTTTTCTCATGGCGCACGGCGTAACCCAGCGCCCGGACATTGCGTTCCAGTGTGGCCTGGTAGATGGAATCCGTGACGCGCAGGAGTTGGAAAATCTGTTCATTGGACAGCGCGACCCATTGACCATCGGCCCGCTGCGTCAGGTTCATCAGCAGGGCGTGGACATGCAGATGGGGATCAGGGGCCGCGCCTTCCGTGGGCCGTGCAGTTTCATGGCGGAATTTGGCGATGATCAGATTGCCGGTGTGTTCCACACGGGATTTGCCGCCTTCCTTGCGTCGGCCCATGGCAAGGTGCTTTTCCACATAGGCCAGTGCCGTGGATACGGCATCGTCATTGGCCTGGATCAGGCGGTTGTCACCGCCTATCAGCGCCTGCAAGGTGATGCTTTTGGGCGCACCAAAGGTCAAATCCAGCGCGGCACGGGCCTTGGCGTCCTTGCGCACCGACTGGACCGCTGTGATGCCATGCCCAAAATCGCCCTGGAGCATGGCTTTGAAGCGGGCCGGGTCAATGACACCGACCGCGCCCAGGCGGCGGGCACCTTCGCCCTGCCAGGTCGCGGCGCTGCCATCGCGGCTGTAGTAATCATCGGCTTGGTCAGCATAGTAGTGGGTAGCGAGGGCCGCACGGGCCCGATAGATCTGGCTATGCGAGATCATGGAGACTCCGGGGAGGGGGATGGTAAAAGGTCAGCCAACAGGCGCGAAAGGCGCGTCAGTGCTTGCTGTTGGCGGGATAGGGCAGGGGGATTACACAGGGTTTTCCACAGGAAATGTGGATAGTGGCTTTTGGCCAGAAGCAAATTTATGATGCAGGGGGGAGTTAAATAGTTTTAGGCGGTCAGCGGCCGGTTAGATGTTTTATTCCGCCATAATGCTGCCAGGCTCAATCTGGCTGTGGAGATCACAATGAATGAGAAGATCAAGATTGATGCCCGCACGGCCGAGCTGCTTCTGGCGACCTGGCGTGCTTTGCATGAGGGAAAACTAAAGGTGGCTCCGCAGTTTCGCGAACTGGCCGAGGAGCTCATGTCTGCTTCGTTGACTATAGTAGGTCTTGTTGATACGAGCCGCTTGTCCGAAGAGGCATTGTCTTTCGGCCGCACGTCTGGCATGGCTCTCAGCGTCATGACGGGGCCTGTCATTAATTTCGTGTTTGAGGCATAACATGACGCCAAGGAGTGTCTATGCCACGCAAACCAAGAACCCCAGCGGCCGCGCTGCCGACCATTGCCCCAGAACTGTTGGAGTCGTTCG
>Ga0182743_1001199_pt1 | contig 26188 bp, 21 predicted proteins | sample eDN3rd30CKraftOP_FD_128522 | JGI IMG/M metagenome (GOLD analysis project Ga0182743, IMG submission 128522) | Enriched Organic Plus compost microbial communities from Emeryville, California, USA - eDNA 3rd pass 30_C Kraft OP (version 2) (version 2) ... | reverse complement strand
GCGGCGCATTCCTGGCACCGGGCCAAGCTGAGCCGCCAAGCCGATCCGAGCGAGGCCGCGCTGCACAGCCGCCCCGCTGCGCGGCTGGTCCAGGCCTGGGCGCATATGGAGCCAGAAAAATCGTTTGCCCTGGGTTCGTGGCGATGGATGCCCTACGCCCAGGCGGCCTGGCTGCGCCTGCATCGCCCCGCCGTGCAGGAAAGCGGCGGGCTGGCCGCCGTGACGCTGGATGCCGAGACCGACCGCCGCTGGCTGGGGAAACTGGGTATCAGGGTCGAGCGCCCGTGGCTCACGCCGCATGGCGAAGCCCGGATGACCCTGGACCTGGGCGGGCGCCGCCTGTGGGGCGGATCGAACTTGAGCAGCAGCCAGGCCTATCGGGCCGACCCCGGGCAGCACTTCAAGGCCAAAGGCCTGCCCCTGCCTCGCCACGCCCTGAGCCTGGACCTGGGCGTGCAGGCCCCCGTGGCACGGCGTACAAACGCCGTGCTAGCTTACACGGGCCAGCACGGGGGCGGGCAAAGACAGCATGGGATCTGGTTGGGGGTGTCGGGCAGTTTCAGATAAATCCTGTGGCCATTCTTCTGTTTTAGTGCCAGGCCAGGTGATGTATCATCGCGTTCACCCGATGAACATCACCTGGCGCTTGCTGACCGTGTTACAGCACGGCGGTAGCGTGCCTGAAATCCTGGAATCTTGCTTCATGGCCCACTATCAACATGAAACCGCCATTGTCGATCCCGGCGCGCAGATCGGCGAGGGATCGCGCGTCTGGCATTTTGTTCATGTCTGCGGCGGTGCGCGCATCGGTGCCGGAGTATCCCTGGGGCAGAACGTCTTCGTCGGCAACAGGGTCGTCATCGGCGACCGCTGCAAGATTCAGAACAATGTCTCCGTCTACGACAACGTCACTCTGGAAGAGGGCGTATTCTGCGGCCCCAGCATGGTGTTTACCAACGTCTACAACCCGCGTTCGCTGATCGAGCGCAAGGACGAATATCGCAACACCCTGGTGAAAAGAGGCGCAACCCTGGGGGCCAACTGCACCATCGTCTGCGGCGTCACCATCGGCGAATTTGCCTTCATTGGCGCAGGCGCCGTCGTCAACAAGGACGTCAAGCCCTACGCCTTGATGGTTGGCGTACCGGCGCGCCAGATCGGCTGGATGAGCGAACATGGCGAACAGCTGGACCTGCCCCTGAGCGGCAATGGCGAGGCCACCTGCGCCCATACAGGAGCCACCTACCGCCTGACCGACGGCTGCTGCACCCGTCTTTGATTTCCTACCCCATCAATAAAAATCCGATCATGCAATTCGTAGACCTGCAGGCCCAGTACCAGCGCCTGAAAGCTGAAATCGATGCCGGCATCCAGCGCGTGCTGGCCCACGGCCAATTCATCCTGGGGCCGGAAGTCGCCCAACTGGAAGAGCGGCTATCCGCCTACACCGGCGCGAAGCACTGCATCACCGTCGCCAATGGCACCGACGCTCTGCAGATTGCCCAGATGGCGTTGGGCATCGGGCCAGATGACGAAGTCATCACACCGGGATTCACCTATATCGCCACGGCCGAGACCGTTGCCCTGCTGGGCGCCAAACCTGTCTACGTCGACATCGACCCGCGTACCTATACCCTGGATGCGGCCAAGCTGGAAGCCGCCATTACACCGCGAACCCGCGCCATCATCCCGGTATCCCTGTATGGCCAATGCGCCGACATGGACGCCATCAACGCCATCGCCGAAAAACATGGCCTGGCGGTTATCGAGGATGCGGCCCAGAGCCTGGGCGGCAGCTACAAGGGACGCAAGAGCGGCAACCTGTCGACTATCGCCTGTACCAGTTTCTTTCCCAGCAAACCCCTGGGCTGCTATGGGGATGGCGGTGCGATCTTCACCAATGATGATGCCCTGGCCACCGTGCTGCGGCAGATTGCCCGCCATGGCCAGGATCGCAGGTATCATCATATCCGCGTCGGCGTGAACAGCCGGCTGGACACCCTGCAGGCGGCCATCCTGCTGCCAAAACTGGCGGTGCTGGATGATGAAATCGCAGCCCGCCAGCGTGTGGCAGATACCTATACCCGTTTGTTCCATCAGGCCAGCATCGAGGCCACTCCGGTCATCGAGGCCCATAACGTCTGCGCCTGGGCGCAATACACCGTGCAGATCGATGAGCGCGATACCGTGCAGGCCGCGCTGAAGGCAGCCGGCATTCCTACCGCCGTGCATTACCCCATTCCCCTGAACCGGCAGCCTGCCGTGGCCAATGACAGCGTCTCGCTGTCGGTTGGCGACGCTGTGGCCGTGCGTGTGATGAGCTTGCCGATGCATCCGTATCTGGACGAGGCGGGCGCGAAGCGAGTGGTGGAAGCTGTGGCGGCCGCCGCGTCGAATTCATCGGTGTGTCACTAACGCTACGATTTTTCCGACAAGACTGCCGGACAAGAGCATTTTCTATCATGTCTGCCAACCTACTTCCCCAAGAAAGCCACTTGAAGGCTTTACGTCTGTTGGAAGCCAACCCTGACTTGAGCCAGAGAGAACTCGCTCAAGCCTTGGGCATCAGCTTGGGTAAGACGAATTATTGTGTACGTGCCTTGTTGGACAAAGGCCTGATTAAGATGCAGAACTTTCGAAACAGCGATAACAAACTGGGCTACGCCTATCTGCTGACTCCGGCGGGGATTGCAGCCAAGGCTGAACTGACACATAGTTTCCTGAAGATCAAAATCCGGGAATATGAAAATCTGAAGCGGGAAATTGAACAACTGCAGCGAGAATCACAGACCGTTTCTTAAAAACACCTCTTTTATTAAATCAGAATCACTCAACCAAAGGCGCAATGACAATGAAGAACTTCGCTTTGATCGGTGCGGGCGGCTACATCGCTCCGCGTCATATGAAAGCTATCAAGGACACTGGAAATCGATTGGTGGCTGCCTTGGATCCCAACGATTCCGTGGGTATCATCGATAGTCACTTTCCGGATGCGGAATTTTTCACGGAGTTCGAGCGCTTTGATAGACACATCGACAAGATGCGCCGCGCCGGTGATCCCAAAAGCGTGGAGTTCGTGTCGATCTGCTCACCCAACTATCTGCATGATTCGCACATGCGGTTTGCGTTGCGGTCGGGTGCCGATGCCATCTGTGAAAAACCGCTGGTGCTGAATCCTTGGAACATTGATGGTTTGCAGGACATCGAGCGCGACACGGGGCACAAGGTCAACACGATTTTGCAACTGCGCGTCCATCCGGCCATTGTGGCTCTGCGTGACAAAGTCGCGTCGCAAAAAAAGGATGGCAAGCACGAGGTTGATCTGACCTATATTACGTCTCGCGGGCACTGGTATCTTCAGTCCTGGAAGGGCAATGAAGACAAGTCTGGTGGTATTGCCACCAACATCGGTGTGCATTTCTTTGACATGCTGCACTACATCTTTGGCGCCCTACAGGACAATGTGGTCCATGCGAGTGCGGATACCTACGCGGGCGGCTATCTGGAATACGAACATGCGCGGGTGCGCTGGTTCCTGTCGGTAGATTACAACGACGTTCCCGATGCGCAAAAGTCCATTGGTCAGCGAACTTACCGGTCCATCACTGTGGATGGGGAAGAAATTGAATTTTCCGGAGGCTTCACTGATTTGCACACACGCAGCTACGAAGAAATCCTGGCTGGCCGTGGTTTTGGCCTGGAAGAGAACCGCGTGGCGATCGAGACTGTATCCACGATCCGGAATGCTGCGCTGGCGCCGTTGATGGGTGATTATCATCCATTCCTGAAACATAAGTAAGGCTGCAAAATATCCGGGCTGAACGGAAGTGATCGCCGTGCTGCGCAGGCTGAGCTTTAAAAGCGGGTATGTGCGCAATATTGCCACGCTGATGACAGGCACGGCCCTGGCGCAGGCGATCCCTATCGCCATCAGCCCTATCCTGACCCGGCTCTATAGCCCAGAAGATTTCGGGATCTTTGCACTTTATATGGCGATTGTCTCGATCGCCTCCGTAGCGGTTACAGGACGGTATGAGATGGCCATCCTATTGCCGAAAAAGGATGGCGATGCGTTCAATGTCGTGGTGTTGGCGATGGGATTGAGCTGCACCGTCAGCGGATTGTTATTCCTGATGATGGTGCTGTTCAATCAGTCCTTGGCCGAACTTCTGGGAGCACCTAGCTTATCCCGCTGGCTATATTGGGTGCCCGTGTCCACGCTATTGGTTGGCATCTACCAAAGTTTGAACTACTGGGTTAATCGGAAAGGACATTACAGACGTCTGGCGGTCAGCAGAGTGACACAGAGTGGTAGTTCTGCTCTGGTGCAGCTTGGTGGAGGATATACAGGTTCGGGCGCTGCAGGCCTTGTAGGGGGGCAGCTGATAGGCCAAGCGCTGTCTAGCATTGTCTTGGGAAAGCTGATCTATAGGGAAGATCGTGCGGAAGTGGGAAAAATAACAAAGCCACGCCTAATGGCGATGGCTAGAAAGTATTCCGATTTCCCGAAATACTTGATTGCCGCACATGGAATCAATATTGCCTCCTCTCAAATGCCGGTCATTCTACTGGGAATGCTGTTCAATACCGCCACTGCTGGTTTTTATACATTGACTCAGCGTGTCATGGGGGCGCCCATGTCACTGATCGCAGGTGCTATCGGAGACGTTTTCAGACAAGAAGCAAGTCATTCTTATATTCAGCAGGGAAGCTGCAAGGACATTTATCAGAAGACCTTGAAAAGATTGCTCCTGATTGCTGCGCCTCTGAGTGTGTTGTTCTTTTTTGCGGCACCTTGGGTTTTCGGGTTCGTGTTCGGGCCTGCATGGCATGTTTCCGGTGAGTATGCGCAAATTCTGACACCTGTTCTTTTTTTTGGTTTTGTGGTAAGTCCGTTGAGTTCGATGTTCATGATTGCAGAGAGACAGCAAGTGGATTTGGCTTGGCAAGTTTGCTTCTTTGCCGCCGTTGGAGGGTCTTTTTTTATTGGAATGCTTTTTTCCAGCGCCAAGGTTTCTTTAATGGCTTTCTCTCTTGCCTATAGCGTCATGCAGATTGTCAGTGGCTTGATTTCTTATAGGCTTGCGGCTGGGAAGTTTCTTTGAGAATTAAAATTGAAAAAAATTCTGCATTTATCGCACACTGATATACGCTACGACTCGCGAATTTTGAAAGAAATGGGCGCTTTGGAGGCGTCTGGAAAATTCGATCTGATAGGTGTTGGGGTGAAATTGGAAGAAGGGGCTTCATCCAGTAAGAAACACTTAAAAGCAAAAATCGTATCTCTGCCCTTGATTAGCAAGTTACTATCTTTCTTGCCGAAACCTATACGTTACGGCTTGAATATGGTTGAGCTCACAGTTCTGCTGGTTTTTTATGGCATACGATCAAAACCAGCCGTTGTTCATTGTCACGATACATTTGCTCTTCCGGCAGGTGTTTTGATTAAAATGCTAATGGGTAGCAAACTGATCTACGATGCGCATGAACTGGAATCAGACAAAAATGGGCAGACGCCAGCACTTTCTAAAGCCACGTTAAAAATAGAAAAGTGGGCATGGAAAAGAATTGATCTGTTGATATCTGTCAGTGACTCGATCAATAATTGGTATGTAGAAAACTTGGGACCGAAGCCGTGTCTGTTAATTTTAAATTCCCCTGAAATTGTCGAGCTTAAGGATGGGGATGTAGACAAGGTTAAGGATAATTACTTCCGCAATTTATATGGAATTCCATTAGAAAAAAAGATTTTTATCTATATAGGAATACTGAGTGACGGAAGAGGTATCGATCTTTGTTTGCAGGCTTTTGCGTCTGAAACCGAAAGTGCCCATGTCGTGTTCATGGGATATGGCCCTTTGACGTCTAAGATTGAATCCTTTGCTGCGAAGTGCCCCAACATTCATCTGCATAATCCTGTCCCGCATGAGCAAGTTGTTGCCATGGTTAAAAATGCAGATGTGGGATTGTGCTTTGTAGAAAATGTTTCGTTGAGCGATTACTATTCTTTGCCCAACAAGTTGTTTGAATATGCTTTTTCTGGACTTCCCGTTTTGGCATCTGATTTTCCGGAAATCGATAAGATTGTGCGTCAATACTCACTTGGATTTTGCAGTGCGGTTGATTTGGATAGCATGAAGAAAATGATAGCCAATATTATTGATTCGCCTGTTTCAATTGTCGCAGGTGATCTCAGTGAGTTGGGTTGGGGTGCGCAGGCAGCGAGACTGAATCAGGCATATGATCGTTTGTTGCAACCATGATTTGTTGGTCGAATAATCATTGATTTCCATTGGAAAATAGCATGTGTGGAATTTTTGGAATTATTTCAGATAAAGAAATCTCTTTGAAGGATTTAAAAGCCCTGGCAGCACATTCCCAACAGCGGGGTATGGATTCCAGTGGTTTATTCTTTACTGGATCTGATGGCAAATATGGTATATATCGAGCAGATACTTCCGTGACGAAGCTGCTTGGAAAAGCGCATTTCGACAAACCCGTGTTCGCCATGGGGCATAGCCGTTTGATCACAAACGGCTTGTCAGATAACCAGCCCGTTTATAGAGATAATGTTTGCTTGATTCATAATGGGATCATCGTTAATCATGATGATTTGTGGGCCAGCACCCAGAAGCAACGCAAGCAGGAGATAGATACCGAGATCATTGCGGCAATCATTGCGGAAGATATTGAGAACCACGTTCCAGTGGAGGAAATTCATAGGCGTGTGCTGAACCTGTGCAAAGGTATCGTCGCGTGTGCTGTTGCGCTTCCAAGATTGGGCAAACTCAGTCTTTTCTCGAATAATGGCAGCCTGTATCTTGGTCAGAAGAGCGATGCTTGGTATTTTGCTTCTGAGGAATTCCCTTTAAAGAAGTTGAGATGTTCGGGCATACAACAGGTCCGAAGTTCTGTGATTCTGGATATCCCTAGGTCTGATAAAGAACCAGAGCTTCATGAAATCAATAACCGAAAGATCAATCTGATTCCAGAATTGGGAACACATGCCGATGAAGAGCGGCTTTTGGTGTATTTTCAACCGGAATTACGACGCTGCACCAAATGTATCCTTCCGGAAACCATGCCGTTCATTAATTTTGACGAGCATGGCGTGTGCAATTATTGCAGGCACTATAAAACTAGAAACAAACCTCGTCCAGTCGAGGAGATTTTCAAGCTTGTAGAAGGCTATCGACGAAAAGACGGTGATGATTGTATCGTGCCGTTTTCAGGCGGCCGGGATAGCTGCTATGGCTTGCATCTGATCGTCAATGAACTGAAGATGAAGCCGATCACCTATACCTATGATTGGGGAATGGTGACAGACTTGGGGCGTAGAAATATCAGTCGTATGTCCGCAGCGTTGGGTGTTGAAAACATCATTGTGGCGGCTGATATTGATAGAAAGCGCAAAAATATCGCCATGAACCTGCAAGCATGGCTGAAATCGCCCCATCTGGGGATGATCAGCATTTTGACAGCGGGTGACAAACATTTCTTCAGGTATGTCGAAACTATCAAAGAGCAGACGGGTATCTCTCTTAACCTTTGGGGCGTCAATCCGCTGGAGGTGACGCACTTCAAGGCTGGGTTTCTAGGAATACCCCCTTACTTCGAGGAGGAGCGGGTTTATTCGCATGGAGCCATGAAGCAGTTGCGGTATCAAAGCCTTCGTTTTAAGGCCATGTTGAAAAGTCCAGGTTATTTCAATAGCTCTCTTTGGGATACCTTGTCTGGTGAATATTACAGGAGTTTCACCAATAAATCAGATTATTATCATATTTTCGATTATTGGAGGTGGGACGAAAAAGAAATTGACAGAACGTTGGCTGAATATGACTGGGAGCTGGCTCCGGATACAAAAACCACATGGCGGATCGGGGATGGAACGGCGGCATTTTATAATTATGTATATCATACTGTTGCCGGATTTACTGAGCATGATACTTTCAGAAGCAACCAAATTCGGGAAGGCGATCTGACGCGGGATGAGGCTTTGGAAATGGTGATGGACGAGAATCGCCCCAGGTACCCGAATATCAAATGGTATTTAGATGCTGTTGGTATAGATTTTAAGAAGGCAATCAGTGTGGTGAACTCCATCCCAAAAATCTACGCGCATTGAAGCCCATGAATCGCTGCATCTGGTACATTTCAAAGTATGTTTCCCCCCCCACGGATGCAAGTGCGGGGGGGCGCGGCTATATATTGATGCGCGAATTGGCCAAGCTTGGGCATGATTGCGTGATCATTACGTCGGACTCCAATCATCTTGCCAATGCTCCCGCTTTGGATGCCACATATGAGTTCAAGAGAATTGATGGTCTGACACTCTGTTGGATCAAGACGCTGAAGTATTCCTCGGCGAAGTCTTTGCGTAGGATACTGAGTTGGCTCCATTTTGAATGGCGGTTGTTTTGGTTTCCAAAGGGACGTGTCGCACCACCTGATGCCGTGGTCGTTTCCAGCCTGTCTTTACTTACCATATTGAATGGTTTCTGGTTGAGAAAAAAGTATGGGTGCCGTCTCATTTTTGAAGTGCGCGATATATGGCCCTTGACCATTACTGAAGAGGGGGGATTCAGTCGCAGCAATCCCTTGGTCAAGGTGCTGGCATTTATAGAGCGGCTTGGATATAAATACGCAGATGAGATAATAGGTACTATGCCGAATCTGCAGGAGCATGTCGGGCACGTGCTGGGCTATACGCGAAAGACCTGGTGTGTCCCGATGGGAATTGATCCGGACGCCACGACTGATCCACTGGAGGTTCCGCAAGATTATAAAGATCAGTATTTTAAAAAAGATAAGTTTACCGTTGCGCACGTGGGCTCGATCGGCATAAGCAATGCGCTGGATGTCTTTATGAAGTGTGCGGAGTCATCGGCGGATCATGAGAACATCCATTTTTTGCTGGTTGGAGAGGGTGATCTTAAAGCTGAATATCAGAGACGGTACGGGCATTTGCCGAATCTCACTTTTGCGCCAAAGATTCCAAAAAGAATGGTGCAGTCTTTGCTCTACGAATGTGATCTCTTGTATTTTTCCGTGCATTCGTCAGAGGTTTGGTGTTATGGCCAGTCGTTGAATAAAGTCATTGACTATATGTTGTCGGGCAGACCCGTTCTTGCATCGTATGATGGATTCCCTTCCATGATTAATGAGGCACGTTGCGGAGATTTCGTGCCGGCAGGGGATGTTGATGCACTGAAGAGAAAAATAATCGACTATTCAAAATTGGATGCTGCGTCTCTTTCTGAGATCGGGGCGCGTGGTCGAGCTTGGGTATTAGAGCATCGGATGTATGATGCTTTGGCAAGAAGCTATCTGGAAATAATATTTCATTCTTCACGGAATGGTTTGGAAAATAATGCTTAGATCCCTTTCTGTTTTATTGTTTTCTGCGTGGGTTGTGGCTGGATGTGGTCAAGTCGATATCTCTCTAGATCAAAGTACTCATCAGCCGGTTTTAGGATCAGCCCTTGATGCCCCTTGGGGATTTGATAGAGAGAACGGGAAGATAATTCAGTTATATAAAGGAAAGGCCTGGGTGTTGGCCAAGCATTTTCCATCTGGCTATCTGGATATCTTCCCGAGCGAGGATGGTGAGGTGGCTTCGGCTCCTATTCCGCTTCCATTAAGATTTCGAAAGGACTCCTATCCCCTATGGGCTGGCGAAGGAAAATTGGGTGATCTTTATATCGTTGTATATGACGTGGTGAAAAATTCTCCATCGGGTAGAACTCTTTCGGAGGTTCATGAGGGACTATCTGTTTATAGGCTGTCCGAAAAAGGAGATTTTTCTTCTACCGTTGAGGGCCTTCCACTCGGAGGGATTGATACACAAATTTATGGAACTGTTAGAGACTCCGGCATCGACATATGTGGGGATAATTCTTGCTATTCCATAGGAAAAGATGCCAGTGTTAAAAAATGGGATACTGGATTTGCGACCTCGGATGAATTCATCGAGGTCAATTTTTCATCGGATGGAGCTGCTGCGGTATCTCGTAAGAAATTCGATGACAGATTGCAAGGCGAGATATCTGAAGATTATTCAAAATATACTATATATGCCTTTGATGAAGGTGGTTTGAAGCAGGAGAGGGAAATAGAAAGCGGCGTTCCCTATGCTTTAAGATGGGATGGTTCCAGTTTATTTTACAGAGAAGCAGTCTCTTGGGGGGGATTACATAAATCTGTTCTTGTTTGATCTTTTAAAGATGCGATTTAATGGCCTTTTAGACTTTGGGTCAAATAATCTTGAAGGCAGAGTGGCGTGGAGTCAGGTCTATTACATTAATGGATTGCTTTCTTTGCTAAAAATTGATGACAAAAATCTAGTAAATGATGAGATTAGAGGGCGCCTTGAAAATAGGGTGAGGAAAGAGATTACATTGATTGCTGATCTGTGTAATTATGAGTATCCTGGGTATCAGGTCAAGCGGTACTCTATAGATAGGGAGAATGTGCTATTTGCATTGCACCTTAGTCGGGTTCTTGGTCTTCTTGGTCGTGCGGATTCGGTGGTGCCTGGAGATGAAAAAATCCAGCAATGTAAATTAAAAATAAAAAATAAGATAAGGTTATTGGATAAGACTGTAGAGGAGATTGCAGAGCGTCATTCGGATAATGGCTATGAAGTGTTCATGAGTTATAGGTATGGCTATCCTTTTTGGGCCGATGGTGCGAATGTTCCGTTCAACTTTATTTCTGGTTATATTTCCGGGCTTCTTGGGTTTAGCCAGAACAAGGATGATGTTGATAGAGCTAAGAAATTATCCGAGAAATTGATCTCAGAAGAGTTTAAGGATAAATTTCCTAAATCATGGCGTTACTGGCAGGGGAGGGGTGATAGTGGCTGGAAGGCCGCTGACCACGTTTCCCTTAATACGCCAGATTATGTCGGCAATAAGAAAGCAATTGCGCATATAACGTATAGAACAATGGATGCTTATGCGTTATTGAAACTTGATCAGGCTGACGATGGCGTGGTGTCGGACGATCTGGTCCAGCATCTTCAGCTTTTAGTGGAAAGGGGTTATTTACTTCCGTCACTAAATGAAGCTTTTTTCGATCATGGCGATGACCCAGTAGTCATGAATCCGCCGGTGGTGAATAGATATGCTAGAAGTGCGTACGCCTATGAGCTTGAGTCTCAGATTTGGGCGCTGAGGCAACTTGCGCAAGAAAAGTATCATGGCCGAGTAGATTAATGATCAATAGCATGTCGAATCTACCTCTTGTCGAGCCGCTGATTTTTTCGACGCCACGGTTTTCTTTGTTTTTCTTATTTAATCTATTGTTTAGCTTAATTGGGTTTTTTTCCGTGATTTGTTTATTTCGTTTTAACAAATCATTGCTTATACGCCCTGCTTACTACTGTTCGATTGGATGGCTGCTGTTATATCAAATACCACTCTCTTTTTTTTCGTCGGAGTTTTTTGAGTCATTAGCGCACGCATGGAGGTGGTCGATCATAATCCATATGGTTGGATGTTCCTTGCTATTGTGGTGTGTGTTTATCTCTGTAAAGTTTAAAACGCGGAAGCATGCACTTCATTTTGATTTTCCCGAGCTTGGTCTTGCTGCGCGTTGGTTGCCGGTTGGCTTGTTGTTGCTTATGGTGGCCATATATTTTCGTGTTGTACCTTACGATTGCACTGGGCTATATGCCTTATGGGCTGATCCATGGATGACTCTGCTGGCCAGGGAGTTTAGTATCAAGCTCATTGGGTCCTCCCCGGCTACTTATGCCCTTGGGGCAGCGGCGAATATAATTTCCCCGTTAGTCGTTGCGTTTTCAATTTTTCGCGCTAAAAAACTTTTTTTGGAGAAGAGCTATCTTTATTTTTTTATATGGCTGAGTTTTGGTATTTTGGCCATTATTCTCGTTCTGACTAGTGGCACGAAGGGGTTATTAATACCAACTTTGATCATGGTAGTCGTCGCCTCGTTACTGTGGGGGGACAGCTGGGCTTCCAGGGTGGGCATGCTGATCTCGGCTATAGCATTGGTGGCGTCAACTATGGTGTTTTTTGAATTGGCGCGCGAGCGTGACGGAGTTGCCGGTGCTAAATACGATTTTGCACAATGTGTTGTTGAAACAAAGACATGTGCTCAAAGTATGGTTCTAGTACAGTCGCTTGCGCATCGAGAAGGTTCTTTAGGACTTTCAAATTATCTTGTTAAGCAGATAGATGATCGCCTTTCCTGTATGTGCTCAAGCCAAGGCGATGGAGGGCAATGCCCTGCGGTTGGAGTCGCCGCTTATCGTCCTAAAGGGGTGAATCAAGCCGACCGAGCGGCTACATTATTTCAGGCCATTCTCAATAGAGCGTTTGCTGTACCATTTCAAGTGGGTTCTTGGCATCTTATGTATGCTGAGTCTGTGGTTGTGGATGGATGGAAAACCCTGCCCTTTGCAAGAAGGCTGTTTGGCGAGTCCTTGAATATGCCTGCGCTTGTTTATCAAAAATATGGAACTATCTATTCCAAAGGAGATAAAACTAGCACTAGCACTGCGCCCACGAGTTTTCTTTTATATTATCCATCTTATTTAGGGTGGTTTGGTTTATTTGCGGCGCTTAGTGCCTTGGTGGTGTGGGACTTTATCTATTCTTTTTTTGCACTTCGGCTTGATGATAGGCTTTTTCCCGTTGCTGCTGGTATAGCAGCAATCACGAGTATGAATTTCATGTCATCTGATTTTTTGACGGTATTGATTTCTCATGGTGGGGCTGTGGGACTGTTGTTTGTCATAGTTTTTGTTTTGCTGGGACGCGGTCATAATAATAAGGCCTCTATTAGTAGATGATTGGTGTTATTGTATTTTTATAACAATGAAAAGAGTAACAGAACCGAATATAACTGCTGCTGAGACTAAAGTAGTGACGTCTTATGTCACTTGCTGATATTGGTCGCCCTGCTCTGAAATGTGTACTGGAGCGGCCTCTGACAAGCATCTGACTAGTTATCTGATTGCAAGAAGCCGAGATTTTTGCAAAAGAGGAGATCGCACTTATTCTGGGTGGTGCTCGTCGAGAGGATAAAAAGCTTCATGTTGAAAAGATTGTTGGATGTTTTGGGTGCGAGCTTGGGCTTATTGATCCTGTCGCCGTTGATATTTTTCCTGGCATGGATGGTCAGGCGACATTTGGGCAGTCCAGTGTTGTTCCGTCAAGTGCGGCCAGGACGGCATGGCCTTCCCTTTCGCATGGTTAAATTTCGGACGATGCGTGATGCAGTGGACTTTGATGGTCAGCCACTATCGGATGCGGAGCGGATGACGCCTTTTGGTCGATGTCTTCGAGCCACAAGCTTGGATGAACTGCCGGAGCTCTGGAATGTTCTGAAAGGCGACATGAGCTTGGTCGGTCCGCGCCCTTTGCTCATGGAATACCTTCCCCTGTACACGGCGGAGCAGGCCCGTCGCCATGAGGTGCGTCCAGGGATCACTGGCTGGGCGCAGGTCAATGGTCGCAATGCGATTAGTTGGGAAAAGAAATTTGAACTTGATGTGTGGTACGTGGAACATCGCAGTCTGTTGCTGGATCTGAAGATTCTGTATCTGACGGTGAAAAAGGTACTGGTTCGCGATGGGATCAGTGCGGAAGGTGAGGCGACGATGTCAAAGTTCACGGGCAGTGGTCGATGAAACTTTTAGCGATTCTAGGGGCCAGTGGCCACGGCAAAGTTGTGGCAGAGATCGCTAGAGCAGCAGGATGGGATCAGGTTGAGTTTTATGATGATGCCTGGCCCGCTAAGGCCCAAATTGGGATCTGGCAGATCGTGGGTGATACATCGGTTTTATTAAAAAGGTCTGGGCGCTTTTCCGGTGTTGTCGTTGCTATTGGATCCAATGTGATTCGTTTGCAGAAGCTTCAGGAGTTGCAGGCGGCAGGGCTGACACTGGCGACTATCGTGCATCCGGCCGCGATCGTCAGTGAATCGGCATCCTTGGGTGTCGGAACCGTCGTCATGGCAGGCGCCGTGATCAATGCCGATGCACGGATTGGGTTAGGTGCCATTCTCAACACCGGTTGTGGTGTAGATCATGATTGTGTGCTGGGTGAGGCGGTTCACATCAGCCCGGGTGCACATCTGGCAGGCGATGTGCATGTAGGGGATCGCTCTTGGATCGGAATCGGCGCGTCGGTACGTCAAGGACAGCGCATTGGTGCCGGAGTCATGGTGGGTGCCGGTGCTGCGGTCGTAACTGATATCACTGATGATGTGATAGCGGTTGGTGTTCCAGCCAGGATTCTGACTGATTAATTTGAATTAAATCCGCGTTGTCTTGATCTATCGGTCTTCTGCCGTCGATCTACAATGCCTTACTTTCGAATCGTTGGATGCTGACGTGTTGAACACCTCCTTTCCGCCCTGGCCTTCGTTCACTGCTGAAGAAGCCGATGCCGCCCGCAACGTCATCCTGTCCAACCGGGTGAACTACTGGACGGGTCAGGAATGCCGCGAATTCGAGCGTGAATTCGCGGCCTGGACGGAAACACGCCACGCGATCGCCCTGGCCAACGGCACGGTGGCGCTGGATCTGGCGCTGCAGGGGCTGGGGATTGGGGAGGGGGACGAGGTCATCGTCACGCCCCGTACGTTCCTGGCCTCGGCATCCTGTATCGTCAACGCGGGCGCCGTCCCCGTGTTCGCCGACGTCGATCAGGATTCCCAGAACATCACGGTCGACACGATTCGCGCAGTGCTGACTCCGCGCACGAAGGCAGTGATTTGCGTGCACTTGGCGGGCTGGCCCTGCGACATGGATCCCATCATGGACTTGGCCCGCGAACGAAATCTGTTCGTGATCGAGGACTGCGCCCAGGCGCATGGGGCTCGCTACAAGGGGCGGCCGGTGGGATCCATCGGCCACGTGGGCGCCTGGTCGTTTTGCCAGGACAAGATCATGACCACGGGCGGCGAGGGCGGCATGGTCACGACCAATGATCCAGATCTCTGGAAACGCATGTGGGCGTACAAGGACCACGGCAAGTCGTGGGATGCTGTCTACGAACGCCAGCATCCGCCGGGCTATCGCTGGTTGCACGAATCGTTCGGCACCAATTGGCGCATGATCGAGGTCCAGGCTGCCATCGGCCGCATCCAATTGCGGCGCATGGCGGATTGGCAGGCCACGCGCCTGCGGCACGCCTGGCGGATCTGGGAATGCGCCCGGGCGTTGCCGGGTCTGCGGGTGCCCGCCGTGCCGGATTCCATCGATCACGCGGCCTATAAATGCTATGTGTTCCTGAACCTGGATGCCCTGGCGACTGGGTGGACGCGTGAACGCATCATGCAGGCCATTGCGGATCGGGGGGTGCCGGTGTATTCGGGCTCCTGCTCCGAGATCTACCTGGAAAAAGCATTCGACGGCACGGGCTTCCGGCCTGCGGAGCGTTTGCCGGTGGCGCGCGCATTGGGCGAGACCAGCCTGATGTTCCTGGTGCATCCGACGCTGCGGGACGAGCATCTCGACCGGACTTGCGAGGCGCTGAGCGCCGTGATGGCGCAGGCGACGGCATGAGGGCCGCCGCATGATCAATATCCGGTCTTTTCTGGTATTTGCTTTTGATCTGGCGGCGGTGCTGATCGCCTGGATCGGGGCGTTCGTGCTGCGCTTCAATCTGGAATGGCCGCGCGCGTTTCATGCGGAGATCGCCTACGGCGCCCTGATCCTGATGGCAGTGCAGCTCGCAGCCTGCCGTTGGGCAGGGCTATATCGCGGGATGTGGAGTTTTGCCAGCCTGCCGGATCTGCGCCGCCTGATCCGGGCGGTGGGGGTGTCCGTTATCGCCGTGCTGGCCTTGGCGACCTTCGATGGCACTTGGCTGTTGATTCCGCGTTCGATCGTGCTGTTGTACCCGCTGTTGTTGATCATGATCATGGGCGGCGGGCGCATCGCCTGGCGGCTGTGGAAAGAATCTCGCCTGTTGCCGGTATCCGATGCCGAACGAAAGCCCGTGGTGATTGTCGGGGCGGGTACGGCCGGCGCCATGCTGTTGCGCGAACTCGCGCGCAGCCCGGATTGGAAGGTCGTGGCGATGGTGGATGATGACCGTCACAAGCGAGGCCTGGAGCTGAGCGGCTGCCGGGTCGAGGGGGCGACGGTCGACCTGCCTGCCATTTTGCGGCGCCACGGGGCGCGGCACGTGATTCTCGCGATGCCCTCGGCCTCGGCGGAGGCGTTGCAAGCGGTGACGCGGCTGGCGACGGAGGCGGGAGCGGCGTTGTTCACCATCCCCGGCCTGGCCGAGTTGATGAGCGGCCGCGTGGCCATCAATATGATGCGACCCGTCAAGATCGAGGATCTGCTGGGCCGCGAGTCGGTGCGGATCGACAACGATAATGTGCGCGCCATGCTGACGGGCAAGCGCATTCTGGTGACGGGCGCGGGCGGGTCGATCGGCAGCGAGTTGTGCCGCCAATTGGCCCGCTTCGAGCCAGCCTGCGTCGTGCTGCTGGAATCCAGCGAGTTCGCCCTGTACATGATCGAGCAGTGGTTTGGCGAACACCGCCCCGAGGTGCCTATCGTGCGTCTGGCGGGCGATGTGAAGGACGAATCCCGCATGGCGCAGGTGTTCGCCGAGCACCGGCCCCAGGTGGTGTTTCATGCAGCGGCCTACAAGCACGTGCCGCTGATGGAGGTCGGCAATGCCTGGCAGGCCGTGCGCAATAACGTGGCTGGCACTTTGACGGTAGCGCGCGCCGCGCGCGATGCAGGGGCGGAGCGCTTCGTGCTGATTTCCACCGACAAGGCCGTCAACCCCACCAATGTGATGGGAGCGACCAAGCGGGTAGCCGAAATGGTCTGTGAGGTGTTGCAGAATGGGCCCGGCACGACGCGTTTTCATATCGTACGTTTCGGCAATGTGCTGGGCAGCACGGGTAGCGTGATACCCAAGTTCCAGGCGCAGATTGCGCATGGTGGACCGGTAACGGTAACGCACCCGGAAATCAATCGCTATTTCATGTCCATCCCCGAGGCTGCGCAGCTGGTGCTGCAGGCAGCCGCGATGGGGCAAGGCGGCGAAATTTTCGTCCTGGATATGGGTGCGCCTGTGAAGATCGTTGATCTGGCACGCAATATGATTCGTCTGTCGGGCTTCACCGAAGACGAGATCCGTATCGAATTCACCGGTCTGCGTCCTGGGGAAAAGCTGTACGAGGAACTGCTGGCCGATGCGGAGGAGACCTTGCCTACTCCGCACGGAAAACTGCGTATTGCACGGTCGCGCGCGGTTCCGGACGGTTTCTATGAGGAAGTCCAGGCGTGGCTAGCTCAAGAGCCGCAGGAAGACGCCATGGTACGAGCTGGCTTGATGCGATGGGTACCAGAATATGCGCCTAAGGTGTGATTTGATCCTACCTTCATCTTCTAATAATCACTAACCATTCGTATAACCCTTCACTGCTAAGCTGACGGCACTGAAATGGCATGAGCACGGAGGTGTTTTGGGACAAATGGCGATGAATGGCAGGCCCCCTGTCATATTGCTGACAGTGTCTCTGTTCCTGATGGCGTCGGGTAGCCTTCGCGACCTTGTCTTTCCTCTGGGGTACTGGGGAGCGTGGGGCGGCTGGGCTGTGGTAAGCCTTGCCACTGCGTTTTGCACGCAAGATGTGCACGCGTTGCGCCGTCCTCCCTGGTATGTCATGGTCTCCTTTACCGTGCTGTGGTTGGGGATGCTGGTGTCTGCGGTAGTCAACAAGGATTGGCCGTCTGCTTATCAGGCGATGAAGATCGTGGTGATCGCAGGCATGTTCCTGGCGATGTGGCGGCTAGCCGTGCGGCTCGATTGGCGCCAGTTGGTTGGGGCCATGAGCTGGACGGTGGTTGCGGTACTCATCAGCCTCGCTGTATCAAAGGCCTGGAACCCCACTGGGCAGGTGCTGGCCGATGGGCCGCGCGAAGGCAGCTTCCTGGCTGTGTACGGAGTGCTGTGGAAGGTGGGTGCGTTTTTCCTGCCGGTCTTTCTGGCGGATGCGGTGGAGGAACCTGCTGCCTGGGCCAGAAATGGCTTGATGATCGCCGCCTGTGTCTTTCTGGTGTTGATAGACGGTAGCCGGACGGGACTGTTGTTGCTGGGCGCGACGGCCGTGGGCTTTTTCGCTTTTCTGGTGTGGCGCGGCAATTGGCGGCGGTCAGTCGGGCGGCTTCGGTGGCTTTGGATGGCGTTGGCTCTGTTGTTGGTTCTCCAGCTACTCAATACCGGCGCGAACATGGGGATGGGTTGGCTGCGTGCTGGATCTGCGGTGTCTGGCGCGCCGAATGGCGCGGCAACGATGCCGGCGGCGATGGCGCCTGCCCGGGTTCTGGAAGGCGCCCTGAATCGGACGTTCGAGACCCGGATCGGAGCAGGTGACCCGGCTCGCATCAAGTTGCTGCGGGGGAGCCTGAACCGGGTCACGGCATGCTTGCCGGTGGGCTGCGGCTTTGGGTCGATGGGAGCGGATATCGGTACCGGGGCATGGATGGTGGTCCACAATGCCTACCTGGCGGCGCTTGGGGATTTTGGCATTCTGGGCTTGGCAGGCATGTTGGGTTTCCTGATGGCCGCATGGCTGCCGATTCGCGATGTGCTGCGTCAAGGCAGGAAGGATGCTCAAGGCTGTTTCACTGTGGCGGCGGCGGGTTCGGCGCTGGCCTACGGCATGGCCCTGATGTTCAATACCTTCACGACCGAGATGTCGGAATGGGGCTACCTGATTCTCATGCTGGCGTTCGCGTGGGCTCCGGCCAAGAACCCCGGATGACGGGAAACGTTGCACGGGGACGGGTCGTTCGCAATGCGGGCGCGTTGTATGCCGTCCAGTTGGTGTCTTTCCTTGTCCCGATATTCGAGATTCCCATTCTGGCGCGCGCCTTGGGGCCCGTGCCTTATGGGCAGATCCTGTTCTGCCAGGCACTGGCACTGACCGCATCCCTGGTGGTGGAGTATGGGTTCAACATCAATGCCGCTCAGCAGGCCGCGCTGGCACATGGGCGGCTGGCGGACCTGAACCGCTTGTTTTCCCAGGTGCTGCTGGCAAAGATGCTGTTGGCCGCACCACTGGCCGCATTGCTGTTGGCGGCGTGGGGCCTGGGGCTGATGGACGCTTACCTGGGCAGCGTGGCGTTGCTGGGTTTCGTGCTGGCCTATTTTCTGGCCTTCGGCTTCAGCCCCATGTGGTATTTCCAGGGGTGCGAGCGGATGGCAAGGCCGGCGCTGCTGGATGTGGCCCTGCGCTTGTGCGGGCTTGGCGTATTGGCAGCCCTGGTGCGCACGCCCGATGATTTCCTGCTGTCCTTGCCGGTCCTGGCGATTCCGCCTTTGCTCAATACGAGCCTGACGCTGTGCTGGGGCAGGCGCGAGGTTGGTCCGGTGCGCTGGGATTTCCAGGGTGCCTGCCGCCAGATCCACCAGGGATTCCACTTCTTCGTCTATCGCAGCGCCAGCAACCTGGCGATGTCCGCTATTCCCGTCTTTCTTGGGCTGAGCGCCGGCAAGCGGGCAGTGGGCGAATTCGCGCCTCCAGAGAAGCTGATCAAGGGGATGACCAGCCTCGCCATGCCGTTCCTGTCGGCGGTGTTCCCTGTTTTCGCGCGGCACCTGGAAGATGGACGGGCCGGCGCGGACTCGCTTCGGGCGCCGTTGGCAGTGCTGGCGATGATTACGGTGCTGGCCCTGGTGGGGACGGGATTGGGAGCATGGCTTGGCCCCTGGGTGCTGGATGCGCTGCTGGGTGCGGGGTTTGGCGGATCCCTGGCCATTTATTCCGTGCTGATCGCCCTGGCGCCGTTGCGCATCGTCAACCAGAGCATTGCCATGGTGCTGCTGATCCCCGCCGGCCAGGCCAAGCAGGTCAGCTACATCATCTCGGCATTTTCCATCCTGGCCGTGCTGTGTGGCTCGGGCTTGTCGTTTCCTTACGGGGGGCTGGGCATGGCGGCGGGCCTGGTCGGTATCGAGGCGGTGTTGTTGGCAGTCATGGCTGTCATGGCTGCGGCGCTGGTAAGAAAACGCTGGGCGGCAGGCGCCGCGGCCCGGCCGGTCGGTGGAGACGGCCAATGAGAATTTTGCTGCTCGTCACGGGCTTGCAGTTGGGCGGCGCCGAGCGCCAGGTGGTCGACCTCGCGGATCGTCTGGCGGCCAGGGGGCATGTAGTGGCCATCGCTTATCTGACGGGTGATGCCGCTGTGCGCCCGGGGGCGCCGGTCGAATTGTATCCACTGCACTTCGGCAAGACGCCGTCTGGCATGCTGCGAGGAGGCCGGAATCTGGGTCGTCTGGTTCGCGAATGGCAGCCGGATGTGGTGCATAGCCATATGGTGCATGCGAACCTGATTGCCCGGGTTTCGCGGCTGCTGGTGCCCATGCAGCGTCTGATCTGCACGGCGCATAGCCCGAACGAGGGCGGGCGGAGCGTGATGCTGGCTTATCGCCTGACGGATCCCCTGGCAGACCTTTCGACCCACGTCAGCCGGAATGCCGTCGAAGCTTTCGAGCGGGCCGGGGCGGTGCCCAGGGGCCGGATGCTGCCGGTGCTCAATGGCATCGATCTGCGGGCGTTTGCCAGCGAGCCGGAACTCAGGGCGCACTCCCGGCATCGGGTGGGGGTGGCGCCTGGTGTGCGCCTGCTGTTGTCTGTTGGCCGTCTGGCCCGGGAAAAGAATCATGCGGGCTTGCTGAGAGCCTTTGCACAACTGGCGGGATCCTGTCCGGATGTTCGGTTGTGGATCGCTGGAGATGGCCCCTTGCGGGATGTATTGCTGCAGCAGTGCGCAGCCCTGGGGTTGGATGGCCGGGTGGAGTTCCTGGGCGAGCGGCACGATGTGCCGGACCTGATGCGTGCCGCCGATGTATTCGTGCTGCCTTCCCGCTTCGAGGGTTTCGGGCTGGTGGTGGCTGAGGCGATGGCGTCCGGAACGCCGGTCGTGGCAACCGATTCGGGTGGCGTGGCCGAGGTCCTGGGTGGTACCGGGATCCTGGTGCCGGCAGGAGACGACGCCGCGCTGGCGCGCGGCCTGGCACAGGCGCTTGCGATGGATGCCGATAGTATGGCGGTGATGGTAGAGGCGGCACGGCGGCAGGCCGAAAATCGGCTGGACATCGAGCGCGTCGTCGATACATGGCTGGAACTCTATCGTGGGGAAAACGCATGCTGACCATCCTGACGCCCACCTACAACCGCAGGCATACCTTGCCGCGGCTGTATGAAAGCCTGTGCGGGCAGAGCCGGCCGGATTTCGAATGGCTGATCGTCGACGATGGCAGCACGGACGATACGCAATCGTGGGTTCGCACGCTGCCCCGGGATGCGGGGTTCCCCGTGACGGTGCTGGAGCAGGAAAATGGCGGCAAGCACGTTGCCATCAATGCTGGCGTGCGCGCTGCACGGGGGGATTGGGTCTTCATCGTGGATAGCGATGACCTGCTGACGAATGACGCTGTCGAGTGCGTGATGGATGCAGTGTCCGCCGCCGTGCGGGCGCCGCATTTCGTGGCGGGCGTATGTTTTCGCAAGGCTGAGCAAAACGGTCGCTTGCTGGGTCTTGCTTGCGAAGGACAACCGTCGCCTTTCGTGGGGAAGCCCAGCCAGGTGGGGCACATGGTGCGTGGCGACCTGGCCTACGTGTTCCGCCGCGATGTGATGGCGGATTTGCCGTTTCCGGTCATCCCTGGGGAAAAATTCGTTCCTGAACTTTATATCTGGAACCAGATCGGAGACAGAGGCGCGATCTGGTTCTACCTGGATCGGGCGGTCTACTTGTGTGAGTACCTGGACGACGGCTATACCCGGAATTTCCGGGCGCATCTGCGGCGCAATCCTGGCGGGTTCCTGTTGTTCTATGCGGCGCAGATCGGCAGGGAACCGCGCTGGATCGACAGGATCAAGCCCGGGGTGCGCAGTCTCCAGTGTCTGGTTTATTGCGCCCTGAAAGCAGCGGCGGCGCGTTCGCGTTTTTCGTTATGACGAGTCTTGCCATCGTTTCCCACCACGCCGGTGACCTGTTGAAATTCCGGGGGTGTCTGATCCGGGATCTTGTGGCGTCTGGCGTAAGGGTGTCCTGCCTGGCGCCGGATTACGATGAGGCGATCCGCGCGGAATTGCGGGCGTTGGGTGCGGAGCCGGTCGATTATCGTTTGCAGCGGACCGGCATGAATCCGGTGCGCGACCTGGTGGATGTTGCGGGGCTGGTCCGCATCCTGCGCCGCCTGGCGCCGGATATCGTGTTCGCATTTTCCACCAAGCCCATGGTCTATGGCACGCTGGCAGCCTGGCTGGCCCGGGTTCCCAGGCGCGTGGCCATGGTCGAGGGGGCGGGGTATGTGTTTACCGCTACGGGCGAGCGGGTGGCATGGCGCCGGCGTGTCTTGCGCTGGGTTGTGGAGACGCTCTACCGCATTGCACTGGGGCGGGCGCACCGGGTGATTTTCCTGAACCCCGATGACCAGCGCGAATTTGCCGAGCGGGGGCTGGTGGCGCCCGAGCGATCAGTTCTGCTGGGTGGGATCGGTGTCGATCTGCAAACCTGGAGCGAAGCGCCGCCAGTCGTGGAGCCGATGTGTTTCTTGCTGGTGGGGCGCTTGCTGCGCGAGAAGGGCATCACGGAATATGCTGCCGCGGCTCGGTTGGTCAAGCAGTGCCATCCCCAGGCAAGATTCGTGCTCTTGGGTGGCCCCGACACCAATCCCGGGGGGCTGAACCCTGCCCAGGTCCGTGCCTGGGTGGACGAAGGATTGCTGGAATGGCCGGGATATGTGCCCGTGCGGCCCTGGATCGAGCGGGCCAGCGTGTTCGTGCTGCCTTCGTACCGCGAAGGTGTGCCGCTGAGTACGCAGGAAGCCATGGCCATGGGGCGGCCGGTGATCACCACGGACGTGCCCGGTTGCCGTGAAACGGTCAGCGATGGGGTCAATGGATATCTGGTGCCGGCACGCGATCCGGCCGCATTGGCTCAAGCCATGCTGCGTTTCCTGGATGATCCGGCCAGGGTGGCGGCCATGGGGCGGGCCAGCCGCCGGATGGCCGAGGCGTGTTTCGATGTGCGAAAGATCAACCAGAAGTTAGCGGCCTGGCTGCTGGGGTGAACTGAAAAACACCGGCAGTTTCGATGATGGCATCGCGCGATCGCGGCAGAGGGCGCGGTGTCTGGACGGTTGGCGTGGCACGGACGCATGGAACCGACTGGCAATCTTTCGAGGCAATCTGACGAGAAATAAATGAACCTCTTACATTGTGCGGCCTGCGATTCACTAGGATGTGGGTGGATCGCTGCGAGGTTGTGTTTTGTATATGGTTCATCGAGGTTTTCTCATATCGTCGCTGCTGATGTTCAGCCTGCTGCTGGCTGCATTGGGGAGCTTGCGGGATGTCGTGACGCCTTTGGGGTACTGGGGGTTATGGGGTGCCTGGGCTGTTGCGACGATGGGCATGACGTGGCCTGCCCGTGCGGCCGGTGCCGGGCAGCCTGTACCTCCCCGGTGGGTGTGGGGGTCGTGCGCCGTGCTGGCATTGGGCATGCTGCTCTCGGCATGGAGCAACCATAGCGCCATCACTCTGCACCACGGCCTCAAGATCGCAGTCATCGGCTTGTGCTTCTGCATTGGATGGAGACTGATTTCAGGTCTGGAATGGAGCGAAAGAGTCTCCCTTCTGCGCTGGACCGTGGCGATCGTGGTGCTGGTGTTCCTGGCGTCCAAAGCGGCACCCAGCGGCTATTACATTGCGATGGGTACGGCGCATCGCGAAGGAAGTTTCCTGGCGTGGCCCGGGGTCATCTGGAAGGCTGGGGCGTTTTTCCTGCCGCTGTTCCTGGCGGACATGGCGGTTTGTCCTCAAAGATGGCGGGTGAATGGCCTGGCGGTCGCGGGCTGCGTTTTTCTGGTTGTGATCGATGGCACTCGCACAGGGGTGCTGGTGATTGCGCTGATGGTCCTGGCGTTTGGCCTGTTGTTGGCTTGGCGCAGGGATTGGTTGGCTCTGCGGGGCATGAGGCTGGCGATGGCCGCATGCGTGCCGGCCTTGTTTTGCCTGTTGCTGCTCAGCACGGGCATCGGGTATCTGAGCCATGGTTCTGCGGTGTTGCTGCGGGCCGGCACCTCTGGCGGTGGCATGCTTGGGGGGCAGGCAGAGGCCCTGATGGAAACTGCGGTGGATCCAATCGCGACGACCCGGCTGGGCAGCGGAGACCCCCAGCGGATCAGGTTGCTGGAGCATGGGGCCGATCGTGCATTGGATTGCCTGCCGTTGGGTTGCGGTTTTGGCTCTACTGCGATGGATCCCGGCTACGGCATTGTCATGCAGGTTCACAATGCTTATCTTGCTGCTCTGGCGGATTTCGGCGTAGTGGGACTTGCGGGCATGCTGGGATTTGTCGTGGCGGCCGTGCTGCCGATCAGGCGGGTGTTCCGCCAACGCGAGAGGGGCGAGAGCCAGGATTTCTACTTTGTCGTGGCCTCGGCGGGAGCGGCGCTGGCTTATCTCGGGAGCCTGATGCTGCATACTTTTTCGACCGAAATGTCGGAATGGGGCTACCTGATCGTCCTGCTGGGTTTCGCCTGGTTGCCAGCGGATTGGAGGCGGCTGGAAGCGAAGGGCGGTTCCGAGACCGGGAAGAATAACCTGGGTTGCTATGAGCGGCGCCATTCCCGGTGGTACGAATATGTGCTTCTGGGTGGTCCGTTCCAGATTGTGGGTGGGTTGCTTGTGGTGGCCGTCCTGCCGTCCGTGCTGGTCTGGGGTGTTCCTTTCTGGCGGCATCTGGATCCCGCCAGGACCAATACCCTGATTGCTGTCGGCCTGTCGTTCCTTGTGATCACGTTGACCTTGCGTCGTCTGGGCCAGTTTTCTGGCGGCGCAATCATCGCGCATGTCGCGCCGGTGGTCACAACGGTGTTCCTGGTCGCATTTGCGGCCTTGTTCTTCAGCCGCAGTGCCTATTCTCGGCCGATCCTGTTGCTGGCTTATGTTGCGGCCCTGGCTTGGTGTTACGGAGCCTATTTCGTTGGCGGCAAGTACCGCAGACTGAAGCTGGCTGTGGTGCCGCTGGGCGAGACATGGACGATCCTTCCCCGCCCCAATCTGGAGATCCGGCGGCTTGCAGAACCCGACCTGAAGGGGGTTCGGTACGATGCGGTCGTCGCCGATCTGGAGGCAGAGGAGCTGAGCCCGGATTGGGAGCGGTTCCTGGCACAGTGCATCCTGTCGCATATTCCGGTGTTTCACGTGCGCCAGATGCGGGAAAGCCTGACCGGCCGAGTCGAGATCGAGCATCTTTCCGAGAATGATGTGGGCGCTCTACTGCCATCGCCGGTGTATTCCGTGTGCAAACGGCTGATGGATATCGCGGGAGTCGTGGCTGTGATTCCGGTAGCTGCACCGCTGATGCTGCTGACGGCGCTTGCCATTCGCCTGGAGGGCCCAGGCCCCGTCTTGTTCACACAGAGCCGTGTCGGATTGGGCGGGCGTGATTTCCGCATCTACAAGTTCCGCAGCATGCGCCCCGATGCCGAGGCCGACGGCGCGCGCCTGGCTTGCGATGGGGATGACCGCATCACGCGGGTGGGCGCCTTTATCCGCAAGACGCGGCTGGACGAGCTGCCCCAGCTCTGGAACGTGCTGAAGGGCGACATGAGCCTGATCGGCCCCAGGCCGGAACAGCGTGAATTCGTGGACCAGTTCGACGCCGAGATTCCTTTCTACATTTATCGCCACGTCGTGCGGCCGGGCATCACGGGCTGGGCCCAGGTGATGCAGGGCTATGCCGGCGATGCTGACGAGACACGTGTCAAGATCCAGCACGATTTCTATTACATCAAGCACTTTTCTCTGTGGCTGGATATCCTGATCATATTCAAGACTGCCAGGATCATATTCACGGGATGGGGAGCACGCTAGAGACAGCAGTGCGCCGTGACACAAGTGGGTAGGCTGTGCCTGGGCCGATTCAGGCGGTCTCCAGGCACGCATTTGATCCCCATCAACACCCCTGCACTTGCCTGCCAGAATCGCTTGAATTCCAGTACGAGAAAACCCATATTGAAAGCACCGGCAGGATGGTGTAGACCCATGCGCGCCGTCCGTGCCTTTTCCTATGGTTGACCGCATTGGGAGGTTCGACATGGCAAATCATCTGACGCGTTTCAATCCGTTCGGCGACCTGACGGGTTTTGAAAGCCTGCGGGGCATC
>Ga0182743_1001198_pt1 | contig 26230 bp, 20 predicted proteins | sample eDN3rd30CKraftOP_FD_128522 | JGI IMG/M metagenome (GOLD analysis project Ga0182743, IMG submission 128522) | Enriched Organic Plus compost microbial communities from Emeryville, California, USA - eDNA 3rd pass 30_C Kraft OP (version 2) (version 2) ... | reverse complement strand
GGATGCCCGCATCCGGCCGCCGCCCTCGGTTCCGGGTGCCCTCATCCGGAACAAGGGAGTGACCGCATGTCCTTCACGCCGCTCGCCAGCGACTTCTACGGCTTCGAGAGCCAGCTCACCGACGCGGAGCGCGAGGCGCTCGCGGGGCTGCGCGTCTGGCTCGAGACCGACGTGAAGCCCCTCGTGAACGACCACTGGGATCGCGCCGAGTTCCCGCATGACATCCTGCCCGCTTTCCATCGTCACCCTGTCTTCGGCATGCAGTGGGATGAGACCAAGCGCTTCGAGAACTCCGCGGTGTACCGCGGGTGGGTCGCCCTCGAGCTCGCGCGCGTGGACGCGTCGATCGCGACCTACGTCGGCGTGCAGAACGGCCTCGCGCTCGGTGCCGTCGCGGTGTGCGGCTCGCCCGAGCAGCGCGCCGAGTGGCTTCCGAAGCTCGCATCGGGCGAGGTCATCGGCGCGTTCGGCCTCACGGAGCCCCTCTCGGGTTCGGACTCGGCCCAGGGACTGCGCACGACGGCGACGCGCGCGGGCGACGAGTGGATCCTGAACGGGGCGAAGCGCTGGATCGGCAACGCGACGTTCAGCGACATCACCGTGATCTGGGCTAAGGACACGGCCGACGGCCAGGTCAAGGGCTTCATCGTGCCGACGTCGACTCCCGGCTACCGGGCCACGAAGATCGAGCGCAAGCAGGCCCTCCGCATCGTGCAGAACGCCGACATCGTGCTCGAGGACGTGCGCGTCCCGGAGGCGCTGCGCCTGCAGAATGCGAACTCGTTCCGCGACACGGCGGCCGTGCTGCGTCTCACGCGCGCCGAGGTCGCATGGGCGGCCGTCGGAGTCGCGGTCGGCGCCTACGAGAGTGCGCTCGCGTACGCGAAGGAGCGCGTCCAGTTCGGCAAGCCCATCGCATCCCACCAGCTCGTGCAGCAGCACCTCGCCGCGATGATCGGCGACATCACGGCCTCCATCGCACTCTGCACGCGCGTCTCCGCGATGCTCGACGAGGGCACCCAGAAGGACGAGCACGCCGCGCTCGCCAAGGCCTTCGCCACCGCCCGGATGCGCGACACCGTCGCGCGCGCCCGCGAGGTCATGGGGGGCAACGGCATCGTGCTCGACTACGACGTGACGCGCTTCTTCAACGACGCGGAGGCCCTTTACTCCTACGAGGGAACGCGCGAGATGAACACCCTTATCGTGGGGCGCGCGCTCACCGGTATCGCCGCTTTCGTGTGAGGGCTCGGCACCACCGGATCGCGGCGACAGCCGTGCGTGGACCGCGCCCCGCTAGCCTGAACGCATGAAGGCCGCCACGAGCTATCAGCGCGCCCTCGCGGTGCTCTGCTTCCTGGTTCTCGCAGCCGGCGACTTCTGGCGCTACCTGCTCAGCTGGTGGGGATGGGGCGCACTCGCCGCGCTCGTCGTCACGCTCTCGGTGGTCGAACTCGTGCGACAGCGCGTCGACCCGCGTCGGCTGCCATTCTGGCTGCTCGCGTTCCTCGGCTTCGCCGCGCTCTCCATCGCGTGGTCGGCATACCCCGGGGCGTCGGCTCTCGGCGTCCTGCTCACGCTGGCGACCACGACAGTCTCCGCCTTCCTCGCGACGTGCCTGAGCTGGGAGGAGGTACTCGAGACCTTCAGCGACGCGATGCGCTGGATCCTCGGGCTGTCGCTTGTCTTCGAGCTCGTCGTCGCGGCCTTCATCCGCCGCCCGGTGCTGCCGTTCTGGGTCGACTACAGCCATCTCGAGACCGTCCCGCGCGCGTTCTATTGGTCGCGCAGCCTCCTGTTCGAGGGTGGCCGCATCCAGGGGATCGTCGGCAACGCCAACATCCTCGGGATGCTGTCCCTCCTGGCTCTCATCGTCTTCGTCGTGCGTCTCCTGGCTCGCAAGGGTTCCCCCGCGTGGGCGTGGTTCTGGGTGCTCCTCGCGCTTGCGACCCTCGCGCTCACACGCTCGTCGACCGTCATCGTCGCGGGTGTCGTCGTCGCGTTGGTCAGCGGTTTCCTGTGGGTCGTCCGCCGCGCCTCCGGGCGCGCGCGCCTCGTGGTGTTCACGTGCGGTGTGGGGCTCGCCGTCGCGGTGGCCGTCGGCGCCTTCGCGGCACGCGGGCCCCTCCTCGGGTTGCTCGGCAAGAGCTCGGACCTCACGAACCGGCTCGACATCTGGGAGACCGTGGGCGCCCTCGCCGTGCAGCGTCCCGTCGCGGGCTGGGGCTGGATCAGCTATTGGGCTCCCTGGGTCGAGCCGTTCGACGGCCTCGTCGTCATCAAGGGCGTCACCTACCTCCAGGCCCACAATGCCTGGCTCGACGTCTTCCTCCAGCTCGGCGCGATCGGAGTGGCGCTCTTCGCGCTCCTCGTGCTCGGAGCGCTCGTGCGCGGCTGGGGCATGGCCGCGGAGATCTTCCGCATCCGGTACGCGCCCACCGACCTGCGCTGGCCCGAGAACGCCGCCCCGCTTCTGCTGCTCGTCGCTCTGCTGGTCCAGAGTCTCGCCGAGAGCCGGCTCATCATCGAGCTCGGCCTCGCGCTGCTCGTCGTCATCGCCGTGAAGACAGGCTGGCGCGATCCGGAACGCGCGGAGGGAGTCGAGGCGTGAACGCCCGACCGGGACCGCGCGAGGTGGCTGCCGCATTCGCAGGGCTGCTCCGCAGCCCGCGGTTCTCGGCGGCGCTCGCGACCGCGGGCGTTGGCGTCGCAGCCCTCAGCTATCCGCTCATCCGGCTCACGGGGTGGGCCGGATACCTCGCTGCTCTCGTGGGACTCGTCGTGCTCATGGGCGTCGTGCTGGTTGCGCGTCGCGCCGAGCTCGACGGGGAGATCCCGCCCATCTCGCTTCTCGTGTTCCTCGCGTGGGCGGGCATCTCGGTCGTCTGGAGCGACTACCAGTGGGGCACGCTCGGCGGCGCCGCGTACCTCGTTGCCTATGCATTCGTGGGCGTGTTCATCGCGTACACGCGCGACACGATCCAGATCGTCCGCACGTGGGGCGACGTCTTGCGCGTCGTCCTGGGTACGTCGCTCGCCATCGAGGTGTTCTCGGGAATCCTCATCGATGCACCCATCCCGTTCTTGAGCGTGCAGGGGAGGATCGCGGAGCTCGGGCCGATCTCGGGCGTGCTGCAGACGCGGAATCAGCTCGGGCTCGTGGCGCTCGTGGGCGCCGTGAGTTTCGCCACCGAGTTGCGGACCCGGTCCGTGCGACCCCTTGTCGGCGTGCTCTCGCTCATCGGCGCGGGGCTCTGCATCGCGCTCACGCGCTCTCCCATCGTGCTCGGCACCGCAGCCGTCGTAGCCGTCGCAGCCGCCGTCCTCTACGGCATCCGGCGGGTGCGGCCCGAACGTCGCCAGGCCTGGCAGCTCACCGTGCTGGGCGCCGCGGTGGTACTCATCGCGGTCGCGTGGGTCTTCCGGGGTGCCCTCGTGCGCGCCTTCAACGCGGAGGGCGCGCTCGACTATCGACTGCACCTCTGGCAGAAGATCGTCGCGCTCCTGCCCGGCAACACCATCGAGGGCTGGGGCTGGACCGGGCGATGGCATCCGAACATCGCGCCCTATGTCGCGCTCACCGTCACGGGAGACCGCCCGGCGTCGTCGGCCCTGAACGCCTTCCTCGACGTGTGGTTCCAACTCGGCATCATCGGGCTCGTGATCTTCGTCGGGATGCTCGGGCTCGCCTTCGTACGATCGTGGCTGCTTGCGGGTCGGCGCCGCAGCGTCATCTACGCATGGCCCGCCCTCGTTCTCGTCGTGCTGCTGCTGATCTCCCTCGCCGAGAGCACGGTGCTCGTGGAGTTCGGATGGCTCACCTTCGTCGTGTGCTGCGTGACGGCTTCGCGGGAGCTGAGCTGGAGATCGGCGCTCGCGCGCATCACGCCCGCGTCGCTCCCCCACGAGCCCGAGTGATCGTGCCGCGTGCGCTCACGGGATTTGACAGAATATGGTCATGCCTCGGCCCGAACCGACACCGCGTGTTGTCCCCCATCGACGCGCGGGTGACCGGTGAGCGACACGACGCTCGACATCCTGCTTCCGTTCTACGGGGATCCCGAGTACTTGCGAATCGCGGTGGAGAGCGTGCTCGCGCAAGACGACCCCCACTGGACGCTCACGGTGATCGACGACCGCTATCCCGATCCCGCACCCGCCGCGTACGTACGCGGGATCCGCGACGATCGGGTTCGGTATCTCGTCAATGACACGAATCTCGGGGTCGCGGGCAACTTCCAGCGCGCGGCCGAACTCGCGACGGCGCCGTACTGCGTGATCTTCGGTGGCGACGACGTGATGCTGCCGGGCTACGTGAGGCGGATGCGGGAGCTCGTCTCCGCGATGCCCGACGCCGACGTCGTGCAGCCAGGAGTGCGCGTCATCGACGAGCACGGCCGAATCGTGCGTCCGCTTGCCGATCGTGTGAAGGCCCTCTACCGGCCGCGCGGGCGCGGGCCGCACGTGCTCAGTGGTGAGGAGCTTGCGTCGAGCCTTCTCCGGGGCCTGTGGACCTACTTCCCCTCGGTCGTCTGGAAGACATCGACTCTCCAGCGTCACGGCTTCACCGCTCGGTTCGAGGTCGCCCTCGATGCGACACTCCTCCTCGGGATCGCTCTCGGCGACGGGGTTCTCGTCGCGGACGACGAGATCGTCTTCCACTACCGGCGCCATCGCGAGAGCGTGTCCTCGACCGCAGCCGTCGACGGCAGCCGGTTCGCCGAGGAGCGGGCCTTCTTCGTCGATGCTGAGCGCCTGTGCCGCGAGCGAGGCTGGCGACGGGCGGCGCGCATCGCGAGGCATCACGTCTCGTCCCGGCTCAACGCTCTGAGCCAGCTGCCACGCGCGATCGTCGGGGGCGACGGGGCCGGCGCGCTCGCCCTCGCACGCCACGCGTTCGGCACGCCTCCGCACGAAGTTAGGATCGAGGCATGACCGTCGCGGCGCGGACCCTCGTCGTCATGCCCGCGTTGAACGAGTCGGCCTCCGTTGCGGGCGTCATCGCCGAGGTGCGCGAGGCGCTCCCGGACGTCGAATGCCTCGTCGTCGACGACGGCTCGCGTGACGACACGAGCCGGGTGGCCCGCGCAGCGGGGGCGAGGGTCGCCCAGCTGCCCTTCAACCTCGGCGTCGGGGGCGCCATGCGGCTGGGCTTCCGCTACGCCCTCGCCAACGGCTTCGACAACGTCGTGCAGATCGACGCAGACGGCCAGCACGATCCCCGCGACGTCCCGCGACTGCTCGAGGGCCTGGAATCGGCCGACGTCGTCATCGGCGCGCGCTTCGCCGGCACAGGGGACTACGAGGTGCGGGGCGCCCGCAAGTGGGCGATGCGTCTGCTCAGCCGCACCCTGAGCGTCGCAACCAAGACGACGCTGACCGACACGACATCCGGGTTCAAGGCGTCGGGACCGCGAGCCGTCGAGCTGTTCGCGGAGCACTACCCCGCGGAGTACCTCGGCGACACGATCGAAGCGCTCGTGCTCGCGGTGCGCAACGGATGCCGGGTCGCCCAGGTGCCGGTCGCGATGCGCCCGCGCGCGGCGGGCATCCCCTCGCACAATCCCGCCAAGTCGGGCATCTACCTGCTTCGCGCGGTGCTCGCCCTGCTCGTGGCGTTCGTGCGCCCCGTGGAACGCCCCCATGCCGAAGGAGCGTCATGAGCCTGACCAGCTACCTCCTCGGAGTCGCCGCAGCACTCGCGACGATCATCGTCGTCATCGAGCTCCTCCGCAGGCGGCGACTGCGCGAGCGCCACGCGATCTGGTGGCTGCTCGGCGGCACTCTCGCGCTTGTTACGGGCCTGTTCCCCGGCATCCTCGACTGGGCGGCGGGCCTCCTCGGCATCTCGCTCCCGGTCAATCTCGTCTTCTTCGTGAGCATCGCCATCCTCGTGCTCGTGTGCATCCAGCATTCCTCCGAGCTCACGCGAGCGGAGGCACGCAATCGCACGCTCGCTGAGAACGCGGCGCTCCTCGAGATGCGGGTTCGCGCGCTCGAGGAGCAGGCAGACGCCCGGGAAGCCGACGCATGACGAGCGCGCGCGCGACCGTGCGGGTGCTCCTGCTCAGCTGGCTCGCGCTCGTCCTCGCGGGCACGGCGTGGGCGCTCGCGACGCCGATCGCCGGTTCGCCAGATGAGCCCGCGCATCTCGTCAAGGCGGCCTCCGTCGTGCGCGGGGAATGGGTCGGGACGCCGAGTCCCGTCGGCCATGAGGTCACGGTGCCGCAATACGTCGCGTGGAGTCATGCGTGGACGTGCTACGCATTCAACGCCGAGGTACCGGCGTCGTGCGTTCCCGAGATGCCCGGCGACCCCGCCGAACTCGTCACGTCAGTGACGATGGCCGGACTGTACAACCCCGTCTACTACCTCATCGTCGGATGGCCGAGTCTCGTCTTCGGAGACGAGTCGGGAATCTACGCGATGCGCATCGTGAGCACGGTGGTCACGACGTTCTTCGTCGCCGCCGCGGTCTCCCTCATCGCTCGGTGGCGGCGGCCCGTACTCCCGCTCCTCGCGATCGCGGTGACCATGACGCCGACCCTCCTCTTCCTGAGCTCGGCGGTCAATCCGAACGCTCTCGAGGCGACGACGGCGATCGCGGTGCTCGCAGGCATGTACACCCTGCTGCGTGAGAACCCCCGCTCCCGCTGGGCGGTCGCCCTCGTGATCATCGCGGCCAGCCTCGGTGTGACGGCACGCGGCCTGTCACCCATGTGGATCGCTCTCGCGCTCGTGCTGCCCTTGATGCTCGTTCGGTGGCGCGAGGCAGTGGCGTTCCTCCGCCGGCGAGACGTCGCCGTGGGGATCGCCGTCATCGGGCTCGCGACGGCGGCCTCGCTCGCATGGACGCTCGGCTCCAACTCCCTCCTGGCGGGCGCGACGGATCCCGACATCCACATCATCTATCCGGGCGCCGGCTCGTCGCCGATCTCCGGCTTCTTCTACATCCTCGTTCGCACGGTCGACTTCGCCCAGCAGCTCGTCGGACTCTTCGGCTGGATGGAGACGTGGGCCCCCTCGGCCGTATTCCTGGTCTACACGACGCTCATCGGCGGGCTGCTCGCCGTCGCGGTCGTCGTGCTCCGGAAGCGCGCCTTCTGGCACGTCATCGCCCTTCTCGGTGCGCTCGTCTTCCTTCCCGCCATCGTTCAGGCGGCCTACGTCACGACGGGCGGCTACATCTGGCAGGGCCGCTACAGTTTGCCGATCTTCGCGATGCTCATGCTCGCGGCAGCCACGATGCTCGCGGACCGCTTGCCGACGTCGAGCCGGACGACCCTCCTGCGGACGGTGTGGCTGTGCAGCGCTGCCATCGCGGCCGCTCAGGTGACCGCCTTCGTCTTCGTCCTGAAACGCTATGCGGTCGGTTCGACGGGGGCCTGGGGGGATTTCGTCCGTTCCCCATCGTGGGCTCCGCCGCTCGGCACGGTCGGGCTCAGCGCGTGCTTCGCGGCCCTATGCGTCGCCGCGGGCGTCGCCGGAGCCCTCGCCCTGCTGCGCGCGGCGCACGAGCAGCGCGAGCGCGTGGATGCCGATGCCGACCAGCGGGCCGATCGCGAGGCCGAGCACCACGCGCTCTGAGAGCGGCAGGGGCAACGCGAGCAGCGCGATGAGAGCGACAGCCGCTGCGACCGTCCACCCCGCGACGTAATAGCCGTGCCGCGACGCCGCGAGAGCACCCGCACCCGTGACGGCGAGAAGCGCGGTGCACAGCGACGCCAGCACGAGCAAGGTCACGAGCCAGGGGTCGATCGCGTACTCCTCCCCCGCGAGGGCCACGATGACCGGGACTCCCACGAGACGCACGGCGATTGCGAAGAGGATGCCGAAGCCGGTCACGAGGGCGAGCAGCTGCACGACCGCGCGGCCGAGCGACGAGTGACCGCGCAACCACACGACGAGGAAGCTCTGCAGGGCGAGCACGCCGACCACGAGCGGCGCCCGCGTGAGGGTCAGAGCGAACACGAGCGGGCCGATGCCTCCGGCCTGCGGCCCCGCGGCGAGGCCGATGAGCAGTGGCGCGCCGCTCACGAGCGCCGCCGTCCCGACCGCTGCGCCGACTGTGCTGAGGGTGTTGATCGCCAGGCGCCTGCCGTGCGCGTCCAGCGCGAATGGGCTGCGGCGCGTGGCCAGGAGGAGGAACACCAGCACCAACGGATATGGCGCGACGGCGGCCCAGCTCGCAGCGATCGAGCCGCCTCCCGTCGTGAGCGCGATCCCGATGAAGACGAGCCGCAGCGCGACGTCGCCGACGATCACCGTGACGATCACGCGCCACGCGTGGAGCCCGTACTGGATGCCCGTGAGCAGCGCGATCACGGCGCTCATCGCCGATCCGGCGATGAGCGCGACGGCAGTGTGCAGGGCTCCCTGAGGAAAGAGGGCGACGACGATGGGAACGACAGCCGCCGCTACCGCAACGGCCCCGAGCACCGAAGCGGCAGGGGCGAAGCGCCGCACCGTCGATGCCGCATGACGGGCTGCGGTCACGTCCGACGCCACGACGCTCGCGCGGCTGAACTCCTGCTGGATGCCGGAGAGCGCGCCGACAGAGAGGAACAGCGCCCCCCAGAAGATCGCGAAATGCGAATACTCCGCCGGCGTGAGGCCGCGCGCCGCGAGAGTCGTGATGGCATAGCCACCGAGTCCGGCGATCGCGGTGGCCACCGTGACAGCACCGAAACCACGGCGAGCTCCATCAGCCACGCGAATCCACCTCCCACGACAGATCGCCGCACACCGCTTCCAGTTCGCCGGACAGCCCCGGATCGCGGGTGTGCACCACGACCTGACCGCCCCACGCGCGGATGACTCCGCACACCTGGTTCGGATCGTTCACGTCGAGACCGAACGCGTACGCGCGAACAGGCTCGGCGCTCGACTCGGACTCGAGTTGCAGGAGCCACAGGTTGAGGAAGCCGTCGTCGCCGCTGTAGCGCGCGGCGACGGACTTCACGCCCGGACGAGCGACGGCGAACAGGGCCTCGGCGGATTCCGCGGGCGCGGCGACCCCCGTGCCGCGTGCGACGTCCACCCAGGGGATCAGATTGGCGATGACCGGTTGACGCAGCGGCGGGACGAGAACCATGCAACCTGCGAGGGCGACGGCACCCGTCGCAGCGAGCGCGACCGAGCGCAGGCGCACCGACCGGTCGACGGGCACGATCGCGCACACGCTCCCGACGGCGATCACGATGAGCAAGACGAGTACGAGCCACGCCATCTTCGCCGGGTAGTAGCCCCAGGGCACGCCCGTGGGCATCCGCTGCGCGACGAGGTAGCCTACCCCGACCGCCCCGGCGACGACGAGCGCCGCGACGCCGATGAGGCGGTGGCGATCGCCGGCGTTCAGGGCGACGAGGCCGATGATCGTGACGGCGACGCCCGTTGTGACGACGGTGTCGCCGAAGCCCAGCGCGGGGAAGCCGCCGTTGACGGCGAGAGCGGCGCCATCGCGTCTGAAGTCGTCGAGAGTGACGACGAGGACGTAGAGCGGCACGGGGAGCGCCACGGCCACCCACGCCGCGACGGCGCCGAGGCTGCGGCGCAGCCGCCGACGGTCTGCGATGAGCGCAGCGACCGCGAAGGCGGAGGGAACCGCCGCGAGAGGGGCCCACGTAGCGAGGAGGGCGACCGCCGTCACGCTCAGCAGGGCGGCTCCCCGCAAGGGCGAGATGCGGCACTCGAGCCACGCGATCCACGACGCGAGCAGGAGCACGAGCGCGATGGGCGCGTTGAGGAAGCCGAGCTCCCACGAGAAGCCCATGACGTACCAGCTCAGGGGCACGAGGCCGGCGACGATTCCGGCGACCCATCGGCCGACACGGGTGAGCTTGGGCGTGTGCACCGCGACGAGCGCCGCCATGACGGAGGCGAGCAGCGCGAACACGATCCACAGCTGAGCAAGCCGATCGACGTCGTGCCGCAGCAAGTCGGCGGGCACGACGACGTCGCGACCGACGGATGCGACCACGGCGAGCAGAGCGGCCGCAGCCGGCGAGGAGTTCGGGTGCAGCTCCGGTCGCATGCCGCCGTCGTCCAGCATGAAGCGCGCCGTGACGAGATTCCAGACGGCGTCGCCGTGCATCGCCCATACGACGCCGCGTGAACCGAGCTGCTCGGCGACCAGCAGGGTCAGCACCGCGATGCCCGGCGTGACCGTGGCCGCGATGGCCCGCGCGAACGCGGGCGGGTTCGTGCGATGCCGTGGCGGTGCAGCGATCACGACGGATGCCGCGAGCCCGATCGCGACGAGGCACCACATCGCGACGTGCTCGATGCTTCCGCCCGTCAACGGCGAGGCCCGCACCGACACGACCGCCACGAGGACGAGCAGCACGGATGCCACGGCGATCGCGAAGGTGCCCGACGCATACTGTGCGAGGGCCAAGACGACGATCGCGGAGGCGCCCGCGATGAGCGGCCACGGCGTGTCGGCGCCGAGCCACAGCGTCACGCCGACCGCCACGAGGAGCAGCCCGACGCCGCTCGCGATCCACCGGAGGCGTTGCCCGTCGGTCATCATCCGGCGATCGTATCCTGAGCGATGCTTGCGCCCAGTATCGGGGCGGGCGTCGGATGCTGACGTCACCACGGCTGCAGGAGGTCGCGGAGCACGTCGGCCCGGCCTCGGCTCGCGAAGCGCGCGTACTCGCCGCGTGACAGCATCCGCAGCACGCCGGGGATCCGCCGCACACGAGTGCGCGGCAACGCGGCGCGTGCGGCCTCGAATCGCCGCTTGGATGCCGCGTCGGCCCGAAGCTCGGCGGGCACGTCAAGGCCTGACAGGCGCTGCTCGAGCGACGCCGACCGCTCGGCGAGCACACGGTTGCGGTCGCCGCGCGGAGCGAGCACACGACGCACCTTCGTCGCCACCCGGGGTTCCGCCACGCCGATCTCGTTCGCCCCGTGCTGCCGATAGTCGATGAGCTCGCGGTCGACGAGCGTCAGACGACCGAGAGACGCTGCGACGATCGCGAGCCACTCGTCATGGATCCAGCCCACCGGCACGGGGAGAGCGAGATCGCGCAGCTCACGCCGGATCGCCATGGTCGCCCCCGTCGCAAGATTGCGACGCAGGAAGAGCGGAAACGCGTCGCCACGGGCGATTCGCGAGCGATCCATCGGGGACACCTCGAGCGCGTCGAGCAGCTTGAGCCCGATCGGCTCTCCTGTCGTGTCGATGAGCCGGGCGTCCGAGTGCATCGCGAGCCAGTGTTCGTCCTCCAAGACCGCCAGACTCGCTGCGACGCGATCCGCGTGCCAGACGTCGTCCTGGTCCGAGAGGAGGATGACGTCGCCCGTGCACGCCGCGAGCGCGTTCGTGAAGTTGCCGACGACGCCGAGGGGCGGGTCGTTGCGCAGGATCGTCACGTCGAGCGCGCTCTCCGAGAGCCGCCGCTCGAGGATGTCGAGGGTGGCATCCGACGACGCATCGTCCGAGACGACGAGCTCATCGACGGGCCGCGTCTGGGTGAGGATGCTCTGCAGTTGCTCGTCGAAGAACCGTGCCCCATTGCGCGTCGCGATGGCTACCGAGACGCGCACCGACTCGGTCACCTCTTGAGCCCGAGCCTGCGGGCTACCTTCGCGAAGACGGTTCGAGGGCCCGAGTGTCGCAGGTGGAAGAAGAACTGCCGGACGTCGTGCCTGAACCCGCTGCGCCGCCGACGGCGCGGCGCCTTCTGGCCGCGACCGGTTCCGGAGGCGGCCAACGCCCGCACCCTGTCGGCCGCCGGATGAGGGCTGCGCACGAACGCGACCAGCGGCTCGAGAGCGCGGTCCCACGTGTAGCGTTCACGCACGACGCGGATGCGCTCGCGCGCCTCCGCGGCGAACGCATCATCGAACAGCACGCGCTCGAGCCCGTCGACGAGAGCATCGACATCTTCCGCCGGGACGACGACCCCGAGCTGCTCGCGCTCCACGAGCTCCGCGAAGTGATCCCCCGCGGTCACGACCATCGGGAGCTCGGCCCACAGGTAGTCGAGGATCCGCGTGCGGAAGGAGTACGTCGTCTCGATGTGCGCGTGGTGCGTGCTCACGCCGGCATCGGCCTCCGTGAGGTAGTTCTGCCGCTCTGCGAACTCCACCCAGGTGTCGTTGAAGAAGACGTTCCGGTCGAGCACTCCGAGCGACGCCGCAAGCTCGCGTGCCCGCGCGACGATGGCCATCTCCGGCACGTGCGGGTGCGGGTGCTTGGTGCCCTGGAAGAAGAGCCTCACGTTGGGGCGCCGCTCGGCGAGGGCTGCGACGGCGCGGATGAGCGTGAGGGGATCGAACCAGTTGTAGAGGCCCCCGCTCCAGAGCAGCAGCTTGTCGTCGGTTGCGATGCCATCGCGCACGCCCTTGACGACGGCGCGCTCATGGCGCGGCGGCGTCGACGAGAGCCCGAACGGCGAGATGTCGATGAGGCCCCGCAGATCGGGATCGCCGACGTAGGTCGTCGGGTTGATCCGGCCGAGAGCGGCGAGCTGACCGAGGTAGAAGTGACGCTGACGCTCGGATGCGCAGAGGAAGAAATCGCCGCGCTCGAGTTGTTCATTGAGCACATCCGTCGCGTCGGAGACCTGCTTCGCCCACACGGGTGCCGCGAGCTCGCGGCCCTGTTCGAGCTGCTCGAGGTGCATGGGATCGTAGATGTCGACGACGAGGATCTTGTCGCTCATGCGCAGGCTCTCGAACACGGCCATGGCATGACCCTGGAACACGATGATGTCGGCTCCGCGCTCGAGCGGCTCGAACCGAGCGTCGTCGCCCGGACGGATGTGCACGATCTCGAAGGGGGCGTCGACAGGGCTCACCCCCGCGAGCGAGACGAGCGTCACCTCGTTCTCGCGCGACAGGAGCTCGGCCATGTTCCAGGCGCGGATGGCCGGCCCCGCCAGGCGCGGTCCGATCGGATCGCCCGTGACGATCACGACGCGCGTCGTGCGGGGGCGCTCGCTTACATCGAAGGCCTCAACGAGGTTCTCGTACCCGCGGAGGAAGGGCGGGTCGTGCAGCACGGAGACGTCGGCATTGCCGAACAGCTTCCACAGCACGCCGTCGCTGATCGTGCGCGAGCCCTGTACGACCTCCCGGGAACGACGAAGAGCCGGCAGCATCTCGACGAACTGGTCGATCGCGAAGAGCGGTGCGACCGCCTCCGTCGAGATCGAGGTGACGGGATCATCGCTCCCGCCGTTGCGGAGATCGAAGCCTGTCGAGTCCTCTCCGCCGAGCGTGACCCCTCGGCGCACCGCGAGCGCCATGGCGGCCGGAAGCGCCTGCGCGAGCTGGTCGTCGCCGAGGTTCTTGTACAGGGTCGCGAGAGCGTTCCGCTCGAGCAGGTAGCGCTCCTTGTGCGTGCCGTACGACGACATCGAGGCGTGATGCTTGTGATAGGCGAGCGACCTCGGTTCGTAACGGAAGCGCCATCCGAGCAGGTTCAAGCGCCAGCCGAGGTCGACATCCTCGAAGAACATGAAGTACGACTCGTCGAAGCCCCCGAGCGCCTCGTACACCTCACGGCGCACGAACATCGCCGAACCCGTCCCGAAGAGCACATCGCGTGGGGGGTCATCGATGCGCGGAATCGGCTCGCCCGTGAACGGCTTGTATCCCATGCCGAACCACGTGAGAGCCGAGCCCATGTAGTCGACGTGCTGGCCCTCCCAGTCGAGAACGCGACTCGCGACGGCACCGACGCGGGGCGCCGACGCGAATGCGTCGACGGCTGCGGAGACCCACGCGGCGTCAGGGCGCGCGTCGTTGTTGAGGAAGGCCACGAACTCACCGTGCGAACGGGAGACGCCCAGATTGCAGCCGCCCGCGAACCCGAGGTTCGTCGCGGACTCGACGAGGGTGACATCCGGCGCGCCTGCGCGCAGCTTCTCGAGACTGTCGCCTCCCGACGCGTTCTCGACGACGACGATCTCGAGCCGATCGGAGGGCCAATCGAGGTCGCGGAGGTGACGGATCGCTTCGAGCGTGTCGTCAGCCCCGCGGAAGTTCACGAGGATCACCGAGACGACTCCCGGTTGCAGCTTCGCCATGGACGCCTTTCTGGGAGCGGATGACCGCCGGGAAGTCTACCGGGTCAGGCCCGGGAGGCCGCTGTGGCCACGGCAGAGTGCAGGATGGCGTCGAGATCGTGGCGGGCCTGCCAACCGAGCTCGCGACGGATGCGACCCGCGTCCGCGACGACGACGGCGGGGTCGCCTGGGCGGCGTGGGGCGACGACGGGGTCGACTGCGGATCCGATCAGACGGATGAGGTTCTCGACCACCTCGAGCACGGTGGCGCCCCGACCCGTACCGACGTTGAAGACCCGGTGCGGTGCGCCGGACCCGAGCGCGCGCAGGGCGACGAGGTGCGCGTCGGCCACGTCGGCCACGTGGATGAAGTCGCGCACGCACGAGCCATCGGCGGTCGGGTAGTCGCCGCCGTAGACGACGGGCGCCGTGCCGGAGGCGAGCGCCTCGACGACGATCGGGATGAGGTTGTGCGCCTCGCGCTCCGCGAGCTCGGCGGAGGCGGCCCCTGCGACGTTGAAGTACCGCAGGCTCACGGCGCGGGCGCCGGTCTCGCTCGCGAAGCGCTCCACGAGCCGCTCCCCCTCAAGCTTGGTGGCGCCGTAGGGGTTGGCGGGCGCGAGCTCGGCGTCCTCCGTGACGGGGTGGTCGGAGGAGGCGTAGACGGCCGCGGTCGACGAGAACACGAAGCGCGTGACGCCCGCCGCGCGGGACGCCGCGAGCACGCTCTCGAGGCCGCCGACGTTCTGCCGGTGGTACCACTCGGGCCGCTCGACGGACTCGTCGGCCCGCTTGCGCGCCGCGAGGTGCACGACCGCGTCCACGCCCTGCGTGCGCGCGAAGTCGGCGACCGCGTCGGCCGCGCCGGCATCCGACAGGTCCACGCCGAGGAACGGCACCTCGACCCGGCCGGCGGTCTCCGGGAGGTCGATGACGGCAACGGACTCCCCCGCGGCCGCGAGAGCCCGCACGAGGTGACGCCCGATGTAGCCGGCTCCGCCGGTGACGAGGATGGTCACCGGTTCAGTCTAGGGAGCGGTCAGTAGAGGATCAGGCCTCCCCAGCCTCGCCCGATCTGGCCATAGGTCTTCCAGCCGCCGACGCCGTCCGCGGGGTAGAGCCACAGCTTCCCCTCGGACGTGCGGGCGAGCACGTCCGACTTCCCGTCGCCCGTGAAGTCGCCCGGGCTGAACAGGAGGTCGAAGGCGGTCCACTTGGCTCCGATCTGCACCGCGGCCAGGAAACCGCCGCTGCCGTTACCCGGGTACAGCATGAGCGATCCGGCGGCGGTGCGCGCCGCCAGGTCCTGCCTGCCGTCGCCGTTGAAGTCGCCGATCGGGAAGATCGCCGTCATGCCGGCCCAGCCGCGGCCGATCTGCGTCGCCTCGCCCTTCCAGCCACCGGAGCCGTTGCCCGCGTAGAGCCAGAGGCCTCCGGTGCTGGAGAGCGCGATGACGTCGACGAACCCGTCGCCGTCGAAGTCGCCGGGGCCCCAGATGCCGAGCCAGTCGGCCCATCCGGTGCCGATCCGCACGGGGGCACCGAGCGTCCCTCCGCCCTCGACGGGCCGCTGCCACAGGCGACCCGACGTGTCGCGAGCGAAGACGTCGTTGCGGCCGTCTCCGTCGAAGTCGCCGACCCCCACGAAGAGGTTCGTCGTCGACCAGTCACCCTCCAGGGGGACCGACGGAAGCCAGCCGGAGGCGCCGTTGCCGGGGTAGATCATCACGGCGCCCGAGTTGAGACGCACGATCACGTCGCGCTTGTGGTCCGACGTGAGGTCTCCCGCGCCGGGCTGATCGGTGAAGACGGCGCCGGGCTCCGCTCCGGGCCCGCCGACGGTCGTCATGGCTCCCCAGCCACGTCCGATGTCCGCCGACGAGCGCCAGCTCCCTCGGCCGTCGCCGGCGTAGAGGCGGAGCACTCCGCTGCTCGACAGCCCGATCACGTCCGGTGCGCCGTCGCCGTTGAAGTCGCCCGGGCTGAAGATCGATACGAATCCCCACCCGCGGCCGACAGTGACGGTGCCGGCCCATCCCCCGCTGCCGTTGCCGCGATACAGCCGCAGCTCGCCCGACGCCAAGCGCGCCAGGACGTCGACCTTCCGGTCGCCGTCGAAGTCGCCGATCGGGATGATGTCGATGCCGCCCCAGCCGACGCCCACCCGCACAGGCGGGGCGAAACGGCCACGGCCCGTGCCGGCGTGGAGCATGAGCTCGCCGGACGTTCTGCGCACGAAGAGGTCCTGCAGGCCGTCACCGGTGAAGTCGCCGGGGGCGATCAGCGTCCCGTCGCCCACCTCCACGTTGATCGCGACGGGCGAGCCGACCGCATTGTCGCCCTTGGTCGGCAGCAGCCACGCCTTCCCCGCGGAATCGACGGCCACGAGGTCGCGGTGACCGTCGCCGTTGATGTCGCCGGCTCCGAGCACGCTCCGGTACGCGCTCGCGTCGGCAGCGAGCTGGGCCCGTCCGCGGAAGGCGCCCTTGCGGTCGCCCTGGTAGTACCAGAGCGCGCCGGCGCCATCGCGCGCGACGACCCCTGGACCGTAGTCGTTGGACGACACCGAGGGGGCGTGGGTGTCGCCGAACCAGTCGGTGTAGAAGCGCCAGAAGTTGCGGTTCCCATACGACGAGCAGGGCCCACCGAGGCCGTACATGTTGGCGAGCGCGGCGTCGTCGGGGGTGTATGGCGTGTAGTAGTAGAGCGCCGCGGTCGCGCGGTTCGCGATGAGGACGTTCTTGGCGCCGCAGGCCGCGTTCGGGTGGAACTGGACAGCGGAGACCTGCCCCACGGGGTACCACGTCAGGGTGCCGGTGCCGTAGCGCTGGAACTGGCGCGCCGCGTTGTACAGCTGGTTGTAGATGCCGGCGAAGTCGGGGTGGCACCACCCGGGCCGGGTCGGATCGTCCGGGCAGTAGTAGCCCATCGCGCGATCCAGACGCGAGTCGCTCGGCGACTTGTGGGTGACGAGACTCTGCTCCTTCTGGAGCGTTACGAGGAGGACGCGTGCGGAGACGCCGCACGCCACCTGCACCTTGTAGAGGATGGACGCGACCGACTCCGACGCCGAGCCCTGGTACGCCTGGCACTGCTCGTTGGCGGCGCGGCTGGTCGTGCCGACGCGCAGGACGTCGAGGCACTTGCCGTTCTGGCACCCCCCGACCATGGTGGTGAGGAAGCCCTGGATCTCGTTCTCGGCCATCGCGTAGCGGTCGAAGAACTGCGCGTCACTGATGATGTCGCCGGCCTGGAAGGTGGGCGCCGCGGATGCGGAGGGGGCGGTGGCCGGGGCGCCCGCGAGGACACCGGCGACGAGCGCCGCCACGGCCGCAGCAGCGACCGCGCGGACCGCGGATACGAATTTCACAGAGGCCCCCATCGTGATACAGGGTACGCACACATGCCGCGTACGAGCGGATTTCCGGCGTCTGTCCGGAAAGCCCGATCACCTAGATTGGGCGTGTGACCGCAGCCCCACCGCGTCCTCGCGCACTCGTCATCTCCTATTCCGACATCGCGACGGATCCGCGGGTGCGGCGGCAGATCGACTGGCTCGCGGACGCCGGGTGGGAGATTGACACTCTCGGCCTGGGACCGCATCCGGACCCTCGTGTGGGCGATCACCACGTCGTCCGCAACCTGCCCCGATGGTCGTCGTCGCGGCTCGCGCAGCTCGCGCTGTACCTCCTCGTCCCGGCCCGGGCGCGATTCCGCGTGCTCGCGACCGACCGCTTCCCTGAGGCTGTGTCCGCTCGGCTGAGAGATCGCGCGTACGGCGCCGTCGTCTTCAACGAGATCGAGTTCATCCCCTGGGTCATCGACCGCAAGCTGTTCGACCCGGCGACGACGCACATCCATCTCGACCTCCACGAATTCCACGAGCCGACCCTGACGGCGCGGACGCGCTGGGCCCGGCTCACGGCGAGGCACTACCGCTGGATCCGGTCGCACATCGGGCGGCCGGAGTTCGCGAGCCGCTCGACGGTCGCGAGCGGGATCGCCCGGCTGTACGAGGAGGAGTTCGGCGTCGAGACGCTCTTCCTCGTGCGCAACGCCCCCCCGTACGTCGACCTGCAGCCGTCTCCCGTCGACCCGGATGCCATCCGCCTGCTGTTCCACGGCATGGCGAGCTGGGCGCGCGGTCTCACGCAGATCGTCGAGGCGTTCGAGGGCCTCGACCCGCGCTTCTCGATGACCTTCATGCTGACTCCGCCGCAGCGCAACATCGACCGTCTCCAGGCGCTCATCGACGAGAAAGGCCTCGGCGACCGGATGCGCATCGTGCCCCCCTCGCCGATGCGCGAGATCGCCCGAAACATCAACGAACACGATCTCGAGATCGTCTTCTACCCCTCCACCACGACGAACGTCCGGCTGGCCCTCCCGAACAAGATCTTCGAGGCGGTCCAGGGGCGCCTCGGCCTCGTGATCGGCCACAGCCCGATGCTCGAGGAGGTCGTCACCCGCTACGGCAACGGCGTCGTAGTGGACGGATGGCAGCCGGCCGACCTGCGCGCGGCGCTCGAGTCGCTCGACGCCGCTGCGATCGTCGGGATGAAGCAGGCCTCGGCGGCGGCGGCGCGCGAGCTCAACGCCGAGAATGAGGGCCGGGTGTTCCTGTCCGCGCTCGGCATCCTCCCGGGTCCCGCCGGCGCCGCGGGCGCCGCGGGCTAGACTTCCGGGGACAGCGGGAGGCTGGAGGAGCATGACGTCGATCTGGCGCTTGTACTGGGACGTCATCGGCTACCTGCCCGAACGCGCCCGGCGCTTCCTCACCTTCTACGCCCTCGCGCTCGCGGCGCTGTCGTTCCTCGACGGCGCAGCGCTCGCCCTTCTCGCGCTCGCGATCACGCCTCTCGCCTCGGGCGAGCCGCTCTCGCTCCCGGTCGTGGGAACCCTCGACACCGCCGGAACCGTCGTGCTCGTGGCCGTGATCTTTCTGCTCATCATCCTCAAATCGGTCGCGGCGATGCTGCTGCTCTGGCGCACGACCCGCACCTTCGCCCGCTACGAGCTCGAGCTCGGCAGTCGGCTGTTCGAGGCGTACATCCGGTCGCCCTGGGTCGAGCGGCTCAAGAAGAACTCGGCCGACATCGTCCGGGCGACCGACGGCAGCGTCTCGACGACCATCTCGGGCTTCATCCTCCCCGCGGCGACCCTGCTGGGCGAGGTGATGACCTCCGTGAGCCTCGTCGTGGTCCTCATCGTGACGCAGCCACTCGTCGCCGCGATCACGGTCGTCTACCTCGGGCTGCTCGCGGTGCTGCTGTACTTCGTCGTAGCGCGCCGGGTACGCCAGGCCGGCCGTGTCGCCCTGCGCTACTCGCTCAAGTCGTCGAGGCTCATCACCGAGATGGTGGGGGCCCTCAAGGAGGTGACCCTCCGAAACGCGGCCGCGGCCGTCTCTGCGGTCGTCCGGGATAACCGCTCGCACTCCACCCGGGCGCGGGCCAACGCCCAGTTCCTCAATCAGATCCCGCGCTACGCGCTCGACTCCGGCATCGTCGGGGGCTTCGTGCTCGTGGGCATCGCGGGGTACCTCACGGGCGGGATCGCCGGGGCGACGACGGCCGTCGCGCTCTTCGGACTCGCGGGCTTCCGCATCGCGCCCTCGCTCGTCAGGTTCCAGAGCGTGCTGTCGCAGCTCAACGTCAGCCGCCCGCACGCCGAGCTCGTGCTCGGCGAGATCCGTCGCTCCGAGGCCGCGCGCAGCGCCGTGGATGACGGACGCGGCGATCTCGACCTCCCGGAGCAGCCGCGCGAACTGCGGTTCCAGGGTGTCAGCTTCCAGTACTCGCCCGACGCGGAGCCGGCGGTGCGCGATGTCGACCTCGTGATCCCGTTCGGCTCGACGGTCTCGTTCGTGGGGGCGTCAGGCGCGGGCAAGTCGACGATGGTCGACCTCCTCCTCGGTCTCATCGAGCCCACGGCCGGCCGCATCGAGATCGACGGTATGCCCGCGCGTGATTTCACGCGGTCGTGGCGCGAGCGTGTGGCCTACGTGCCGCAGGACGTCGCGATCTTCGACTCGACGATCGGCCAGAACGTCGCCCTCACGTGGAGCGACGACTTCGACCGGGACCGCGTGCGCGTCGCGCTCGAGCGCGCGCAGCTCCTCGACATGGTGGAGTCGCGCCTGGGTGGTCTCGACGGCCGGGTCGGCGAGCGCGGCCTCGCGCTGTCCGGCGGCCAGCGGCAGCGCCTGGGCATCGCGCGGGCGCTCTACGTCGACCCGCTCGTGCTCGTGATGGACGAGGCCACGAGCGCCCTCGACACGGCGACGGAGGCGGCTGTCACCGCGGCAATCCGCTCCCTGCGCGGGTCGATGACGATCATCACGGTGGCTCACCGGCTGTCGACGGTCGTGGACTCCGACATCGTCTTCTTCATGAGCGGCGGCCGGGTCGCCGCGAGCGGGACGTTCCGCGAGCTGGTCGACCAGGTGCCGGAGTTCGCCGCGCAGGCGGCGCTGGCCGGCCTGATCGGCTAGGCGCCGAGCAGGGCGTCCGCCACGGCCTCCGCCGCGTTGCCGTCGCCGTACGGTGCCGCGTCCGTGTCGGACGGCCTCGGGCGCTCGACCGCACCGCGCAAGGCGGGGAGGTCGTCGCCCACCAGGACGTTCCATCCGAGCTCGACCGTCTCCGTCCACTCGGTCTCCGGACGGACGGTCACGCAGGGCACGCGCAGGAGGAAGGCCTCCTTCTGGAGCCCGCCCGAGTCGGTGATGACGCCCGCGCTGCCGAGCACGGCCGCCACGAGCTCCGGGTACGGGAGCGGATCCACCGGACGGACGGCGCCCGTCGCCAGTTCGATCCCCGCCTCGCGCGCCATCCGCGCCAGCCGGGGATGCGTGAGCAGCAGCACGGGTCGCGACAGCGCCGCGAGCTGCCCGATGATGACGGCGAGACGCTCGGGGTCGTCGGTGTTGTCGGGACGATGAAGCGTCGCGACGTAGTACTCGCCGGGCTCGACGTCGCCCCGGCCCGGACGCCCGGCCACTGCGTCGCGCGTCGCGTACAGCACGTCGGTCATGACGTCGCCGACGAGCACGCTCCGCTCCGCGAGCCCTTCGCGCGCGAGGTTGCGCATGGCGAGCTCGGTCGGTGCGAGGAGCAGGTCGGACGCGTGGTCCGTGAGCACTCGGTTGTGCTCCTCGGGCATCCTCCGGTTGAACGAGCGCAGCCCTGCCTCGAGGTGGGCGAGCGGGCGGTGCAGCTTCACGCTCGCCAGAGCGGCTGCGACCGTCGAGTTGGTGTCGCCGTAGACGAGCACCCAGTCCGGTGCGGCCTCCTCGATGACCGGCTCGATCCCGGCGAGGATCGCCGCCGTCTGAGCTCCGTGGGATCCGGACCCCACGCCGAGGTTGACGTCGGGAGCCGGGATGCCGAGGTCGCGGAAGAAGGCGTCGCTCATGCGCTCGTCGTAGTGCTGACCCGTGTGGACGATGATGTGACCCGCACGTCCCGCAAGCGCGTGGGCGACGGGGGCGAGCTTGACGAACTGGGGGCGTGCGCCGACGACGCTCAGGATCCTCACCCGACGAGAGTAGTCGGAACGCAGTCGGCCGAGGCTCTCGTAGACTCGGCAGGTGCATGAGGACTCGCGAGACTCACGTCCTCACGTGCTCTACGTCGCATGGGGCTTCCCGCCGTCGCGAGGCGCCGGCATGTACCGTGCGCTGGCGACGGCCAACGCCTTCGCCCGCGAGGGCTGGCGCGTCACCGTGCTCACCGCCACGCGCGACACCTTCGAGCGGATCACGGGAGCCGATCCGGCCGCCGAGCGCGAGATCGACCCTCGCGTGGCGGTCGTGCGCATCCCGTTTGACCCGGAGCGGGGCGAGACCGACATCTCGCGCTGGTCGCGCCTGCGCGTCGCCTCCCCGCCGCTCTGGCACTACGTGCGCAACTCACGCGAGCGGCGCGGGTTCCCCGAGCGGAACTACGGAGCGTGGGCGAAGCCACTTGCCGCCGCGGCGCGACGGATCCACGCGGCGTCTCCCGTCTCGCTCGTCGTCGGCTCCGCCAACCCCAACGTGGACTTCGTGCCGGGAGACGTGCTCCACCGCGACTCGGGCGTGCCCTACGTCATGGACTACCGCGACGCGTGGCACCTCGACGTGTACACCGGGGAGACCCTGGACCTGGGCGAGCGCTCACGAGAACTCGAGCAGCGCCTGCTCGGAGACTGCGCCGAGGCGTGGTTCGTCAACGCGCCGATCCGCGACTGGCACGCCAGCGAGCACCCGCAGCGCGCGGCCGACATGCACGTGGTGTCGAACGGTTTCGACCCGAACTTCCTCACGCTGTCGCGCAGGCGTCGCCCAGACCCGGACGCGCTCGTCTTCGGCTACCTCGGCACCATCTACGGACCGATCCCGCTTCGGGAGACCCTCGACGCCTGGCGGGTCGCGCGCCGTCGATCGCCGCTCGCCGCCGCCGCGCGGCTCGAGTTCCACGGGCGCCTCGGCCACTTCGCGGATGGCGACCCCGCCTCCGCGCGCCTTCTCGCGGAGTACGCCGACGACGGCGTGAGCTATTGCGGCCCCGCATCCAAGACGGAGGTCGCCGAGGTCTACGGCCGGTTCGACGCATTGGCGCTCGTCGTGAGCCACAGCCGCTTCGTGACGAGCGGCAAGGTGTTCGAGTACGCCGCCACCGGTCTCCCGATCGCGGCCCTGCACCATCCCGAGACCGCCACCACGAGCGTCCTCCAGGGGCGCCCTCTCTGGTTCCCGGCGGCCGAGGTGTCCGTCGACGCGTTCGCTGATGCGATCATCGCGACCGCGGAGGCCGCCGCGCGCATGACGCCCCGCGATCGCGAGCAGGCCGCCGCCTGGTCGCAGCATCTGTCGCGCGACGAGCAGCTCATCCCGCGCATCCGCTCGCTGCGGGCGAAGGTGGCGTCGTGACCGCCCGCGACACGATCACGGTCCTGCTGACCCCGGCCGCCGACGTCACCCGCGAGGGCGCATCTCTCCTCGCCCGAGTGCGCGAGTCCGATCCCGAGGCGCCCGTGCGCATCGTGGCGCTCGGGCGAGCGCCTGAGGCGGTGTCGGCCGACCTCGTCGTCCCGAGGGACCGCCTCACCCGCGTGCTGCACGCGGTGGGCGGCGACGCGATCTCGCGTCGACTCGCCGACTCGCCCGCGGGTCGTCTGCTCAACTCGCTCGGCCCGATGCACCCCGGCCGCGTCGCCTGGCGGTCCCTCCGGGGGTCGCGTCAGGTGCGGGAGCTCCTCGGACGGACGAGGCTCCTCGTGGCCGCCGACGACGACTCCGCGCTCCCGGCCTGGAAGGCGGTGCGTGCGGGACTGGTCCCCGAGGCACGGTTCGACCCGGCGGCCGCGCGCGTGCTGGCGTCCGGCTCCGGCGTCTGATCAGACGAGGAGCTCCGCGAGGACGTCGGCCGAAAGACGTCCGTCGTGGACGGCGCGTACGAAGCCGGGCCCCTGTCCCGCGATCCGGGCGGCGGGCTCCGGGTCGGTGGCGATGGCGCGCACCACGCTCTCCAGGTCGCGAGCGGTGGCCTCGACGATGGGGAGCTCGCGGCCCGTCCGCTCGGCGACGAGCGTGCGGACCGCGGCGCTCACGTGACCCACGACGACCCGTCCTGCCGCCATCGCCTCGCACGCCGCCACACCGTAGTCGCCGAGACGCAGCTGGTCGATCACGATGTCGGCTCCGCGGATCGCCTCCGGCATCTCCTCGTGCGGCACGCCCGTCAAGCGTCGATAGCGGATCACGCCGTCCTCGGCGAGGCGCGTCATGGACGCGTCGACGAAAGCCGATCCCTTGTTGAGGGCCTTGCTCGGGGCGTGCACGACAAGCGGGACCTCTCCCGCAGACGACGGCGGGGCGGCCCAAGCGTCGGGGTCGACGACCACGGGCAGCCAGCGCGCAGTCTCGACGTGGGCAAGCAGGCCCGGGGTCGACACGAGGACGGGCGCGCCGATCTTCTCGAGGAGGCGCCGGTTGCGTCGAACCTGGGCCTCCACGACCGCCGCGCGGTCACGCAGCTCGTCGGCGAACGGCGACTCGGGCTCCTCGGCCGCGTGGCGAGCGGGCGAGCGGATGTCACTCCCGTGGCACAGCATGAGCACCTCGACACCTCGGCGACGGAGTCGCGACGCCTGCCGCGCACAGGTCTCGTCGAGCGGGGCGCCGAACGGATTCCGCTCGGCCTCGATCATGACGTGCGTGAAGGCCGAGGCGACCGCCTCGAACTCGCAGCGCTGCCAGCGCCTCGAGGCCACGTAGGCCCCATACGGGATGACCCGATCGGCCCGGTGCCGGAAGCCCTCGGCGAGGTCCGACACCATGTTGATCGCCGCGGCGCCCTCGACGTAGCGGGTCACCGCCCGCGCCCACTGCCACCCCTGTCCGGCGAAGTTGACCGGGGCGATGTACAGGCGGACATGAGCGTCGGGCGCGCTCGGAGGCGGCGGCAGCTCCTCCGGATCCCACCGAAGACGCGGAGGGAGGCGCCGCGCGAGCACGCGCTCCGGGATGAGGCGGAGCGCAGCCCCTTGCAGCATCACCCGAACCGGCACCCGCCCAGTGTAGGAGGATCAGAGCAGGCGCGATGCCAGCAGGAAGCGCGGTGCCCCGTCCCGCGCGAGCAGGCCCCGCGGATCCCTCGTCAGGATGACGGACGGCGACCGGAACCTGACCCGCGCCTGCACGAGCTCTCCGAGGGTCGCCGCATCCGCGCCGTCGACGATCGCGTCGACCAGCCGGCGGTCCGCGATCGACAGGCTGCGCTCGAACCCGGGGGCGACCTCGCGATAGCGCGCGACGAGACGCGCAAGGTACCCGGCGTCCTCCGGGGTCCAGCGGTTCTCCCTCACGCGCACGAGCACGCCGGAGAACACGTGGACGCGCACCGTCTTCACGACAATGGCCCGGCGCACCGCGAGGCTCTGATGGGTGAACCACTCGTCCTCGACGAGCTCCGTGATCGCCGCGAAGTCCCGCTCGGGCGGCGTCACGACGAAGGTCACACGACCCACCGCGTCGTTCCCCACGACGTAGGCCGGGAGGCCGCGACCGTATCCGATCGGCTCGCCCGAGAACCAGAGCTTCAAGCCCACGAGCTGGTCCGAGCCGTTGCGGAGGTGCGTCGGGAAGCGGAGGCCGAGGTCCCGAAGCGTCTCGCGGCGGAGGAGGCCGAGCGGCGCGGTGCGGTACGCGAGGCGGTCGCGGAGCGGGTCCAGGTCGCGAGACCTCCTCCCCCATCGCACGGGCGGCGTCCGTACCTTCGGGCCGCTGTCGTGCCGCTCCGCCGGGATGAACGCGCTCAGCCCGCCCGCTCGCGCCGCCCCCAGCCAGGCGGCGAGGGCGCCGTCCTCGAGCTGGTCGTCCGAGCCCATGATGGAGACGTACTCGGCCTCCGACCGCTCGATGCCGAAGTTGAAGGGCGATGCGGGGGTCGACGTCCCGTCGAGCAGCTCGACGAATCGCGCGCGCGCCCGCACCTCGTCGGAGACCGTCGCGCGGATCGCGTCCGCCGCGATGTTGTGGCAGACCACCGTGACGAGCAGCTGGTCGGCATCCAGCCCCGACCGCAGCAGCGACACGACGGCGCGCTGCGTGGGCCGCGCAGCGTCGTGAACGGGCACGATGACCTCGACAGCATGCGTCACCGGGCGGCCTCCTCGACCACGTCGGCGCCTCGCTGCGCGACCACCTCTCCGGATGCGGCGCGCCGCGCCCAGGTCTCGATCGCCTCGCGACGAGCCGGATCGACCTCGGCGTCGAGCGCTGCGAGCATCGCGTCCGCGACGGCGTCCTCCTCGTAGGGGACCGCGACCCCGGCCGTGCCCTCCGCGAGGAAGCCGGCCGCAGGTCCCGCCCCCGCGAAGACGGCGGGTGTGCCGCAGAGCGCGGCGGCGTAGAGCTTGGTCGGGAACGCGAACCCGTAGCCGGTGTCGGGCTTGACGCTCGCGAGCGCCGCCCGTGCACCGCGAAGCCACTCCGCGACGGCGGCTGGCTGCACGCGGGGCACGAGTCGGATGGCCCCCTCTGGAAGCGAGCGGGCGAGCTCGGCGAGGAGCGGCCAGTCCGAGCCCTGGCCGACGTACACGAGCACGGCATCCGGCCGATGCGCGCGCACCTTCGCGAAGGCCCGTGCGAAGACGTCCGCGCCGTGCACCTCCGATGCGGTCCCCGTGTAGACGAGATAGGGCGCATTGAGGTCCACTGCGGC
>Ga0182743_1001197_pt1 | contig 26235 bp, 17 predicted proteins | sample eDN3rd30CKraftOP_FD_128522 | JGI IMG/M metagenome (GOLD analysis project Ga0182743, IMG submission 128522) | Enriched Organic Plus compost microbial communities from Emeryville, California, USA - eDNA 3rd pass 30_C Kraft OP (version 2) (version 2) ... | reverse complement strand
GATTGCCAGCGCGAAGGCGTCGGTCGATTCGTACGGCTATCTGGTGCCCCCATCCGTGGCGGCGTGGCCCGCCGTGATCCGCTACCTCGAGCTCGGCGGCCGTGCCCGCGTGCTCGCGGAAGGATTCACGATCGAGGGCACACACTGGCCCGCAGGTACGATCTACCTGCCGCGCAGTGGCAATGGTGATTTCGGTGCGCGCATCGATGCCGCCGGTCTGGCGCAGGTCGGCGGTCAACCGGTCAACACCGGGCGCGCAGCGCGGGGCAATGACCTTGGTACCGAGGAATCGTACCCGGTTGAACTGCCAAAGCTGGCGGTCGTGACGGGGCAGGGTGTGAACGCCACCTCCTACGGCGCGCACTGGCACTTCCTCGAGAACGTCGCCGGACTGAAGTTCGATGCGGTGCCTGCCGATCGCCTGGAGAGCACGAACCTCGATCGCTACAGCGTGATCGTGCTGCCGGAGATGGGCCGTCCGGCGTCAGGCGATCGCTTCAACGATGCACTGAAGCGCTGGGTGCAGGCAGGCGGCACGCTGATCGCCGTCGGCAATGGGGCCCGTTCGATCGCGGCACCTCTGGCGGACATCAAACTGCGCGCGGACTCGTCCTCCAAGGCGAGTGGCGACGCGAAGCTCGAGCGCGCACTGCGTGGCCGCGAGGCACGCGACCTCGAGCAGTGGGAGCAGGAAATTCCCGGGACCATCCTGTCGGTGAATCTCGACCCTGCGCACCCACTCACATTTGGCGCCGGTGTGGCGGCCGATTCGTCGCGGATGTTTGTGCTCCATACCGGTGGCGCAGTCTTTGAGCCGGATGAGAACTTCGAAAGCGCGGCGTACTTCGGCGATAAGCTGAACAAGGTGAGCGGTGTGATCAGCCAGGAGAACCTGAACCGCCTCGGTCGGGCGACATGGCTGGCCAACAAGCGTGTGGGGCGCGGACGCGTCATCCTGTTCGCGGATGATCCGCTCTTCCGTGCGTTCTGGTATACCTCGTTCCAGCCCTGGTTCAATGCCCTGATGATCGGGCCACGGCTGTAATTTTCGCCATTCGGCGAACCCACGGGGCAATGCCAGCCCGGCAGACAGGCCGGGCACACGCATTGCCCCGTTTTTATGCCGACTTTCAGACGAGGTAATCCGGCGTGGTCAATCCCGAACGTCTCACGATCAAGGCCGCAGAAGCGCTGCAGTCCGCAGTGCAGGAAGCGGCGCGCCGCGGCAATCCCGCGATCGAAGATCTGCATCTCCTCAACGCACTGCTCGCGCAGGATGAAACAGTCGTTGTTCCGGTGTTGCAGAAGGTGGGCGCGAACGTTGTGCGCCTGCGCGAATTCCTGAGCCAGGCGCTCGACCGTTTGCCCAGGCAGACCGGCGGCTCGTCGCCTACGCTCAGCCGTGAACTCAACCAGATTCTCGACGAAGCGGAACAGGAGGCGCGCAACCTCGGTGACGAGTATGTCTCGACCGAGCACATGCTGCTCGCGCTTGCTGCACACAAGGGCTCGACCACGCGCGAGTTGCTCAACCTGCAGAACGTCACGGCTGAGCGCCTGCGCGAAGCGCTCGAGCAGGTGCGCGGGCCACACAAGGTCACCGACCAGAATCCGGAAGAGAAGTACCGCGCGCTTGAACGCTTCACCCGGGATCTGACGGAGGTTGCACGAAAGGGCAAACTCGACCCGGTGATCGGTCGTGATGAAGAAATCCGCCGCGTCGTTCAGGTGCTGAGCCGTCGTACGAAGAACAATCCCTGCCTGATTGGCGAACCCGGTGTGGGCAAGACTGCCATTGTGGAAGGGCTCGCACAGCGCATCGTGAACGGGGACGTGCCCGAAACACTGCGCGACAAGCGACTCATTCAACTCGATATCGGCGACCTGCTCGCGGGAGCCAAGTACCGCGGTGAATTCGAAGAGCGGCTCAAGGCCGTGCTGAAGGAGATCACCGAGGCCGAAGGTCGCTACATCGTTTTCATCGATGAGATTCACACGATCGTCGGGGCAGGCAAGGCCGAGGGTGCGGTCGATGCCGGTAACATGCTCAAGCCGGCGCTGGCCCGTGGCGAGCTGCGCGTGGTGGGCGCAACCACGCTCGATGAGTATCGACAGAACATCGAGAAGGACCCTGCGCTCGAGCGTCGCTTTCAGCAGGTGTATGTCGGTGAACCTTCCGTCGAAGACACAATCGCCATTCTGCGCGGACTCAAAGAGCGCTACGAAGTCCATCACGGTGTGAAAATCACCGACGCCGCGATCGTGGCGGCCGCGAGGCTTTCGCATCGATACATCTCGGACCGGTTCCTTCCCGACAAGGCGATCGACCTGATTGATGAAGCGGCATCGCGCCTGCGCATCGAGATCGATTCGGTGCCGCACGAGATCGACGAAGTCGAGCGTCGCATCATGCAGCTCGAAATCGAAAGAACCGCACTCGCACTGGAAAGCGACCGCGAAGCCGTCGAACGGCGCAGCAAAATTGATGATGAACTCGCGCAGTTGAAGGAACGAGCGCAGGGATTACGCGCACGCTGGCAGTCGGAGAAGGATGCGATTCAGCGGATCCGCACACTCAAGGAACGCATCGACCAGCTTCGCGCCGAAGCCGAACGTGCGCAGCGCACTGCCGACCTCAATCGCGCTGCGGAAATTCAGTACGGCGAAGTTCCGAAACTGGAGAAAGAACTTGGAGAAGCGGAAACGCGCCTGACTGAACTCCAGCAGGAAACCAAGTTCCTGAAGGAAGAAGTCGACGCGGATGACATCGCCGAAGTCGTTTCGAAGTGGACCGGTATCCCGGTTTCACGGATGCTGGAATCGGAGCGTCAGCGGCTGTCGCGTCTCGAAACAGAGCTGGGCCGCCGGGTAGTCGGACAGGAGGAGGCTGTCCGTGCAGTTTCGGATGCGGTACGGCGCAGCCGGGCGGGATTGCAGGATCCCAATCGCCCGATCGGCAGTTTCATTTTCCTGGGCCCGACGGGCGTCGGCAAAACCGAAACAGCGCGTGCGCTGGCGGAGTTCCTGTTCGACGATGAACACGCGATGGTGCGCATCGACATGTCCGAATACATGGAGAAACACTCGGTCGCGCGGTTGATCGGCGCACCTCCCGGGTACGTCGGTTATGAGGAAGGCGGCCAGCTCACGGAGCAGGTGCGTCGTCGGCCGTACAGCGTGGTACTGTTCGACGAAATCGAGAAGGCACACAGCGACGTTTTCAACATCTTCCTGCAGATCCTGGATGAAGGCAGACTCACCGATTCGCAGGGGCGTACCGTCGATTTCCGCAACACGGTGATCATCATGACCTCGAACATCGGCAGCCCGTTCATTCTCGAGCACGCGGGCAGCCGCGTGTGGGTCGAGGTCGAAACGATTGTGCTGGAAGAACTGCGGCGGCACTTCCGCCCCGAGTTCCTGAATCGTGTCGATGACATCGTCGTTTTCAAACCGCTCGCGCGCGAGCAGATCCGCACCATTGTCGATCTGCAACTCACGCGCATGAGGCAGTTGCTGCAGGAGCGGCGCATCACCCTTGTGGTCACGCCGGAAGCAGCCGACCTGATCGCCGAGGTCGGGTACGACCCCGCATTCGGTGCGCGGCCGCTGAAACGAGCGATTCAGCGGCTGATCCAGAACCCCCTCGCCGTCAAACTGCTCGAAGGCGAATTCAGCGACGGCGACACGATTGTAGTCGATCGCAGGGATGGCGCCGACCAGATGGAGTTTCGGCGTGATGGAGCTGCAGCCGCCCGACTTGCCGCCGATTGAGGCAGCGTGAGTAACTTGACACGGTCGCCGAGGGGGTCGAACGTTCTGCGTGCTCCCCCGGCTCTATCCTGAACCACGGACAAGGTATGCGCGCAGCAAAGTCGCTCTGGAGTCTCACCGCCGTGTTGACGCTCTTTTCTGCCGCGTGCGTCACCAGAACTGAACCCCTGTATACCACGCCCGCGCAGGGCGTCGCGCCGGCGCTGATCATTGAACAGTTCCTCGCCGCGGTCAATTCGCAGGACCTTGCCACGATGGGCAATCTCTTCGGCACCCGGGATGGCCCGATCAGCAATCGCGATCCGAAGGCACAGGTTGAACAGCAGATGTTCGTACTGGCGAACATCCTCAAACACCAGGATTACCAGTTCGAGGGCGAGTCCATTGTGCCGGGGCGCCAGAACGAAGCCACACAGTTCAGCGTGCTGATGACGATCGGGAAGCGAAAGATCTCGGTGCCGTTCCTGGTGGTCAGGTCGAAAAATAACGGCTGGATGGTGGAGCAGATCGGGATCGAAAAGATCACCTACACGCGTTAGCGGTACAGCTTCACGAGCCGGGCCGGCGGTACACCAGCCGCATGCAGGGCGCGCAACACGAGGTGGAGGAGGATCAGCCGAATCGGGCCGGATTTCCTCCACCGTCGTGCTGATGTGGAGACCGCACTGCTGAGCAGAAGCACGCGGCCGGTTCTGCGCAGCGTTCGATAGAGCCGAACATCCTCGAACAACGGCACGGGTTGCACCCCACCAATCGATTCAAGAATCGCCCGACGGGCGAAGATTGCCTGATCGCCGGTCGCAGTACTGAAAAGTCGGGAGCGCAGGTTGATCCCGGGGGCGAGCCAACGAAGCGGGAAGGGAAGTGCGCCGTCACGGTTGTCGAAGCGCAGGCGGAACGAGCCGCCGACGACGCGGGTGTCCGCGAGCACCGCATCGATTTTCCCGGCCGCGTCCTGTGGAAGCAGCGTGTCCGCGTGCAGGAACACTACGACCACGCCGAGGCTCTCCTGCAAACCTGCCTGAAGTTGTGCACCCCGGCCACGCGGGCCGTGAATTGCTCGCGCACCCTCCGCGATTGCGAGTTGCACGGTTAGGTCGGTGCTGCCGCCATCCACGATCAGGTACTCTGCGGCGTGACCGAACGCGGTCTTGGCCGCCCGCAGCGTCGGCCCGATATTGTCGGCTTCGTTGAGCGTCGGAATGACGATCGAGAAGTGCGGCAGGTTCATTTGTGTTCGACCAGCTCGATCAGCACGCCGCCAGTGCTTTCGGGATGGATAAAGGCGACCCGGTGTCCGTGCGCGCCGGTGCGCGGTTCGCGATCGATCAGGCGAACGCCCTGTTCCGCGAGTTCATCGAGCTTCGCCGCCAGGTCGGAAACGCGATACGCGATGTGGTGAAGTCCGGGGCCTCGGCGGTCCAGGAACCGTTGTACCGTGGAGCCGGCCGAGGTCGGCTCGATCAGTTCGATCCGTGACTCGCCGCTCCCGACGAATGAGACCGCCACCTGCTGGCTTTCCACCCGTTCGATCGGGGAACCGCTCGCTCCGGCGACGCGTTCAAAGGTTGGCAATGCTGCGGTGATTGAAGTCACCGCGATGGCAACATGATCAAGTGGAAGTTCCACGGTTTGCTCCAGGGCCGTTTTTTTGCAACCGTGGCCGATAATAACGGAGCCCATCCGCCGCTGCCATGCGGAACGGCTCAAACCAGGAGACAGTCGGATGGCCGAGAACGGCAAGCTGCTGAACGTGACCGATGCCAACTTCACGGATGAAGTCGAAGGTGCCAAAGGCCTGACCATGGTCGATTTCTGGGCCGTCTGGTGCGGTCCCTGCCGCATGGTTGCGCCCATCGTCGAGCAGCTCGCGGAGGAGTACGCGGGTCAGGTCAAGGTCACCAAGCTCGATGTCGATGCAAACCCGGAGACCGCCGTCCGGTATGGCATCCGCTCAATCCCCAGCATCCTTTTCTTCAAGGACGGCGAACTGGTCGACACCGTCGTTGGCGCGGTACCGAAGGCGCAGCTAGAGCGGAAGATCAAGGACAACATCTAGCCTCCACTCCTGGCTGGAGCTGTCGGAGCGGGCAAACCGCCCGCTCCGACACCTGATTCCAGCCCAACCCCAACCGATCCCGATCCCGATCCTGCGCAGCAGTTCCCCCTCCTGCAGTTGACGTTGCTTCGAATCGAAGGGGTGAACGTTCCTGCAGGTAAGGCTCCTCTCGCAGAACCGCTCCAGCGGGGCTACCATCGTATGATGGGTCAACTCTATATTGTAAGCACTCCCATCGGGAATCTTGCCGACATTACGTACCGCGCCGTCGACGTGCTTGGCGGAGCGGACCGTGTCCTTGCAGAGGACACGCGCCGCACCTCGATCCTGCTGCGCCATTACGGGATCCGCACCCCGTTGTACTCGGCGCATGCGCACAACGAGCAGGCGAGAACACATCTACTGCTGGACTGGCTCGCGGCGAACGAAAAAGTCGCTCTGGTCTCGGATGCAGGGACGCCGCTCATTTCGGACCCCGGCGCACGGATCGTGCAAGCTGCGTTGAACGGCGGGCACGAAGTTGTGCCCGTGCCAGGTGCTTCTTCGATCCTTGCGGCGCTTGTGGCTTCGGGGCTGAATCCCGAACCCTTCACCTTTTTCGGCTTTCCGCCCCGTAGCGGACGCGACCGTGAAGTGCTGCTCGAGAAGATTGCGGTACTGCCGCACACGGCGATTCTGTACGAAGCGCCGGGTCGGATACCCAGACTGCTCAGGGATCTGGTTGCCACCTGTGGCGGCGAACGCAATGCCGTGGTCGCACGTGAACTGACCAAGGTTCATGAAGAGTTCAGGCGAGGAACGCTGGTGGAACTTGCTGAGGCCTTCGGTGAACTGGAGAAAGTTCGCGGTGAATTTGTGGTTCTGGTTGAAGGCAATACAACGCCTGTGCAACCTGCCGCATCGGAAGAAGATGTTCGAAGTGTAGCGCGTGCATTGCTCGCCGACGGGCAGTCTGCACGTGATGTGGCGCGGGAGCTGGCCGCGCGGTTCCGGCTCTCACGCAACGAAGCTTACCAGATCACCCTCGATAGCGGGTGATCAACTGGAGGGAATCAGCTTGAAGTTTCGGCACCTCCTCGCGCTTGCGGCGCTAACGGTACTGCCCGGCTGGGCAGCGGCGCCTCCTGCCCTGGAACTCACGATTGCCCAGTTGCAGTACGGCGGTGGCGGCGACTGGTACGCCAATCCATCAGGGCTGCCGAATCTTCTGAAGGAGATCCGGGCGCGCACGGGATTGGAGGTCTCCGAGCGCCCGGCGCGCGTCAAGCTGACTGACCCGACGCTCTGGAATTATCCGTATCTCTACCTCACCGGTCACGGCAACATCCGGTTCACCGATGAGGAAGTGCAGATCCTGCGGCGCTATCTGCTGAGCGGCGGCTTCCTCCATGCCGACGACAATTATGGCCTCGACAAGGCGCTGCGTCGCGAGCTGGCGCGGGTATTCCCCGACAAGCAGCTCGTAGAGCTGCCGGTGGATCATCCGCTGTATCGTGTGTATTACGAGTTTCCGAACGGACTGCCAAAGATCCACAAGCACGACGGCAAACCCGCGCAGGGCTTCGCATATCTGCACGAAGGCCGGGTTCTGGTCTACTACACGTACGAGACCGACCTCGGTAATGGCTGGGAAGATCCGGAACGCTACGACGATCCCATCGAAACGCGTGAGAGCGCGTTCCGCATGGGTGTGAATCTTTTCCTCTACGCACTTTCTCAGGCGGCGCGATGAACTCCTCGCTGCACAACCTCATCTGCACAGCACGTCGCGTTGTACATCGCGATGCGCTGTTTGCCACGCTCGTATTTGCGATGGCATTTGTGCCGGCGGTGCTGCTGGTGGCCTGGCTGATCTCCGGCCTGCACCTGTGGCCTGCGCCCAGTGTTGTGCCGCTCGTTATCGAGGCGTTCGCTGGCGTGTTTGCCGGGCTGGTCGCCTGGTTCGGTGTGCGCCGCTGGGTGCGCAGCGTGACCGACGAGCAGGTCGCCGCAGCGGCCGAAAGGTCGTTCGGTCTGCCGGAGGGGGATGTGAGAGGCGTGCTCGAACTCAGCCGCAATCAGCCGGCCGGCTGCAGCGATTCGCTGATCCGCCGGGCGGAGCAGCAAGCGCTGAGCCGCCTCGGCACTGTACCCGCCGACGCCCTCTCGGGTGCGCTCGGCGTGAGTGTCCGTCGACGGAAACGCAATGCGTTTGCGGTGCTCGGTGCGCTTAGCGTGCTGGTCATAGCCGCTGGTTTCATGGCGCCGACCCGCAGCCGTGCGAGCTGGGCGCCGCTGCTGCATCCGGTCGCACACCTTTCGCCGCCCCCGCTGCCCGCGATTCAGCTTCGTCCAGGAAACATCGAGGTTGCGCGCGGTTCATCACTCGACGTACACGTGGTCGCGCCGATGCGTGATGCCGTGCTTCTGCAGTGGCGCGCCGCCGGCGATGTGCTTCGCGAAGAGTCGATCGCGCTGACGGACGCTGCAGGATCGGCAACCATCGTCAGAGTCGATGCGCCGGTGAAGTACTGGGTGCGCGGTCCGGATGGCGCAGTGACCGACACGTTCCGCATCACCCCTATCGATCCGCTGCTCGTTTCCGAGCTCACGGTCGAAGTGATCTACCCCGCATACCTGGAGCGGCCGGCCGAGCGTTTCGACGGCGAGGTCCCGTCGCTGGAGATTCCGCAGGGTGCAGAGTTGCGCATCCACGGGCGGATGACGCGCCCCCTCTCGCGCGCAGCCCTCGAGCGCGACAGCACCGGCGCGGTCGTCGAACTGAAGGTCGATGGTGACGCGTTCAGCGGGCGCTGGATTCCGCGCAACAGCGGCACGTATGCCTGGCATTTCCGCAGCGCATCCGACGCGGCACCGGAACTGGCGCCACCCGCATTCGAACTGACCGTACTCGCGGATCAGGCCCCGACGGTCGACATCTCGTATCCGGGCACCGACACGGTACTCAACGCCGAGATGATGCAGAGCATCATCGCCTCGGCCAGCGATGATTATGGTCTGCGCAATGCCACCCTGGTGAGCTGGCGCACCAGTTCGCTCGGTCAGCGCGACCCTGCCGTGGAGCAGCCGGTTACGCTCGAAGGTGATGAGCAGCGCGCGATTGCGCGTGCGTTGCTCGACGCGACCAGCCGCGGACTGCTGCCCGGCGATACGCTGAGCTACTTCATCCGCGTGACCGACAATTCGCCCGCGCGTCAAAGCGGTGTTTCGCCGACCTACAAGTTGCGCATCCCCGGGATGGAGGAGTTGCGTGAACAGGCGCGCCGCGATGCCGAGGACCTCGTGCAGGATGCGCAGAATCTCTCACGCACGGCCAATGAACTGCAGACCAGCACGCGCGACCTGCAGCGCAAGTCGGTTGATGCGCGCAGTGGAAACCGTGGCGGCCAGGGCGGTTCGCCCGGCGGCGATCCCGGCCAGCGCCAACTTGACTTCCAGAATATGCAGCAGGCCAAGAGCGTGCTGGAACGTCACGAGCAGATGCTCGGGCAGATCGATGACATGAAGAAGCGCGTCGACGCACTGCAGCGCGCCATGGCAGCCGCCGGCCTGCAGGATCCCGAGCTCCAGAAGCGACTGCAGGAGTTGCGAGAGCTGTATCAGCAGGCGCTCACCCCCGAGCTGAAGCAGAAGCTGGAACAACTGCGGCAGGGAATTGACCAGCTCGATCCGGAACAGGTCCAGCGTGCGCTCGAACAGCTTTCACAGCAGCAGGATGCGATGAAGCAGCAGCTCGAACGCAGTCTCGAGATGATGCGGCGCGCCGCTGCCGAGCAGGAGATGAACCGGCTTTCGGAAGAGGCAAAGCAGCTCTCCAAGCAGCAGGAAGCGCTCGCCGAGGACATGAAGCGCGGCCAGGGTAACCCTGCGGAACAGGCAAAACAGCAGAAAGAGCTGTCGGAACGCACGGAATCGCTGAATAACGCACTCAGCGCATTGCAGAAGCTGCTGCAGCAGCAGGGCGAAGAGTCCGCCGCGCAGAAGACGGGCGAAGCGCAGGAACGCGCCGGTGAGGCGCAGAAGCAGATGAGTCAGGCCGCACAGCAGGCTCAGCGCGATCAGGGACAGCAAGCCGCGCAGAACGGCGAACAGGCAGCGCAGAAACTCGGCGAGACCGCAAAAACGCTCGAGCAGGCGCGCCAGCAGATGGCCGAAGGGTGGAAGAAGGAAGTCCAGGAAGCGATGGACAAGGCCACCAATGATGCGCTCTCCCTCGCCCAGCAGCAGAACGAATTGCTCGAGAAGATGAAGCAGCAGGAGCAGGGCGATCAGCGACAGCAGCCGGGCGGTATGCAGTTGCCCAGGCCGCCGCAGTTGCCCAAGCCGCAGATGCAGGCCGGCAAACAGCAACAGCAGCAGAGCGGTCAGCAGCAGAGCGGTCAGCAGCAGAGCGGCCAACAGCAGAGCGGCCAACAGCAGAGCGGCCAACAGCAGAGCGGTCAGCAGCAGAGCGGCCAGCAGCAGGGCGGTAAACAGCAAGGCGGCCAGCAGCAGGGTGGTCAACAGCAGGGCGGCCAGCAGCAGGGCGGCCAGCAGCAGGGCGGCCAGCAGCAGGGTGGTCAACAGCAGGGCGGTCAGCAGCAGGGTGGACAGCAGCAGGGCGGACAGCAGCAGGGTGGTCAACAGCAAGGTGGCCAGCAGGGCGGTCAGCAGCAGGGTGGTCAACAGCAGGGTGGTCAGCAGAACGGGGAGCCCGGTGCGTCCGGCGAACAGCCGTCGATCCGTGCGCAGCAGCAGGCACTGAAGCAGGGGCTCGAGCAGTTGGGCCGGAACCTGAGCGAAGCGGGTCAGCGCTCGGCGATGTTGAATCGGGATGTGGGCGCCGCGCTCGGTCGTGCGAACCTGAGCATGGAGCAGACGATGCGCGCGATGGAGCAGAATCCTGATCACATGCCGACGCAGGAAGCTGCACAGACGCTCGATGCGCTGAACCGGCTCGCGCTCGAGTTGCTGAAGAACAATCAGGAGATCCAGAACTCGCAGGCCGGCACCGGGCTGCAGCAGGCACTGGAGCAACTGGCGGATCTGGCAAAGCAGCAGGGAAGTGTAAACAGCCAGGCGAGCGCGCTTGCGCCGATGAACCTCGCGCCGCAGACAATGGCGCAGCAGATGTCGCAACTGGCACGGCAGCAGCGAGAAATCGCGAGCAAGCTGGACGGCATGAACAACATGGGCGGCAAGGAAGATGTGCTCGGCCGCCTGGATGAACTTGCACGAGAGGCAAACCAGATCGCTCGCGAGATGGAGGGTGGGCGATTGACGCCGCAGACAATGGCACGTCAGGAGCGGCTGTTCCATCGTCTGCTCGATGCGGGACGGACACTCGAGCGCGAAGACTACAGCGACGAACGTCAGGCGGAGCGGCCGGGTAGTGTGGGGGCATCACGCGCGGGCGCACTCGATCCAAAGCTGCTCGAGGCGGTGGAGCGCTATCCTGCGCCGACGCCGGAGCAGTTGCGCGAGCTGCCGCCGGCCGTGCGTCGGCTTGTGCTGGAGTATTTCGAGAAGCTGAATCGGCCGGAAATGCCGTCGAAGGAGAAGCGGTGAAGGGAGCGGTTCTACTTACGGGAGTATTGCTGGCCATGCCGCTCGCCGCGAGCGCACAGCGCGCCGCGGACACAGGACAATGGATGCGTGATGCGGTCGCACGCGAATCGGCGGGCGACCTTGCAGGTGCCGAAGTGCTCTTGCGCCAGGCACTCGAGAAGAGCCCGGCATCGCTCAGCGCAATACTTTCGCTCGAGCGTGTCCTGAAGCTGCAGGGCAAGCCGCAGGAACTCATCCCCGTGGTCGAGAAGCTGCTTGCGGTTGATCCCGAATCGCCGGTCGGCAATCAACTGCTGGTGCGCACCTACGCTTCGATGAATGATCTGGAAGCGATGCGCAAAGCCGGCGATGCCTGGATACGCGTCACACCCAAGCTGGAAACCCCATATCGAGAAATGGCAAGGATCTGGGAAGCGCGCGGCGATTACGGGCGCGCGATCCAGTATCTCGAGCAGGGGCGGTCGAAGGTTGGACGGGCCGATGCGCTCGCGCTGGAACTCGGCGACGTCTACGTCGCGATGGAGGAGTATCCGCGGGCGGTGCGCGAATACGAGCGGGCGATCGGTCCTGAAGCGCGCGGGTTCACGCTGGTCCAGCGTCGGCTGGCCGCGCTGCCGGACGGCGGCGCGCAACTCGTGCCGCGACTGATCGACATGCTGCTCAAGTCCCCGACCTCGCTGTCGCGCCGCAAAGCTGCAACTCAACTCGCGATCGATGCAGGGCTCGGGGACCGCGCGGAACAGATCGCACGGGCCAATGCGGCCGAACTGCGCAACCTCGAACGCCAGAGCTACCTGGTCGAGATCGCGCGGCGTGCCGATGGTGCACAGCTACCGAAGCTCGCACACTGGGCGTATTCGGAACTCATCAAACTGGGCGGGAATGCGGATCAGTTACTCGCGCTGCGCGCACGAATGGCGGAACTCGCGCTGCAGATGGGGGACACCGCGCGAGCGGCCGAAACCTACCGCGCGCTCGAGACTTCGTACGCACCCGGTTCACCGCAGCGGAGGCAGGCGCTTGCGCTTCGCATCCAGTTGACGGCGAGGGAAGGCAAACTGCAGGAGGCGCAGACCGCGATGCGCGAATTCCGGCAGGAGTTCGCCGACGCACCGGAGCTGGACGAAGTCGCCGCAGCAGTGGCCAACGGGTATCTCGATGCGGGGGAGCCCGAGCAGGCGGAAGCGGCGCTGATCGGCGTGAGCGGTCCGCGTACCGGCCTCGCCCGCAGCCGGATCGCGCTCCGCCGTGGCGACATCCCGCAGGCGAAAACAGCCCTGCTCGGGTCCGCGCCGCTACTGCATGGAGCGGAACAGACCGAGACGATCAGGCTCGCGACCGCTCTCGGTCGCGTATCCCGCGAAGGCGGGGAATTGCTCGGCCGCGCCGTGGCCGATGCGGCAAGCCGCCGCGCAGCGGAAGCGGTGGCCAGCCTCGTTGCCGGAGCAGAGAAGCTGCCAGGCAGCGAAGGAGCGATCATCCTGGAGTTTGCCGCCTCGATTGCAGAGCGCAGCGAACTGCCGGAAGAAGCGGAAAAGGCCAGACGGCTGATTGTCGAGAAGTATGCGACCACGGCCGAAGCCCCGGCGGCTCTGCTGGCGCTGGCCAGAACGCTGTCGGTTCGAAACGAGACACTCGAAGAAGCAAGACAGTACCTCGAACAACTGATTCTCGAGCATCCACGCAGCGCGCTTCTGCCCCAGGCGCGCCAGGAGCTCGATCGCTTGCAGGGCCGCGCCCCGCGTACGTAGCGGGACGCATTCAAGGAAGGACGCAGGATGCGCAGTTTGTTGCTAACCGCTCTGACTCTGGCCGCGCTCGCCCCCTCGGCGAGCGCGCAGTACCTGCTCGTCCCGATGGACGCGCAGCAGAGCAATCATCTCAAGGCGTACGGCCTGACCTACTGGACGCTCAGCCAGAAGCTGACCGCGGAGTGGCTGTTGAATTACAGGAGCGGCTCGTTCCTGCTGGCGGACCGGCCGGAAGTGCGGCGGGAAGCCGCCCTGCGCGGCGTCAGCTTCGAGCCGGCATCGGCTGCCCAGGCGGCGGCGATCAAGGCAGAGATCGAGGACGGCAACATGGAGACGGTCATCCTCGAGAAGGCGCCCCGGATCGCGGTGTACACGCCGGGTAATGCCAATCCCTGGGACGACGCCGTCACGCTCGCGCTCACCTACGCCGACATCCCGTACGACAAGTTGTGGGATCCCGAGGTGCTGCAGGGCCGGCTCAAGGAATACGACTGGCTTCACCTCCATCACGAAGACTTTACGGGGCAGTATTCGAAGTTCTACATCAGTTATGCCGGCGCGCCCTGGCTGCAGGACGCGGTTCGGCAGAATGAGGGGGTTGCACAGCAGTTCAATCAGCCGAACGTGCCTGCGTTGAAGAAGGCAGTTGCGGAAGAGATCGGCCGCTACGTCGCGGAAGGCGGTTTTCTGTTCGCGATGTGCACGGCGACCGAGACGCTCGAACTGGCACTCGGTGCGTTCAACGTCGATATTGCAGGACCGTTCGCGGATGGTTCACCGGTCGACCCGGATGCAAGCAGGAAAATGCAGTGGGACCGCACCATGGCGTTCCAGAATGCAGAGGTGCAACTCAACCCTGCTGTGAACGCGTTCAGCGACATCGACGGCCACCAGGTAAACACGCCCTGGCGTCAGCCCCTCGGTGCGTTCACCCTGTTCGAGTTCAGCCCGAAGTTTGACCCGGTCCCATCCATGCTCGTACAGAACCACGAGAACGTGCTTCCGGATTATTACGGCCTGACGACCTCCTTCCGCAGAGACCGGCTGAAGCCCGGCATCATCGTGCTTGCAGAAGAAGAGGGCGCGGGCTGGGTGAAGTACATCCATGGGCCTTACGGCCAGGGCACGTTCACCTTCCTCGGCGGACACGATCCGGAGGACCCACAGCACCAGATCGGGGATGAACACACCGACCTCGCCCTGCACCCGCATTCGCCGGGCTATCGGCTGATCCTCAACAACGTGCTGTTCCCCGCAGCGAAGAAGAAGACGCTGAAGACCTGACGCAAACGCACGGCTGCGGCTGCGGCTCATACCTGTGCTGCCGCCGCGTTGTGACCGCCGCCGGCCACGGTTCTGTTGCCGTGGCCGCTTCCGGCGGTTGTGCTGCCGTGTCCGCATTCGGTGCCGCATACCACGTTGTGCTGCCGCACGGCTCGTCGCTGCGACAGTGCCGTGCGCCTGACGTTCCGCGGCCGTGTCCCGACGGCTATGTTTCGGGAGTATGTCTCGCGTTCTCTACCTCTCGGCGGCAGCCGCCCAGTACATCCGCGACGAAATCGAACGAGCCAGGGGCAACGAGGTTTGTTTCATTACCGGCGTGGCGGACGACGGCGCGGTTGTAGAGCCGCGCGTCGTTGCGCGCGGCCATTCACAAGCTGTTCTTGCCGCGGTTCGGAATGCGCCGCCAGGCTCTCTCGTCCTGCACAATCATCCTTCCGGTGACCTCGACCCTTCTGAAGCGGACCTGCGCGTGGCGGCGCGGCTGTTCGAGGAAGGGCTCGGGCTGGGGATCGTGGACAATGAAGTCAGCGAACTCTACGTCGTGGTGGAGCCGCCGCTGCTGCAGGAAGTCCAGCCGATCGAGGACGACTACGTCGACGCGGTGCTCGGCCCGGGGGGTGCTGTTCGTAAGTGGCACCCGCTCTACGAGGACCGCCCATCACAGCGCGACATGGCGCGCACGATTGTCGAGTCGTACAACACCGGCGGAATCGTTCTGGCGGAAGCGGGGACCGGCACCGGCAAATCGATGGCGTACCTCGTACCCGCGATTCGCTGGGCACTGCGCAATCGCGAGCGCACCGTGGTATCCACGAACACGATCAACCTGCAGGAACAACTTGTTCGCAAGGACCTGCCGTTTCTGAAGCGCGCGCTGGGCGAACCCTTCCGCTACGCGCTCGTGAAGGGCCGCAACAACTACATCTCGATTCGGCGTGCGCAGCTCGCGCTGCAGACGCAAATGGCGCTGTTCGATGATCCGCAGCAGCAGGCACTGAACGCGATCCGGGAGTGGCTCGAAACCACAACCGACGGGACACTCCAGGAACTGCCCTTCACGCCGCCGTACGAGGTATGGTCGGAGGTGCAGAGTGACAGTGACGTCTGCATGCGTGCGAAATGTCCTCACTTTGAACAGTGTTTCTACCAGAAGGCGCGGCGGGAAGCGACGGCGGCAGATGTGCTGGTGGTCAATCATCATCTGCTGTTCAGCGATCTCGCGGTGCGACGCCTCCAGGAAAACTACACCGCGCCGGCCGTACTGCCGCCCTACAAGCGGATCGTGCTCGATGAAGCACACAACCTCGAGGATGCCGCCACGGAGCATCTTGGTGCATCGCTTTCGCGCAGCAGTTGGTTCCGTCTGCTCGGCCGGCTCGATCGTCGGGGGAAGGGCATGCTCGGCTCAATCGAGTCGAAGCTGCGTTCAGGTCAGCAGGACCACGTGCAGGCCGACGCGTTCGAACGGATTGCCGGAAAACTCAGGCCGGGCGTCGATCGTGCGCGCGAACGCTCCGGCGAGTTCTTCATTCAACTCGAGCAGATGCTGCTGCGAAGCGAAGATGGCGTGCTGCGGATCACGGAGGAATTTGCGGTTTCGCCGGCGTGGATCGGTGGGCTGGATCACCTGTACGAAAGTGTCGTTGCGCTGATCGGTGCGCTCGCGAGTGAACTGCGCCAGCTCCGCGAACGGCTCGGCGAAAACCGGTACTGGGCAGAACTGATGAGCGAACAGCTCGTCGAGATCAACGGAATGGCAAATCGACTGGCCAGTGCCGCGGATGCACTCACGATGACGTTTGCGCCCGGGTCGGAAGTTGCGCCAATGGTGCGATGGCTCGAGCGGCGCGCAGGCGGAAATTTCGTCGAAGCGAACGTGCTGATCCGCGCCGCCCCCATCGATCTCTCGGATGTCATGCGCGATGCACTTTTCGATCGCGTGGAAACCGCCGTCCTCAGTTCCGCGACTCTCGCCACGCGCGACGGGTTCGGCTTCATCCGGCGGCGACTCGGCATCGTGCGCGGACTGCGCGTGCGCGAAGAGCTGTATCCGTCGCCGTTCGACTATGCCGCGCAAACCATCGTCGCGCTTCCCGACGACATCCCGGTACCAGCAGCGGGTGAAAGCCAGAACTTCGACCGCGCTGTCGTCGATGTCGTTGCCGATATGGCCGCCATCACGGATGGTGGACTTTTCGTGCTGTTCACGTCGTACCGGTCATTGAAATGGGTAGCAGCGCAGCTTCGTCAGCGCGGCGTGCACAATCGTTGGCCGCTGTTCGTTCAGGGCGAGGCCGCCCGCTCGAAGATCCTCGACCAGTTCACCAGTTCAGGACGTGGTGTGCTGCTTGGCGTGGCGTCGTTCTGGGAGGGCGTCGACGTGCCGGGGGATCCGCTCCGCGGCATTGTCATCACGAAGCTACCGTTCAAGGTACCGACCGAACCGCTCACCGCGGCACGCATCGAAGCCATCGATCGCGCAGGAGGAAGCAGCTTCCGAGACTACATGCTGCCCCACGCTGTGCTGCGTTTGAAACAGGGGTTCGGCAGGCTGGTTCGCTCCCGCAATGATCGCGGCGCTGTTGTCTTGCTGGATCGACGAGTGATCGAGCGCGGGTACGGCAAACTTTTCCTCGAAAGTCTGCCGCCGGCACCCCGGATCCGTGCGCCCTGGTCGGAACTGCGCTTCGAACTCGCGGATTTCTATCGTCGTACCGCTCGCGTAATCGCAGGTGCTGGCGGATGAACGCCGCACCGGATACACTCACCGCTTCACCTTCCACGGGACCAAATGGCCATGAGCGACGTCAGGCCGGGCAAGATTGTATGCGTCGGCCGAAACTACGCCGCGCACGCACGCGAGCTCGGCAATACAGTGCCCGAGCGCCCGCTGCTGTTTCTGAAACCTCCGTCTGCCGTCATCCACAACGGCGAGGCGATCGTCCTGCCGCCGGACTCGTCGCGCGTCGAGCATGAAGCCGAAATCGGAGTCGTCATTGGGGAGCAGGCCCGAAACATCGCAGAGGAAGATGCGGACGGTGTTATTGCCGGCATTCTGCCACTCAACGATGTAACGGCACGCGATCTCCAGAAGCTCGATGTGCAGTTCACCCGGGCAAAGGGATTCGACACGTTCTGCCCGATCGGCACGCCGGTCAGCAGCAAGGGTGTCGACTGGAGGGAGCTCGAGGTGATCTGCCGCGTAAACGGAGAAGAGCGGCAGCACGGCTACGCTCGCGACATGGCTTTCGGGATTCCGTTCCTGGTTGCCTACTTCAGCCGGATCATGACGCTTCTGCCCGGCGATATCATCGCAACCGGGACGCCGGAAGGCGTCGGCCCTCTGGTCCATGGCGATACCGTCGAGGTTCAAATCCCCGGCATTGGAAGCGTGATGAACCCGGTGGTCGGGTTCGAAAGTGTTACGGCTGGATGAGACAAGGATGATCGAACTAGCAAGCAGGTTCCGGAATTTCCCCGCCTACCCACTGGCGGATGTCCCGCAGATCAAGCGCGAACTCATCGCGAAGGGAGTCGATGTCATCGACCTTGGGGCAGGCGATGCCGATCTGGCGCCTCCCCCGGCCGCGGTCGCCGCGTTGCGCAGCGCCGCCGAAGACCCGGCCATGAGCCGCTATCCCTTCCAGCTCGGACTTCCCGCGTACCGCGAAGCGGTCGCGGCCTGGATGCAGCAGCGTTTCGGCGTCGCGCTCGATCCGTACCGCGAGATGCTTCCGCTGATCGGGTCCAAGGAGGGAATCGCACACCTCGCGCTCTGCTACGTCTCGCCTGGGGATCGCACGATCCTGCCCGATCCGGGCTATCAGCCGTACGTCGGCGGAACACTGCTGGCCGGCGGTGAGCCGTACGTGGTGCCGCTTCGCCCGGAGAACAACTTCCTGATCCGCCTGGAAGATCTGCCCGCGGACGTGGTCGCAAAAACGAAGATTCTGTACCTCAACTACCCGAACAACCCCACTGCCGCGATTGCGGACCGCGCGTACCTGCAGAACGCGGTGGATTTCTGCCGCGAGCACGGCATCCTGCTCGCGTACGACAACGCGTACAGTGAAATCGCATTCGATGGATACCGGCCGCCCAGCATCCTCGAGTTCAACGGGGCGCGTGATGTGGCCGTAGAATTCCACTCCTTCTCCAAGACGTACAACATGACGGGATGGCGCATCGGCTGGGCCGCAGGCAGTGCGAGCGTGATCGCGGCATTGTCGCGCGTGAAGTCCTTCGTCGATACCGGGCAGTTCATGGGCGTGCAGGCCGCTGCGCGTGCCGCGCTGGAGTCCTATTCCGAATGGGTCCCGAACAACGTGGAGGCCTTCCGCCAGCGCCGCGACGCACTGGCCCGGGAATTGTCCGCTGCAGGGTTCAATGTCGAGCTGCCGCGTGCTACCATGTATCTGTGGGTGCCGGTACCGAGTGGCGATTCGGAAGCCTTTGCCCGGCGTGCGCTGATCGAGCAGGGGGTCGTCATCATGCCCGGCGCCGCGCTCGGGAAGGGTGGGGAGGGGTTTTTCCGCGCCGCACTCACGCAGCCCGCTGAGCGTCTGGCCGAAGCGGCCCGCCGCCTTGCAACCCTGCTCTAACCGGAACTGTGCGATTGTGAAGGGTTACTACCCGCGATGAGCCCGGTGATCTCCGATCCTCCGCCCGCGCCAGAGCGCGACGGCTCCCGTGAGCGGAGCGCTCGGGATCGCCCCGAGCTCTTCGGGACCCTGCTGGCCTCGAAGCCGCCGCACCAGCGGCGGCTCGGGCCTCTCGCAATCGCCGCAATCCTCCACATCCCCCTGCTCGCCGTTCTCTGGATTACCCAGGGGCAGCGGATCATCAGCACGCTGCGCGTGGACCCGGTGACAATTCTGCTGGTCGACGATAATCCACCGCCGATCGAACATCCTGCGCGTGACCGGGAAGACCGCGAGGAAGAGCCGCCCCAGCAGGCTCAGGCAGAGCCTCCAGCGGCCGAACAGCCGGAAAGCCCGGGCCCCGAGCGTGCGCCTACCGGGGTTCCATCGAACCCGACCCCGGGTCTGCCCGATCCCGATCGGCCCATCGTGCCGCCGGCGGCCGAACCCACCGGGACCGGTGGCTCAGGGTGGCCGAACTCCGTGTTTAACCGGTTGTCGCGCCCTGCGGATCCGCGTGTATTCGGCCCGCCCGCCGATGCTCCGGCGCCGACCGGCCCGGAAGCGGCGCGTGCCCGGCTGGCGACTCGGATTCGGGAGATCAACGACTCGATCGCGATCGAACAGGAAGCACAGCGCCGCGCCACGGACTGGACCGTGACCGGGGAGGATGGCAAGCGCTGGGGCATTTCGCCCGGCAAGCTGCACCTCGGCGACATCACGCTTCCGCTGCCTCTCAACTTTTCTCCGCCTGCGGGTCGCCGGGACGAGATCAATCAGCGAGTACGCGACTGGGCGGAAATCGAAAGTCAGGCAACACGGCTGGATGGGAAGGACAGCTTCGGCGAGCGCGTGAAGGAGATCCGTAAACGCAAGGAGCGCGAACGAGCGGACAAGAAGAAGGTGACCGCGTCGGGCGGTTGATCCGACGGTTACACCAGCCCTGATCCGCTCCAGCCCATCAGACCATCCACCCTTTGAGGTCGCATCTCACTTGTCCGCGACCACATGTCGCTCCGTCCGGATCCAGGGTTTGTCTCCGATCATCGAAATTGCACTGACCTGAATGTAGAGCCTCCAGAGCGTGTAGAACGGCAGATACAGAAACGACGCACACGCGCGCAGCGGTTGCGGCTCGAGGCGAATTGCGGCGACGGTGTAGATCGCGATGCGCAGAACCGAAACCGCGAGGGCGAAGACCAGGGCTCCTGCGAAAGGTGCGTGCAGCAGCACCACCAGCACCCCCAGCGCGAGGGCAGCGCCGAGGTGCACGGCGGGACCGGGTGCACTCAGTTCAGCCAGCATATCGAGCTTCTGACGCCAGCCGAGCCGCGCGTTCCTGATCAGTGCCGGAAAACTCGCGCGCAGCACCATCCATTTGCCAGCCGTCCACCGCTGCCGCTGCGTCGTGCTCTGCTTCAGAGACTGCGCTTCCTGCGAGTGCACCCGTGCATCCGGTGCCGGTATGATCGGCACACCCGCGTCCGTAAGTCTCAGGTACAACTCCCAATCCTCACAGATTGAAAATGCGTTCCAGCCGTGCGTCGTAAGAACATTGGCACCAATGCACATGCCGTTTCCCATCATCGGCACGTTGAGACCGGCTCGCTGCTTGAGCGGGAAGGAATAGCGGTAACGTGCGCTCGCAAACACCGTCGACATCCGTGTGAGTGCGTTCTCGTCCGGGTTGCTGACGCCATGGTAACCCTGGACCGCGATGTCGCGCACCGGCCCGCTGCGCGCAACTTCTTTCAGGAAATTCCGGTCGACGACCGTATCGGCGTCCACCACCACGAGCATGTCGAAGGGATCGGCGGAGAGCTGGTCCAGTGCCCACGCGATCGCGCGCGGTTTGCCCGGATACACACGATCGAACCGGACCAGGCATTCGGCGCCTGCGCGGGTCGCCTTCACTGCGGTGTCGTCCATGCAATTGTCCGCGATCACCACGATCCGCCGCTGCGCGATCGGATAATCGAGCGCAACCAGCGAACGCACGCATCCTTCAACGAGCAGCGATTCGTTGTGCGCCGGAACAACGATCAGAAACCGCGGCAGCGAAACCGGGTCAGCGGCGCGCGCGGCTCGGCGTGCAGCGAGCAGACTGATCATGTCGGAGATGGTCGGCAGCAGCAGCACCAGCGCAAGCAGCGCCGTGACGATGGATAGCAACAGCATGAAGCCCCCCGATTTGAGCCGGCCCACGGGTATTCAGACTTCGGACCATTTCCCCATCGGGGTGTCTTGAGCGGGAAAATGCACCTGACATAAACAATGCAGGGAGGCGCGTGCAGGAGAAGCAGGCAAAAATCCGGATCGCCTGTGCCGCGGCGGGTGTGACGAAGGCTCGCCACCTGTCGCACGCTATTCGTGACTCTCCGCTGATGTGCGCCAGCACAGGAATACGCCAGCGCACGAGCCGGCTACAGCATGGTCCCGAGGTTCGAGAGCGGCTCGACCTGGTCAGGAGGCTGAGGCCGCGCGACGAGGAATCCCTGCACGTAGTCACACCCGGCCTCGCGCAGCCATTCGAGCTGACGGAGCTCCTCGACGCCTTCTGCCACGATACGCGCGTCAATGCGATGGGCGAGGTTGATGACGATTTCGATGAGGTGCTCGAACTTCGGGTGGAGTCCGATGTCCTGAATGAAGCTCTGGTCGAGTTTCAGGATGTCGACCGGGAAATGCTTGAGGTATGCCAGGGAGGAGTGCCCCATGCCGAAGTCATCGAGAGCGATCAACGCACCGGCTTCCTTCAACTGGCGCAGTACGCGCGCGGTCAGCGCGACATCCCGCATGGCAGCACTCTCGGTGACTTCGAGGACGATGCGTCCATGCGGAACCTGGTGCTGGTCCATGCAGCCGGCGAAGTAATCCGCCAGGTCGAGATCATGGAGCGAGCGCGCGGAGAGGTTGACGGAAACCCAGCCGTTCCAGCCCAGTTGCGACCATGCTGCCGCCTGACGAGCCGCGGTGGCAATTGCCCAGCGGTCGAGTGCAACGATCCGACCGGTCCGCTCCGCGAGCGGAATGAAGTGCGCCGGCTCGATCATTCCGCGTTCGAGGTGCGGCCAGCGGGCCAGTGCTTCGATCCCGATCATGCTGCCGCGGGTCAGCGCCTCGGCGCCGACCATATCGCCGGTAGCCAGGGCCATGATGGGCTGGTAGTGCAGAACGAACTGTTTGCGCTCCCAAGCCCAGCGCATGTCGTCTTCAAGGGAAAGCCGTTCGTTGGTCAGTTCGGTCAGTTCGCGGCGGAAGAATTCGACGCGGGTTCCGGTCGTATGGGAACGCCGGACAGCGAGCTCCGCGTACTCCAGCAGTTCGTCGTAGGTGGTCGCATCGCCCGGGAAGAGCGCGACGCCAAAGCTCGCGGAAACGGTGACCGTGTGTTCTTGGATCTTGAACGGCTTGCCGATGCTCTCGCGCAGGCGCCGGACCACCCGGGCCGTCGCATCCTCGGTCTCGACATCGCTGAGCAGCACGAGGAACTCGTCGCTGCCGCGGCGCGCGAGCGTATCGCTCTCGCGAAGTCCCTGCCGCAGGCGTTCGGCAACCCGGCGGAGCACCTCATCACCAATGCCGCGGCCGTAGTGGTCGTTGATTGCGTGCAGCCCATCGATATCGACGTGCAGCAAGGCCGCCGTGTGGCCATGTCGGCGCGTGAGCGCGAGGATCTGTTTCGACCGCTCCTTCAGCAGGCGCGGCGTCGCGATGCCGGTGAGCGGATCGAAGAAGGCACGATCCTCGGCCTGCGCTTCGCGGCGCTTGCGCGCCGTGATGTCGCGGCCGCACGCAACGTAGAGCGCCACGCGCCCGTCGCCTCCGGGCACGGGCGTGATCTGCAGTTCTTCCGTGTACAGCTCACCGCTCTTGCGGCGATTGATGATCTCGCCCTGCCACCGCTGGCCGCCGCTCAATGCACGCCAGATCCGCGCGTACTCCTCGTCCTCATGATTGCCGGACTTCAGCAGTGATGCCGGGCAGCCGACGACCTCCGCGGCAGAGTATCCGGTCTGCTCCTCGAATACGGGGTTCACGAAAAGGATCCGCCCTGCCGGGTCCGTCACAAAGATACTCGCGGCCGCATGGTTCAATGCGGCGGCAACGACCGCCTGAAGTTCCCGGTCTTTTCGCGACTCCGTGACATCGCGGATTTCGAACAGAAACCCGGCCGCACCCATGCGGGTCAGATGATTGATCCCGTGCAACTCCAGCCAGCGCTCGCCGCCATCCGGCGCACGGGTCAGAACGTCCAGCCGCTGCTCCCCACCGGCTTCGGTGTTACCCAGCCGGGCGAGTAGCCCGGTGACTTCTGCTGGATGTTCGGGTTGGACCAGCTCGATCAGATCGATTCCGAGCGCCGGAGCACGGTCGCACGCTTCGCCCAGGACCAGCGCGGCATTGGGAGTGACAAAGCGCACCAGCCCGTGCGCGTCCGTAAATGCGAGGACCGTGGGAGCTGCCGTGAGGACGGCCGGATCGGATGCTTCCCGGCCGGCTTTCCGCGGCCGCACAACGGCCAGCAGCGAAGCGAGCGAGGTGTCCGGTCGCAGCCCCGAAACGATCTGCCAGAACGATGTCTCCGTGCCATCCATCGGCATATCCATCGCGTGGTACGGCGTCCCGGGGAGCTGGGGCCGAGTGAAAAGGACCCGAAGTTTGGAGTACTTCAGCCACAACGGCAAGACCGCGGTTGTATTAAGAAACCGAAAGAGTTGCTGGCTTGTGACTTGCACCCACCCACGCGGTCAGGTTCAAACTTGAAATTACGTGAGGTTCTGATGGCGTTGAGGCGGCGGAAGCGCAGGGATACAACAACCTGGATCGTGGTCGCCGGAGTTGCGGCTGGACTCGCGGCCGCGACCTGGCTCGGGATGCGAATTGCGCGCAGGCGCGGCAAACTCCCGCCCGGAGAGTTGCGACGGCTGGAGAAATCGGTGATCCGCACACTCAGGGAAGACTCCATCCTCGGCAGCCGGGGCGTGGATGTCGCCGCAATCGCACCCGGCATCGTGGAACTGAGCGGGGTAGTAGACACCATGGAGGAGTCGCACCATGCGGTCGATGTGGTGCAGGCGATCGATGGGGTCCGGACCGTGGTCAACCGGCTCGACCTCGGCGAGTTCACGACCCGCCGGCAGCGCCGCCGCAACGGGGGCGACCTGGCCGGGGCGCAGCGGTGGTACGGGATCGGGGTCGGAATGGGCCGACGCCGCCAGGGGCGGGAGACCGATCCCGCGCGCCGCGACGACAAGGCCGATATCGTCTCCGATGAACTGATTCCCAAACGCGAATCCGATATTGCCGAAGCAATCGCCGAGGAATCGGAGAGCCCCGGTCGGCTGGGCTCCGAAGGGCGCGCGCTCGACTGAATCCGGCTTCGTCCGCTCGGGTGCACGCTCGGCGGGTCGGGGATTCTGGGATTTGGGATTTGGGTAAGGGGTGTGGGTATGGGTGTGGGTATGGGTGTGGGTATGGGTGTGGGTATGGGGCGTATCGTCTAATCCTCCGAAATGCTTATCTTTCACCGGGACGCGTCAAACGGCGCGTCCCGGTTGTTTTATGGGGGAAAAGTGAGAGAGCCACTCGCACCACAATACGACCCGCGGGCGATCGAGCCGGAGCTTTACCGCAGTTGGGAAGAGCGCGGGTATTTTCACGCGGACGCGGACAGGGTTGAAAGCGGGAAGCCGCCCTACACAATCGTCATCCCGCCGCCGAACGTGACGGCGGTCCTGCACATGGGCCATGGGCTGAACAACACGTTGCAGGATGTGTTGATCCGCTGGCGCCGAATGCAGGGGTACGAGGCGTTATACCTGCCCGGTACCGATCACGCGGGGATCGCGACGCAGAACGTGGTCGAGCGGCTGATTGCGAAGGAAGGGAAGACGCGGCAGGACCTCGGACGGGAAGTTTTTGTCGAGCGCGTCTGGGAGTTCGTGCATGAGACCGGCCACACCATTCTCCAGCAATTGCGCGCGATTGGGATCTCGAGTGACTGGTCGCGCACACGGTTTACGCTCGAACCCGCGCTGTCGCGGGCGGTGCGTGAAGTCTTCGTGCGGCTCTATGAAAAAGACCTGATCTACCGCGGCAGCTATATCATCAACTGGTGTCCGCGGTGCCTGACGGCGCTTTCGGATGAAGAGGCAGAGGGCGTCGAGACCGGCGGGAAAATCTACCACCTGCGCTACCCGCTCACGCAGCAGGTGGAAGGTTTGCCGCGCCTGCCGGACGGCCGGTCCTACCTCGTTGTGGCGACCACACGGCCGGAGACCATGCTGGGGGATACGGCGGTCGCGGTGCACCCGGAGGATGAGCGGTATCGCGCGGTCGTGAATCATACGATCGACCTTCCGCTGACCGGACGGCAGATCCCGATCATTGCGGATGCGTATGTCGACCCGGAGTTCGGCAGCGGCGCAGTGAAGATCACGCCGGCACACGATCCGAACGACTTTGCGATGGCGCAGCGGCAGAACCTGCCGGCGATCAACGTGATGACGCCGGACGCACACATCAACAGCAGCGCCCCCGAGGAATTCCGCGGGCTCGACCGGTTCGAAGCCCGCAAGCGCGTCGTGGCAGCATTCGAACAGCTTGGGCTGCTCGAAAAGGTGGAAGAGCACCGCTACAACCTGCCGCACTGCTACCGTTGCGACACGATCATCGAACCGCGGCTCTCGGAGCAGTGGTTCGTGCGGATGAAGGAACTCGCCGAACCCGCACTGGCCGCGTCGCGCGAAGGACGGCTTCGTTTTACCCCCGACCGCTGGACCAAAGTCTACGAGAACTGGCTTGAAGGTATCCACGACTGGTGTATCTCGCGCCAGCTCTGGTGGGGTCACCGCATCCCGGTCTGGTACTGCAGGAGCGCAGGGTGTGAAAGCCGGCAGATCGTCGCGCGCGAAGACCCCGAGCGCTGCCCGGGCTGCGGAGGCACTGACCTCGAGCAGGATCCGGATGTGCTCGATACCTGGTTCTCCTCCTGGCTGTGGCCGTTCTCGACGCTCGGCTGGCCGGAGCAGACCGAGGATCTGAAGGCGTTCTACCCGACGCAGACGCTCGTGACGGGCGCGGAGATCCTGTTCTTCTGGGTTGCGCGGATGGTGATGGCCGGCATTGAGTTCATGGGTGAACTGCCATTCACGGAAGTGTACCTCAACGGCACCGT
>Ga0182743_1001196_pt1 | contig 26236 bp, 26 predicted proteins | sample eDN3rd30CKraftOP_FD_128522 | JGI IMG/M metagenome (GOLD analysis project Ga0182743, IMG submission 128522) | Enriched Organic Plus compost microbial communities from Emeryville, California, USA - eDNA 3rd pass 30_C Kraft OP (version 2) (version 2) ... | reverse complement strand
TGCCGCCGCTGCACCTGTGCCAGGGCCGCTACTTCACCTACGGCGGCCGCTCGCCGTTCAGCCACCTGATCTACCCGATGCCCGAGGCCAACACCGCCGGCCTGGGCGTGCACGCCACCCTCGACCTCGGCGGCCAGCTGCGCTTCGGCCCGGACGTGCGTTACCTGGAGGCCATCGACTACCAGGTCGACGAAGCGCTGCGCGAGCCCTTCGCCCAGGCCATCCGCCGCTACTTCCCGGGCCTGGACGCCGAACGCCTGCAGGCCGGCTATGCCGGGATTCGTCCTAAACTGAGCGGTGCCGGGGAACCCGCCTCCGACTTCGTCATCCAAACCGCCGTGGACCACGGCCTGCCGGGCCTGGTCAACCTGTTCGGGATCGAGTCGCCGGGGCTCACCGCCAGCCTGGCCATCGCCGAACGCGTCGCCGCCGCCTGCTGAAGCGGGCGGGCGCATTGATATACTCCCGCCAATTCACCCGCCGCCAGAACAAGGACCCGTCCATGAAAGCGTTCGGCAAGATCCTGGGCATAGCCGTCCTCGCCCTGCTGCTACTGGTAGTCGCCGCCGGCTTCATCCTCACCCATTTCTTCGACCCCAACGACTACAAGGACGAGATCCGCCAGCTCGCCCGCAACAAGGCCAACCTGGAGCTGGACCTGCGCGGCGACATCGGCTGGAGCCTGTTCCCCTGGCTCGGCCTGGAGCTGCACGACACCAGCGTGGCCAGCGTGCGCAGCCCGGACAAGCCGTTCGCCGACCTGCAGCTGCTCGGCCTCTCGGTGCGGGTGCTGCCGCTGCTGCGCCGCGAGGTGCAGATGAGCGACATCCGCGTGCAGGGCCTGACACTCACGCTGAACCGCGACAAGGCCGGCAAGGGCAACTGGGAAGACATCGGCAAACCGGCCCAGCCCGCCACCTCCGCCACCTCCGCCACCTCCGCCACGCCGGCCGGCCAGGCCGGCGCACCCGCCGAAGCGCCCAAGGCGCCGGCCGAAACCGCTTCCACGCCGATGAAGCTGGACATCGACAGCCTCAACGTCAGCGGCGCGCGCATCGACTACAGCGACGAGCAGAGCGGCAAGCAGTACACCGTCGAAGGCCTGGACCTGAACACCGGCGCCATCCGCGAAGGCAGCAGCATCCCCTTCAAGCTCAACGCCTACCTGGGCACCAACCAGCCGGTGACCCGCGCCAAGACCGAACTGACCGGCAACCTGCGCTTTGACCGCGCGCTCAAGCGCTACCAGTTGGAAGACGCCAAGCTCTCCGGCGAACTGGCCGGCGACCAGCTGCAGGGCCGCACCGCGACCTTCTCCGCCCAGGGCCAGCTGCTGCTCGACCAGGCCGCGCAGGTCGCCGAATGGAACGGCCTGAAACTGTCGATCAACCAGCTGCGCGCCCTCGGCGAGCTGAAGGCGCGCAACCTCGACAAGGAGCCGCAGTTCACCGGCGGCCTGTCCATCGCCCCGTTCAACCTGCGCGAATTCCTCGACGGCCTCGGCCAGAAACTGCCGGAGATGGCCGACGGCAACACCCTGACCAAGCTGGAACTGGCCGCGCGCCTGGACGGCAGCCGCAACGCCGTCAACCTCAGCGATATCCAGCTCAAGCTCGACGACAGCAGCTTCAGCGGCAGCCTGGGCCTGGCCGACATCGCCAAGCAGGCCGTGCGCGCCCAGCTCAGCGGCGACAAGCTGAACCTCGACCGCTACCTGCCGGCCAAGGCCGCCAAAGGCGCCGAGGCGGCCAGCGCCAGCCGCAAGGCGGAAGTCGACGCCACCGTCGCCAGCGCCACCGGCAAGGGCGACAGCCCGCTGCCCAACGCCCCCACCCAGCAGGCCTGGAGCGACGCCCCGCTGCTGCCGCTGGCCAAGCTGCGCACGCTGGACCTGGACCTCAACCTGAACCTCGGCCAACTGACCCTCGACAAGCTGCCAATCGAGAACGCCGTGCTCAAGCTGCGCGGGCAGAACGGCCAGTTCAGCCTCGACGACATGCGCGGCGAGCTCTACGACGGCCGCTTCAACGCCAAGGCCAGCCTCGACGTGCGCCAGGACGTGGCGCTGCTGGCGGCGCAGAAGCACATCGAAGGCGTGCCGGTGGAGAAACTCCTCCAGGCCCAGGGCCAGAAGCCGCCGGTCACCGGCCTGCTGAACCTGGACGCGGACATCACCACCCAGGGCAACAGCCAGAAGGCCTGGATCGACAACCTCAACGGCAAGGCCAACTTCAAGCTGAGCAAGGGCGTGCTGCTCAACGCCAACCTCGAAGAGCAACTATGCCGCGGCATCGCCACACTCAACCGGAAGAGCCTGAGCGCCGAGCACGGCGGCAAGGACACGCCCTTCCGCGAACTCAACGGCAGCCTGACCTTCCACAACGGCGTGGCCAGCAACCCCGACCTGCGCGTCGCGGTGCCCGGCCTGACGGTGAAGGGCGACGGCGACCTCGACCTGCGCGTGCTGGGCATGGACTACCGCGTCGGCGTGATCATCGAAGGCGACAAGAGCGACATGCCCGACCCGGCCTGCGAGGTGAACAAGCGCTACGTCGGCATCGAATGGCCGCTGCGCTGCCGCGGCCCGCTGGAACTGGGCGCCAAGGCCTGCCGCCTGGACCAGGAAGGCATCGGCCGCATTGCCGGGCAACTGGCCGGCCAGCGCCTGAACGAAAAACTCGAAGAGAAATTCGGCGACAAGGTCAGCCCCGACCTGAAGGACGCCCTGAAGAACCTGCTGAAGAAGAAATGACCCCCGAACGCTTCAATACCGCGGTCCTCGACTGGTACGACCGCCACGGCCGCCATGACCTGCCCTGGCAGCGCGACATCAACCCCTACCGGGTGTGGGTGTCGGAAATCATGCTGCAGCAGACCCAGGTGAGCACCGTGCTGGGCTACTTCGACCGCTTCATGGCGGCGTTGCCCACGGTCGCCGACCTGGCCGCTGCGCCCGAGGACGAAGTTCTGCACCTGTGGACCGGGCTGGGCTACTACACCCGCGCGCGCAACCTGCAGAAGACCGCGAAGATGGTGATGGAGCGCCATGGCGGCGAATTCCCCCGCGACCTCGAGCAGCTCACCGAGCTGCCCGGCATCGGCCGCTCCACCGCCGGGGCCATCGCCAGCATTTCCATGGGCCTGCGCGCGCCCATCCTCGACGGCAACGTCAAGCGCGTGCTGGCCCGCTACCTGGCCTGCGACGGCTACCCGGGCGAGCCCAGGGTGGCGAAACAGCTGTGGGAAGCGGCGGAACGCTTCACCCCGCACGCGCGGGTCAACCACTACACCCAGGCGATGATGGACCTGGGCGCCACCCTCTGCACCCGCAGCAAGCCCAGCTGCCTGCTGTGCCCATTGAGCGAGGGCTGCCGCGCCCACCTGCTCGGCCGCGAAAGCGCCTACCCGGTGCCCAAGCCGCGCAAAGAGCTGCCGCAGCGGCGCACGCTGATGCCGATCCTGGCCAACCGCGAAGGCGCCATCCTGCTCTACCGGCGCCCGTCCACCGGCCTGTGGGGCGGCCTGTGGAGCTTCCCGGAACTGGACAACCTCGCCCAGCTCGACCCGCTCGCCGCGCAGCACGCCCTACGCCTGGGGCAGCGCCACGAACTGCCCGGCCTGACCCATACCTTCAGCCACTTCCAGCTCGCCATCGAGCCCTGGCTGGTGCGCGTGGAAGACGCAGCCGGCGGCGTGGCCGAGGGCGACTGGCTCTGGTATAACCTGGCCACCCCGCCGCGGCTCGGTCTCGCGGCCCCGGTCAAGAAGCTGCTCAAGCGGGCAGCCGACGCGTTGAATGCAGGAGAGATGACATGAGCCGAATGGTGATGTGCCGCAAGTACAAAGAACAGCTGCCCGGCCTCGATCGCCCGCCCTACCCCGGCGCCAAGGGCCAGGACATCTACGAGCACGTGTCGAAGCAGGCCTGGGACGAGTGGCAGAAGCACCAGACCATGCTGATCAACGAGCGCCGGCTGAACATGATGAACGCCGAGGACCGCAAGTTCCTCCAGGGCGAGATGGACAAGTTCCTCTCCGGCGAGGAATACGCCCAGGCCGACGGCTACGTCCCGCCGAGCGCGTAAGTTTCGGTATTAACTGAAAATTTTTTCGCGGCACGCTTGACACCCCTTCGGAAAACCCTTTTAATGCGCGCCACGTTGCCCAGGTAGCTCAGTTGGTAGAGCAGGGGATTGAAAATCCCCGTGTCGGCGGTTCGATTCCGTCCCTGGGCACCAAGAACACCGCTCCGAATGATCCTGAATCATCCCGGAGCCCAAGAAAACCGGCCTCTGAGCCGGTTTTTTTGTGCCTGTATGAATCCGTATGGCGATACACAAACCGGATTTTTAGGGGTACAAATGGGGGTACGGCCCGATTCGATATTGAGCGTACCCCTATGGCTCGACCCGTAATCCCCCTCTCCGACTCCAAATGCGAGGCCGCAAAGCCCCGCGAGAAGCCCTACAAGCTCGCCGACGGCCAAGGCTTGTACCTGCTGGTGCGCCCCACTGGCAGCAAGGTCTGGCGGCTGAAGTACAACCGCCCCGGCGGCCAGGAGAACACGCTGACCTTCGGCGAGTACGGCCGGCAGGGCATCTCCCTCGCCAGGGCCCGGGAGGAACGCCGGAAAGCCCGCGATCTGCTCGCCCAGGGCATCGATCCGGCCGAGCAGGCCAAGCTCGAGGAAGCCAAGGCAAAGAACGCCACCACCTTCGAGGCCGTCACCCGCGAATGGCACGCCGCCCAGGTGAAGCGCGGCAAATGGTCCGCCGGCCACGCCGAGCGCGTAATGCGTGAAATGGAGGCGGATCTGTTCCCCGCCCTCGGCAAGCGCCCCGTCGAACAGTTGAAGACCCGCGACCTGCTGGCGCCCCTGCTGGTGGTCGAGGCCCGCGATGCCCTGGACATGGCCGCCAGGCTGAAACAGCGCCTGTGCGCTGTGATGCGCCACGCCACCCAGACCGGCCTGCTCGACTACAACCCCGCCCAGGATCTCGGTGGCGCGATTTCCACCCGCAAGGCCACCCACCGCCCTGCGCTGCCCCTGGAGCGCCTTGGCGAGCTTCTGGGGCGTATCGACGGCTATGCCGGCCGCACACTCACCAAACACGCCCTGCAGCTCACCCTGCAGGTGTTCGTGCGATCGAGCGAGCTGCGCATGGCCAGGTGGAGGGAAATCGACTTCGACCGCGCCCTGTGGATCATCCCGCCAGAGCGTGTGGCACTGCCTGGGGTGAAGCACTCCACCCGCGGCAGCAAGATGCGCGACGAGCACCTAGTGCCGCTGTCGCCCCAGGCCCTGGCCATCCTGCGCCAGATCCACGAGTTCACCGGATCGGGCGACCTGGTGTTCCCGCACGACGCCTACGCCAGCAAGCCCATGAGCGAGAACACCATCAACGCTGCGCTCCGGCGCCTCGGCTACGACACCAAGGTCGACGTCTGCGGCCATGGCTTCCGCACCATGGCGTGCTCCGCCCTGGTCGAGTCCGGCCTGTGGTCGAAGGATGCCGTGGAGCGCCAGATGAGCCACAAGGAACGCAACGGCGTGCGCGCCGCCTACATCCACCGCGCCGAACACATCGAGGAGCGCCGGCTGATGCTCAACTGGTGGAGCAACTTCCTGGACGAGAACCGCCGCAAGACAATCACACCGTTTGAATATGCACGGCCAACAGGGAAGAACATTGTTGGACTACGGAGAGCAGCAGAATGAGCAAATTTTTGAAATTCAAAAAGCTGCTTAACGCAGATGAGGCAGTTATGCTTCTTTCATCCTTAACTAATGAGTCCGTAACCACTGAGACTCTTAGTACGCTTGTAAGTGAGGAGTTTCTCAACCCAATAATAGGGAGCGATAAGGTTTTAGCAGGGTTCACAGAAGAGGAGGCGGAAAAGATAATGGACGGAGAACAGGGAAGAATGTCTCTCCTCTGTGACATAGGCGTCCCAGCAAGCACTTGGGGTGGATATGTCCAGGAGGATGCGGACTTCTTCTTTACTATCGCAGATAATGACGCGAACCAATCATTCTACTTTGCTGCAATAAAAAACACAGCCCCCATTAAATGGGACTATACAGTTAATGAGCTGGAAAGCTTGGATCCGCGCCGCCAGGGCAATCAGACGTTTTTGGCACCTGAGATATATAGAGTTGCCGAAATCGCAAACACCAACTCACCAAATACGCCGAGAGATTCCGCTCCCAATCACAAGATCATCCACAACGAGTCATATGTCACTGAAATAATAGGGATGCCATTTCCCTACCATGCAGGTCCCCGACGTGAGAACAGCCATCAAAGTGCCCGCACAGAAAGCGTTGTAGAGCCACCCTCTCGCCTCTTGGTTATCGACTCACTACTGGATCTGCTAGCAGATCGTCGCCTGAACCAATCAGGGGTAATCCAAGCCATACTGGAACGCCATCCAGGTAAGCGCGGCCTGGGCCAGCGCACGCTGGAAACAATCTTCGCTGCCGCTCGAAAGGCATCGAGCAAAGAAGCTCAAGGGTAGGCATCACCGCATTTGCGGTATGCCTTTCCGCATTTGCGATGACCGTATATCCACCCAGTTGAATCATTGGCTCCGTCTTCATACGGAGCCATACAGATGCACCCGAACAATACCCCTGCCAAGGCGCTGATCCGCAAAAACGCGCTGTGCGCCTGGCTCGACATCACCCCTGGCGGCCTCGACAAGCTCAAAGCCAAGGACACCACCTTCCCCAAGCCGATCAAAGACAGCCCCGCCCGCCAGGCCGCCGCTTACTACGTGGTGACTGAGGTCGAGGCCTGGCTGCAGCGCAAGATCGCCCAGCGCGACGGGGCGGCCGCATGAAGTTCCTTGCACTCCCTTCCCGCTGGCGCTATGGTTCATCCGTCGCGGTAAATCCCGCGGCCGACCTTGGCCGGTCGAGTTACGAAAGGCGCACAAGCGCCCATGACACCATTGCAGGCGCTTTTTTTGCGTCCGCAATGTCGCTTTATGGTGGCAGTGCGCGGGACACCTTCGGGTGTGCCGGGCCCCTTTCGTCCCGGTCGGCCAACCCGCGTACTGCTGCCTCCCTCACTCGCTTGGCCGCGAGCGGTGGCAGCTCCCCAACGAAAGGAGCTTCGCCCATGAACACCCGCAATCCGTCTACGCACGCCTCCGCCTGGAAGGCCCGCGCCCTCTCCGCCCTTCGCAGCAATTCCTCCCTCTCCGTCCGCCTGGCTCGCTACAACGCCGCCATGGCCCGCGCTCGCGCCCTGGAAGCCCAGGAGGTGAGCCATGCGTAACCAACTCACCACCCGCGCCAGCACCATCCCGGAAGTGATCTATGCCGCTGACGGCACCCTCGACGGTCATGATTTCAGCATGCACGCCTGGGCCGGCCACCGCGTGACGCTCAATTTCGGCCTGACCAGCGTCTCCCTGTCTCCGGCGGCCGCGACCGAGCTGGTGGCCCACATCCAGAAAGCCCTGGCGGCGCAGGAGGTGGCCCATGCGTGAAGTCATCCAGCTTGCCGATGGTGTCGGCAACAATCTGACCTGTGCCGGCCTGGCCCTCGAAACCCTGGCGGATCTCCTCGGCGCCTATGGTAGCGAGCACCACCTGAACTACCAGCAGATCACCGGACTGGCCAATGCAGTTGCCGTCCTGGGGGTCTACATCAAGGGGGCAGGCTATGACCTCTGCACGGCTGCTGAGCTGGCGCAGAAAGGGGGTGAGCAATGAGCCGCGCAGCCAATGTCCGCCGCACCTCGCAGCAGATCGCCCGCGAGGCGATCGAGCAACTCCAGATCGACCACCAGCAAGCCAGCTGGATGGGAGCGCTGATGACTGCCATCCATACCGAGCTTGATCGCGGCCCCGGTCTGCTGGAATGCCGTATCAGTCGCGTGAAGCACCTCGCCGACCTCGGCCGGTACCTGGCGGACACCATGGCCGACTTCACCGACAGCCAGGCCGAAGAGCTGCAGCGCCAGCTCGACGACACCGAAGCCCGGGAGTAACCGACATGACCATGAAAAACGGCGCCAATGCGCCGATGGCCTCGCTCGGCCTGGAGAAAGTGGAGCAGGCCTTCCGCGGCGCGCTGCAGGCCGTCTACGGCACGCTCAACTGGCTGCCCCTGGCTGATGGTGTCATCCATCGTTTCCACGTCCCGGGCGACCGCGCCGGCAGCGTCAACGGCTGGTATGTCCTGTTTGCCGACAACGCGTCGGCCGGCGCCTTCGGCAGCTGGAAGACAGGGGAGGCCCACCACTGGAACGGCGGCGGGAAGGTTTCCTCCGACGGAGTAAACCAGATCCGCGAGCGCATTGAGCAAGCCCGGCGCCAGCGCGAGGCAGAGCAGCACCAGCGCCAGCAGCAGGCCGCCGAGCTTTCCCACCGCTGGTGGAATAGCGCCGGGCGCGCTGATCCTAGCCACCCCTATCTGACCGCCAAGCAGGTTCGCTCCTACGGCCTCCGGCAGCGCCATGGCGAGTTGCTGGTACCGCTCTACCTGGGCGGTGTGCTGGCGAACCTGCAGCGGATCGACGCCAACGGCAGCAAGCGCTTCCTCCGCGGCGGCCGGATCACTGGCTGTTGCTCCCCGCTGGGCAGCATCTCCCCCGAGCGTCGGCTGTATGTCTGCGAGGGCTGGGCAACCGGCGCCAGCATCCACGAAAGCACCGGCAGTCCGGTCGCCGTCGCCATGAACGCGGGCAACCTGAAGCCTGTGGCGCTGGCGCTGCGTGCCAAGTACGGCGACCTGGTGGAGCTGGTCATTGCCGGTGACGACGACCGCCAGACCCCGGGCAATCCGGGGCGCACCGCCGCGGTGGCCGCTGCGCTTGCCGCCGGCGCCCTGGTCACGTTCCCCGACTGGCCTGACAACGCGCCGCCGTCCCTCTCCGACTTCAACGACCTCGCCCGCTGGAGGCTTGCCCATGCCTGCTGATCCCATCGCTATCATGAAGCCGCCGGTGTCCCCGCTGTGGCGTGCGGAGCTCACGCCGGCTTCCACCATCGTTCCCAAGCCGATCCGCTGGCTGTGGCCCGGCTGGATCGCCCGGGGCAAGCTCACCCTGCTGGCTGGCGCAGGCGGCAGCGGCAAGACGACGCTCGCCATGGGGCTGATCGGCACCATCACCAGCGGCGGCCGGTGGCCGGACGGTGAGCGCTGCCAGGAGCCTGGCAATGCCCTCATCTGGTCCTCCGAGGATGACCCGGCCGACACGCTGGTGCCTCGCCTGATGGCCGCCGGCGCAGACCTTGCCCGCGTGCACATCATCCAGGGCCGGATTAACGCCCTGGGCGAGCGCGAGCCCTTCGACCCGGCCAGCGACTTCGACCTACTGCGCGAGGCCGTGGAGTCCATCGGCGGCGCCTCTCTGCTCCTCCTCGATCCCGTGGTCAACGTGGTGAAGGGAGACATGCACCGCGCCAACGAGGTCCGGCGCTCACTCCAGGCCGTGGTGGACTTCGCCGAGCAGCAATGGTGCGCCGTTCTGGGCATCAGCCACTTCAGCAAAGGGAGCGGCGGCGCCTCGCCGGCGGATCGCGTAATCGGTAGCCAGGCCTTCGGCGCGCTAGCGCGGGCGGTGCTCGTCGCCGCCAAGCAGGAAGACTCGGACGTCCGGGTGCTGGCGCGGGCCAAGTCCAACATCAGCGACGATCAGGGCGGCGTCGGCTACCTGGTGGAGACCTGCACGGTCGGCGACGGGCTGGAAACCACCCGCGTTCTGTGGGGCGATCGCATCGAGGGCAGCGCGCGCGAGATCCTGGCCGATGTCGAGAGCACCGGGGATGGCGATGGGCGCTCGGAGATCGATGAGGCCTGCGATTTCCTCCGCGATCTGCTGGCGAACGGGCCTGTATCGACCAAGCAGGTGAAGGCTGATGCGGACGGGGCCGGTCACGCCTGGGCAACTGTCCGGAGGGCTCAGAAAGCCCTTGGGGTAGTGGCCAGGAAACAAGGGATGGGCGGCGGCTGGGCATGGCAGCTTGGGATCGAGGTCGCTCACGAAATACCGAAGGTGCTCAACGAAACGCCGAAGGTGCTCAGGGAAAACAGTGAGCACCTTCGGGAAAACGTGAGCACCTTCAGGGGCTGTGAGCACGTTGAGGCCGCGGCGCCTCAGTTGGAAGAAGGGCCAATTGGACCGGAAGAGGAGGGAATCTGATGGCTGCCATCGACTACCTCCGCAATCAGGGTTTCACCGTGCGCAAGGTGGGGATGCGCGTCGTCATCGGCCCCAAAGGCAGGATTACCGAGGACGTGCGCAAGTACGTCAAAGCCCACCGCCTGGAACTGCTGGCCGAGCTGGCGGCGAATGACGGCCAGGAGCGCCGCTGCCACTGGCAGATCACCCAGGGCGGGAAACCGCTCTGCACGATGATCGGAGAGCCCATGACCCACTCGGAAGCCCTGGAGGCCGCCCGCTGGCGCTGGCCGGATGCTGAGATTCCTCTCCCATGAACACGAAAACCACTGTATTCTCATACAGCCGAGCACGTGACGTGCTGGGCCCCCGTCAAGATGCGCGTGATGCGCTTCGAGCGGCAAATGAGAAAACCCATTTGCACCCTTGGAGACATCGCTAATGCGCCCATTCCATACCGCACCTTTGCAATTGAAGCTCGCCGCCGACAGCGCGGTTGGAAGCTTCATCGGCTACGCCTCGACCTTCGACGAAGAACCCGACAGCCACGGCGATATCGTGCTGCCTGGCGCCTTCGCCAAGAGCCTGGCCAAACACACCGCCGCCGGCACTCGTCCGGCCATGCTCTGGCAACACGACCAGACCAATCCCCTTGGCATTTGGAGTTCGCTCCAGGAAGACGCCCAGGGGCTGCGCGCGGAAGGCCGGCTGACTATGGATGCACCCCAAGCCAAGGCGGCCCACGCCCTGGCAAAGGATGGCGCCCTGGCACTGAGTATTGGTTACACCATCCCCATAGCTGGCGCCGAGATAAGCAACGGCGTCCGGCTGCTCAAGGAAATTGACCTGGTGGAAGTGTCCCTGGTGGCCATCGCCGCCAACCCTAATGCCCGGATCGTCAGCGTGAAATGCGCGTTCGACCCGGCCTGCCCGAACCCTCGGGACTTTGAACGCGCCGCGCGTGATGCGCTGGGGCTTTCTGCTCGCGAAGCCAAGCGGCTTATGGCGGGCGGCTGGAATGGCCTTGTTCGAGATGAACTCGGCGACAACAGCGAAGAACTGGCCCGCATCGCGGCCACCCTGCAGAACATCACCGCGACCCTACGGGGTCTCTGAGGAAACACTATGTCTATTGAAATTTTGACCAAGGCTGTAGAAGACCACGGCGCTGTCGTGAAGAACCTGGCTGGCAAGGTGGATCAGTCCCAAACCAAGATCGAGGAGGCACTTGATCGTCTGTCGGATCTGGAAATGAAGGGCGTCAAGCTGCGCGGCGCTCGACCCGCCGCCACTACTTCCGCACTGCAAACCTTCACCAAGTCCCAAGGCATGGAGGCTATGCGCGGTGGCGCCAAGGACTCGGGACGCGTAGAGCTTCCTGGCATCAGCATCAAAGCGCTCGTCAACTCGGGGCGCGGACAAGCCGGCGACAGCGAATACAACGTCCAGGCAGAACGCGGCACCGGCATTCAGAACGATCCGCGCCTGGCCTTCCAGTTGCTTGAGGTGCTCTCCACCATCCCGGTGAGCGGCGGAACCTACGAGTTCACCCAACTGGAGAGCTTCGAGAACAATGCCGACTACCAACTGAAAGAAGGTGAGCTCAAAGCCGAATCGAACATCGGCCTAGAGCTGGCGTCTACGAACATCCAGACCATTGCGCACTGGACCCGCGCATCCGTCCAGGTGCTTGACGATGAAGCATCGTTGAGCTCCTACATCGCCAACCTGCTGGGCTATGGCCTGCTGTCCAAGCTCGAGGGCGAGATTATCAACGGCACTGGCGGCACCGGGAAAATCCTCGGGCTGCTGGCGCAAGCGATCCCCTACGCCCCCACCATCGCCACGACTCCAACTGATCGAGTCGGTGAGGCCGCCGCGGCGATGAAGTCAGAGGGATGGAAGCCGAGCGTGGTGCTGATGAACCCGATGGACTGGTTCGCCATTCAATCCAGCAAGAGCGCAGACGGCCTCTACCTGCTGGGCGGCCCCCAAGATCCCGCAAATGCCACCCTGTGGAAGAACGTCGTGGTGGAAAGCCCTAGCCTCGCTCGGGGCAAGAGCTTGCTCATCGATCCAGCGCACGTGCGCATCCTCGACCGAATGCAGCCGACTGTTATCGCTAGCCGCTTCGACCGCGACAACCTGGTCACCAACCTGGTAACGCTGTTGGCTGAGCTGCGCGCCGGCCTCGCGGTGTTTGCCAAGGATGCCGTGCGCTCGGTTGATCTGACCGCACCCTAAATAGCAAAGCGGCCAGGGCTGCCGTAAGGCGTGCCTGGTGGGGATCAGTCGGCAAGTGCCCCCGAGTCAACCCCGACAGCCTGCGCAGCTCACCAAGCGTTACTCCAAATGAGCTGGCGGCAGGCACCAAACGTCTTCGAGGGGTGGGGGCGGTCAAAATCTGGAGCCTTGCCCAGAGCTAGACCGCCTCCTGTCCCATCTGCACTTTTTATTCCCCCCTTAAGGTTTTTGTTAATGGCGTTAACATACTTGCAGTGATGGAAAACGACGTGGCACCCGTGGTTCTAAGCGTTCGGCCATTTTAGGTGGCGCCTGATACGTCAACCCCGATGTTAACTTTTAACCTCCCGTTTTCAATCGGAGCGAAAGATCACGAGGAACCGTCCGCACCTAGACCGCCTGCCCCCTGCTCTGTCATCGCTAACTGCCTGAAAACATGAAGACTACTCCCCGCCCCCAGCTATGCCTTCGGCGGCCCGGTGAACACCATCGCCCAGGGCAACCCGGCGGGCATCCTCTACGGCCGCCGGCGCATCGGTGGCGCGATCATCTCGGCAGGGATCTACGTCGAAGACCAGATGTAGCCATAACCGCGCCCACGGCGGTTTGAAGTCCGAAAATCCGACCTCAAAGGCCCGGGGCCAAAGCCGCGCTCACGGCGGTTTTACGAAAAGCTCGTAAAACCGGCGCCCAGCCGGTTTGGCTTAGGACCTAACGCCTGGTTATCCCTTGGTGTCGTGAAACGCTACCCCCTCCTGGCAAAAGAACGCGAAACGTCCTTTTGACTGCCGACGAAATTCGCACGCGCCAGCCACATGCCGGAAATTTTCCCGGCATCTCCACTACGAAACTTTCGCAGTGCTCCGGCAGGGGAGGTATACCGGCGGAAATCTCCGATACCCAGAACTCCCTAGATTTGAGGCAGAGCCCTTGTATACCCCGCAAGCTGCGTATCGAGTAGCTCACCGCAGGTCGGCTACACTGCCCGTGCCAACTACCAAGCATAAGGAGTGTTACGTATGCAGCAATGCACCATTCAAGGCGACATGCAGTCCGACCGAGCCAGTGAGCAATACCCGACAGTTAATCTCTGCGACGACTGCGTAAGGCGAGAAGACGCCAAGGGGCCTGACTCGGCAATCGTCACCAAGGGCGGCGGGTATGACCCCGATCTGGGAGATAGCTGCGAGCTCTGTGGCGTCACCGTCGAGGAGGAGAAAGGAAACTAGCCGCAGACCTGGCCCTCCTATGCAGGGCCAGTTTCGATCTGTTCAGAACATCGGCGACTACTTTGAAATGGGCGGGAGTAAGCGCCTCCGCCTGGTCGAGGTAAACACTTAGCCTTGGCCGGCTCCGCACCCAGCTCATGAAGAGAGCCTATAGACCAACAGCCACCGGGGTGCTTTTGGAGTTAGGGGTACAGATAGGGGTACGCAGGCAGCTACAGCATTCAAAACCGCTGCAAATAGAGGCCTATGTCGACTCTTTCGATTCCGTCCCTGGCACCAAGACTCCGAAAGGCCCCTGCGTTCACCAGAACCAGGGGCCTTTTGCATTTCCGCCCTCAGCCGATCACGGCCGCGCTTCCGCCACTGGTCGCCCGCCCGGCGAAACTCCGCTGATTTCCGTTGTCTACTGGCGCGTAGCACAACGTTTTTTCAGAATGATGACATTCCGGATGATTTCCGCCCGATGGATGGGATACTTTCAGGCCCTCGATGCCTGAAAAGGGAGTGCTCGTGCATCCTCTAAAACGCTGGTGGCAACAACGCGGCAACCTCGCGACGCTTGCCATCCTGTTCCTGGCGATCCCGCTGGCCAGCCGCCACGCCTTTGGCTGGGGCAACCTCTATGGCTACCTTTCGGATCTGGCCATCGGCAGCCTGCTGGTCCTGTTGCTGCACCGCCTGCGCCTGTTCGTAGCCCTGCCGATCATGCTGCTGTGGGCGCTGATGACGATCGGCAACGCCGAGCTGGTCAGCGCCGTGGGCCGCATGCCCGATCCCAGCGACCTGCACTTCATGGCCGACCCGACCTTCGTCGGCAACTCCACTCAGGGCGGCGGCATCGCCCACCCGTGGCTGGCCGGCGCGCTGCTCGGCGCCATCGTGCTCTGCGCCGTGCTGTGGCGGCGCCGCGAACAGCGCCTGTCGCGCTTCGCCTATGCCGTGCCGGTGGCCCTGCTGGGCGCCCACTTCGGCCTGCAGTACGTGATCCCCAACGACGTCGACGTGTGGAAACAGTTCAACCTGCCGCACCGCCTGCTGGCCGGCGTCGCCAGCCAGGGCCAGCTCGCCGCCGAGGACTGGCTGGCCGGCGACCAGGGCGACACCCCGCCCGACGTCACCGGGCTGACCCAGCTCGACCTCTCCGGCACCCCGCTGCTGTCCGGCCCGGGCACGGCGAAGAACGTGCTGATCATCACCATGGAAGGCATCCCCGGCGCCTACGTGGCGACCAACCGCGCGGCGCTGAGCAGCAGCTACGAAGAATCCATGATGCCCAGGCTCAGCGCCTGGGCCGAACGCTCGATGACCACCCCGGACTACGTGGTGCACAGCCACCAGACCATCCGCGGCCTCTATGCCCTGCTCTGCGGCGACTACAGCAAGCTGGACAACGGCACGCCCAAGGGCGTCGAGCTGCTGTCCAACCCCGGCCGCGCCGCCGAGTGCCTGCCGGCGCAGCTGCGCCAGCACGGCTTCAGCACCCACTTCCTGCAGGGCGCCGGCCTGCGCTTCATGGCCAAGGACAAGGTGATGCCGGCCATGGGCTTCGACAAGACCCTCGGCCGCGACTGGTTCAAGAAGAAGCCCTACCTGGAGTTCGCCTGGGGCATGGACGACAAGGCCTTCTTCGAGGGCGCGCTGGACTACGTCGGCGAGCTGCGCAAGAACAAGAAGCCGTGGATGCTCACCCTGCTCACCGTCGGCACCCACCAGCCCTACTCGGCCACCCCGGAATACCTGGCCAAATACCCCACCCCGCGCCAGGCCGCAGTGGGCTACCTGGACGACGCCGTCGACGCCTTCCTCGCCGGCCTGGAGAAACAGGGCGTGCTCAAGGACACCCTGGTGATCGTCACCTCCGACGAATCCCACGGCATCGACAACGTGCGCCTGGCCTCGTCCTGGGGCCTGAACCTGGTGCTGGCCCCCGAGCAGGCGGCGCTGCCGCCGGTGAAGAGCGGCGTCTACGGCCACGTCGACATGGACGCCTCGATCCTCGACTACTTCGGCTTCACCCCGCCGAAGGACGTTTCCGGCCGCTCGCTGTTCCGCGAGTACGACAAGGGCCGCGAGATGGTCTCCTTCACCAACGGTATGCTGCGCTTCCACGACGGCAAGCAGACCTTCACCGAATGCGACTTCCAGCAGGTCTGCCGGCGCTACAAGAGCGATGGCTTCATCGCCGACAGCGCCCAGTTCGTCGGCCGCTTCAGTGGCCGCGACGCCCGCACGGTCGTCGCCCGCGCGGGCATCCTGGATCATTCGGTGATCGGCAACCCGATGGGCCGCGAATACCAGTTCGCCACCCAGGAGAAGATCCGCATCAAGCCGCAGGTCACCAACGAGTACACCGACAACCTGATCGGCGCCCAGTACCTGGAGTTCCCGGCCGACAGCCACACCACCGTGAGCCTGAAGATCCGCGCGCTGCAGATGGACAAGGCCGGCGCCAGGGTGCAGCTGAAGACCCGCGAGTTCGAGCGCCCGGTGGACCTGGCGATCCCCGAGTTCCCGCTGCTGACCCGCGACAAGCCGCTGCAGGTGACCTTCGGCTTCGACAACGAGCGGGCGCGCAAGGCCTTCTCCTTCCACCTGCTGGCCGAAGGCAAGGGCATCATCGAGATCACCGATTTCCACGTGCAGACGCAGCCGCGCAAATCGGCCATCGATGCCAGCGAGCATCCCACCCGGCTGGCCGACGGCAGCGTGCTGCCCGGCCCGCGCATCGGTGGCCGCCCGGCGCTGATGGCCGGCCAGCTCGACCAGCTCGACGAAGAGAGCCGCGACAGCAACGCCGCCGAGCCGCAGATCACCCAGTGAACCCGGGCCCCGACCAATGTCGGGGCCTGCGGTCTTTTCCCCCGCCGGCGAAGCTGGCACTATCGCGCCCCGCGTTTCGCCGGCCCCCTCGCCAGGCTTCCGGGCCCACGGTGTTCAGCCCAGGCGACAAGGCACTGCGGCAATGCGACAAGATGCCACCATCCAGGCCCGGCGCGGCCCCCGGACGCTTGGCGCCCCCCGGGTCGCGTGATAGGTTGCGTTCGCCAGGAAGGCCCTACCCCCTGCCGCGGCGCGCCGCGAAGCATCCGAACAACAATAGAGGAGCCCCCAATGGCCGAGGCCATACCCGCACTGGAAATCCGTAACCTGCACAAGCGTTACGGCGACCTGGAAGTGCTCAAGGGCATTTCCCTGACCGCCCGCGAAGGCGACGTGATCTCCATTCTCGGCTCCTCGGGCTCCGGCAAGTCGACCTTCCTGCGCTGCATCAACCTGCTGGAAAACCCCCACCAGGGCCAGATCATCGTCGCCGGCGAAGAGCTGAAGCTGAAGAAGGCCAAGGACGGGGCGCTGGTCGCCGCCGACAATCGCCAGATCAACCGCCTGCGCAGCGAGCTGGGCTTCGTCTTCCAGAACTTCAACCTCTGGCCGCACATGAGCATCCTCGACAACATCATCGAGGCGCCGCGCCGCGTGCTGGGCAAGAGCCGCGCCGAAGCCATCGAGATCGCCGAGGCCCTGCTGGCCAAGGTCGGCATCGCCGACAAGCGCCACAGCTTCCCCGCGCAGCTCTCCGGCGGCCAGCAGCAGCGTGCGGCCATTGCCCGCACCCTGGCCATGCAGCCCAAGGTCATACTGTTCGACGAGCCCACTTCCGCACTGGACCCGGAGATGGTCCAGGAAGTGCTCAACGTGATCCGCGCGCTGGCCGAGGAAGGCCGCACCATGCTGCTGGTCACCCACGAAATGAATTTCGCCCGCCAGGTTTCCAGCGAGGTGGTGTTCCTCCACCAGGGCCTGGTCGAGGAGCAGGGTTCCCCCGAGCAGGTCTTCGGGAACCCGCAGTCCGCGCGCTGCAAGCAGTTCATGTCCAGCCACCGCTAACGGAGCAACTTTGCATGAAGAACTATAAGAAGATCCTTCTGGCCGCTGCCGCCACCCTGGCCTTCGGCGCCCACGCGGTCGCCGCCGAGAAGCTGCGCATCGGCACCGAAGGCGCCTACCCGCCCTTCAACGGCATCGACGCCAGCGGCCAGGTGGTCGGCTTCGACCTCGACATCGGCAAGGCCTTGTGCGCCAAGATGAAGGTCGAGTGCGAGGTGGTCACCTCCGACTGGGACGGCATCATCCCGGCGCTGAACGCCAAGAAGTTCGACTTCATCGTCGCCTCCATGTCGATCACCGACGAGCGCAAGCAGGCGGTGGACTTCACCAACCCCTACTACACCAACAAGCTGCAGTTCGTGGCGCCCAAGTCGGTGGACTTCAAGACCGACAAGGGCTACCTGAAGGGTAAGGTGATCGGTGCCCAGCGCGCGACCATCGCCGGCACCTGGCTGGAGGACAACATGTCCGACACCGTCACCATCAAGCTCTACGACACCCAGGAAAACGCCTACCTGGACCTGTCCTCGGGCCGCCTGGACGGCGTGCTGGCCGACAAGTTCGTGCAGTACGACTGGCTCAAGAGCGACGCCGGCAAGGACTTCGAGTTCAAGGGCCAGCCGGTGTTCGACAACGACAAGATCGGCATCGCCGTGCGCAAGGGCGACCCGCTGCGTGACAAGCTGAACGCCGCCCTGAAGGAAATCGTCGACGACGGCACCTACAAGAAGATCAACGACAAGTACTTCCCCTTCAGCATCTACTGATGCCAGCCCGGCGCGCCCTGTGATCCAGGGCGCGCCCCTTCAGGCGCGATCCCCATGATTTTCGACCTGCACGGTTTCGGCCCGCAGCTGGCGGCCGGCACCCTGATGACGCTCAAGCTGTCCCTGGCCGCGGTCTGCCTCGGCCTGCTCCTCGGGCTGCTCGGCGCCATCGCCAAGACCTCGAAGAATGCCTTGCTGCGCATGCTCGGCGGCGCCTACACCACCCTGGTGCGCGGCGTGCCGGAAACCCTCTGGGTGCTGATGATCTACTTCGGCACCGTGGCCGGGCTGAACGCCCTGGGCGACCTGTTCGGCAAGCCCGACCTGGCCCTGAGCCCCTTCGCCGCCGGCACCTGCGCCCTGGGCCTGTGCTTCGGCGCCTACGCCACCGAAGTCTTCCGCGGCGCCCTGCTGGCCGTGCCCAAGGGCCACCGCGAGGCCGGCCAGGCGCTGGGCCTGTCCGCCCCGCGGATCTTCTGGCGCATCGTCCTGCCGCAGGTGTGGCGCGTGGCCCTGCCGGGCCTGGGCAACCTGTACCTGATCCTGCTCAAGGACACCGCCCTGGTCTCGCTGATCACCCTCGACGAGATCATGCGCAAGGCCCAGGTCGCCTCCAACGCGACCAAGGAGCCGTTCACCTTCTACATGACCGCCGCGCTGATCTACCTGGGCCTGACCGTGTTCGTCATGGCCGCCCTGCACTTCCTGGAGCGCCGCGCCGGCCGCGGTTTCGTGAGGAACGAGCTATGACCGACATGGAGCTGATCCTCAAGTGGCTGCCGAAGATGCTCCAGGGCGCCGGACTGACCCTCGAGCTGCTGGCCTTCGCCGTGGTAGCCGGCCTGGCCCTGGCCGTGCCGCTGGGCATCGCCCGCGCCTCGCGGCACTGGTACGTGCGCGCGCTGCCCTACACCTACATCTTCTTCTTCCGCGGCACCCCGCTGCTGCTGCAGCTGTTCATCGTCTACTACGGCCTGGCGCAGTTCGACTCGGTGCGCCAGGGCCCGCTCTGGTCGTACCTGCGCGACCCATACTGGTGCGCGCTGCTGACCATGACGCTGCACACCGCGGCCTACATCGCCGAGATCCTCCGCGGCGCCATCCACGCCATCCCGGTGGGTGAAGTGGAAGCCGCGCGGGCCCTGGGCATGTCGCGCCGCCAGGCGCTGCTGCACATCATCCTGCCGCGCGCCGCGCGCATCGCCCTGCCGGCCTACAGCAACGAGGTGATCCTCATGCTCAAGGCCAGCGCCGTGGTCTACACCGTGACGCTGTTCGACATCATGGGCATGACCCGCACCATCATCGCCCGCACCTACGAGGCCATGCTGTTCTTCTGCCTCGCCGGGGTGTTCTACCTGGTCATCACCCTGGTCCTCACCCGCCTGTTCCGCCTCGCCGAGCGCTGGCTGCGGGTGGACTCCATGCAGGGGCGCTGACCGGCGCTTCCCGGAGGTGGCGGGGCCGCTATAATCGCCGCCCCGCCACTCATCCCCAGCGCACCGCCGTGGCCAACCGCCTCACCGACGACGTCCTGCTCCAGCGCTTCCAGGCCCTGGACGCCTTCCTGCTCGCCCACCAGGGGCTGTGGCGGCCCAAGCCCTTCACCCTGCCGGAGCTGCCCTGGGAAGCCGAACACCGGGAACTGGCCACCTGGCTGCGCGGGCGCGACCTGGAACAGGCCGACGCCGCGCACAACCAGCCCGAACGCCTGCCCGCCCCGGCGCCCTTCCCGGAGCTGGCGAACCGCGCCGCGCAACTGAGCGAAGTCGAGGACCTGCCGTCACATCCGCTGCCCAGGCTGCCGGCGCAGTTCCAGGTCGACGTGCCCGGGCGCAAATGGCAGCAGATCGAGGCCTTCGCCAGCCGCCTGGACTTCGCCACGCCCTCCGTGCAGTGGCTGGACTGGTGCGCCGGCAAGGGCCACCTCGGACGCCTTCTGGCCCATGGCGGGCAGCCGCTGCTGAGCCTGGAGCGCGACCTCGCGCTGGTCGACGACGGCCAGCGCCTGAGCGACCGCCTGGGCCTACGCGCCATGCACGTCGAGCAGGACGTGCTCGCCGGAGGCGCCGCCCGCTACCTGCAGCCCGGCCAGACCGCCGTGGCGCTGCACGCCTGCGGCGACCTGCACGTCCAGTTGCTGCGCCTGGCGGCAAGTAAGCGCTGCCGGCAACTGGCGGTGGCGCCCTGCTGCTACAACCGCATCGCCAGCGAGCACTACCAGCCGTTATCCACAGCCGCGGGCGCTTCCCGCCTGAAGCTGGATCAGGACGACCTGCGCCTACCGCTCGCCGAGACGGTCACTGCCGGCGCCCGAGTACGGCGCCAGCGCGACAACTCCATGGCCCGGCGCCTGGCCTTCGACCTGCTGCAGCGCGAACTGCGCGGCGAGGACAGCTACCTGCCGGTGCCCTCGGTGCCCGCCGACTGGCTGCACAAACCCTTCGCCGACTACTGCCGCGACCTGGCCGCGCTCAAGGGCCTGCCCCGCCCCGCCGAGCGTGACTGGAGCGCGCTGGAGGCCCAAGGCTGGCGGCGCCTGGCCGAGGTGCGCAATCTCGAACTGGTGCGCGGCCTGTTCCGCCGCCCGCTGGAACTCTGGCTGCTGCTCGACCGCGCGCTGTTCCTCGTCGAGCAGGGCTACCGGGTACGCCTGGGGCGCTTCTGCGCCAGCCAGGTCACGCCGCGAAACCTGCTCATTCTCGCCGAGCACGTCTAGTACGAGCGTTCCAGAGAGAAGCCCACAGAACCTGTGGATAACTCTGTTGAGAATACCGGGAAAATCGCTCACGCGGCCCGCTGCTGGCCTGTCGGCGCGGCTCTGTTCGAATTTTGAACAGACCAGATAATTTCTTTTAAAAACATACTCTTAGGGAAAAACTGAAAAACGCTGAGGCTTTTTTAGCACTAGCCGCCAAGCCATGCCCCGGCATTGTGCATAAGCACTGCTGCCGGGGCCGCGTCGCACACCGAGCGGGCACATCCTGTTTCGCGGAACGCTCGCATAGTGCTTTCAGGAACGGATTGTTGCCCATTTGCAACAATCCGCTATTTGTCATTAGCTGCCTAGGCAGTATTATTTCGAAACAGATTTCCTGCCTAGACAGTTATTAGCCTTGCCATGGATCACTACCGCGTCACGGACTTCCCGTTTAGGGGCTCGATCGGCCAGTTGCTGGGGCTGGCGGCCATCCTCAAGGACCGCCTGCTGGACAAGCACCTGATCCACCTGGACATCACCGCCGCGCAATTCAAGGTGCTGTTCTTCATCGGCCAGAACCGCGCCAACACCCCGGGCGAGCTGTGCCGCGAGCTGTCCATCGACAGCGGCTCGATGACGCGCATGCTCGATCGCCTGGCGAAGAAGGACCTGCTGCTGCGCCAGCCCTGCCCCAACGACCGGCGCAGCGTGCGCCTGCAGCTCAGCCCCGCCGGCGAGGCGGTGAACGCCCAGGCGCCGCAGATCGCCGTGCGGGCGATGAACGAACTGGTCGGCTGCCTCAGCCCCGAGGAACTGCTGACTCTCACCCGGCTGCTGGACAAGATCCTCGCCAGCCATGGCGTCGCGCCCGGCGCGACCCAGGAGAAGTAGGCCATGCGTGCATTCCGCTTACCCGCCGCCACCCTGCTGGCCAGCGCCGTGGCGCTGGCCGGTTGCGTCAGCTCCTCGGGCCTGGCGCCCAGAGGCAAGGCGCTCGACAGCGCCTCGCTGCAGGCTGGCCGCAGCCTCGACGGCACACCGCTGTCCAGTGCCGCCTGGCCACGCCGGAACTGGTGGAGCAGCCTGGGCGACGCCCAGCTCGACAGCCTGATCGACGAGGCCCTGAAAGGCGCACCGGACCTGCAGATTGCCGACGCCCGCGCGCGCCAGGCCGCCGCCGCGGCCAACGCCGCCGATGCCGAGCGCATGCCCACGCTCAATGGCAAGGCCAGCTATGCGGGCATCCGCGCGCCCACCAGCGTGCTCCCCGCGCCAACGGGCGGGCATTATTCGGCGGTGAAGTACCTGTCCCTGGGCTTCAACTACGACTTCGACCTCTGGGGCGGCCAGCGCGCCGCCTGGGAAGCCGCCCTCGGCCAGGCCAACGCCGCCGAGGTGGACCGCCAGGCCGCGGCCATCACCCTCTCGGCCAACGTCGCCCGCGCCTATAGCGAGCTGGGCCACGCCTTCGCCGTGCGCGACCTGTCCCGCGACGAGCTGGAACGTTCGCAGCGCCTGTTCGAGCTCAGCCGCAAGCGCATGGACGCCGGCCTGGACAGCAAGGTGCAGTTGCAGCAGACGCAAACCCAGGTGGCCAGCGCCCGCCAGCAGCTGGCCGCCGCCGAGCAGCAGATCGCCAGCGACCGCATCGCCCTGGCCGTGCTGCTCGGCCAGGGGCCTGACCGCGGCCTCGACCTGCAGCGCCCGCAAGCGCTCAAGACCGACGCGCTGAGCCTGCCGCCGAACCTGCCGGCGGAACTGCTCGGCCGCCGCCCGGACATAGTCGCCGCGCGCTGGCGCGTCGAGGCCGCGAGCAAGGACATCCAGGCGGCGAAGACGCAGTTCTACCCGAACCTCAACCTGGGCGCGATGGTCGGCCTGGCCAGCATGCACACCAGCGACCTGCTGGAGGCGCCGAGCCGCTTCTTCCAGGTCGCCCCGGCCATCTCCCTGCCGCTGTTCGACGGCGGCCGCCTGCGCGCCAACCTGGCCGGCAAGGATGCGGACTACGACCTGGCCGTGGCGCAGTACAACAAGACCCTGGTCGGCGCCCTGGGCGAGGTCAGCGACGACCTCGGCCAGCTGCGCTCGCTGGAGCAGCAACTGGTCGACCAGCGCGAGGCCCGCGACATCGCCAAGTCCAACTTCGAACTGGCCATGCGCCGCTATGGCGAAGGCGTCGGCAACTACCTCGACGCCCTCAGCGTGCAGCAACAACTGCTGCTCGCCGAGCGCCAGCTGGCCAACCTGGAAGCCCAGCGCATCGACCTCTCCGTCCAGCTGGTGCAAGCCCTGGGCGGCGGCTTCCAGGCCGACTCCGTTCCCCCGTCTTCCGCCCCGCTCGCCCAGGCGGGCGCAGCTGCCGTGCACTAAGAGGCAACCGCCATGACCACCGATACCCAAGAAACCACCGGCGGCAACCCCCAGCGCAAGCGCTGGCTGCTGATCCTGCTGGTCGTCGTCATCCTCGCCGGCATCGCCGCGGCGCTCTGGGAATTCCTCTATGGGCGCTGGCACGAAGACACCGACGATGCCTACGTCAACGGCAACGTGGTGCAGATCACCCCGCAGATCACCGGCACCGTGGTCAGCATCGGCGCCGACGACGGCAACCTGGTGCACAAGGGCCAGGTGCTGGTGAAGTTCGACCCCAGCGACGCCGACGTGGCCCTGCAGCAGGCCGAAGCCAACCTGGCGCGCACCGTGCGCCAGGTGCGCGGGCTGTTCAGCAACGTCGACGGCTACAAGGCCGACGTCGCCGCGAAGAAGGTCGCCCTGGCCAAGGCCGAGGCCGACTTCAAGCGCCGCCAGCACCTGGCCGACGACGGCGCCATCTCCCGCGAGGAACTGGCCCACGCCCGCGACGCGCTGGACACCGCACGCAGCTCGCTGACCAGCGCCGAACAGCAGCTGGACACCAACCGCGCGCTGGTGGACGACACCGTCGTCGCCTCCCACCCGGACGTCAAGGCGGCCGCCGCCAAGCTGCGCCAGGCCTACCTGGACGACGCCCGCGCGGTGATAGTCGCGCCGGTGACCGGCTACGTGGCCAAGCGCACCGTGCAGGTCGGCCAGCGCGTGCAACCGGGCACCGCGCTGATGGCGGTGATCCCGCTGGAGCAGGTGTGGATCGACGCCAACTTCAAGGAAACCCAGCTGCAGCACATGCGCATCGGCCAGCCGGTGGAAATCCGTTCCGACCTCTACGGCAGCTCGGTCAAGTACCAGGGCAGCGTGGAAAGCCTGGGCGTGGGCACCGGCAGCGCCTTCTCCCTGCTGCCGGCACAGAATGCCACCGGCAACTGGATCAAGATCGTCCAGCGCGTGCCGGTGCGCATCCGCGTCGACGCCAGGCAACTGGACGAGCATCCGCTGCGCATCGGCCTGTCGATGGACGTCAACGTCGACCTGCACGACCAGAGCGGCCCAGCCCTGTCGCAGCAGCCGCCGAAGGAAGCGCTGTTCTCCACCGACGTCTACCAGCAGCAGCTGGCCTCGGCGGACCAGCTCATCGAGCAGCTGATCCACGCCAACATGGCCGACGGCCGCGGCCGCAGCACCGCCGCGCGCTGAGTCCGGAAGCATCATGAGCGAGAACAGCAGCAACGGCGCCTTCAGCCCGCCCAGCCTGGTGATGGCCACCATCGGCCTGTCCCTGGCGACCTTCATGCAGGTGCTGGACACCACCATCGCCAACGTCGCCCTGCCGACCATCTCCGGCAACCTGGGGGTGAGCGCCGAGCAGGGCACCTGGGTGATCACCTCCTTCGCGGTGAGCAACGCCATCGCCCTGCCGCTGACCGGCTGGCTGAGCCGCAAGGTCGGCGAGGTGCGGCTGTTCATCGCCGCCACCATTCTCTTCGTGATCGCCTCCTTCCTCTGCGGCGTGGCCCAGCAGATGGGTACGCTGGTGGGCTTTCGCGCCCTGCAGGGCTTCGTCGCCGGGCCGCTGTACCCGATCACCCAGACGCTGCTGATCTCCATCTACCCGCCGGCCAAGCGCGGCATGGCCCTGGCGCTGCTGGCGATGGTCACGGTGGTGGCGCCCATCGCCGGGCCCATCCTCGGCGGCTGGATCACCGACAGCTACAGCTGGCCGTGGATCTTCTTCATCAACGTGCCGATCGGCCTGTTCGCCGCCTTCGTGGTCTACCAGCAACTGAAGAAACGCCCGGTGGTGATCAAGCACGCGCCCATGGACTACATGGGGCTGATCCTGCTGGTCCTCGGCGTGGGCGCCCTGCAGATCGTGCTCGACAAGGGCAACGACCTGGACTGGTTCGAGTCGAACTTCATCGTCGGCGGCACCGTGGTGTCGGTCATCGCCCTGGCGGCCTTCGTCATCTGGGAACTGACCGACAAGCACCCGATCGTCAACCTGCGCCTGTTCGTGCATCGCAACTTCACCTTCGGCACCCTGGCGCTGGTGGGCGGCTACGCCGGCTTCTTCGGCATGAACCTGCTGCTGCCGCAGTGGCTGCAGACGCAGATGGGCTACACCGCCACATGGGCGGGCCTGGCCGCGGCGCCGATCGGCATCCTGCCGGTGTTCCTCTCGCCGCTGGTCGGCCGCTACGCCAACAACTTCGACCTGCGCATCCTCGCCGGCCTGGCCTTCCTGGTGATGTCCGTCACCAGCTTCATGCGCGCCGCCTTCAACACCGAGGTCGACTACTACCACATCGCCCTGGTGCAGACGCTCATGGGCCTGGGCGTGGCCTTCTTCTTCATGCCCATCCTGAGCATCCTGCTCTCCGACCTGCCGCCGGACCAGATCGCCGACGGCTCGGGCCTGGCCACCTTCCTGCGCACCCTGGGCGGCAGCTTCGCGGCCTCCCTCACCACCTGGATCTGGGACCGCCGCGCCACGCTGCACCACGCCCACCTGACGGAAAGCCTGAGCACCTACGACCCGGCCACCCGCGACGCCCTGGACCTGCTCGGCGGCGCCAACCAGCACGGTGCGGCCATGCTCGACCGCATTGTCGAAGGCCAGGCCTACATGCTCTCCACGGTGGAATACTTCACCCTGCTCGGCTGGCTGTTCCTGACCCTGCTGGCCATCATCTGGCTGGCCAAGCCCCCCTTCGGCGCCAAGCCGGGAGCGGCCGCCAGCGGCCACTGAGCGAACGGGCACAGGCTGAAAAATCAGAGGTTTACACCGCCCGGCGCGTGGCTATAATGGCGTCCCTCCTTGCCGGTATAGCTCAGCTGGTAGAGCAACTGACTTGTAATCAGTAGGTCCCGGGTTCGACTCCTGGTGCCGGCACCAT
>Ga0182743_1001195_pt1 | contig 26244 bp, 32 predicted proteins | sample eDN3rd30CKraftOP_FD_128522 | JGI IMG/M metagenome (GOLD analysis project Ga0182743, IMG submission 128522) | Enriched Organic Plus compost microbial communities from Emeryville, California, USA - eDNA 3rd pass 30_C Kraft OP (version 2) (version 2) ... | reverse complement strand
TCCTTGAGGCGGCTCTCGACATTCATATGGATGTCTTCGAGCGCGCGCGAAAAGTTGAACTTGCCGCCCTCGATCTCGGCGAGCACCTGCTCTAAGCCAGCCACGATCGCATCGCGATCGGCCTGCGTCAGAATGCCGGTTTGCGCCAGCATCCGGGCGTGGGCAATTGACCCGGCAATGTCCTGCCGGTAGAGCCGCTGGTCAAAGCCGATCGAGGCGTTGATCTCTTCCATGATGGCATCGGGGCCCGAGGAGAACCGGCCGCCCCACATACGATTGCTCATCACTAGTCCTCTGGAGTCGTTCATGAGTGAAAGCGCGCCCGGAACCGAAAAGAAGCGGTTTCCCCGTCTGTTGTTGAGCGTGGGACTGGTCGCAGCGGCGCTAGCTATAGCGGTCGGGGTGTGGGTTAGCAATGGTTCGACCCAGGCCAAGGAGTGCCCGGTCAACAAGGATACGCTGGCGAAAATCGATGCGGCGGCGGTCGGGGAATTGGCGGCGCTCAATCCGTCCATGCAGCCGCGCAGCTATGCCGACATGACCTTCCAGGACAAGGACGGCAAGCCCAAGACCATCAAGGACTTCGCCGGCAAGACGCTGCTGGTCAACTTCTGGGCGTCCTGGTGCGTGCCGTGCCGGGAGGAGATGCCGGCGCTCAATGCCCTGGCCGAGAAGTACAACGATGCGGGCTTCGAGGTGCTGCCGATCAATCTCGATATCGGCCCGGAAGGGTCGGGCAAGGCCCAGAAGTTCCTCGACGAGGGGCAGTGGGCGCATCTGCCGCTCTATGCTGATCCGAGCTTCAAGGTCTTCGAACGGCTCAAGACCGAGGGCGTGGCCTTCGGGCTTCCGGCCACGGTGCTGCTCGACGACAAGGGCTGCGAGATGGCGGTGCTGCAGGGGCCGGCCCATTGGGATACGCCCGATGGCGGCAAGGTCGTGGAGGCCCTCAAGAGCCTCCTCAAGATCTAGCGGAAAGTCAGAAAGGCTCGTTCAGGCGAGCTTGTCGACCACCACGCCCTGTCCGGCAGGGGCGGGCGCGTTCTGGACGGCCTGGGCCACCATGTCGGCCAGGTTCGTTTCCATCTGGTGCTGCTGGCGCATGACGGCGACCTGGATCAGGTTCTGCGTCTGGGCCGCCGACATCATTGCTGCTGAAACTGCGATGTTCATATCCATGGCCGCACCTTAGCGGACCACGGTAAAACAAAGCCTAAGGCGCGATCCGGTAATGGTAGTGGTAAAGGTCGCGGGTGAAGCCGAGGCGCTCGTAGAGCGCGCGGGCGGGCAGGTTGTCGGTCACGACCTGGAGGCATGACGCTTCGGCGCCCTCGTCCCGTGCCCAGTGCATGAGGCTCGAGACCACGGCCCGGCCGAAACCCTTCTGACGAAATTGGGGTGCCGTGCCCACCGATTCGAGCACCAGCAGGCCGTCGTGGATGACGCCATAGGCATGGGCGCAGACCTGGCCATCCTGGCGGATCGAAGCGAAGCGGCGGGGCGGCACGATGGTCTCGAGCATGCGCCGGTAGATGGCGAGATTGGCTTCGCTGTGATTGCCGCCGGCCTGGAAGGTGGCGAGCCAGGCGGCATCGGGAGCGCTCGCCAGTTCGACGCCTTCGGGGCCACCCCGCAGGGCCGAAAAATCCGCCACGAGCGTCGTCACGTCGTCCACGAAGGCATAGCGGAGCGCTTCGAGTCGGCTATCGATTTCGGCCGCCATGTCGGGCAGCCGGAAGATGAGTTTCCGGCCGAGCGAGGCATAGAGCGCGCCGGCCTCGGGGATGATCCTGTCGGCCTCGCGCCGTTCCCAGCGCAGGGGGTTGACCGAGTTGGTGCGCTTGGTGTGGCCGCCCGACATGCGGAGCACCCAGCCGTGCAGGAGCACCTGGCGGGTCGCCGGCCAGGCATTGTGGCAGGCTTCTTCCACCCGCCATTTGAGGTCGATATCGCTCATCGCGGCAGGCTCCCGCCCCAGAGGGGCACGTCTCGGCGCTTGAGGATGGTGGCAAGGAGCGCGCCGGCGACCACCCCGCCCAGATGGGCCCACCAGGCCACCGGTTCGGTCGAGCCGATGAGAAGATAGAAGATCTGCATCAACACCCAGACGCCCAGCATCCAGAAGGCGGGGAGTGGCAGGGGCACGGGTATCCAGATGCGGGCGATGACGATCACCCGGGCATGGGGGAAGAGCACGATATAGGCGCCCATCACCCCGGCCACGGCGCCCGAGGCGCCGATCAGCGGGCCGTTCCCCATCGGGTTGAAGGCCAGGTAGATGAGGGCCGCGAGCGCTGCGCAGGCCAGGTAGAAGAAGAAGTAGCGCACATGGCCCATTGCATCCTCGATATTGTCCCCGAAAATCCAGAGGAACAGCATGTTGGAAAGCAGGTGCAGCCAGTCGATGTGGAGGAACGCATAGGTTTCCAGGTTCGCCCAGGCCGGCAGCCAGGCGAGCGGCGGCGCCACGAGCCCGCGCACCACGATGGGGATCATACCGAATTCGATGGTCGCCGTTTCGAAGGCATCGCGCGGCAGCGCCACGGTAATGAGGAAGACCAGGACGTTGATCGCGATCAGCGTATAGGTCACCACCGCGTACTTGATATGGCGCTTGGGGTTCTCGTCGAAGATCGGAAGGAACATCAGGCGCGCCCCGCCGGGCGGGAACGCATGATGGCCGCGTGGCGAGCGGCGAGCAGCTTCACTCGGCGTTCCTGGTCGTCTGGGTATAGCGGCCGGGCGCCCACAGCACGTCCTTGAGCCCGTTGGCATTGGCTACCCGGGCGAGCACGAAGAGGAGGTCCGAGAGTCGGTTGACGTAGCGCAGCACCTCGGCGTTCACGTCGCTTTCCTCCGCGATCAGCGCCACAACCAGCCGTTCGGCGCGGCGGGTGACAGTGCGAGCCATGTGGAGCTGGGCAGCGAGCGGGGTGCCGCCCGGCAGCACGAAGCTCGTCAGCGGCGCCAGCCCGTCGTTGAAATGGTCGATCTGCTTTTCCAGCCACTCGGTCTGCACCGCGGTGATGCGCAGCGATTTTTCGTCGGGGCCATCTTCGCCAGGGGTGGCGAGGTCCGAGCCGACGTCGAAGAGATCGTTCTGCACCCGGGCGAGGATGGTATCGACCTTGGGCATGGACTGGGTGCCGGTGCGGGCCAGCCCGATCAGCGAGTTGGTCTCGTCGATGGTGCCGAATACTTCGATGCGCAGGTCCGCCTTGGAGCGGCGCGGTCCGCGCACGAGGCCCGTCGTGCCGTCGTCCCCGGTCTTGGTATAGATCTTGTTGAGCTTGACCAAACTGCCCTCCCGCCGAAAGTGACTAGCTGCGCGTCCCGAAGACCAGCAGCGCGATCAGGATCAGCACCACCACCACGGCCTGCGCGATGACGCGGGCCCGCATGAGTTTCTGGCTCATATTGGGGTCGCCCCCGCGGAACATGTTCACCATGCCCCAGCCGAGAATGAACGCGACTACGGCAAGGCCGATGAAGATGAGGATGTTGTAGGCGCCTTGCATACTAACCTTTCGGCTTGGCGATATAGGCGGAAAGAGCGCTGCCAAGCCGGTCATAGATGGCACGAATTCGCCGGCTGGTGAACAATTCCCTGTGGGTTGTGAGCCACACTTCGAGGTTGGGAATGCGCAGTTGCGGCAGAAGCCGCCGCATTCCGGGCTCGGAATCGACGAGCCCTGCCTGGGCGAAAGCGATCCCCAGCCCGGCGCGTGCGAGTTCCCAGGCCAGTGTCTGGTCGTCGGTGCGCAACGGGAAGTCTTCGCGCCGGAGCGCGATCCCCATCGAGGAGGCGGCGCGGATGAGGAGGTCCGAGCGATCGAACCCGATCAGGTCGTGCCCGTCGAGGTCCTCGATGGCTTCGGGCACGCCACGCCGCGCCAGGTAGCTTTCGTGGGCGCAGCAGACGATCGCCAGTTCGCCCAGCTTGCGCGTCACCAGTTCGAGCTGAGTCGGCCGGAACATGCGGATGGCGATGTCCGCCTCGCGCAGCAGCAGGTTTTCGGCCGAGTCGGACGGCACCAGCTCGAGGGCGATATCGGGATATTCGGTGCGGATGGGCACCAGGAGCCGGGGCAGGACGAAGTGGGAGACCACTTCGCTGGCGGTGATCCGCACGGTGCCTGCCAGCCCGGGCTGGGCCCCCTCGGCAACAAGCGTCGCCTCGGCAAGGGCTCTTTGGGCGCCGCGTACCGGTTCGTAGAGGCGCAGCGCCGTTTCGGTCGGCCGGAACCCGCCCAGCGTGCGTTCGAAGAGCACGACCCCCAGCGACTGCTCGAGGGCGTCGACGTGCCGCCCGAGCGTGGGCTGGCTCAGGCCAAGGCTGCGCGCGGCGGCCGAGAGCGACCCCGTTTCGACGACGGCGGCAAAGCTGCGCCAGAGCGACCAATCCGGATCATTCATTATTGAATAGCCAATCTGCCAATTTGGGGAATTTATCAACAAACATGAATGACCGATGTTGTGGGTGTCAACCAAGGAGATTTCATCATGACGAGCAAGGGCAAGGTTACGGTTCTGGGGATCAACGGCCATATCGGCCAGCATGCGGCGCGGGCATTCGTCGCCGCCGGCTGGGAGGTCAGCGGCTTCGGACGGTCCAACAAGCAGCCGATCGAAGGTGTCCGCTTCATCAAGGGCGACGCCGAGAACGTGGCCGAGATGGCAGCGGCGGTTGCCGACGCCGAGGTCGTCGTCAACGCTCTCAACCTGCCCTATGACAAGTGGGACAACGGGCGCAAGGAAGCGCAGATGGCGCGGGTCATCGAGGCCATGGGCCGGTCGGGCAAGACTATGGTCTTCCCCGGCAATATCTACAACTACGCTGCCAGCCAGCGCCACGTGACCCCGCAGGCGCCGCAGAACCCGCAGACACCGCGCGGCGCCATCCGCGTGCGGGTCGAGGCGATGCTCCGGCAGGCCGCCGAGCGGGGAGACATGCAGGTGCTCATCGTGCGGGCCGGGGACTTTTTCGCGCCCCATAACGGCTTTGACTATTTCGACCAGGCCATCCTGCGGGAGGCCGGCAAGAACCGCGTCGCTATCCCCGGGGCACCGCAGACCGGCCATAGCTGGGCCTACCTGCCCGATCTCGGCCGTGCCTTCGAAAAGGTGGCGAGCGGACGCGCCGACCTCTCCAACTTCGAGAACTTCCACTTCGCCGGGCATTTCGTGACGCATGGCCAGCTTGTCGCGGCAGTCCGGGCCGCTGCGCCGGTGCCGCTCAAGGTGGTGCCGTTCCCCTGGACGATGCTCAAGCTGGTCGGGATCGCCATGCCGCTCATGCGCGAAGTGGTCAAGATGCGCTATCTCTGGGACAACACCATGGAACTCGAGGACCCGCGGCTCGACGCGATCCTGGGACCCGACTTCGCCACCCCGTTCGACGAGGCCATCAGCGCTGTCGTCGCCCCGTTCTTCGCCGACCGGCGCCAAGCCGCCTGAGGCGGGAAGGTGAGGGGGCACGTGGTTGACCGTGCTCCCTCACGCAAATCCGAGATGGCGCCGGATGTCGTCAGCCGACCAGCCTGCGGCCCGCAAGGCCCGCAGGCTTTCCGATGACCGTGATTTGGACAGTTTCTTGCCCTCGCGATCCAGGATCAGCGGGTGAAACGTATAGATGGGCACCGGCAATTCGAGCAGGGCCTGAAGCAGCACATGGAAATCGGTCGCCGCCTCCATGTCGCGCCCGCGCGTCACGTGGGTTATGCCCTGCGCCTCATCGTCGACCACCACGCTCAGGTGATAGCTCGTCGGGGTGCCCTTGCGCTGGATCACCACGTCGCCCCAGCGTTCGGGGCGGGCCAGCCGCTCGAGGACCGGTCCGGTCACGTCGGGTTCGGCAACACGGAAATGGCGCGACCCGGCGAGCGCGATGGCGCGGTCCGATTTGAGCCGGTACTGCACGGGATCCCCGCGTGCCAGTCGTTCGGCGACCTGTTCCCGCGAAAGGTGCCTGCAGGTCCCGGGGTAGAGTGGCGCGCCATCGGGGTCACGGGCGGTGGCGGCTGCCGCGATCTCGCTGCGCGAGCAGAAGCACGGGTAGACGAGGTCGAGCGCGGCCAGTCTTTCGGCCGCCGCTGCGTAGATGGGAAAGCGTTCGGACTGGTAGAGCACCGGCTCGGGCCAGGCGAGACCCAGCCAGGCGAGATCTTCCATGATGGCGTCGGCAAATTCGGGTTTACAGCGCGCGATATCGGTGTCCTCGATCCGCAGCAGCGCGACCCCGCCAATCTCGGCTGCGGCGCGCCAGGTAAAGAGCGCCGAGTAGGCATGTCCCAGATGCAGGTAGCCATTTGGACTTGGCGCAAAGCGCAAGATCGGTTGAGATGTCACGTGCCCAGTCCCCCCACTCCGTTCCCGAAATGACCACTCGCCTACCCTTGGAAGACCGGCTCGATTCTGTCGAGACGCTGGGACGCCATCTCGAGCGGCTGCTCCTGCTCGATCCGCGCCTGGCGCCGGTCGCCGAGGCCGCGGGCAGCTTTCCGCTGCGCATCAACCCGCCCGGCTTTGCGGGCATGGCCAAGATCATTATCGGGCAGCAGGTGTCCGTGGCGAGCGCGCGCGCCATCTGGTCGCGGTTCGAGCTGGTGCCGGGGACACTCGAAGCCGCCAGCTACGCGGCGCTCGAGGACGCCGCGCTCGAAGGGGTCGGGCTTTCCGGCTTCAAGAAGCGGACCTTGCGCGTCGTGGCCGAGGCCGCGGCGTCCGGCGCCCTGGATTTCGAAGCGCTCGCCACGCTTCCGGCCGAAGAGGCCGTTGCCGAGCTGACGCGCCACAAGGGCATCGGACCCTGGACGGCGGAAGTCTACCTGATGTTCTGCGCCGCCCACCCGGACGTGTTTCCGGCCGGCGACCTGGCCCTCCAGAAGGCCGTCATGCACGGGCTAGTTCTTGCCGAAAGGCCGAGCGCGCGCCAACTCGTTGAAATCGCGCAGGACTGGGCTCCACATCGGGCCACGGCCGCACTACTGTTCTGGCGATACTTTGCTGTTTTGCGCGATCGGGAAGGCATTGCCCTATGACCACTCTCTCCGGACCCATGCTCGCTCCATATTCCGGTGGCCCGCCGCGCCAGCTGGTGGTGCTCCTGCACGGCTATGGATCGGACGGGGCCGACCTCATCTCGCTGGCGAGCCATTGGCAGGCGTTGCTGCCCGATGCGCTTTTCGTTTCGCCCAACGCGCCGGAAGTGTCGCGCGACAACCCGGCCGGCTATCAGTGGTTCGCGCTCGACCTCGACCGGGCGGAAAGCCGGACGGTGGGCCTGCCTCTGGCACGGCCGGTGGTGGAGCAGTTCCTGGGCGCGCTGTGGGCGCAGACGGGTCTTTCACCCCGCGAGACGCTGCTGGTTGGGTTCAGCCAGGGCGCCATGATGGCGCTCCATGTCGGCACGGCGCTGGACGAGGCGCTCATGGGCATCATCGCCTTTTCGGGCGCCTTCGTGCCGCCGCCCGAATTCGGCCGGCACAAGGGGGCGAGGCCACCGGTCTGCCTCGTCCATGGCGATCTCGATCCGGTCGTCGATCCTGCCTTTAGCGACGAGGCCGCCGAGGCGCTTCGCGCTGCCGGCTACGAGGTCAGCTATCATGTCGATCATGGGGTGGGGCACGGCATTTCGCCGGACGGGCTCGCCTTCGCCAGTGCCTTCATCGAGGGTGCCGTCGCCCGGCTCTAGCACCATAAAGTCAACGCTTTCCGGCTTCACAGCCGCGTCACAAAGGGCATACACTATTGGCGTTATGGACGTCAGTGATTCCGGTTCCGGGAGCCTCGAGTGACCATACATGTGTCGCCTGAGTCCTGTCCCGCGCTCGTACTGAACGCCGATTTTCGGCCGCTCAGCTACTACCCTCTCTCGCTCTGGTCTTGGCAGGATGCGATCAAGGCGGTGTGCCTGGACAGGGTCAACATCGTTTCAGAATACGACCGGGTGATCAAAAGCCCGAGCTTCGAAATGCGCCTGCCGAGCGTGGTCTCGCTCAAGGATTATATCCGGCCGGCCCGCCACCCGGCCTTCACGCGTTTCAACGTCTTCCTGCGCGATCATTTCCAGTGCCAGTATTGCGGCAGCCGGGATGACCTGACGTTCGACCACGTCATTCCGCGCTCGAAGGGCGGGCGCACCACCTGGGAAAACGTCGTGGCTGCCTGTGCGCCGTGCAATCTGCGCAAGGCCAACCGCATGCCCAGCGAGATCAAGATGTTCCCGCACCAGGCGCCCTACCAGCCTTCGGTTCACGACCTGCACAATGCCGGCCGCGCCTTCCCGCCGAACTACCTGCACCGGTCCTGGCTCGACTTCCTCTACTGGGATATCGAGCTCGAGCCCTAGGCGCGGCGTCCCTGCGCCTGCTTGACGATCGAGAACACCAGCAGCGCCACGATGGCCAGTGAGACCAGGGCGTTGTAGCCGGCCAGGGAAATGCCCAGGAACCGGAACTGCACCGCATCGCAAGGAATGACGCGGGCCGCATCGATATTGGTGAGGTCGTTGAAGCTGACGCCATCGCCCGTGCCGGTGCACGCGGTCGGCCCGGGCCAGAAGCCCCATTCGACGCCCGCATGGTAGCCGCCCATGTAGGTGCTCCACACGAAGATCAGCGCCACGATAGCCATGGCGACGTACCAGACCGCCAGCGGCAGCCGGTTCCACAGGATCAGCACCAGCGCCAGGATCGGCAGGCCCCAGTAATAGGCCAGGCGCTGTTCGAGGCACAGTTCGCACGGCACGAGCCCGCCGAACAGCTGCGAGCCCCAGGCACCGGCAATGGCGGCGAAGCCGAGGACAAAGGCGATGCCTGCGGCGATCTTGTCGGAGGGGAGGGAGCGGGTGGCGGCCATGGGGGACTCGGCTGACTGATGACGCTGGCGCCATTCGATATGCGGGCGCCCTCCTAAATGCCAGCATGCTCAGCGATTTGTGAAGGGCCCCGTTCGGCCCGAAAAGAAACATGTCGAAGCCGGGGCGTTCTCCGGCTATCTAGCCGGCATGGTCACCGCTTCGCCCTTTGAGATTTTTCTTGTCGCCCCGCCGGGCCTCGAAGCCGTTCTGGCTGCCGAGGCGCGCGAGAAGGGGTTTGGCGATGCGCAGGCCGTCGAAGGCGGCGTGACGTTCAACGGCGGCTGGCCGGAGGTCTGGCGGGCCAATCTGGAGCTGCGCGGAGCAGGGCGGGTGCTGGCGCGTGTCGCCGGGTTCCGGGCCATGCACCTGGCCCAGCTCGACAAGCGTTCGCGCGCCGTCCCCTGGGGAGACGTGCTGCGCCCGGACGTGCCGGTGCGCGTCGAGGCGTCCTGCCGGCGTTCGCGCATCTATCATGCCGGTGCCGCCGCCCAGCGGGTCGAAACCGCGATCAGGGAAGCTTTCGGAGCGCCGATTGCCGAGGATGCGGCGGTCTCCGTTCGCGTGCGCATCGAGGATGATTTCTGCACCGTCAGCGTCGATACGTCCGGCGAGATGCTGCACAAGCGCGGCCACAAGGAAGCGGTCAATCGCGCTCCCATGCGCGAGACCATGGCCGCGCTCTTCCTGCGCCAGTGCGGCTATGATGGAAGCGAGCCGGTCCTCGACCCGATGTGCGGCTCGGGCACGTTCGTGATCGAAGCCGCCGAGATGGCGGCTGGGCTGCTGCCGGGCCGTTCGCGCAGCTTCGCCTTCGAGCAACTCGCCAGCTTCGACCGGGCAGCCTGGGATGGGCTGCGCGCGAACCAGCCGGCACCACGCAAGCCGGCCTTCGCGTTCTTCGGCAGCGACCGCGATGCCGGCGCCATCGAGATGAGCCGGGCCAATGCGGAGCGTGCCGGGGTGGGCGAATTGACCCGGTTCGGCCAGAGCACCGTCAGCGATGTCCAGGCGCCCGAAGGGCCGCCCGGCCTCGTCATCGTCAATCCGCCCTATGGGGGGCGGATCGGTAACAAGAGGAAGCTCGCTCCGCTCTACCAGGCGTTGGGCCGCACCCTGCTGACCCGCTTTGCCGGCTGGCGCGTCGGGATCATCACCACCGATGCGGGCCTTGCCAAGGCGACCGAGCTGCCATTCAGGCCGTCGCCGCCGTCGGTCCTGCACGGCGGCCTGCGGGTGACGCTCTTTGCAACCGATCCGCTCTGAAGGGAGCGGTCAGCCGAGCGCGGTGTGCTTGGCTTCCTTGACGGCGCGGTAAAGCTGGCCGTGGCGGAGCAGGCCCTCGAGCTTCTCGATGAGCGGGGCCAGGCCCGGCTGTTCGGCCAGCACCGTGCGCGCCAGTTCGCCAAATCGGTCCGCCGCGGTTTCGGCATGCCCGGTAAGATAGAGCTCCTGGATCAGCAGGCGCATCGCTTCGATCGGGGTGGCCGTGGGCGGCTCGGGCAGGAAGTCCTCGGCGCGCAACACCGGGGCATCGCCGTCGATGAGCACCACGCAGGTGCTCCGGGAAGCGACGCGCAGCACCGCATCGCCGATGAAAACCGGTTCGCCCGGCTTGAGGGTGATCCTGAGGGTCATCGCACGCGCCCGCCTCTGGTTCAGCGCAGGTAGTCGAGAAGATTGAGCGACTGGATCTTGGCCAGCGCCGAATAGGATGCCTGCAGCTGGGTTTCGTAGCCGGTGAGCTTGACGGCGACGGCCGTGGCGTCGGCGTCGCGCTTGCTCGAGATTTCGGTGGTGATGAAGGCCTGGTAGTCGGCCTGGTTGGATTGGGCGCGATCGAGCACGGAGGCGGCGATGGAGAGCTGGCTCTGGGTCGCCGCCGAAGCATCGAGCGCCGAGACGATGAGACCGGAGGCGTGTTCGAGGTCGGCACTGGCGACGGGCGTACCGCCATTGGCGATGAGCGAGAAGGCGCGGATGGCCTGCTCGAACGCGGGCGCGTCGGCAGTGACGCCATAGGCGACGGTCTGCTCGGACGAAACCTGGACGGAGGCTATCAAGGCATCGCCCTGATAGTAATCGGTCGAAGGCGTGCCGGGATCGGAAACGAAGCCGCCCAGGTCGATCGCGGGGCTGGTGGTGCGGCTGCCCGCGAAGACATAGCGCCCCTCGTACTGGGTGTTGAGGACCGCGGTCAGTTCCTGGAGATAGGCCTGTGCGGCCGATACGAGGCTCTCGCCTCCCGTGGTGGCGCCATCCACCCCGGTCATGGCGGTGAGCTGGGAGCGGAAATCGGTGAGGAGATCGGTGACCGTGGTCATGGCGCTATAGAGCACCTCGACCCGCGCGGCCGATTCACCGGCAGCGCTTTGATAGGCCTTGGACTGCTCGAGCGACGTTTCGAGGCTGATGAGCTTGCGGGCATCTCCGCCCAATCCGCCATAGTCGGTGGATTTGAGGCCCGATGCCTGCTGCAACTGCAGCTCGGCCATGCGCGACTGGGTGCGCATGGCAGAGGCGAGCATGCGATCATTGTTGGCGAAAGTGGCGACGCGCATGGCCATAGGGGTACTCCGGCACTATCAGGACTTGGCTGCGCTGAGCAGCGCTTCAAACATGGCGTTGAGGACTTCGAAGAGCTGGGCGGCGGTCGAATAGAGCTGCTGGAGCTCGCTGATACGCGCTGTCTCCTCGTCGAGATTGACCCCGCTCGCCGAACTCAGGCTCGCCGAAAGCGCGTCATAGGCCGATTGCTTGCTCGCTTCGGCGGTTTGCGCCCCAGCCGCGCGGGTGGCGGCGTTGCCGACGAGCTTGGCCGCATAGTCGGCGAAGGTGGTGGTGATCGAGCCGATGCTGCCGGCCCAGGCGAAGGACTGTCCGGCGCTGAAGAGCGCGGAGAGATCCTGGGCGAGGCCGGCGGAGGTGGGGAGAGCCGGCTCACCCGCGGTGAGGGTGGCGGAGGTGTCGAGCGCCGAGACCGGGAAGAGGCTCGACGACGAGAGCACGTCCTTGCGCACTGAGATGTCGGTGGCGCTGGTTCCGGCGAGGAGGTCGTTGAGGCCGAAATAGGCGGACAGTCCGGCGTTCGCGGTGCCGACGGACGCGTCGATGTCCCCGAGGGCGATCCCCTGGGTGGAATCGGTGGCCGAGATCACGAGCTTGCCGGCACTCGAGATCGAGGCGGATACCCCTGGTACGGCATTGAGCGCGTCGACCAGGTCGCCGACCGTGGAGAGGGTCGAAAGGTCGATATCCTCGTAGGAGACAAGGTTGCCGTCGCTGTCGGTGACGGCGACGCGGGTGGTGCCGGTGGCGTCGAGCGCGTCGGCAGCCGAAACGCTGGCCGAGCCGGTAAGGCTGGAAGGCGGCGGATTGGCGGTGCCCGTGTTGCTCAGGGTGTTGACCGCCAGGATCAACTGGGCGGCCAGGGTATCCAGTTCCGACTGGGTGGCCGGCAGGACGTTGTCGCGCTGGTTGATGAGCGCGCCGATCGTTCCCGACTTGATTTCGCCGGTGATCTCCTTTCCGTCCACGGCGATGGCCGAGAACACCGTGCCTGTCGCCGCGGTCGCCGCGGCGCTGTAGCTGATCGTATGCACGCTGCTGTCGAGCAGGGTCGTGCCGCTGCTGGTCGAGATGCGCATTTCGCCCCGGCTGGTGACATAATAGGACACGTCCATCAGGCCGGTGAAGGATTTCAGCGCGGCGTTGCGCTGATCCTCGAGGTCCGCCGTCGAATCGCCACGCGCCTTGGCGGCGACGATCTGCTTGTTGAGGTCGGCGATCTGCTCGAGGGCGCTGTTGACCGTTCCCACCGAGTCCTCGATCTGGTGGTCGGCATCCGAACGCAGCCCCTGCACGCTGGACGAGGTCTCGCGCAACTGGGAGGCCACGGCGTCCAGGGCACTCAGCGCCAGGCCCTTGAGCGTATCGCTTTCAGGCGTGCCCGAAAGGCTCGAGAGCGCCGTCTGCAGGGCGGTGATAGTGGCGGCCAGCGAGGTGCCGGTGTCGTCCGAGCCGCTGGTATTGCCGAGCTGCGCCTGGAGGCTATTGGCAAAGCTCGCCATGGTGGTGGCCGAGCCGAGCGCGCTGGCCGCGGCGAGAAGGTCGGCAAGCAGGTACTTGTCGACATTGGCGCTGATCGCGGTCACCGCCACGCCCGAGCCGGACCCGCCCGTGACGCTGGCCGACTGCACGACGCTCTTGCGCGAATAGCCTTCGGTGTCGGCGTTGGCGATATTGGCCGAGGAGACCTGCATCGACAGTTGCGAGGCCGAAAGGGCGCTGCTGGCAATGCTGCGAATGGCTGAGAACGTCATGTTTCCCTCTATGCCCAATGGCCGGTCTTGCCGGGGACCTCGCGCTGGCGCCGGACGCGCAGTCCATCGGCCTGGTAGACGCCGGCGCAGGACGCGTCCTCGCGGATCGCGCTCATCACGGCATCGACGCGCCGGCGCGTCGCCTCGATGGCCGAGCGCAGACGTGTGGTATTTTCCGCCATGGCCAGGGAGAGCAGGTTGGAGCGGTCGGTGAGGCGCAGCTGAAGGAGCGGCGCGGCGTCGGCAATGGTGATGGTCTGGGCGCGGATCGCGGCCATGATGCCTTCGAGGCTGACGGCCAGCCGGCTCTTTTCGGAAACCGCCTGGGAAAGCGAAGCCGGCAGGCCGCCCGCCAGTTGCCGGTTCTCTTCGCCGATCACCGCGAGCAGGGCGTCGAGGAGCCCCAGGATCTCTTCCACATCGGCATCGGGGCCGGGCGACGGCTGCGAGGTGCCTTTCTTGTTCATCGTGTTCATCCTTGTCTTCTGGGCGCCTGGCGCCCGGCGCGCCCATAGGCGCCGGCGGCGCTCATGCCCCGGTCGAGCCTGTCGAGGTCGGCGCGCAGCCGTCCGGCCTCGATTTCGAGGGAAGCGCGGGTGGTCTGCAGGTCATCGAGCAGCGCCAGCAGGCGCGGCCGGTCGGCGGGATCGGAAGGCGTTTGCGCCCTGGGTCCGATCTCGCGGGCCAGTGTCACCTCGAGGCGCCTCACCCGGGCGATGAGGTCGTCATCGCCGTCGGACGGGGGTTGAGGCGCGGCGCGCATCAGCGCACCGCGGACATCAGGGTGTCGTACATGTCCTTGGCGGCGGTCATCACCTGGGCCGCGCCCGAATAGGCCTGCTGGGCGGCCATCATGCGGGCGAATTCCTGGTTGGTGTCCGTGGTGCTCAGCTCAAGCTGGCTGCCATAGACGCTGCCCGCGCCGTTGGTGCCCGAGATATTGAGCGTGCAGGTGCCGGACTTGCTGGTTTCGGCGTAGACGCCGCCGCTCTGCGCTTCCAGCCCGTTGGCATTGGCGAAGGTGGCGACGGGAACCTTGTAGATCGAGCGTTGCATGCCGTTGTCGTAGTTGGCGTACACCGTGCCGTCGTCGCCGATGGCGATCGAGATGAGGCTGCCGAAGCCGACGCCGTCCTGGGAGGTCTGGACGGTCACGGTCGGGCTTTCCGAGCCGGTGGCATATTGGCTCAGACCCGAGGACGTGCCCGCCTTGCCCATGTCGAGGGTGATGCTCGAAGCGGCGCCGCCGGTGGTCCAGGTGACGTCGAGCGTGGGCGGGCTGGGGTTGGTGGTCGAGAGCGTGCCGTCCGAGTTGAAGGTGATGGCGACGGCGGCGCTGGTTACGGTCCCGACGGTCTGGCTCGCATTGGAGGAGAGGGTGGGGTCCGAGAAACTGGCTTCCCAGGTGTTTTCGCCCGTCTTGGTCCAGGTGATGGTGGTCGAAGCCGCCGTTCCGAGCGAATCGTAGATTTCGAGCGCGCTGGTGAAGCTCGCCCCGACATCGGCGTCCGCTGGCAGGTTGGCGATCAGTCCGGCCATGGAGGTGGGCTGGGCGATGGTGGCGATGGCGTCGGTATCGATGGTCTGCAGGTTGGTCGAGGTGGTGCCACCGACCACGTTGCCATCGGCATCGGTCGGCCAGCCCTGGAGGTAATAGCCGCCCGACTGCAGCAGGCCGTTCTCATCGACCGAGAACTCGCCGTTGCGGGTATACACGTATTCCCCGCCTTCAGCGCTCGGGCTCACCACGAAGAAGCCGCTGCCCAGGATGGCCATGTTGGTGGAGGTGGAGGAACTCGTCAGCAGGCCCTGTGCCGTGACGTCCTGCACCGCGCTGACCCTGACGCCGCCCGAGGCAGAGCCGGAGGACATCGATCCGGCAAGGATCGAGGAGAAGCTGGCCGTGGTGTTCTTGTAGCCGACGGTCGAGCTGTTCGCCAGGTTGTTGGAGACCATGGCAAGGGCGCTGCTCTGGGCGTTGAGCGCGCTGACGGCCGAGTTGATGGCGCTGGAAAGGCTCATGGATCGCGACCTCAGACCGTGATGTTGAGGGCCGAGGCGACGCTGTTGAGCGTCGAAGCGATATTGTTGAGCGTGGTGGTGGTCTCGGCCTGCTGCGAGTAGCTGGCGTAGGAGACCATCTGGTTGAGCAGTTCGTTGGTGTCGGCAGGATCGAGGGGGTTCTGGTTCTGCAATTGCTCGACCAGCAATTGCAGGAAATCCTCAGTGCTGAAGGAAGAGCTCGAGGTGGAGGACGTGGAAGAGCTTGTCGTTGTCGCGACAGCCGAGCTCACGGATGAAATGCTCATGGCAAGCCTCGCCGGTGTCCGAAGACGAGCCGGAGCTGCCTTCGGAGGGGATGGTTCAGGGACGGATCACGCTGGGTGATGTCCTTAGAACGGGGCCGGAGAGACTTTCAGGCGCAGAAAATACGCGAAATATTAAGGTTAAGCGGCTGTTAACAAACGTAAATCTGCCGTTAACGGCCGGATGGCGTCGGCAGTGGCCCCTGGGGCCCCTGCATGTGGGGGCCGGGGCCGCCGCTGGGGGGACGCAGGAACACCAGATCGGCGAACGCCGCACGATCGGCTGGCGTCAGCTCGCCCAGGATATTGGCGATGATGTCCCATTGCTCGCTCTCGCCCGCCATGCGCTGGTTGGGGAGGGTGTCGAGCAATGCGCGCACGGCGGCGGCGTCGTAGGGCTCGGCCGTGACCAGGGTGCGCGCCTTTTCGAACGTGGCCTGGCGTTCCTCGAAACCCTGGCGCATCACGTCGTCGAGCCTGGCGATGGGGGCTTCGACCTTGGCCAGGGCATCGGGGCTGAGCTGGTGCGCCAGCCGCTCGCCCAGCGTCACCGGACGGGGCAGGGGCATCTGGAAGGGCGGTGGACCGAGGGGCTGGAAATCGCTGCGCGAGCCGAGCCAGAGCCCGACCATGAACAGATTGATTCCCAGCGAGGCTAGGAGCACCCAGCGCGTGGCGTTCATGAAGGAAGGCTGCGTCGTATTACCAGGCGAGGTCGGCATAAAGTCCCGAGACGTACGAGGGTGCGGGAACGCTCTGGCCCGGCGCGGTCACCTGGGCGATGGCAAATCCACCCACAAAGCAGATCGTGAGCACCGTTGCGTAGCGGAAGGCCATGCCTCCGGCAACGGCATGGGCCCGCGCGCCAAGGGTTTGCCACCAGGAAAGTCGCGGCGCTGCCCGGTTTCGGGCCTGCGGTTCGGCCAGGGCCTCCTCCAGGATGCGGTTCGACAGTCCGGCAGGCGCGCGGACGGGGGCGGCGAAGGCGGCGCTTATGGTGCGCTCGGCCTCGAGGATGTCGCGGGCCTCCGCGTCGCTGGCCAGCAGCCGGTTGGCCGCATCGGCGAGATCTGGCGGCCAGGCGGCCAGGTCGGCGCCGTATTCGTCCAGAGCGTCTTCGAACTGTTCGACCCGCAAAGGTCCTGCCCTCCTGGCAATCTTTCCGGCCGGCGCCGGACGACGGTTTTGCTGGCTATCTATCACGAAGCGGCCGGAGGCGGAATAAGCGCCATGCCCGCAGTTTCCGCCCAGGCGTTTCGCAGCTCGGTCAGGCCCGTCATGATGCGCAGGTAGCGCTCGGGCGCGTCGGGCTTGCCGAAGGCGGTATGAAGCGCCACCAGGTTGGCGATGTAGGTTTCCTTGAGCGTATCGGCCATGTCCTCGCCCTTGTCGTAGCGAAGGTTGCTTGAGAGGCCCCGCAGGATCAGGGATGCCCGGGTGATGTTGACATAGGCATCCTCCACCCGGCGAGCGCGCGTATCCTCGACGGCCCTGGCGACGCGGCGCAGCGTCTCGTCGAAGAGGCGCACCACGGCAACGAGCGGGTGAACCTGGTTGGCGGCGAGGCGATAGGCGCTGATGGCCGTTCCGATATCCCTGGTCATGAAGAGGCGTTCCATGTGTCGATAAGCTGGGTGAGATAGGTGAGCGAGGATTCTGCGGCCGAAATCGCCGCCTGGTACTGGGCGTAGCGGGCCGTGATGTTGGTGCGGTAGGTCTCGGCGCGCGAGCGGATGTCGTCGCTCTTGGTCTGGAGCGTGTCATCGAAGTCGGTGAGGTTGTCGATGAGCGTGGTCAGCGAGCCGCCGTCCTTACCGGCGGCGTTGCTGGCATTGTAGAGCTGTTCGGCCAGGCCGGTACTGAAGGAGACGTCGACCGAGGCCGAGCTGGTGCCGGCGAAAACCAGCGTGTAGCCCTCATAATCCGTGCCGGCGGCGCCCACGATCCGGGTGCCCGAGATGGTGAAGAGCGCGCTGTCGCCGTTGACCGAGGCCGAGGCGATGGTGCCGTCGGCGGCCATGGTGATATCGAGCGTGAAATCGGCCGGCGTCGCGGTTCCGCGCGCCAGCAGCAGCAGGCTCGAGGACGATGAGGTCATCTGGAAGGTCAGCAGCGCCTGGACCGCGTCGAGGTTGGAGAGAAGGCTGTTGTCCAGCACGTCTTCGTCCACCACGAGCTTGTTGGAGGAATCGTAGGAGAGCCCGAGGAGGCTGAGTGAGTTGTCGTCCACGATCGCGCCCAGGGCATTGGCGAGGGCCGAGTTGATCGAGCGCAGGGTGGAATCGCCGAACAGCACGTTGCTCGAATCGTCGGAGGTCGCCGTCTGCTGAGTCAGCGCGAAATCGCGATACTCGTTATAGGCATCCACCAGCGTCTGGACGGCGGTCTTGACCGCGCTGAGGTCGGTGCCGATTTCGACGGTGACCGAGGTATCGTCGGGCGTCGCCTGGTAGAGGTGGAGCGTTACCCCGCTGATGACGTCGCTGACGTCGTTGGTGGAGCGGGTGATGGCGATGCCGTCGATCGAGAAGATCGCCTGGGCCGATTCCTGTAGCACGTTGGCGAAGGCGCCGTCGGTATCGACCAGGCCCAGGGCCGAGAACACGTCGTCGCCGGATCCTGGGGTTGCCGTGATGGTCTCGCCGGTCGCGGTCGAGGACAGCACGAGCTGGTATTGAGTGGCCGAGATCTTGAGGATCGAGGCCTGAACGCCGGTCGTCGACTTCTGGTAGTTGATGGCCTCGGCGACCTCTGCCAGCGACATGTCGGCGGTGATCGAGATGTCCGTCAGGCTATCGGCGTCGACGCCCAGCGAAATGGTGCCCGTATAGCCCAGATCGTCGGACTGGGAGGCGACTTCGGCGCTTGCCACCTTGTGGGCCTTGGCCAGCTGGGTGACCTTGAGGTCGTAGCTGCCGGTGGTGGCGCCGCTGGTGACGGTGGCGGCCACGGTCGAGGCGGCGTCCACGCTGCCATTGGCCGACAGGTAGGCGGCGCGCGCCTTGAAGACGTCCGAGGAGGAAAGACTGGAGCCCGATGGCGCGCGCAGGGCCTGGGCGGCGCTGGCCACGCTCTGCAGCAGCGCCTGCAGGCCCTCATAGGCGGCGATCTTGGCCTGGTTGGCGGTGATCTTGAGGTCGATGCTGTCGGCCTTGGTCAGTTTGGCCTGCACCGCCTCCTCGATGAGGCCGCTCCAGTCGATATCGGAGGTCGAAGCGGTGGAGCTGGACGAGCTGGTGGAGGTGCTCGCCGACAGGAGCGAGCTGGTGCTGCTGACGGTGGTCATGCCGGTCCTCGAACGGTGGTGGGAGGGCCGGCCCCCGGGCCGGCCCCGATCATGGCGTCAGTGCCGCTTACTGGAGCAGCTTGAGCAGGTCCTGCGGCATCTGGCTGGCCTGGGCGGCGGCGGCGACGGCGGCTTGGGTCTTGACCTTGGCCGAAGCCAGCTTGGCCGATTCAGAGGCGACGTCGGTATCGGTGATGGCCGAGTTGGCCGCCTGCAGGTTCTCGATGTTGGTGGCGATCGAGTCCGAGCGGAACGAGAAGCGCGATTCGAGCGAGCCGATGTCGGCGCGGGCCTTGGAGACCGTGTCGATGGCGGTGTCGAGCGCCGTCAGCGCCGAGGAGGCGTTGGTCTGGGAATCGGTCGAGAGCGAGTCGATGCCGAGCGTGGCCGAGGACAGGTCCGACAGGGTCAGCGTGATGGTGTCCGCGGCGTCCGAGCCGACCATCACGGTGATGCCGCTGGCAAAGGCGCTGGTGCCGTCGAGCAGGGATTCGCCATTGTAGCGGGTGCTGGTGGAAATGCCGTCGACTTCGTCGATGAGCTGGCTGAACTCGGCGTCGATATAGGCGCGCTCGGTGTCGGTCACGGTGCCCGAGGAGGCCTGCGAGGCCAGGGCCTTCATGCGCTGGAGGATGTCCGAGATGTTGGAGGCGCCGCCGTCGGCGGTCTGCAGCACCGAAATGCCGTGCGAGGCATTGGTGGCGGCCTGGGTCAGGGCGGTCACGTCCGAGGAGATGCGGGTGGAGATGGCCAGGCCCGCCGCGTCATCCTTGGCCTGGGAAATGCGCGAGCCGCTGGCCAGCTTGGAGAGCGAGGCGGTCTGGTCCACCGAGTTGATGTTGAGGTAACGGACGGCCGAGTTGGCGGCGATATTGGTCGAAATGACGGGCATTGGGTCTCACTCCTTGAGAAATGACCCTTCCGGAACTTCGCCGGAGGGGAGATGCGCGTCGTTCGTCGCATCTGACCATTCAACGGGGCCGGCGGACCGGTCAGGCGCGGATGGGCGGCGTCCGCGAAGTTATGGTTACTCGTTGGTAAACGAGTCGCGGATGGCGCGTTCCGAATTGCGCAGGATCTGGCGCAATTGCTGGCGGCCGCGCTTGAGCAGGGATTCGACGGCAGCCACGGTCGTCTCCATGATCTCGGCGATTTCCGGATTGGAGAGGTCGTCGGTATAGGAGAGGATGATGGCGATCCGCTGCGTCTCGGGCAGGCGGCTCATGGCGCGCTCGAGCAGGTCGTTGACTTCGCCCTTGTGGATGGTCGAGACGGCGTCCGGCTGGCCATCGGCCATTTCCGGGGCGTTCTCCATGTCCTCGGTCACCGGCTTGCGGCGCAGGTCGAGGCACCGGTTGGTGACGACGCGGTAGAGCCAGGTCGAATAGCGCGCCTTGCCTTCCTGCCAGTTGCCGCGGTGCGACCAGATCTTGAGCATGACGTCCTGGACGACGTCCTCGGCATCGGAGGGGTTGCCCAGGATGCGCAGGGCCAGTCCGTAGCAGCGGTCGATGTGCCGTTCGACCAGGCGCTTGAACGCGCTCTGGTCGTGCTGGGCGATGCGGGCCAGCAGTTCATCGTCTTCATCGCGCGGTCGGGCAGTCATCTGGAGGCCATGCTTGGTTGGCTGCTTGGCCGGAGCAAACACCGCATCGCGAGGTGAAACCAATTCCGCCGCAAGGGCCATAACATATCTCCAGACTCCGGCGTGAGAGAGACCAAGGGTTCAAACCGGTATGGAGTTTGAACGGAGCATTTCCGGAATTCAGGCGGCAAAAAGTTGGAAAAATTTAACGTTTTCAGATGGTTAGCTCGGCAATATCTGCCTAGCACTAGGCAAGTTTTGCCCAGTTGCGCGTGCGAGCGAGAGCAACTGTCGCGTCAGCGCAACAGTGGCGGCGCCCGGGGTGGGGCTGAAAACGGCAATATGGGGAATTGATGGGTCAGTACCGGGACTGATGGTGCCCCCCGCCGGACTCGAACCGGCACGCCTCGCGGCGGAGGATTTTGAGTCCTCTGCGTCTACCATTCCGCCAGAGGGGCACGCCTGCGCTTCTAGCGAAGGTTTGGGGGGCTTGCAACTGCGGGTTGGAAGGAAAAGCCGCGGGCAGCCAGGCTGCCCGCGATCATGTGGCCTCAGGAGGTCTTGTCGTCTACGTAGATGGTGACGCTGCCGTCCTCGCCGGCATCGGCATAGACCACCTGGTCGGCCTTGTAGCCGGCCGCTTCGAGCTTGGCGTTGAGCGCGGCATTGGCCGCCACGTCGGTGCGCAGCGTCGTCATCCAGTCGGTGTGGGCCGTCACCGCGTTGTTGACCGCATCGGCCGCGCCGCCGGCCGTCAGCGAGGACAGGGGCACGATCTTGACGTTGGTGGTCTCGGTCACCGCCTTGACGTCGGCGCTCGAGCCGGCGGTAATCTTGGCAGCCAGGTCGTCGGTGGTGGCGACCACCGCGTCGGCGGCGGACTTCATCGCGTCTCCGGCAGCCTGCATGGCGTTGCCCGCCGCGTCCTTGACGGCATCGGCCGCGTTCTCGGCGCCTGCCTTGACCTGGGCGCCCGCGTCCTGGGCCAGCGCCAGGCCGGGCAGGGACAGGGTCAGAGCACCGGCGAGCGCAAAGGCTGAGAGTTTCTTCATGGGGATTTTCTCCGTTTTTCTTGTCGCCCCTCGGGTGCAGTAACGAACAAGGTCCGGGTGGGTTGCGCCTAGATCGGGTTGCGGTTGTAGAGGCTGCGATAGTCCCGGATCTCTTCGGGCGAGAACGGCTCGGCATCCTCCTCGAAGCGTTCCCAGCCTTCGCGCTCGTATTCGGCGCGCCGGGTCTGGACGTCGACGCGTTCCGTGTCGCCCAGGATTTCCTCGGCCCGTTCGGCTGCCGCGCCAGCGACGCGCACGGTCACCAGCGTGCCGCCCCGTCTCACACCCTCGGCATAGAAGTGAGCGTCTTCCTCGCTCAGGCCCGCTTCGGTCAGCGCGCCGATAAGGCCGCCCGCCGCCCCACCGATCACGGCCCCGGCCACCGTGCCTACGGCCGTCGCCAGCAGCCATCCGCCGGCCACGACCGGGCCGATACCGGGTATCGTCAGCAGGCCGAGGCCCGCCAGTAGTCCGCCGGCGCCACCGACCATGGCGCCAAGGCCGGCGCCGGCCCCGGCATCGTCGGCCACCTCGATCTCGCGGGCGAGGTCGCCGTCCACCCGATTGGCGATGAGCGAAATGTCGCTGTCCTCGATCCCCGCGTCCTTGAGGGCGCGCACGGCGACGGCGGCTTCCTCCTGGGTGTCGAAAAGTCCGGTGATGACGGCCATGATATCCTCCTCGCATGCGCTGCCAGCAAAACGGCCGGTGGCCGTCAGCCGTTCCCCGGGCGTTGCCTTGCGGGCACAGTTTCGCGGGCCGGTCAGGGCCAATGGCGAGCATCGATTGACGCGCTCGCGGCGGGCGTCTAGAGACCAAACCCGCGCCGCTTCAATATCTTGTGCTCCGCCTCGCCCCAGCGTCCTCATGTTCGGATGTCGGGCAACCCTTGCTGGCCGGCTATGTTCGCCGGTCCGGCGCGGAGGGAGAGTGTTGCGACGCCTGTCCGCGATTGGGAGTATGCGCGCGATGACACCGACGGTCCGCCCCCTCTGGCAGCGCTTCCTGGTGTTCCTGGTGCCGTTGATGGCATCGAACATCCTGCAGTCGCTTTCGGGGACCATCAACAACATCTATGTCGGCCAGCTCATCGGCGTGGAAGCGCTGGCGGCGGCCTCGACGTTCTTCCCCATCGTCTTCTTCCTGATGAGCTTCATCATCGGCCTGTCCTCGGGCTCGACCGTGCTGATCGGCCAGGCATGGGGCGCGCGCAATATCGACAAGGTCAAGCAGGTCGCGGGCACCACGCTTACCGTCTCCACGCTGGCTGGCGTCGTCGTCGCCGTGCTCGGCGGGCTCTTCGCGCCCCAGATCATGGCGGTGCTCGGGGCTCCGCCCGATATCGTGGAGGTCGCGATCGGCTATGGCCGCATTTTCCTCATCGGCATGCCGGCCTTCTTCCTCTTTCTCGTGGTGACCTCGATCCTGCGCGGCGTGGGCGACACCATCACCCCGTTCGTCGCCCTCACCATCTCGATCGCGGTGGGCCTGGTCACGACGCCGGCGCTGATCCTGGGCTGGTTCGGCCTGCCCCGGATCGGGGTGGACGCGGCGGCAGTGGCTTCTATCGCCGGGTTCGTCGCGGTCCTCGTCTTCCTCTTCTTCTACCTGCGCATCCGCAAGCATGCGCTGGCGCCCGATCGCGTGCTGCTCAGCCATCTGCGGATCAATCCGCAGCTGCTCCTGCTGATCCTCAAGCTCGGCGTGCCGGCGGGCGTGCAGATGGTGGTATCCTCGGTGGCGGCGATCGTCGTCGTCGGCCTCGTCAACCGCTTCGGCTCGGAGGCAACGGCGGCCTATGGCGCGGTCAACCAGGTGCTCAGCTATGTGCAGTTCCCGGCCATGTCGATCGGCATCGCCACCTCGATCTTCGGGGCGCAGGCCATCGGCGGCGGGCAGGCCAGCCAGTTGCGGGCCATCACCCGCACCGGCCTGATGATGAACGTGATCATCACCGGGGCGCTGATCCTTCTGGCCTATCTCTTCTCCGAGCATATCGTGCGGCTTTTCCTCACCGAGGACCGCGTGGTCGAGATGACGCAGACGCTGCTCCATATCGTGCTCTGGAGCGTGGTGCTGTTCGGCGCCTCGGTGGTGCTGACCGGGATCATGCGCGCCAGCGGCACGGTGCTGGTGCCCATGCTCATCTCGCTGGCGACAATCCTGTGCGTAGAACTGCCGGGCGCCATCCTCTTCTCCCAGCATTTCGGCCTCAACGGCATCTGGATGGGCTACGCGCTCTCCTTCTCGACCATGCTGGTGTTCCAGGCGAGCTACTACTGGTTCTTCTGGCGCAAGAAGAAGGTCGTGGCGCTGGTCTAGCGCCCGACACGGGTTTCGAGCCAGTCGACCGCGAAGCGGACGATCTGGCGCGCACGGATCAGCACGCAGGGCGCGGCACCCACTCGGCCGCGCCGGCCACGGCCCGTGGCAAGGAACTGCTCGACGATATCGGCGAAATAATCCTCTGCCAGCCCCTCGACGATCGGGTCGCCCGTGTCGAATTCCTCGATCCAGCGCCAGATGACCACGCCGTCCTCGAGCAGGGGATCGAGCTTGCGCAGCACGCGCTTGCCGGGGATGTCGGCCAGGTGCTCGGCATGGTGGAGCAGGGTCATGGTGTCGAGCGGGGCGCCCAGCATGAGCACGAGCCCGTCGGCCTCGACCAGTCTGGCGAAGGGCGAGTTTTCGCCATAGCCGTATTGCAGCGCATGATCGGCGGTCAGCCAGTCGGCCCTGGCGCCGATCGCGGCGCAGGATGCGCCCGGATTGGCGCTGCGGCGGGCGCCCGGCGTCGTCCGCACGAACTCGGCAAGCGTGCCGTTGTCGCGGATGGCGCGCGAAGCCAGGGGATCGAAGGGGGCGATGTCGGGACGCACGCCCTCGGGCACGTTGCCGTCCTCGTCGCGCAGTTGGTCGAAATCGCCGTCCCAGTCGGTATAGACCAGAAGCGTGCCCTCGGGGCCGATGGCGTCACGGATCGCGCCGATCACCGCATCGGGGCCGCCGAGCACGGGCCCGACCCGGCGCAGGGCGGCGTGGGCCATCACCATGTCGCCGGGCGCGAGCCCAAGCGCCGCCAGGTCGCCGGCGAGGGAACGCCGCGTCTGCATCCCTACCGGGCGTAGGCGATGCGCGCCGGCTCGCTCGGGGCGGGGCTGTGATCGACATCGTAGGCCTTGCGGGCCTCCACGATCTCGTCGTGATGCTCGGCCGACCAGTCCCAGAGCGCGTTGATCGGCTTGGTCAGGGTCTGGCCGAGTTCGGTCAGACCGTATTCGACGCGGGGCGGGATTTCCGGATAGACGGTGCGCGTCACCAGCCCGTCGCGTTCGAGGTTCCGCAACGTCAGCGTCAGCATGCGCTGGGAGACGCCGTTGATGTTGCGCTTGAGCTCGTTGAACCGCAGCGTGCCGTTGCGCGAGAGCATGCCCACCACCATCACGCTCCACTTGTCCCCGATCCGGTTGAGGACATCGGACATGGCCAGGCAGTTGGAGTGCTGGGTCGTGTCCTTGAGAACGGTGGCGGTCGGTGACATGGGCTGTGCCTTCTTGCACGTAGAAAGAAGCCTTCAGCATAGCCTTGGTTACTTGTTGTGCCTAGCGTTCAAATTTGCGTCAGGTATCCAGGCTGAAATCGGGCCCGGCTTCCGCTTGCCGGGGCAGCGGGCGGGCGGCTAGCATCGCGCCACAAAGGGAGGCACTCCATGGCGCGTATCGATGACCTGTTGGACCGGATGACGCTCGAAGAGCAGGTGAGCCTGCTCTCGGGCGAGGATTTCTGGTCGCTGCCCGCCATCGATCGCCTCGGCATCGGTAAGCTGCGGGTGACCGACGGTCCCAACGGCGCGCGCGGGGGCGGCTCGCTCATCGGCGGGGTCAAGTCGGCGAGCTTCCCGGTCGGCATCGCGCTGGGCGCCACCTGGAACGTCGACCTGCTCGAGGAAGTCGGGGCGGCGCTGGCCGAGGAGGTCAAGTCCAAGTCCGCCCACGTGCTGTTGGCCCCGACCGTCAACATCCACCGCTCGGTGACCAACGGGCGCAATTTCGAGTGCTATTCGGAGGATCCGATCCTCACTGCCCGGCTGGCGGTGGCCTATATCGAGGGCCTGCAGGGGCAGGGGATCGGCGCCACCATCAAGCACTACGCCGGCAATGAATCGGAGATCGAGCGCACCACGATCAGCTCCCAGATCGATGAGCGCACCCTGCGCGAACTCTACCTCGTGCCCTTCGAGGCGGCGGTCAAGGTCGCCCGAACCTGGGGCGTGATGAGCGCCTATAACAAGCTCAATGGCGTCTATGCCTCGGAAAATCCCTGGCTGCTCACCACGGTGCTGCGCAACGAATGGGGCTATGACGGGGTGGTGATGTCGGATTGGTTCGGCTCCCATTCGACCGCTCCGACCGTTAATGCCGGGCTCGATATCGAAATGCCCGGGCCGACGCGCGATCGCGGCGACAAGCTCGTGGCAGCGGTGCGCGACGGGGCGGTCAGCGCCCAGACGGTGCGCGAGCGGGCGCGCAACGTGCTCCACCTGCTCGAGCGCACCGGCGCCATCGATGACCGGCGTCCGTTCGAGGAACATGCCGACGACCGGGCCGAGCACCGCGCCCTCATTCGCCGCGCCGCCGCCGAAGGCATGGTGCTGCTGCGGAACGAGGGCGGCGTGCTGCCGCTCGAGCCCATGCCCGGCCGTATCGCCGTCATCGGCCCCAATGCGCGGACCGCCCAGATCATGGGTGGCGGCAGCGCCCAGCTCAACGCCCATTATCGCGTCTCGCCCTGGCAGGGGCTGGTCGATGCGCTGGGGCGCGAACGCCTGGTCTATGC